>ERZ827150.3526-NODE-3526-length-14988-cov-2.582000_pt1 | contig 14988 bp, 10 predicted proteins | sample MGYA00519779_ERZ827150 | MGnify/ENA primary metagenome ERZ827150 (study PRJEB31778, sample SAMEA3449267) | human gut metagenome | biome: human gut; feature: human-associated habitat; material: faeces | place: United Kingdom | collected 2010/2012 ...
TGTCGAAAAGGGCCTCCGCTACATCATGACCGATCCGCTGCGCTGGGATGCGGAGCATCAGCTGGCCAAGCGTCCGCGCACGCTCGACACCTGGGACTTTCTCGACCGGGAGGACTCCAGCTGGGACCGGGCCGTGCGTCCGGACGACCCGATGGGCATCTTCCACGGTGACAACACCGGGCTTTACAACGCCAAGCTGCTGCTGGCGAAGCTGTACCGCCATCTGAACGACGAGGCCGCCGCCGCACGCCATGAGGAGGAGGCCGCCGCGCTGCGCGAACGGATCATGAAGCATCTCTGGAACGGCAGCTTTTTCCGCCATTTCCTGCCGCTGGACCCGGTGAATTACGGCGTGGACGAAACGTGCCAGATGAGCCTTTCGAACGCCTACGCGCTGAACCGCAATATCCTGAACTTCGACGAACGCCGGAGCGTCATCGACGCCTATCGGGCGATGCGGGAGAAATACCGGGGCGAACTCGACGACTTCCGCAATCTCGAGCCCCCCTACCCCTGCTTCAAGGGGATGAAACCGGGGGCTTACGTCAACGGCGCGATCGCTCCCTTCGTCGCCGGACAGCTTGCGCTCGGCGCTTTCGAAACCGGCATGGAGGAGTACGGCGTGGACATCCTCAAGCGCATGGGCCGCAAGATGCTCCGCGACGGCAAGATCGCCTTCCTCTACGACTGGGAGGGGCGCGACATCGGCGGCGGTCCGCGCTGCTGGTGCGGAGCGGAGATTATGCATGCCGAATGCGCCGGGCTCGCCGGCGTGGTTGACAACGACAGGCTTTTCCGCGACGTCACCCTCTCGCCGCGCTTCGCCGCGGCCCGGGAGCCGGAGGCGCACGTGCGGCTCGAATACGCCGCCTCGGGCGCGGCGGCCGAATATCATTTCACCGCCGATTACGATAAGAAACAGCTCGGTTTCGAACTGCTCTCACGGCACGATCATGCGAAGCTGCGGCTGTTCGTGCCGGAAGAGGCCGGAGAACTCAGGGTCTCCCGAAACGGAGAACCGGCCGATTTCCGTGAAGAGCGGGTCGGCGCCGGCCGCTACGCGGTCGTCGACGCGGTCATACCGCAGGAGCGCGTGGAGATCACATACGCATGATTCACGGCACCCTGCTTCTCGTCGCAACCGGCCTCTGCTGGGTGCTGATCGCGGTTGTGATCAGAACGGCCGCGCGGCGGCGGCTCGACCTCGACTTCATCCAGGCCGGCGCCGCGCTGCTGACCGCCGCCGCGGCGGGAGGCGCGCTCCTGTTCCAGAGAAGCGCCACGATCCCCCTTCCGCTCCAGCTGGCCGTATTTGGCGCCGGAGTCGGCAACTACCTGATGATCAAGCTTATGAATGCCGGGATGGCGCGCGGTCACAACGGTGCGGTCTGGGGAATCACCCAGAGCGCGCTCGTCTTTCCGTTCACGATGGGAATGCTGTTCTTCGGCGTCGCCCCGACCGTCAGCCGCCTGACCGGGCTGGCGCTGATCCTGGCGGCGATCGTTCTTTTCAGCTTCTCGAAGGAGAAAAAACCGGGAACTTCGGGCAACTGGCTCCTTCCGACGCTCGGCGCTTTTTTTTTTGCCGGAATCTCGCAATGCTGCGCGAATCTGCCCTCTTACCTCGGCGCCGGCGACATGCCGAGCACGCACCGGGCGCTGCTGGTCCAGCTCGGCGTGCTCGCCTCGTTCGGCGTGAACGCCGGGTTGACCCGGAGCCGGTGGAGAGCACGCGGCACACTGCTGCCGCTGGTCACGCTCGGCTGCGTAAACATCGTTTCGCTGTTCTTCCTTTTTTACCGCGGACTCAATATCCTCGCGTCCCTCGGCTGCGGCTCGATCGGCTACCCGGTCGCCATGGGCTCCTGCATTGCAGGATTCCTGATTTACAGCCGCGCGATTCTGCGGGAAAAGGCCGGTTTCGCGGCGGCGGCGGCATTCCTCGCGGTTCTCTCCGGCATCCTCGTCATTTCGCTGTGACCGCCGCCCTGTCCTAGCCGTCTGTCATGATTCTGTCATGAATGATTCCGGAAAAAGATTGCGGGTTATTGACATGGCCGCCGTTCTCCGGTATAATTTAAACAGATGCTCAACCAACCCAACGGAGACAGTGCCATGAAACGGAATTTCACCTTGATCGAACTTCTTGTCGTTATTGCGATCATCGCGATCCTCGCCTCGATGCTGCTGCCCGCCTTGAATAAGGCGAGAAGTGCGGCAAAGAAATCTTCCTGCGCTTCCAATCTGAAACAGATCATTACTTCAACTTTATCATATTCCGGAGATTATAAAGATTACTTAATTGGAGCGACCCCCGGAGCCGTCTGGGAGGACAAAACCCATATGATGTCGGATGGTGGCGGGCAGGGACAGGTTCTATATCTCGGTTTATTGGCATATGGCAATTATTTACGGACTCAAAAAGTTTTTGCCTGTCCGGATTCGGAACTCGGAGCGCTCAGTCAGAACGCGATTGGGAATGACTGGAAAAAGAGAGAAACGGCGGAAGGCTGGGGCAGTTATACAGGCTGGAAAGGAGCAGCGAGCAGTTATTCAGTCCGTTACCTTGCAAAGAAAATGATGAAAATTTCACAATTCATATCTCCAGATGACCAATTCGCCCGGGGAGGAAGAAGCAGCGGTTATATCTCCTGCGCCGTCTGGCGCGAAGAGGTATCCGGATATGACAGCAGGTGGAAATTCCTGCCGCACGGCGGAAAAGAGGTCAATGTGGCCAAAGTTGACGGTTCGGTTAAATTATTCAGAATGCCGAGCCCGATGAACACATGGGGGTGGGCCGCAACCTGGGATACTTTTTGGCCGGCCTTCAATAGAGCGCAGTAACTGAAATGTTCTTTTCACCATGATCAGATTTGTTAAAAGGGTCTCTCGCATGAAAATATTTTTTTCCTTTTTGGCTGTTGCATGTCCGTTGCTCGCAATGGCGGACTTCGCCATTGATCTTCCGAAAACCGGTAACGCCCTGGATCGTTTTTCCGGGAAACACAATATTGTCCGACACGCAAAATACCCGGACACTGTGGTTGCCGACAAAAGTGACGACAATGCGCTGGAACTTGTCGTCTGCGCTCCCGCCGGCGAAGAGATAACAACTCTCACCGTCAGCACCGAGGCTCAATTTGCCGTGCCTCACTCGCCTTTTCTGGAAGTGGAACTGATTCCCGGAAGATCGGGAAAAGCCATTCCGCTCTTCATTCAGCGCGGCAAAGCTGCTTATGCTTTTGAACGTCATACGGAGACACTGGCGCAGTCGATGCGTCGCGCCACATTGCGCTTTAAATTCCGGAGTGTCTGGACGAACGGCGCCGGAGAGAGCAACCTGCTCCTGCGCGGCGTGAATATTCAGGTTCAGACCCGTCCGGCGGAAACTGTGGAAGTGGAATTCCCGGACAATACCAACGTATTCACTTCAGATACAGATGCCGAGTGCCTTGTCGCCACCCCCGGCGAATATCTTCTGACCAATGCCTCCGGTACGATCTCCCGTACCGTCACAAGCGACGGAGAACGGTTGAACAACGGCAGGCTGCCGCCGGGATTTTACACATTGCACCTGAACGGCGTGGAAAAAGCCCGTTTCGCCGTCGTCGCTCCCGGCATTCAGGCAAAAGCGAAAAAATCGGTAGCTCAGCTGGATTTCGGCCGCAACGGCCTCTGGCCGGCGGAACTGACGCGGAAAGCGGCAAAACTGGCCCGGCTTGCCGGGGTCAATCGCATCAGGGAACGCTGGGCCTTCAGCTGGCGCAGCATGGAACCGGAACCGGGCAAGTATGTCATCGGCCCGATGAAGGAATTTCTTGCCCTTGAAAAAGCGGAAAATCTTTATGTCACATTTATCTTCATGGATTTTCCCCGCTGGTTCAAACGCGGAGCCGGGTATGGCGAAGATCTTCGTGAAATGTACAGTTCCGTCGCAAAATTCACCGAACTTTTTTCCGGGGAGATCGATGCATGGGAGTATTGGAATGAACCGGATTCCTGGCCCTTCGGCAAGGGACCGGCACATAATTACGCATCCGCATTGAAAGTGGCCTCGCTTGGTTTCCATTCGATCAATCCGGCTGTTACAGTGGCAACCGCCGGCTTCTCCAGCATTGCCCGTCGGAATTTTATAGAAAACGTGCTGGCGAACGATGTTGTTCCCTATTTCGAGATCTACAATTCGCATATTTATGAATCCCCGAATGGATATCCGGGAACCTATGCCCGACATAACGAACTTCAACGGGAATACCGTTTTACCCACCGAGCCAAATGGATCACGGAAGGCGGCGCCGACCGTGGTGTGATTGATGCAAAAAAAATCAATCCCAAATATGTCAAAGAAGCGGATGTTCCGATCAATGCGCCGCAGGACACGGTTAAGGCGGATATTCTTCCGCCGCATATCCGCTCTCTGGTCAGCAGCGATTTTATCAAATACTGGGTTCACAGTGCCGCAGCCGGATGGGAAAGTTATTATTCGTTCTGTTTTGTCTACTACAACGAAGCCGGCAATAAAATCTGGGGGATGCTTGCCCCCGGCTTGGCGGCGACCGAAACTTTCTGCGCACTGGCTGCTTATAACTGGCTGCTCGGTGATATGGAGTATGCGGGGCAGCTTAACGGATTGCCGAAAGGAGTACAGGGACACCTTTACTCCAATGGGAAAGAATACCGCGCAGTCGTCTGGAATGACAATGAACAGCCGATTCCGGTACATCTGGCCGGCGTAAGGAAATTTTATGCAATGACTGGTGACGCGATGAACCCGCCGGAAAAACTTGGCAGCGAACCGGTCTTTGTGGAATTTGGCGTCCGCCCGCAAAATGTGAAGCGCAATTCCGACCAGGCGGCAATGGCAGAACCCGATAACCGTCCGATGAATCCGGTGGTGCTTGATTTCGTCCGCGATAAGATCAATGGCACTCCCTTCAAAGTCAATACCAACCGTGAAGAGATCATCACCGGGTTTTCCGAAAAGATCGCCGGAACTCTTTACTGCTACAACTTCGGTTCAGAAGCAGTTTCGGGCAAATTGACCTCTGTTCTGCCGAAAGGCTGGAATTGTGAAATAGAGCAATCGGAGATCACAGTTCAACCGGGAGATCGTCTGGCGATATCCTGCGTATTCCAGGCTCCTGCCGAAACCTTTCTCGGCATTCAGCGTCCGGAACTGCGGCTTGGTGACAGCAAGGTGGTGTTGGCATTCCGCTGTGATGCGACGCTTTCCGCCCAAAAAATCGCCGAAATGAAAAACTGGAAGCTGAATCCCATTCCCCCGAGCAAAGCGAAACTTGAAAGGGAAACGGTAACATTCGACTTCCTTGGCGCACATCCGAATATTCGCATGAATTTCATTCTGCCGAAAGGCGGAGATGGTATCGGCTTCAGGATGAGACGTGTGAAAGGACGAGTACCCAGCTATCTTGATGTGATCGTACGTGATGCAAATGGTACCAGTTGTTCGTTGCGCCCCAATATTTTCCCGCTCTTTCTGGACGGAGTGACGGAAGAAACGCATATTATTCGATATGACCAACTGACGCCGAAAGCCATTTCGCCGCAAAATCTCACCTTGAGTTTCAGCGCATTCGGCCAGTGGCAGACCATACTGGAAATTCCCGAAATTTTTATCTGGAAAACGAAAAATCAGTAGTATTATTCAGACGATCAGGCAACTGCAGGATTCCGGCACGAAAAGTTCCGAATATCAGCAGGATATGGAAACATCAGAACAAAGCGATTCCGGAAGATGACGAATTTTCCGGAATCGTTTTGTTCGGCCCAAAAAAGAAACGACTCCAAAGGGAAAGATAAATTGAGAAACAAAGTCCATGAGGTGCGGCAGAAGATCCTGCGCCATATCGTCGACCGGGGGACGCCGGAGCGGCAGTACCTGCCCTCGATCCGGACCTTCGAACAGACGACCGGGTGCAGCCGCCAGACCGTCCATCTGGCGCTGCGCGAACTGGTCGACGCCGAAGTGCTCACTGCCGTTCCGCGCGGCGGCTTCCGGGTCTGCAACGTCGAGCAGGCCGAAAAACTGCTCGGTCCCGTGACCGACCTGCCGGTCGCCTTCGTCATGCCGCGCTGGATCGAACGCGGCATCATCTCCCCGCTCTTCGCCGAAATCCTGTTCGGCGCGGAGTCGGCCGCCGGTCCCGGCAGCGGCATCCGCCCGGTCTGCCTGACGCTGCCGTGGGAGGCGGACGAAAAACGTTTTTCGCTGTCGCGCCTCGCCTTCCGCACCCGCGGCATCGCCGGCGCGATGCTGGTCGGCCCAACCCCGGATTTCATCGCCGAAAAATTCATCGAGAAGTGCCAGGTTCCGGTCGTCCTCGTCGACAACGTGACCGACCTGCCCGGCGTAACCTGCGTCAGCAAGGACAACCTCTCCGGCGCAGCCCGGGCGGTGCGCTACCTGATCGAGCGCGGCCATCGCCGGATCGGCATGATCTCGGTCCGCCCCCGCAAAATGCGGCTGAACGAACGCTGGGCCGGATTCCATGCCGAAATGCACCGGCATGGACTGCTCTCCGAAATCGCCTTCGTCGAAGAGGCCGGGTGGGACGCCGACACCGTCTCCGGCGGGGCCGCCGCGGCGGCCTCCCTGCTGCGCAAAGGCCTCAACGGCGCCACCGCGCTGCTGGCGCTGAACGACAATATGGCGCTCGGAGCGATTCAGGTGTTTCAGGAGAACAAGATCCGCATCCCCGAACAGCTTTCCGTCATCGGCATCGGCAACGACTCGCGCGTGACCGAACTCTGCCGCCCGGCCCTGACCACGATGGCGCTCGACAACCGGCGGCTCGGTCAGCTCGCCATGCGGGCGCTGCTCGACGTCATGCGTCATCCGAAAGCGGGCGGCAACGCGGTCACCCTTCTGCCGATGACCCTCTGCGAAGGAGAAAGCGTCTGCGACGGCCCGTTCTGAACGGGAACAGGCCGCTTCTCAGCAGTTCCAGACCGCGTCGCTCGCGTCGCTCGGCATACGCCAGTCGCCGCGCGGCGAAAGCGCGATCGTACCGACCTTCGGGCCGTCCGGCACGCAGCTGCGCTTGAACTGCTGGCGGAAAAATCTCCGCACGAACAACGCAAACCAGCGGCCGATCACGTCGGGCGGATAAGTTCCGGCGAACGCGGTTTCGGCCAGACAACGGATCTTCTCCGGCTCCGCGCCGTATTTGATGAAGTGATAGAGGAAGAAATCGTGCAGCTCGTAGGGACCGATCAGCTCCTCGGTCTTCTGGTTGATCGCGCCGTCGCCGTCCGCCGGCAGAAGCTCGGGACTGACCGGAGTATCGATCACATCGCGCAGGACCGCCGCCAGTTCCGGCGTCTCCCGCTCCGCCGTGGTTTCGATCAGAAAGCGGATCAGCGTCTTCGGGATTGAACAGTTCACGGCATACATCGACATGTGGTCGCCGTTGTAGGTGCTCCACCCGAGCGCGATTTCGGAAAGGTCGCCGGTGCCGACCACCAGCCCGCCGGTCTTGTTCGCGACATCCATCAGAATCTGGGTGCGCTCGCGCGCCTGCACATTCTCATATGCCGTATCGCAGATCGCCGGATCGTGCCCGATGTCGCTGAAATGCTGCAGGCAGGCGGCTTTGATATCGACTTCGCGGAAGGTCGTTCCAAGCAGTCGGCAGAGGGTCACGGCGTTGTTGTAGGTCCTTCCGGTCGTGCCGAACCCCGGCAGCGTGAAAGCGATGATATCGGAGGCGGGGCGGCCGAGCAGGCGGCAGCATTCGGCCGCGACCAGCAGCGCAAGCGTCGAATCGAGCCCGCCCGAAATTCCGATCACCATCGTCTTCGCCCGCGTATGCTCGAGCCGCTTGGCGAGCCCCGCACACTGGATATCGAAGATTTCCCGGCAGCGCTCCCGGCGGCCGGCTGCGTTCTCCGGCACAAACGGATGACGCGGAATCGAGGCGTGCCGGAGATCCGGAGAACCTGCCGCCTCCGGCAGCCGGATCCGGCGGAAACGCATTCCCTCCGGCAGCGGATTGTCGTTGAACGAGCTCTCCGAGAGCCGCGCCGCGCCGAGCCGTTCGAAATCAACGTCGGCGTACGTCAGGCTCGACTCCCGGTCGAAACGGCGGTTTTCCGCCGCCAGGCGGCCGTTGTCAGCGATGATCGCGTGTCCGCCGAACACCAGGTCGGTCGTCGACTCATGGACTCCGGCCCCGGCCAGCACATAAGCCGCGAGGCAGCGGGCGCTCTGCTGCGTCACCAGTTCCCGGCGGTAATCGGCCTTGCCCGCCAGTTCGTTGCCAGCGGAAAGGTTGAACACCGCCCGGGCCAGGTACAGCGACGGCGGCAGCACGCACCAAAGGTCTTCGCAGATTTCAACGCCGAAACGGAACCCGGCACCGCCGTCGAAAATGAGGTCGGCGCCGAACGGCACCTCCCGGCCGCCGATGCACGCAGTCGCGTCCGTTATGCCGCGCCCGGAGTGGAAATGCCGCTTCTCGTAAAATTCCCGGTAGTTCGGCAGCACGCACTTCGGCACGATTCCGCGGATCGCTCCGTCCGCGGCGACGGCGGCGGCGTTGAAAAGCACGTCGCCGCGGCGGAACGGCAGGCCGATGACGGCGACCGTCCGGCTGCCGGCCGTCCGCGCCGCAAAATCAACGGCGGCAGCTTCGGCCGCCGCCAGCAGCCGTTCCTGGAAAAACAGATCGCCGCAGGAGTAACCGGTCACGCAGAGCTCAGGGAAGACAACCGCGTCGGCGCCGTTCTCCGCGGCCTGCCGGAAACAGCGCCGAAGCTCCTCCGTATTGAACGCCGCATCGGCCACCTTCAGCTTCGGGACCGCCGCCGCAAGACGATAAAATCCAAACATGATGTCGTGCTCCTTCCTCCGAATTACAGAATCATTCCGGCGATCCACCCGGCCGCCAGAAGCGGCAGATTGTAGTGCAGAAAGGTCGGAATCGTCGAGTCGTAAATATGATCGTGCTGCCCGTCGGCGTTGAGCCCGGCGGTCGGACCGAGCACCGATTCGGACACCGGGGAGCCGGCGTCTCCGAGCGCTCCGGCCGAGCCGACGATCGCGATCGTCGCCAGCGGAGAGATGCCGAGCGCCGCGCAGAGCGGCACATAGATTGCGGCGATCAGCGGCACCGTCGAGAAGGAAGAACCGATTCCCATCGTGATAATCAGCCCGATCAGCAGCATCGCAAAGACCGTCACCCCCCTGTAGTGAACGGCGACGCCCTTCACGAGCTCGACCAGCTCAGCCACGCCGCCGGTGTCCTTCATCACGTTCGCAAACCCGGCGGCGGCGATCATGACGATGCCGATTCCGCCCATCAGGTGAACGCCCTGCACGAAAACATCCTGCGTGTCGCGCAGGCGGATGACCCGCGCCGCGACAAACACCATGACCGCGAGCAGCGAACCGATCAGCAGCGAATCGAGAAATATCTGCACGAAAAGCGCCATCAGGATCGCCGCAACGCCGACCGCCACATTGAACGGCCTGATCTCGACCGGCTCAGTCGCTTCCACCATGAGCTCGGTTTTGACCGGATTATACGCACGCGGACGGCGATAGCTCAGGAACACCGCGATCAGCAGCCCCGCCACCATGCCGAGCGCCGGAATCAACATGGCCGGGGAGGCCTGCGCGGCGGCCACCTCCATGCCGTTGCGCCGGATATTGTCGAGCAGAATCGTGTTGAGATAAATTTTCCCGAAGCCGACCGGCAGCACCATGTACGGTGTGATAAGCCCGAAGGTCAGCACGCAGGCCACCGCGCGCCGGTCGAGCCGGAGCCGGTCGAACACCGGCAGCAGCGGCGGAATCAGGACCGGAATGAAAGCGATGTGCATCGGAATCAGATTCTGCGACGAAACCGCCGTGAGCGTGAGGATGCCGAGCAGCGCGTATTTGAAACAGAACAGCTTCTTCGCGGTCATTTCACAGCCGATCCACTGAAAGAGCTTCCGCGCGATGAGTTCCGTGACGCCGGAGCGCGAAATCGCGATCGAGAAGGTTCCGAGCATGACATAGTTGATCGCGAGCACCGCGCCGTTGTCGAGGCTGCTCTGGAACGATTTCATCGTCGAACCGAACACCGAAACGGCGCTCTTCCAGAACTCCGTGAATTCGCCGCTGCCGAGCAGCGCGAACGCCTCGCCGTCGAGTCCTCCCAGCATGCCGCCGACCGCCGCAGCCGAAATCAGTGCGAATACGACATTCATGCGCAGCGCGGCGAGCGCGAGCAGCACCGCGACCGAAACCAGCACCGGGTTCGACAAAAGCTCCCAGACCATCCGTAAACCTTTCCTGTGTGCAAATGCTTTAAAATACCACGCCCGGAAGCGGCTTTCAAGCCGGAGGCCGGAAAAAGCGCCGCCCGGACACACAAAAAAGCGGGCATGCAAACCGCACGCCCGCCTTTCTCCCGTAGACCGGACGGAATTACTTCACGCCCATCGCCTTCAGGTTGTCGAAGGAGATTTTGATCGACTCGAAAATGTCGCGGTCGCGGAACAGCGAATCCTGTTCGATCGAATACCAGCGCACCCCCTCTTCGCGGCAGGCCTGGATGATCGCCGGCCAGTCGAGGTTGCCTTCGCCGATCTCGCAGAAGACCGGAGTGCCGCCGTCGATGATCGCGAAATCCTTGAAGTGGATCACCGGCATGCGCTTGCCGACCTTGTGAATCCAGTTCACGGGATTCTGGCCGCCGCGCGTGACCCAGTGAACGTCGATCTCGGCCGCCACAAGCTCCGGATTGCTGTTCTCATAGAAGTAGTCGAGCATGATCTGCCGGGTGCCGGGCAGCCGCTCGAACTCGAAATGGTGGTTATGGTAGCCGAGACGGATTCCCTTTTCGCGCAGCTTGCCGCCCATCGTTTCGAAAATGCGGATCAGTTCATCGACCATCTTCACGTCCTGCCGGTACTCCGGCGGGGGCGCGCCGAGCGCGGTGAAATCGCATTCGAGCGTCTGGAGCCGGTCGATCAGCGCGGCGGGATCGCCTTTGAGCGTGTCGAGCCCCTCATGGGTTGCACAGCAGTAGAGGTTATGGCTGTCGAGCTGTTTTCTGATCACATCGGCCGGGAGCGGCGTCCCGGAGACCTGAACCGCGCGGTAACCGATATCGCAGACCTTGTCGAGCGTCTTGTCGAGGTCGCTTTCGGTTTTGCAGTAATCGCGCAGGTTGTAGAGGGTCACTGCAATCTGACTGTCCGGAGCTTTCATGGTTCTGTTTCCTTATCGTTAACGGACGTCGCGAATCGGCGTCTTTTTGACCCGGTCGATGACCCGGACCACTTCGACGGCCTCGGCCATCGTGATCGGATACGGTTCACCGCAGCGGATCGCCTTGTACAGATATTTCCAGATCTTCTCCGGCTGGTCGCCGTTCGACGGGGCGACGCCGAGATCGTCTTCGACCCAGACCGGGCTGACCTGGCCGCCGAATCCGCCTTCGAGCGGCGGGTTGCCGGGCGAAGCGGGAGTGTCGCACTCCGGATAGCCCGGTGCGAGATACTTGAGCTTCAGCCGCTTCTCATCCCAGCTCATCAGCGTGCCGCGGCTGCCGCGGACCGCATAGACCGGGTCGCCGAGCGAAGCGCCGCCGGAAATTTCAACATCCACCACCCGGCCGTTTTCACCTTTGAACACGATCTTGACATGGTCTTCGGCATCGCCGCGGGAAGCGACGATCGCCAGGTCGCTCCAGAGCTCCTTAACCGGGCATTCGAGAAACTGCAGCGCATGGTCGACAAGGTGCGGCCCCCAGTTCAGCAGCTGGCCGCCGCCGCAGTCGAGGATGGTCTGCCAGTCAGCGCGCCACTGGTAATTGTGACGGCAGAGCTTGATTTCGAAAATGTGGCCGAGCTTGCCGGACCTGATGATTTCGCGGATATGCGAGAAGGCCGCCTCAAAACGGCGGTTGTGGCGCACGAAAACCCGGCCGGGATTCGCGTCGGCGACCTTCTGCAGCTCGAGCGCATCCTCGATGCGGCAGGCCATCGGCTTTTCGACCATGACCATCTTGCCGGCTTCGACCGCCTGGATCGCATGCTTCACATGGTCGGGGGAGCGGGTCGCAACCGAAACGAGCTCGACGTTCGGATCCTTCAGCAGCTCCTCGCCCTTTTCATAAACCGGCCGGCCCGGCAGCTTCTTCGCCGCGGCTTCCCGCCGCGCCGGATCCCAGTCGCAGCCGGCGACGATTTCAAACATGTCCGGATACAGCCCGAGCTCATGAATGTGCATGCCATTCCCGGCGCGGCCGAGCCCCCAGATTCCGACCCGAATTTTCCCTGCCATTGACAATCCCTCACTATCGCGTTAGAAAAGAAACGGTTTCACAACATTGCATATAATATATCGTTCCTCCGTTCCGATTGCAATTCGTCCGCCGAAAATAACCCGATTTTGCCTCTCCCGCCCCGGCCGGGCGGATGCAGGGATTTTCGGCCGCTGCGGTTATACGGAGACCGGGACAGAGGTCCGGCAGCCCGTCACCGGAAGAACCACTTCACGGTTCCCGCCCGCTCCTGCTTTGCGGAGTTCCCGCGCTCTTTTTTCCGGCCGGCGTTCCTTTCCCCGAACCGGCAGGGAGGACGGCACCGGCGGCAATTCCGCCGCTGTTACGCACGTGCAGAGACTCCGGCCTCCTTTCAGCGGACGATGCCGAAGTGGATCGCCCCGCACCAGATTCCGGCCAGGATCACCCAGAGGATCACCCCGTGGACCACCGGCTTCACGCCGAGCTCCTTCAGCTTGCCCCGGTTCAGGTTCGCTCCGATCAGGAACAGCGTCACGATCATCAGGTATTTCGAGAGCTCTTTCAGGAAGGAACCCGGTTCCGCCGTCACCGGCACCCAGGTGACCAGCGCCGAAGCCGCCAGGAATCCCGGAATGAACCACGGAATCCGGAACCGGATTTTCCGCTTTTCCCCCTCCCCGGCCGGAGCCACGCACATCGACAGAAACAGCGTGACCGGCACAATCCAGAGCGCGCGGGCCAGCTTCACGGTCGTCCCGACCTCAAGCGCCTCCGGCCCGAAGGCCATTGTCGCACCGACCACGGAGCTCGTGTCGTGAATGCCGAGCGCCGACCAGTAACCGAACTGGTACTGGCTCATGCCGAGCGCGTGGCCGACCGCCGGAAAAACCAGCAGCGCAACCGCGTTCAGCGTGAACACCACCGCCGAAGCGATCGCAATATCGTGCGCCTTCGCTTTCAGGACCGGCGCCGCGGCCGCAATCGCACTGCCGCCGCAGATCGAGGTGCCGATGCTGATCAGGTACATCGTATTCTTCTGAAGTCCGAGCCGTCTGCCGAGAACGATGCCGAGCCCGAGGCCGAGCGAGATTCCGGCCAGCGTATAGATCATGCCGTGCGCGCCGGCCCGCAGCACTTCGGCGAGGTTCATGCCGAACCCCATGCCGACGATCGCCGCGCCGAGCAGCGGGGAAGTCAGCTTCGCCGTCACCGCCTCATACGGATTCCCCCAGAGAACCGCAAACGCGACGCCGCAGAGCACAGCAACTCCCGGCGCGTGGTTGCGCACTGCCGGAAAAATCCACGGCAGCAGAAAAAACGCGGCGGCGAGCGCCAGAAAAATCACCTGTTTCACACGCATTGTCCCGATGGCCGGAGCGGCTTCGACGGTCGGATTCAGTTCCATATTCCATTCCCTTTCGGTTGTTGAAAAGCTGGATTAATATAAATCCGGCTTGAATAAAATAAAAATTATTGTAGATTATCGATTGATAAATTATAATTATAATCATATCCCAACACTCCGGGAAGGAAGCAAAACATGATCGACCGGAAACTGACGATTTTCCGCACGGCGGCGGCGCTGCGGAACTTCACGGAAACCGCCGCCGCGCTCGGCATGACCCAGCCGAACGTGACGCACCAGCTCGCCCGGCTCGAGGAGGAGCTCGGAGTGCGGCTGTTCCTCCGCGACGGACGGCGGGTCGTCCTGACGGCGGCGGGGAAGGCACTTGAAGCGGAATGCGGCCGGCTTTTCGCAGATTCGGCGCGGATCGTCCGTTCGGTGCAGTGCGCCGCCGCAGAGATGAAGGTTTTTCATATCGGCGGAACCCTGACGGCCGGGGGATATCTGCTGCCGGACCTGGCGGGCTCCTATATGAAGCGCCATCCGGACCGGATTCTGGAGCTGAAAGTGGCCAATACAAATGGAATCGAGGAGATGATTTCGGCGCGGAAGCTCGATGTGGCTCTGGTCGAAGGACCGTTCGAACAGAAATACTTCCTGTCGGAACCGTTCATTCCCGACGAACTGCTTCCGGCGTTCGCCCCGGGGCATTGCGCGGAGGCGTTTTCACTGGAGGAGTACATTCGATGCGGGGGACGGCTGATCCTGCGGGAGCGCGGCTCGGGGACCAGGTACTACTTCGACCGTTTTCTGCAAACGCGCAAACTGCCGGAGCCACCCCCGCGCAATATACTGGAAGTGAACAGCTTCGATGCCTTGAAACGGTTCGTCCGGCAGGGACTCGGCATCACGGTCATCTCGAAGCTGGCGATCGGGGACGAGCTCGCGGCGGGAACGTTGGCGACGGGGAGATTCACGGAAGGGGAAATTGTCCGCCGGATGAATTTCATCTACCTGCCGGGCGGGGAACTCAAGTTCGCGGAAACGTTCATCGCCTACTGCAAAGCGAACACGCCCGCACACGCATAAAAGCGATGGAATCGCCGGCAGCGCCACACGGGCAATCAGTTTGCAGTGCGGCAGAGCCGGCTCAGCGGCCAATGCCGGTTTACAAAGGGTCCGGCAAGGTCAATTCCCCGAACTGGGTGGAATCACGTTCGCGGCCGATTCCCGAACTCCATTGCAGGAACCCCTGACGGCCGCTGCCGCTGTTCTGATTGACCAGGAGCGAAAAGCCGAGTTTCATTCCCGGTTTCAGAATCAACTGCGGATGAATCGCTTCGACCGGAATGGCAGCTTCATAGATCGTCTCTTCCCCCTTCC
>ERZ827150.3530-NODE-3530-length-14970-cov-11.126986_pt1 | contig 14970 bp, 16 predicted proteins | sample MGYA00519779_ERZ827150 | MGnify/ENA primary metagenome ERZ827150 (study PRJEB31778, sample SAMEA3449267) | human gut metagenome | biome: human gut; feature: human-associated habitat; material: faeces | place: United Kingdom | collected 2010/2012 ...
TCGGCCTGTTTGACCCGGGCATCTTCTCCATCGGCGACACCCTGTGCACCGGCAAGAAGAAGGTGCAGTTTGCCGGCATCCCCACCTTCTCGCCGGAGCACTTTGCCCGCATCGAGCAGAAGGACACCATGAAGCGCAAGCAGTTCGTGAAGGGCATGGAGCAGATCGCCCAGGAGGGCGCCATCCAGATCTTCCGCGAAGTGGGCGGCGGCATGGAAGAAGTGGTGGTCGGCGTGGTCGGCGTGCTGCAGCTGGAAGTGCTGGAGTACCGCCTGAACACCGAGTACAATGTGGAGATCCGCATGCAGCAGCTGCCCTTTGAGCAGCTGCGCTGGGTGAAGAACGACCCCGACACCTACAACCTGCGGGACCTGGACCTGACCAGCGACACCAAGGCTGTGGAGGACATGAAGGGCAACCGCCTGCTGCTGTTCACCTCCGACTGGGCCGTGCGCTGGGCCGAGACCCACAACGAAACGCTGGAACTGAGCGAGTTCGGCAACATATAACTTGTCGGGGCAATGCCCCTCCATCTCGCCTGCGCGAGACCGTTCGGTCGCTTAAAAGCCCCACTGGGGCTTTCATTGCTCCACTTCGTTACGCAAACGCGAATCTGTTTCAAGAAAGCCGCTGTGTGGGGCAACCCCCTGCGCTGCGGCTTTTTTTGAATAAACCAAAAAATACATCAAAGGATGCCAGTATTGGAATGAAGGGTTCCCATTGCGGGGAACACTGCTGGCAGGAGGGTAAGTATATGAAGAATCTCCAAATCGGCAAGAGCGGCATCGAGGTGCCGTTCCTCGGCATGGGCACCTGGGCCATCGGCGGCGGTGCCTGGTGGGGCGACAACGATGACAGTCTGTCGGTCAAGGCCATCCAGACCGCCGTGGAACAGGGCATCCGGTGGATCGACACCGCGCCCATCTACGGCCTGTACCACAGCGAAGAAGTGGTGGGCGAAGCCATGAAGCACATCGACCGCGACAAGGTGGTGCTGTCCACCAAGTGCGGCCTGGAGTGGCGGCACGAGACTCCCGTACTGCACAAGGTGGTGGACGGCGTGACCGTGTACCGTGACCTGTCGGCCCAGAGCATCATCGAGGATGTGGAGGACAGCCTGCGCCGCCTGCACACTGACCACCTCGACGTGCTGTACACCCACTGGCAGTCCCCTGACTTTGGCCTGTACCCGCTGGAGGCCACAGTGGAAGCCATGATGAAGCTGAAGGACCAGGGCAAGATCCGCGCCATCGGTGCTTCCAACGTGACCTCTGATATCATCCGCGGCTACTGCAAGTACGGCCAGCTGGACGTCATTCAGGAAAAGTACAGCCTGCTGACCCGCCGCATTGAAAAGCAGCTGCTGCCCACCTGCAAGGAGCTGGGCGTGTCGGTGCAGGCCTACTCCCCGCTGGAGCAGGGCCTGCTGACCGGCAAGGTGACCATGGACACCACCTACCCGGAGGGCAGCACCCGCAACAGCAATCCCAACTTCCAGCCCGCACGCCGGGCACAGGCCCTTGCCATGCTGAACAACTGGCAGGACCTGACCGAGAAGTACCACTGCACCATGGCGCAGCTGGTCATTGCCCTGACCGCCCGCATGGTGCCCGGCCTGTTCGTGCTGTGCGGTGCCCGCACCCCGCAGCAGGTGACTGATAACGCCGGTGCGATGCACATCCATCTGGACGGTGCCGACGCCGTGCGCATGAAGTGGGATGTGGATTCCATTTCCTGAGTTTTCCCCGCAAACACCAAGCCCCCTCAGAGCCGCAGCTCCGAGGGGGCTTTTGCTGTGATACGGGATCGCTTCAGGTAGTTTGCAGCATCGCCTGCAATTTTGTTTTGGCGCGGTAGTAGGTCACCCGTGCCCAGGCGGCATTGTGGCCAAAAATGGCTCCGATGTCCTCAAAGGACAGCTCGCCGAACACCCGCAGGCTGAACACCTCTTTATAGGGTTCTTCCAGCGTGTGCAGGCACTGGTGCACCGTAAAGGCGGCATCCTTGTCCACCAGCAGCTGGGCAATGTCCGGCGTGTCGGCGGCCCGCGTCTCAGCCGCTTCCAGCGGGGCGGTATGCTTTGCCTTGCGGCAGCGGTCATACCAGCAGTTGCGGGCCACCGTGAACAGCCACGCCCGCACATCCTGTTTTCCATCAAAGTTCTTCAGGCCGTCCAGCGCCTTGAAGAAGGTCTCCTGGGTCAGCTCTTCGGCCAGTGTCTCCGAGCGGGTCAGGCCCTGCAGAAACAGGTACACGTCCCGGAAATAGAGCCGGTAAATGGTTTCCATGTCCATAATCAGCCCTTCTTAAAGTCGTGCCCATATTGTTCCTCGGTGCCGTACCCGTACCGCACGGTGCCGTCCGGATTCTCCCCCGCAATGAATCGTTCCACCTGCTGGCCGTCGCTGTAATAGCGCGTTCCGTCCGCGCACTCCACGGCCAGCACCTGGGTGCGGGAGACGGCGATCTCTGTGGACACGGTCTCGGAGCCGGTCAGCTTTGTCAGCGCGGCATGGAGGCCGGGGAAGGTATACCGCATGGCCCGGACGGTGATGTATTCCTTGCCCCAGCTGAACCCGCCCTCGGTCTCCAGCCGGACATTCTCGCCCTGCACTTCCAGCACGCAGAGGTTTGCGCCATCCTCCTTTTTGTTGTAGAGCCAGATCCCGGCTTCCTCCGCCGTCACCGGCGTGCTGAGGTTGCCCATCCAGAACACCAGCACCACGGCGCACAGCACCGCCAGCACGGCGGCTGCGGCCGTAAGGATGCGCTTTTTCCGCAAAGCCGTGCGGATGCCTTTCAGCGGGGCATCCGGCTGGGGTTCCGGCTGCACCGGCACCGGCAGCTGCATCTGCTCCAGCTCGGCGCGGCAGGCTTCGCATTCCTGCAAATGCTCTTCCACCAGTGCCGTACTGGCCGGACTTGCCATGTGCTCGGCGTACAGCGGCAGCAGATCCCGGATGACTTCACAATCCAGTTTCATCGTCTTTTCCTCCTTTTCGGGCTGTTTCACCACAATAACGCACAAAAGGAGAAAACGTTACAGGGTTTTTGATTTTTTCAACGATCCGGCAAATTGGAATTGTTAATCTTGAACTGGTCCTATAATGCCAAATGCTATTGCATCAATAAAAAGCACGAACGCTATCACACAAACAATTAAAATAGTTGCAATGACTTTAATAACAAGTTGTTGATTTTGTCTTAAATTACTCTTACTAACAATCCTTAAGACAAAAATCAAAGCAACGAGGATGATAAAAGAAATAATATTATAAAGAACCACTGTTTTCATCTATGTGTCCTCCTTTTTTATATCAATTCCGAGTTGCCGCTCTCCGTATGCCATAGTCTCCGCACGCAAAAAAGCCCTTTGCGGCATGGTGTGCGCTTACACCTCCCCCGCAAACTTCATGCCCCAGCTCATGCGGGTGTCGTACATCAGGCGGGTCAGGGCAAGGCTGTCCTGCGGGGTGTAGCGGTCGCTGCCGGTGCGCCCCAGCTTGACGCAGCGGCTTGCTTCCCGGATCTCATACTCAAAGCCGTTGATGTCCACCGGGCAGCGGATGACCTCCGGCTCTTTGCCCTCCACTTCCAGCGTCATGGTCTCGGCGTGCTGGAAATCCGGCAGAAAAATACTGCCCTTGGTGCCAAGGATGCGGGCGTTGCGCTCCAGCTCCTGCCCGATGGTCTGGACCGACTCCGCCTTGCAGCCGCCGGGGTAGGTCAGCACAAGGCAGCTGTAATCGTCGGTGCCGTACTCGTTGATGTGCACCTCTTTGGTTTCCACCTTCTCCGGGTCCTGTCCGGTGAGGATGCGCAGAAAGCCCAGATTGTAGATGCCGATATCCAGCAGTGCACCGCCGCCCAGACCGGAATCAAACTTGCGGTCCTTCCGGGCACCGGAGGCCACAAAGCCGTACTGACAGGTGATCTGCTTCAGTTCCCCGATGGTGCCCGCCGCAAGGATCTCGCGCAGGCGGTCGTACAGCGGCAGCAGCCAGATCCAGAACGCCTCCATGAGAAAGAGGTGCTTTTCCTCTGCCAGACGGTACAGCTGCTGCGCCTGCTCCGGGGTGATGGTAAAGGGCTTTTCGCACAAAACGTGCTTGCCCTGCTCCAAGCAGAGCTTGCAGTTTTCGTAATGCAGGGTGTTGGGGGTGGCGATATAGATGGCCTCCACCTCCGGGTCAGCGGCAAGGGCTTCGTAGGAGTCATAGCAGCGGGGGATGCCGTACTGCTGCGCAAACACCTGTGCGCTTTCCAGATGCCGTGACCCCACGGCAACAAGCTGCTCCCCCTCTGCGCCCATCTGTTCCACTGTGGATGCAAACTTTTTGGCAATGGTGCCGGTGGCTAAAATTCCCCACTTCATAACGGTACCTCCCGGTTTATTACTTTGGATTCGTTGCGTCCAGTATACCATGGTTTTCCCCTACGGAAAAGATAGTGAAAAACAAAAATGCCCCCGGAGGGCTTGTTCCAACTCTCCGGGGACAGATTCTATGCACCGGTATCTTTCATCTTGTTCCAAACATTCTCATCCATTATAATAGAGATAGAAAGAAGGTGCCAACATGAAACATCGCATTGTGACGGCTGCGCAGATGAAGGAAATTGAACGAGCCGGGGATGCCCACGGTCTGCCCTACCTGCAAATGATGGAAAATGCCGGACTGGCGGCTTACGCTGAACTGCAAAAGCAGTTCCCACATTCCGGCAGGCTGCTGGTGGTCTGTGGAAAGGGCAACAACGGCGGCGATGGGTTTGTGATTGCCCGCGCCGCCGCAAAAGATGGCTGGAACGTGACCGTTTTTCTGGCCGAGGGCGAGCCGAAAACCGCTGACGCCATCCGCAATTTTGAGCGTCTGCACTCCCTGCCGGTGCACATCTGCACTGACGGTTCTGTACTGGAAACCCAGCACTTTGATGCTGCTGTGGATGCCCTCTACGGCACCGGGTTCCATGGTGAACTGCGGCCTTCCGGTCTTGCTGCCTGCGGGCTGATACGCCGTCTGCACAAGAGCGGTGCCTTTGTGCTGGCCGTAGACCTGCCCAGCGGCATCAACACGGATACCGGAGAGGTTGCCGAGGGTGCTGCCCATGCAGATTTGACCGTAACTTTCGACAGCTATAAGCCTTTGCATATCGCAGAATCTTCTGCGCCGCTGTGCGGAAAAACCGTCCGTGCCGACATTGGCATCCGGGACGAATGGCACCCGGAGTTTTGACGAGGCTTGCCGCTGCGGAAAAGCACCTGCACGCAAAAGACCCCGGCAGCTTTCAAGGCACGCCGGGGTTCTTTTTGTCATTCTGCTGCAAAATGTCTGCACTTTCTTGGCAGAACGCAGAAAATGCGGAAACCGCTTGATTTAGCTCGGTTTCCGCACTAGAATGGAAACCAGAAAAGCAAGCACAGTTTCCACAAGGAGGACGCTCATGCAGGAAAAGCTCGATGCGCTGGTGCGCACGCAGGCCATGCAGTTATTCCGTCAACAGGGGCTGCATTTCACCATGCAGCAGGTGGCAGAGCCGCTGCATATCAGCAAAAAAACCATCTACACCGTTTACCCCTCCAAGGAGGCCCTTCTGCTGGACATGGTAGACCATGCCTTTGCGGACATCCACCGCTGCAAGCAGGAAATTCTGGCAGGCAGCGGTACTTTGCAGGAGAAGCTGCGGGCGGTCATCATTGCCATGCCGACAGAATACGCCGCGCTGGACCTGCGGCAGATGAAGGAGCTGGACGAGAAATACCCGGTGGTGGCGGCGCGGGTGCGCAGTCAATTGGAAAACGGGTGGGAACCCACCATGGCGCTGCTGGAACAGGCTGTGGCAGAGGGGGTCATGCGTCCGGTGTCCCTGCCGGTGCTGCGGCAGATGATCACCGCGTCCATTGAGAGCTTTCTGGCAGACCGCAGTCTGGCAGAAAGCGGGGTGCAGTATGTGGCTGTACTGGAGGAAATGATCTCGATCTTACTGGAAGGAGTGCTGCCGCGATGAAACACAGTTTTTGCGATGATTGGGAGTTTACCCACCACTGGACCGAAGCCTTTGGCAAGGGGCTGCCGGTGCCAAAACAACAAGCCGTCCGCTTGCCCCATACCTGCCGGGAGGTGCCGCTGCACTATGCCTCTCCGGCCGATTACGAGATGGTCTGCGGCTACCGGAAGCGGTTCCGGGTGCCGCCGGTGCAGGCTGCGCCCCGGCTGTTTCTCCGCTTTGACGGAGCTGCTCATCAGGCGGTGGTGCGGGTCAACGGCAGGGTTGCCGGGCAGCACCGGGGCGGTTATACCGGCTTTGCGGTGGAGATCACAGACCTTGTGGACCGGGAGAATGAAAACCTGCTGACCGTGCAATTGGATACCCGTGAAGACCCGGCCATTCCACCCTTTGGCTTTGTCATCGACTACCTGACCTACGGCGGGCTGTACCGGGAGGTCTGGCTGGAAGCTACGGCAGAGAGCCGCCTGACCGATTTGTTCGTCTACACGCCCACCCTGCATGATGCCGTGGTGCAGTGGACGGCAGAGCTCACACCCGCAGCCGTGGCGGTCCGCATCCGGCTGGAGACCGCAGACGGCACCCTGCTGGCAGAGCAGACCGCACAGGCGGCAGAAACCGGGAAGATGCAGTTTTCCGTCCCGGACGCACAGCCGTGGGATACCGAGCACCCGGTTTTGCATCATGCCGTGGCAGAGCTTTTGAACGCAGCCGGACAACCCATCGATCGCAAACAGGTGACGTTTGGCTTCCGCACCGCAGAGTTCCGGGCGGATGGCTTTTACCTCAACGGAAAAAAGGCCTTCCTGCGGGGCTTGAACCGGCACCAGAGTTACCCTTACATCGGCTACGCCGCCCCGGAAAGCCTGCAGCGGGAGGATGCCCGCATTTTGCAGGAAGAGCTGCACTGCACCGCCGTGCGCACCAGCCACTACCCCCAAAGTCCATATTTTCTGGACGAGTGCGACCGGCGGGGTCTGCTGGTGTTCACCGAGCTGCCGGGCTGGCAGCACATCGGGGACGACAACTGGAAGGACGCTGCCTGTGCAATGTTACAAGAGATGATCTTGCAGAACCGCAATCATCCCAGCATCATCCTGTGGGGCGTGCGCATCAACGAGAGCGTGGACGACGATGCCTTCTACACCCGCACCAATCAAATTGCCCACCAGCTGGACCCCAGCCGCGCCACCTCCGGTGTGCGGTATCTGGAAAAAAGCCATCTGCTGGAGGATGTCTACGCCTACAACGATTTTTCCCACAACGGCGTAACGCCCGGCGCAAAGCCCAAAAAGGACGTGACCCCGGATATGGGCAAGGCGCTGCTCATCTCGGAGTGCAACGGTCACATGTACCCCACCAAGCCCTTTGACGATGGCCCTCATCGACAGGAGCACGCCTTGCGGCACGTCCGGGTGCAGAACGCCGCCTATGCCAGCGGAGAGCACGCCGGGTGCTTTGGCTGGTGTATGTTCGACTACCAGACCCACAAGGACTTTGGCTCCGGGGACCGCATCTGCTACCACGGTGTGCTGGACAGCTTCCGCAACCCGAAGCTGGCGGCGGCGGTCTATGCCAGTCAGGGCGATACTGACCCGGTGCTGGCGGTCAGCTCCTCCATGGACATCGGCGATAACCCCGCCGGGCAGCTGGGCACGGCCTATGTTTTCAGCAATGCCCAACAGGTAAGGCTTTACAAAAACGATGTGTTCGTCACCGCCCTGCGCCAAAGCGAGTGGACGGCGCTGCCCCACCCTCCCTTTGTGATGGACGATACCATTGGCGAGCTGCTGGAAACGCAGGAGCACTTTTCCCCCGCCAAGGCAGCCGCTGTGCGGGACTGCCTGCTGGCCGCCGGAAAATACGGCTTGGCGGGACTGCCGCTGGCCTACAAGGTCAAATTCGGCTGGTGTATGCTGCACTACAAAATGAGCTTTGAAGATGGCGTGGCGCTTTACGGCAAATATGTGGGCAACTGGGGCGGCGAAGCCACCCGCTGGCGGTTCGATGCCGTGCAGGACGGCAACGTGGTGCGCAGCGTGACCCTTTGCCCCAGCGCAAAGCTGCACTTGGAAGTCAAGGTCAGCCGGACGGCTCTTCGGGAAAAAGATACTTACGATATGGCGGCTGTCCGGGTGCGCATTCTGGACGAGAATGGCACCCCTGCCCCCTACGCACAGTTCCCGGTGCAGTTTGCGGTGGAGGGCAGCGCTGCCCTTGTGGGTCCACAGACCGCCGTTGCCGAGGGCGGCATGACCGGAACCTATCTGCGCACCGTGGGCACTGCCGGAGAAGCCCTGCTGACCGTTTCTGCACCGCAGACCCAGCCCGTTGTGCTGCGGTTTACCATTGAAAAGGAGGACGCTGTATGGAACTGACCCTGAAACAGAAAACCGCATTTGGTATTGGTGCCGTGGGCAAGGATATGGTATATGCCCTGTCGGCTTCTTACGTCATGTATTATTATCAGGATGTGCTGGGGCTTTCGGCCAGCTTTGTGGGCGTCGTGCTCATGGCGGCCCGGTTCTTTGATGCCTTCAACGACCCCTTTATGGGGGTTCTGGTGGCAAAGACCCGCACCCGCTGGGGACGTTTCCGTCCGTGGATCTTTTCCGGCACGCTGCTCAATGCGCTGGTGCTCTACGCCCTGTTTGCCGCCCCGGTGCTGGACGAAGCGGCGTTGATGGTCTATTTCAGCGTGGTGTACATCCTGTGGGGCGTCACCTATACCATGATGGATATTCCGTACTGGTCCATGATCCCGGCCGTGACCCGCACCCCAAAAGACCGGGAGAACCTTTCCATGGTGGGGCGTACCTGTGCAGGCGTTGGCTCTGCCCTCATCGCTATGTTCACCATGCTGCTGGTGGGAGCCCTTGGCGGCGACAGCGAGCGCGCTGGCTTCCGCTGGGTGGCATTGATCGTAGCGGCAATTTTTGCAGTGACAGAGCTGGTGTGCTGCATTTCCATGAAAGAAACCACCCCCAGTGAGATGAAGACCGCCACCGTAAAGGAGATGTTCTCCGCCCTGTTCCGCAACGATCAGGCTATGGTAGTGGTAGGCAGCATCGTGCTGATCAACTCGGCGCTGTACCTTACCTCCAACTTCATCATCTATTTCTTCAAATACGACCTTGGCGGTGCAGGCTGGAAAGCCACCTACACCCTGTTTTCCACCGTGGGCGGTGCGGCACAGATCCTTGGCATGATGGTGCTTTACCCGCTGCTGCGCAAAAAGCTCAGCAGCACGCAGGTATTTCAGCTCAGCCTTGTGCTGGCGCTGTGCGGCTACGGCACGCTGCTGGTGTTCTGCCTGACCGGGCTTTCCCACAGCCTTGCCCTGCTGTGCATCCCGGGCGTGGTCGTGTTTGCCTGCAACGGGATGCTGACCGTGCTGACCACCCTGTTCCTTTCCAACAGCGTGGATTACGGTCAGCTCAAGACCGGACGCCGGGAGGAGAGCGTCATCTTTTCCATGCAGACCTTTGTGGTCAAGGCTGCCTCCGGTGTGGCGGTATTCCTGACCGGCATCGGGCTGGACCTCATCGGTCTTGTGGGCAACACGGAGGAGACCGGCCCGGTGGCAGTACAAAGCGCCGGAACCCTGCTGGGTCTGCGCCTGATGATGACCGTTCTGCCCATGCTGGTGCTGGCCGGTGCGCTGGTGCTGTTCCGCCGCAAGTTTGTTCTGACCGATGCCCGCGCTGCCGAGATCAGCGCACAGCTCCACGGGGAGGAAGCGCACCATGACTGAAACGCTGCACTGGTACGCGGAAACTTCCGGCGGCGTACAGACAGGCAACTGCACGGTCACGGAGAATGGCGGTGCGCTGCATCTGACGGCAGACCTGCCCGCCGGGACGCTGAAGGCGGTGCGTGCCGAGATGCCGTGGACGATGGAAGCAGACGAGCGTCTGTTCATGAACGGCTACCAGACATGGACCTACAGCCCGGAGCTGGACCGGAACGGCAAGCTGCGCGGCACCGACCACATCCCCGGCTTTCTGCGCAAAAAATATGCCTTTGACCGCTACGGCGATTATCATTTTGCGCCTTACGGACATCAAAAAGGGCAAAGCCACGGCTTTTCCTACTGCTATTTCCGCAAGGGCACACAGTTCCGGCTGGTGGCATCGCTGGACGAGAAGCCGGGCTACACCATCCTCCGCTACGACAGCGGCAAAGCCCTGCTGACGCTGGAGCGTGACTGCGCCGGGGTGGAGCATCCCGGCGGCAGTTTCCCACTCCTTGACCTGTTTTTTGCCGAGGGCGGCGAGACTGAGGTGTTCGACGGCTGGTTTCAGGCTATGGGCATCAAGCCCCGGACCGAAAAGAAGCTGGCAGGCTATTCCAGTTGGTACAACCGCTATCAGGACATCACCGAGGATACCATCCGGGAGGACCTGACCGGATGCCGCAGCCTGCTTTGCCCGGGAGACCTGTTCCAGATCGACGATGGCTGGGAGCCCAAGGTGGGCGACTGGCTGGAAACGGATGCACAGAAATTCCCCCACGGGCTGAAAGGCATGGTGGAGGAAATTCACGCCGCCGGATTTCAGGCTGGGCTATGGCTTGCACCCTTTGTGTGCGAAAAGGACTCTGCCCTTTTCCGGCAGCACCCGGACTGGCTGCTGAAAGTGGACGGCAAACCGTGGTGCTGCGGCTGCAACTGGAGCAGCTTTTATGCGCTGGATATCGACAACCCGGTCGTGCTGGATTATCTGCGCCGGGTATTTGACCGGGTGCTGAACGACTGGGGCTTCGACCTTGTCAAGCTGGATTTTCTGTACGGCGCTGCCCCCTTTGGCAACGCCCACGAGAGCCGGGCAGCCCGGATGTACCGTGCTATGGAGCTTTTGCGCACATGGTGCGGGCAAAAGCAGATTCTCGGCTGCGGCGTACCGGTGATGCCGGCTTTCGGGCTGGTGGATTACTGCCGTGTCAGCTGTGACGTAGGGCTGGACTGGGACGATGTGTGGTATATGCGCCTGTTCCACCGGGAGCGGGTGTCCACAAAGCAGGCCATCAACAACACGGTATTCCGGCGGCAGCTCAATGGCCGTGCCTATGGCAGCGACCCGGATGTGTTCTTCCTCCGGGAGGAAAACTGCAAGCTGACGGCAGAGCAAAAACGCACCCTTGCCACGGTCAATGCCCTGCTGGGCAATGTGTTCCTTACCTCGGATATGCCGTCTCACTACACGGATGCGCAGCGGGCAGAGTACCGCCGTCTGCGCACCCTCTTTGAGCACGCCACGCAGGTGCAGGCAGAAGCGGAAAACGACCGTCTCTATATCCGGTATCTGCTGGACGGAACTCCACAAAAATTATGTTTCGACCTGTTCTGACAGTGCGAACAAACCACAACAAAACCACACCCGCCCATGTACTGTGCTTTGCACACAATACGCAGGCGGGTGTTTTGCTGTTCTTCCGGTACGATCCTCAGTTTTTTAAATACAGCTTGGGTCTGTGCAGCGCTGACGGTGTCACACCTTGCGCTCAAGGTTCTGCCGGAACAGCTCATACGCTGCCCGCATCTCCTCCGGCAGACGCTTCAAGGTTTCCTGCTGCAATTCAGACGGCATCCCGTAAAAGGCTTCGGCAATGCCGCCGGTGATGCAGGCAAGGGTGTCGCTGTCACCGCCACCCGCATGGCGGAGCCATTGCCAAAGCTGCCGTAGGGCTGCGGATGCTCCGCACACAGCCACCGGCGGAACATTTCCGTTCAGCAGATCGTCCGTTCCGACATTCAGGCAGTCTGAAATTTCCTGCAGTAATTCAATCGAGCAGTAGCGACCGCCTGTTTCAACCTTCGCAAGATGGTTCGTGCTAACGTTCAGCATCCTGCTCAGTTGTTCCTGCGTGATTCCTTTCTTTTTCCGCCAATCACGGATACGACCGCCAAATTTTTTCGCATCGAAGCGATTTTTAAGCAGCAAACTCACGAGAATGTATTTTCGCCAATTTCGTGCACATTTACTCACAAATTCATTTGAAAGATATCAATATGTCTTACTTTGCAACACAAAAACATCAGATTTTCTACACTTTCCACAGACAGCATTTTTCACGATTCAACGCAGCAAATCAAACGCTGTTGGCATTCAACAAACACGAATAGAGTGTTCTTTTATTTCCTCCCTTTTTCACGCTTCCCGCTGCTCCACGATTTCCAGACTGTCCCGCCCGACATGGCAAAGCAGAAACATCACGCTCACACCTACGGCTTCCGCTTCAGCCAGCGCTGTGCCAAACTCCGGCTGCGTGCCAACATTCGGCCTCACCTCGGTGATGCCTTCCATCTGGATCACAAAGGCTACTGCGCACCGATACCCTGCCCGCTGTGCCTGCGCTAACTCGTGCAAGTGCTTCACGCCCCGTTCGGTAGGTGCATCCGGGAAATAACCGATGCCTCCCACTTCCAATGTGCAGCCTTTGACTTCCAGCAGGTATTTCTGTTCGCCCTTTTCCATGTAAAAATCAATGCGGGATCTGCCATAAGCAAACTCCGGCCTGACAAGGTCAAATTCCTGCTTTGAGAGCCATTCTCCTACCACCTTGTTGGGTGCCTGACTGTCCATGTTGACCCAGCCAAGTTCCTGCTTGCGTACCGCCACAAGGTCGTATTTTGTCTTGCGTTTCGGGTTGTCCGACACTTCCAGACGCACCGCTGCACCGGGCAGCAGCAGTTCTCTGCACCGTCCGGTGTTTTTGACATGGACGGTTTCCACCGTGCCGTTCACATCTACATGGGCAATAAAACGGTTGGGGCGGTCAAGAAAAATGCCGTCCGCGATCTCTCTGTATTTCAATGTTTACTCCATTTTTGTCTGATACGCCTGCGCCGTCCGGGCATCAAAGCAGCAGAAGATGACCCTCACATCGTAGTCGGCGTGGTTTTGCAGCCAATCGGTCACTGTATCCACCGCAATTTGGGTAGCGGCATCCAGCGGATAACCATAAGCCCCGGCAGAGATTGCCGGGAAGGCGATGCTGTGGATGTCGTAGGTCTTTGCCAGCTCCAGCGAATTGCGGTAGCAGCCTGCCAACCGCACGGCGTCCTCCGGGGTGCCGGAGTAGATGGGGCCCACCGTATGGATGATATACTTCGCCTTCAGCCGGTAGCCCTTTGTGATCTTCGCTTCGCCGGTGCGGCAGCCGTGCAGGGTGCGGCACTCGGCAAGCAGCTCCGGCCCTGCTGCCCGGTGAATGGCTCCATCCACGCCACCGCCGCCCAGCAGGCTGCGGTTAGCTGCATTCACGATGCAGTCACAGTCCAGCTTGGTAATGTCTCCCTGCACCACTTGAATCTGATTTTTGAATTCTTCAGAAATCATTGCAGGCACCTCACTTTTTGAGCAGTTCCAGTGCCTTATCCATAGGCACGCAGCTAGCATAGAGATCCGGCCAGAGGAATTCATTGTAATAGCGATAGCTCTGCTCTCCTGTCATGTATTCGTTGTCCTGCGTGGAATTTGCATAGGCAGGGACGATCATATGAAAATCGTGCTCAAAGCCTGCTTCTATCGTTGCATTGATGCAGAAGTCGGTCATGATGCCGCAGACCATCACATCTTTTTCGCCCTTTGCGGTCAGATATTCCAGCAATCCGCTCTCTTTCTTGAAAGCGTTGCATACAGTCTTGACGAACCGTTTTTCGGTCTGCAGTGGTGCAAACTCAGAATAGATATCAAACTCATCATCCCCGATGGAGAAACCGGTACCGGGCCCATCATCATGCTGAACATAAATGACTTCAATCCCCTGCTCACGGGCGGTCCGAATCAGTTCCTTGATGTTTCCAACAAACTTTTTGAACGCATACAGACGTTCATCCACGATGCCTTTTTGTGTATCCACAACCAGTAAAACCATATACAAGCCTCCCTGCCTTTCTTTCGTTCCATCCTACCACAGACTGCCGGTTTCTGCAAGCAGATTCAAAAACCCCCACAGGCAGCATTATGCCTGCAGGGATTCATTCAGTCGCCCATGACGATCAGAATCAGAACCACGGCCACTGCAATAGCAATCAGGCAGCCGCAGCCGCTGCCATCTCCCCCGCCGCCGCCATTGTTGTGATTTCCGCCGCCACCGCCGCCGGACGAACCGCCAAAGTTGCGGTTGAAAGCTGTCATGTATTGGGCATAGCCCGTGTCGCCTTTGCCGAAATAGCCGTAATCGCCGTTTGCCATTGTATTTTCCTCCGTCTGAAGTGTGTTTTGCTTCTTCTGAGGTCATTTTACCAAAGATGATATCCCATAAAGCTCTCTTTCAGAATTTCTTTGCAATGTCATTCTTCTCCGATGCCCAGATACACATCAATGTCCATGATGCCTTCCCCGCTGACCTCCACCAGATCTTCAAAGGGCACCACGGTGTCGCCCACCTGCAAGGTGCGGAACACCGGATCGATGCGGTCTGCTTTTCCGGTCAGGGTGATGTAATTGCCCACCGCCGGAACCTCCGGGTGGGTAGTGTCCTCCTTGAAATACCGTGCCGTAATGGTCATGCCCTTAGTGACCTGCATCAACCGATCAGACAGAGCCGACATTTCTTCCTCGGTCAGAATGCGTTTGGGTACACGCTCCGTGCGCTGCTTTTCTGCGGCAAGCTGCTCGTCGTAGCCCCGCAGCGGAGAGAAGGGCGAGAAGATTTTGGCACGGTTCTGAAGGGTCATGCGGGGGTGCTTGCGGAGGGATTCTTCGGTCTGGGGGCGTTCCATCTCTAGGATGTCCCCGTACTTTTGGGCGGTCTCCAGCCCGATTTTGCTATTTTTGTAGTTTTCCATCCGAACCTCCTGCGCTGTGCCCGCCGATCTGCGCGTTGCGCTGTCGCATGGTGGCACCTTCTTCGTAGCTGCTGGCTTTCAGCACGGCGTTTTTGCCGTACTTGTTCTTGATGCCCAGCATGGCTTGCTGGAGTTTTTTCTCCTTTTCCAGCTTCTTGGTGTCGGTGAAAAAG
>ERZ827150.3542-NODE-3542-length-14935-cov-4.266331_pt1 | contig 14935 bp, 9 predicted proteins | sample MGYA00519779_ERZ827150 | MGnify/ENA primary metagenome ERZ827150 (study PRJEB31778, sample SAMEA3449267) | human gut metagenome | biome: human gut; feature: human-associated habitat; material: faeces | place: United Kingdom | collected 2010/2012 ...
CTTTTGTGAAATTGCATCGAAATATGTCGTTTTGTCCGGTGTCATGGCGAAGAGCCTCAAGCACCTCGCGCACGCGGGCCATCAGCGCGGCATCGTCCGGGTCGCGTACCTCAATGAGGGCGGCGAGACCGGTGGAGTGGCAGACGGCGTCGAACGAGGCGATCTTTCCGTCCGCATCGACGGTCAGAAGGCCGAGACGGCGGAAGTAGACGTTCATCAGGAAGGCATCGCGGATATCGGTCTGGCCGTGGTCGCCGAGGACGATGATGTTCGTCTCGTCCAGCGTGCCCTTGCGGCGCAGGCATTCCAGAATAGCGCCGAACTGCTCATCGTGCATGCGCAGCTGCGTCTCGGCCTCCCCGCTTTCCACGCCGTAGGTGTGCCGGGCGGAGTCGAGGTCGCACAGCTTGACGAGCATGATGTCCGGCTGCGGGCCGTCCTCCAGAATGTCCAGCGCCAGCGCCATGGTGAACAGGTCAAGGCTGCGCGTCGGTCCCATCAGGTAGCGGCCGTGTTTATAGAAGTAACGATCCATCAGGTTTGCAGTGGCCGTGTGCTCCAGCCATTGCTGGGGCTGGTAGCCCTGATAGCTGTATGGAACGATCATCGGCATATTCATGGTATAGTCCGCACCGCCGGAGACGGGCCAGCTCAGAGAGCAGGTCGTCAGGCCGTTCTCGCGGGCGATGTCCAGCAGCGTTTTGCCGCGGACGTCCGATTTCATGCAGTACCACGGCGCGTCAAGATGGCCGCCGCGGGTCATTTTTTCATTGTGCACGATCCCGTGCCGCCCGGCATAGGTGCCGGTCAGGATCGAGGTATGGCAGGTGTAGGTCAGGGCCGGGAGCACCGGCTCGATCTTTTCGACGAGCGCACCGCGCTCCAGGATCTGCGCGAAGTGCGGCATGCGGCGCATGCGCGCGACGTCGGAGGCACAGAGGGCATCGATACAGAATACAAGGACTTTCGACATAGGTTCTCCTTCCTGTTGGAACGGCGGCAGGTGTGGGCCCGGCCGGAATGCGCTGGTCTGCGTACAGGCGGACGTCCGCCGGGACGTCCGCCTGTTGGAATGGGCGGGTATTACTTTGCGAGGGCTTCGCGGCAGGCGGCCTCAAAGGCCGCATAGGCGGTGTCGGCGTCGCTGACATTGAGGGCAACGCTCTGGACCATCTTGTCGATCTCGGTGCGCATGGCCGCTGCGCCGGGAACGCTGGCGAGCATGCCGATGTCGTCGGCTTCTTCGGTCAGGGCCTTGACGGCGATATTCGTCTCGGCGAACTGCTGGAACTCGGCGCTCTCGCGGGCTTCCTTATAGATGGGGACGGTGCCGAAGGCCTCGGCCCACTGCACGATGTTCTCGGTGGACGTGAGGAACTTCAGGAACATGTAAGCGCCGCGGGCATGATCCTCATCGGTGCTGAGGCAGGCAAAGTTGTTGCCCCAGGAGGAGATGTAGCGGACGGGGCCTTCCTGCGGGATGGGCACGCAGCCGATCTCGAAGGCGTCGTTTACGGCCAGCTCAACATAGCTGACACCGGCGCTCGAGCCGATGTAGGAGGCGACGGCCTGGCTGCCGAACGGGCCGGAGAAGAAGACGTCCTCGCCGACAAGGCGGAAGTCGCCGGACTTCACAAGGTCTGCGAACCAGTTGAGCTTTTCCTTGGCGATGGTCTCGTCGATGGCATAGTTGCCGTCCTCGTCGATGTAGCCGCTGCCGGCCTGCATGATGAGGCACTGATAGGTGTCCACGAGGGAGTCGGTGCCGAAGCCGGGGATGCCTTCCTTCTCGTGAATGATTTTACTGCATTCTGCGAGCTCTGTCCAGGTCTTCGGGGCCTCGAGGCCATATTTGTCGAACATGGTCTTGTTGTAGAACAGGACCTCGCCCGCCGTGGTGCACGGGAAGACGTAGATGCCGTCGCCCCACTGGGTGATCTCGCTGTACTGACCGGCAGGAACGTTGTCCTTGAAGTTCGGGATGCCGATCTCCGGGTCGTTGATGTAAACGGACAGGTCGACAAGGCGGCCCTCGTTCAGATAGTTGACGGCGTCGGACGGATACATGTTCACAAGGTCCGGGCCCGTGCCGTTGCGGACGGCCTGCATGGTCTTGCTGTCGATCTCGCTATACGGCTGCTGCTCGGCGACGAGCTCGTACTCATCCTGCGAGGCATTGAAGGCGGCTGCGAGCTCGAGGAACTTCTCTTCGTGCTGGTCGGTGTAGGAGTGCCAGTAGACGATCTTCGTCTTCTCGGTCTTTGCGGGCTTCGTGTCTTCGGTGGTCTTGCTGTCATCGGGGGTCTGCGAGGTTCCGGTGCTTGCGTCCGGAGTGCCTGTCTTCCCTGCGCTGCATGCCGCGAACAGGCTCGCGACCATGACCAGAGCAAGCAGAAGGGCAAGAATGCGTGCTTTCATGTGTTTTCTCCTCCATTGTCTCGTGTTTTTATCGGAACGTCGGATGACGCTCACTGCTCAGGAAATGGTGTCCAGGAATGCGGCAAGCTCCGCAAGCGTGTGGACGCACCAGGTATATTCCGGCTTGTGGATGTCCGGATAGGGGTCAATCCAGAGCGTCTGCCCGCCGATGGCAGAAATGGGCATCAGATCGTTGAAGGCGTGGTCTCCAATGCTGATCAGGGCCTCCGGCCGCGCCAGCAGCGCAGGGTCAAGGGCCTGCAGGCTCGCAATCATGCCGTAGGGCTTGTTCGCACTGCTGCAGATCTCGCGGAACGCTCCGGCAAAGCCGAGCTGCCGCAGGAATTCCCGCACGGTCTCTTCGTAGGAATTGCTCAGCAGAACGACACGGCAGCGCTGCTCCAGCCGCATGATGGCCTCATAAAGCCCGCGGTCACCGTGCATCCCGGCCTGCTCCATCTGCAGGCGGGTCAGGCGATAGACCTCATTGGCACGGTCGCCGTCCAGACAGCCGAGCGCATCGCCAAGGTAGGCCAGAACGGCCCACGCGTCGCCGAGATAGACCACATCGTCCGCGTGCAGCGCCTCGGCATAGGTCATGCCGGGCAGCACCCGCTTCCGCAGCGCCTGCACGAGCTCCGGCACGGTGGCGGCCTCTGCACGCCCACGGCGGTAAAAACGGTTCATGTCCAGCTCACGCCCGGCGAAGATCGCCTCTGCCAGCCGGACAAGGTCCGCCTCCAGCGGCTCGGCCCACGTCCCGGCAACAAGCGTCCGCAGATAGCCGCGGTGAAAGACGCTGTTCTGATAAATGGTTCCGTCGAGATCGAAGATGACGATCCGGTTTTGCATGGCGGGCCTCCCTTTGTGCGGCGGTTGGCAGGCTCGTGCGGATGATCCGGACCGCGCCCCTGCTGCCGTAACTTGATTATATCACAGGTTTGGCCGAAAAATTTTTTCGTTTGCGTGAAAATATGTCTTTTCGTCAGAAAAGCTCGGAAAAACATGAAAAAAAGACGATTTTACATGAAATTTATGCGGATTTAACACGAAGCCGGCTGGAATGAAAAAGAAAAGCACTTGTCAGAAGCACGCCGTGCCGTTATACTGGAAATAGAAACCAGGTGCGCACCGCGCACGAAAGGAGAACAACGATGCTGCTGATCCGCAACGCAAATATCAAGACCATGGCCGGGCCGGACCTGAAAAACGGCTGCCTGCTTCTCGAAAACGGGAAAATCGCCGCCGTCGGCCAGACGGTCGACGCGCCGGAGGGCGTTGAGACTCTCGATGCGCAGGGCCGCCTGCTCACGCCCGGCTGCGTCGAGGCGCACTGCCATATCGGCCTCGACAACGAGGGCATGCGCTGGGAGGGCATGGATTATAATGAGATCGTCGAGCCGCTGACGCCGCAGCTGCGCGCCATCGACTCCATCAATCCGCAGGACGAGGCCTTCGGGCTGGCCCTGCGCGGCGGCGTGACGACGGCCTGCACCGGACCCGGCAGCGCAAACGTCGTCGGCGGCACGTTCGCCATCGTAAAGCTGGCCGGAAAGCGCGTCGACCGGATGATCCTGCGCGCGCCCGCCGCGATGAAGTGCGCCTTCGGCGAGAATCCCAAGGGCTGCTACGGCCACGACAAGCGCCAGAGCCCCATGACGCGCATGGCGGTTGCCGCCCTGCTGCGCGAGCTGCTGCTGCGCACGCTCCGCTACCGCGACGACAAGGAGGCGGGCAAGAATCCGGCGTTTGACATGAAGCTCGAGGCCATGCTGCCCGTGGTCAACGGCGAGATCCCGCTCAAGTGCCACGCCCACCGCGCGGATGATATCCTGACGGCCGTGCGCATCGCGCGCGAGTTTGGCCTGAAGCTCACGCTGGACCACTGTACGGACGGCGAGCTGATCGCCGACGAGCTGGCAAAGGAGCAGGTCCCGGTCTTCGTCGGACCGTCGCTCGGCGGCAAGACGAAGGTCGAGCTGCGCAACAAGAGCTTCACAACGGCGGGCACGCTTTACCGCGCGGGCCTGACGGTCAGCATCATCACGGATGCGCCGGTCATTCCGCTGCAGTATCTGCCCCTGGCGGCCGGACTGGCGGCTTCGGCCGGTCTGCCGATGGAGGAGGCGTGGCACGCCATCACCATCAACCCGGCCCGCAGCCTCGGCATCGACGCGCGTGTCGGCAGTCTTGAGCCGGGCAAGGATGCGGACCTCGTCCTCTGGACGGCGGACCCGCTTACGACGATCGGCGGCGAGGCGTGGATGACGTTTGTGAACGGCGAGGTCGTGTACCGCGCGGAGTAAGAGAATATAAATCGTAAAAAATCCAGCCAAGGTGGGATCGCTCCCAACCCTGGCTGGATCATTTTTATGCGTTCAGGGCCGTATCCCTGCGCTTACTTCAGCGCAGCCAGACGGGCCGTGATGGCGGCAAACTGGGCGCGCGTCGCGCTCTCACGCGGGGCGAGCTCGTTGTTGCCCATGCCGAGGATGATGCCGTTGCCGACAGCCCAAGTCATGGGCTCAGTGGCATAGCTCTGCACGCTGGAGGCATCAGTGAAGTTGCTCAGATCGCCGGTCGTCGTCGTGTCCATGTTCTGGGAGGCGGCGAAGCGATAGAGCATCGTGACCATTTCCTCGCGGGTGACGTCGTCATCCGGACGGAACAGGCCCTTGTCATCGCCGATGACAACCTTGGCCTCCTGTGCCCATGCGACGGCGTCAGCATACCAGTCATCCTTGAGGTCGGGGAAGGTGCTCGTGCCGGTGACGGCCGGGCTGCCCGCCTGACGGTACAGGACGGTGGCGACCATGGCGCGGCTCAGCGCGGCTTCCGGACGGAACGTGCCATCGCCGAAGCCGACGAACAGGCCGTTGACCAGAGCGAAGTGGACGCTCTCGGCGTACCAGGCGTTTGCATCGAGGTCGGTGTACTGCTCGCAGGGATCCTCTTCCACAAGCTCGACCTTCACGCAGCGCTCGGTCAGGTCCAGCGGCAGCTTGCCGTTGTTGGCCTTGCCGATGGCGCGCAGAGCTTCGATGGCGCTGATGTTGTCAACGGGAGCCTCGTTCACGTTCTGCACGGGAGTCTTGTTCTCAAAGACGGAGCCGGGCAGGGTGGCGCAGTACTCGTTGACGGCAACGCGGTAGGTCTTCGTATTGTCCTTGATGTCGACGACGGTGCCGTCATCGAGCACGATGGACACGACGGTGCGGGCACCGCGGACCGGTCGGCCGTTTTCATCCTTGCCGTCCGGCTCTGCCGTGTACTTTACGACCATGCCGGAGAACTGATCGCCGTAATTGCTGTTCTTGAAGGAATTCTCCACGGTAGCGGCAAGCTCCGCGCCGGTGAGGTCATAGGTGTAGAGGCGGTTGCCGAACGGGGTGATGGCGTAGATATCGCCGACGGTGACGGTGCGGGTCGTCTCGCCCTCGTTGGCCAGAAGGTCGCAGCGGATGCCGCCGCTGTTCGTGAAGGCGACGACGGTGTTGAGCTCCTTCGTAGCCTCGAGCATCAGGCCGGTCAGCCAGTTGCCCGCGATGGTGCTGCTGCTGTTGCCGATGGGTGCACGGTGGGTGATGCTCTGGTCGGCAACGCCGAGGACCTCGGACATGTCGCCCTTTACCGCATCCCAGGAGGCGTGGCTGATGGCGAGAACGGTCGGGTCAAGCTTCGTGTTGCCCTCGGTGTCATAGAGGTTCTGGGTGTTGTCGCGGCCGGTAGTGTTCACATAGCTCGGGTTCACGACCGTGACTTCCTTCGTCTCGGTGTTGAACTGGATCTTGGCGTTGGCATAGCCCTTCGCCTGGCAGTTGCCCTGAATATAGGCTACGCCGTTGTCGGCGACGCCGTAGGAAACGCTGTGGGAGTGGCCGCCGACGACGAGGTCGACAAGCTCGGAGTTGACGCTGTTTGCAAGACCGCGCGGGCTGGCGTGCGCCACAACGACGACGACGTCAGGGTTCTCGGCTGCAACGATGGACTCGATCTTCGCATTGAGCTTCTCAATGCTCGGGTCGATGTCGTACGGAGCAATCTTGGCGGTCATGATGTCCATGGAGTAGTCGGGGATGTAGCCGACAAGTGCGACCTTCACACCGGCCTTGTCAACGATGACATAGTCCTTGACAAAGGAGGCGCGGTTCGTCGTACCTGCATCATAGAGATTATAGGCCAGAACGGGGATATTGCTGTCGCCCTTGAACTCACCGATCTCATAGGCGGGCATGGTGCCGTTCTCATCGGCGGCATAGGTCTTGACGTCCCAGTCAAACTCGTGGTTGCCGAGCGAGACTGCGTCATAGCCCATGGCGTCGAAGGCGGCGCGCAGAGCGTTGCCGTAGGTCAGGTTCGAAACGGGAGTGCCCTGATAGATGTCGCCGCCGTCAAGCAGGAGAACGGCATCGTTTTCGGCATTGGCACGGGCCTCGTTCACGACATTGGCGATGTAGGCCATGCGGTACTGGAACGTGGACTCGTTGCCGGAGGATGTGTCGACAAGGTAGCCGTGCACGTCGGTGGTCTCAAAGACCTCGATGGTCTTCACGGGATTTGCTTCTGCGTGGACGGTCCATTTCGTTTCACGGCCCGGGGTGATGTCCTTGCCCTCGGCGGTCATTTCCTTGATGTATTCGCCAATGATGAGGGGCACGGAGCCGCCGACGTTGTTGAAGCGCTCGGAGATGGTGGCATCCCACAGAACCTCGTCGCTGCTGGAGGTGATGCCGGTGGAGGCAAACCAGCCGTAGGCGTCGGAGTCCTTCGTCGCGCTCAGACGGTAGGAGCTGAGGCAGGCGTAGATCGTGTCGTCATCCTTCACGGCCGTGCCGTCCGCGTAGGTGATGTTCTGCACGCGCTGGTTGTCGGGATTGCCGACATAGACGTCGTAGTTCACGCCGTAGAACGTGTCGCAGCCGAAACCGCCGCCGCCAAGCTGACCGTCGTCTTTGACACGGTAGTTCTGTGCCGTGTGCTGCATCCAGCTCTTGAGCTGGGCGCCGGTCATCCGGATCATGTAGAGCGTGTTGTTGTCGTACTGATACAGGGAGTAGCAGTCGCGCAGGCTGATGTCGCCGGAGGTTGCGCCGTCGGCCAGCAGGGAGCTGACGCTCCAGCCGCGCTTTGCGACCGGCGTCGTCATGGAGATGACGTGCTCCTTCGTCGGGTCGATGTTGTTGTCGGTGCAGGCGGCCCAGATCTGTGCCTTGTGGACGAGATCATAGGAATCGCTCTGCGTGAGGTAGTAGTTGGAGATGGTGTCCCAGGTGCCGGAGACCGTGCCGATCTTCTTGTTGACGAAGGCATCGGAGCGCTCGAAGAGCGGAGTGATGAGGTCCTTCAGACCGTCGTAGTTGGGGTCGCCGGACTTGAAATCCGGGCTGGGGACGCGGATGTCCCTGCCGTTCTCGTCCTTGCCGAGGGCAGAGTTCAGAGGATGCATGGTGGACTCGGCTGCGGTAACGGTGACCTTGCCGTCGGCGCCCTTCGTGAGGGTGAGGACGGTCTCACCGAGGGTGGAGCCGCCGCCGTTCATAACGAGGACGTTCTCGCCGTTCTTGTTCTGCAGGGTAACGGCGTTTCTCTGATGGTTGTGGCCGGTCAGCAGCATGTCAACGCCGGTGGTATGCGTTGCAAAGTAGCCGCCTTGGTTCTCCTGATTGTAGATGTCAGGATTGCCCTCGCCGCTGTGCATGGCGACGATGATGTAGTCGCACTTCTCCTGCATTTCCTTGCCGTAGTAGTTTTCCCACTCATAGACATAGGACTTTTCGGTGTTGTCGGGATGGCCGAACGTGCAGCCCTCATAGTGGCTGGCGACGTCCCAGTTCGCGTTGTTCATGTTCTCGAAGCCCAGCAGACCGATGGTGAAGGTCGTGCCGTCCTCGAACTTGTAGGTGAAGGTCTTGTACGGGGAGAACACGGATTCGTTCGTCTCCGTCTCCACGACGTTCGAGCAGATGACGTCGACGGGCTGACCGGCGACGGCCTTGTCCGTGGAGGTCAGCAGATTGTAGTAGTTCCACTGAATCTGCGGCGCATAGTTGAACTCGTGGTTGCCCAGCACAAAGGCATCTTAGCCAATGTAGCGCAGCGCAGTCGCCATGGGGCTGTTTTCGCCGCCCTCCTGGAGAATGTTGTAGCTGCTCAGCGCGCTTCCCTGCAGAATGTCGCCAACATCGATAAGAATGCTGTCGTCCACGGCGGCGCGGCGCTCTGCGACGAGCTTCGCCGCCTGCAGGAAGTTGTTGCTCAGGGCACTGTTCGTGTAGGAGTTCCAGTCGTATGCACGGCCGTGCATATCGGTGGTCGTCAGGATGCTGACGGTGATCGAATCGGACTTCGCCTCGAAGACGTCATCCGCGACCGGGGCATTCGTGTGGCCTTCGGCTGCGTAGGACGCGTAGACCGAGGTCAGCTTGGTCTCTGCCGCGCCTGCCGGGATGACTGCCACGGAAAGAACGAGGCAGACCACGAGCAGAAGCGAGAGAAGACGCTTTGCAATGTGTTTCATTTCAAGACTCCTTTGTTTGTAGTTGCAGCTGCGCTGCACGTTTTGGAAATCGTGACAAAAATCCACCATTCATCACAGGTTCCGTCGGCAATATTCTAACACTTTGTAAAGAAATTGTAAAGGAAGCGGGGAGACCTGAGGGAAAAATTGGGAGAACTGACAAGGAAGTCTTGTTACGGGAAGCTGATTTTCTCTTTGTGAAAAACAGCAAAAACTGCGCAAAGCGCCGCTGTCGCAACGTTTTCCTGCATTTTTTGCAGCAAAGGGAGCCACAGCGTGTCCGGCGGGATTTTGACAGAAAAAACAGGAAAATTCTGGACAATATGCTGCATATGCAATATAAAAAACGTGCTGTCCTGCTAAGGACAGCACGAAAAACGCTTTTCGGCATTTTGACCATATGTATAAAACTCTACATGGAATCGCTGCGAAAACGGGCGCGATTCAGCCCAGCGAGACGTCCAGGATCATCATCACACTGAAGCCGACGGCGAAAAAGATCGTGCCGATGTTCGAGTGCTTTCCCTCGGACATCTCGGGGATCAGCTCCTCCACCACCACATAGAGCATCGCGCCTGCCGCAAAGCTCAGAAGATAGGGCAGGGCGGGGGCGACGAAGCGCGCCGCCAGCACGGTCAGCACCGCGCCGACCGGCTCGACGATGCCCGAGAGCACGCCGCCTGCAAAGGCGCGCATGCGGCTCTGGCCCTCCGCGCGCAGCGGCAGAGAGATGATGGCGCCCTCCGGAAAATTCTGGATGGCGATGCCGAGCGAGAGCGCCAGCGCTCCGGCGGCGGAGATCTGGGCCGTTCCGGTCAGGTATCCGGCGTAGACGACGCCGACGGCCATACCCTCCGGAATGTTGTGCAGTGTGACCGCGAGCAGCATCATGGTGGTGCGCTGCAGCTGCGTGCGCGGGCCCTCGGCCTGACCGGCGTTGCGGTGCAGGTGGGGGATGACGCGGTCGAGCAGCAGCAGGAAGGCCACGCCGATCCAGAAGCCGACGGCGGCGGGCAGGAACGAAAGACGGCCGAGCGCGGCAGACTGATCAATGGCCGGGATGAGCAGGCTCCAGACGGAGGCCGCGACCATCACACCGGCGGCAAAGCCGGTCAGGGCGCGCTGCAGCCGGTCGCCGAGCGCTCTGCGAAGGAAGAACACGCAGGCCGCGCCGAGCGTGGTGCCGAGAAACGGGATGAGGATCCCATAGAATGTTGTCATAGACGCCTCCTATTGTGGTTAGTATATACTAACCACATGGTAGCATAAATCCCTGCAGGATGCAAGCCGGAAATCTGGGGGACCTCTGAATAAATCGCCTGCGGTGGATGCCGGATCTTTTTCGTCAATCCATCGGTATGAAAAACTTGAAATACACAAAGTATTCCTGCGTTTTCCATACCTCGACTTGCCAAAAAATCTCTCGCCATCCGCTCTTGCTGATTGAATCAGAGCTTCCTTCCCGGATTTCCGGAGAAAAGAGCTCCTCTGACAAGCGTATATGCAATCGATTCAGGGGAGGGTCCTTTATGAAAAAACGAAACCGTCAGCCCCGCAGCCGCGAGGCGCTGAACAGTGAGCTGATCCGCCGCCCGATCCGGCGCTGCTGGCCGCTGTTTCTGCTGCCGACGGCGCTGGCCTTCTGCATCGGGTTCCTGTATCCGTTCCTGCTGGGCCTGTACCGCTCGTTCTGCGAATTCACCTCGCCGGTCGATTATCACTGGGCAGGCTTTTCCAACTACATCCGCGCCTTTGCGGACGAGGGCTTCCGGCGTGCCTTCGGCTTCACGGCCGCCTATGCCGTCGTATCCATTCTTATCATTAATATATGCGCCTTTGCGCTGGCCTACGCACTGACGCAGAAGCTGCGCGGCTCGAATATCTTCCGCACGGTGTTCTTCATGCCGAACCTCATCGGCGGCATCGTGCTGGGCTACATCTGGAAGCTCATTTTTGACGCCTTCCTCCGCTCGGCCTCGCTGCAGCCCCTCCTCACGAATGCGACCTACGGCTTCTGGGGTCTGGTCATCCTTGTGGCGTGGCAGCAGATCGGCTATATGATGATCATCTACATTGCGGGCCTGCAGGCCATCCCGGACGACATGCTCGAGGCCGCGAAGATCGACGGTGCGGGCCGCTGGCAGACGCTGTGGCATGTGACCATTCCGAATGTCATGCCGTCCATCACGATCTGCGTGTTCCTGACGCTGACGAACTCCTTCAAGCTCTTCGATCAGAACCTTGCTCTGACGAACGGCTCGCCGCAGATTCCCGGCACGAACATCTATAAGACGGAAATGCTGGCCCTGCACATCTTCAAGACGAACGGCATCGGCAACAGCTGGAAGGGCGTTGCGCAGGCCGAGGCCGTGATATTCTTCATCCTTGTGGCGGCGCTGGCCCTGCTTCAGCTCCGCGCGACCCGCACGAAGGAGGTGCAGCAGTGATGCAGAAACCGCTCCGTAAGAAAAAGCGCGACATCGGCGGCATCGTGCTGACCGTGCTGTTCTCGCTCGTGTGCATTCTCTATGTTATGCCCATTGTCGAGGTGCTGATCAACTCGTTCAAGACGCACAGCGCCATCAACACCGACACGTTCGCCCTGCCGAATGCCGGCACATTCGCAGGCACGAGCAACTATGTCAAGGGCATGACGTTCGGCAATTATCCGTTCCTCAAGTCCCTGCTGTACAGCATCGTCATCACCATACTGTCCGTCACGCTCATCCTGCTGTGCACGTCCATGGCCGCATGGTTCATCTCCCGCGTCGGCGGACGGTTCTCCCGCCTGTTCTATCTGGGCTGCGTGTTCTCGATGATCGTGCCGTTCCAGATGGTCATGTTCCCGCTCGTCTCCGTGGCGAACGACCTCTATCTCAACACGCCGTGGACCATCCCCGTCATCTACCTCGGCTTCGGCGCGGGTCTTGCCGTGTTTATGTTCTCCGGCTTCGTCAAGAGCCTGCCGCTCGAGATCGAGGAGGCCGCCGTGATCGACGGCTGCGGCCCGATCCGCACGTTCTTCAGCGTCGTCCTGCCCATGCTGCGCCCGACGCTCATCTCCGTCGGCATTCTCGAGGTCATGTGGGTATGGAACGACTATCTCCTGCCCTCCCTCGTGCTCGACATCAACGAATACAAGACCATTCCCATCCATGTGCAGTATCTGCAGGGCAGCTATGGCACGGCCGACCTCGGCGCAACGATGGCCGTCATGATGTTCAGCATCGTGCCGATCATTATCGTCTATCTGTTCTGTCAGAAATATATCATCAAGGGCGTCGCAGCCGGCGCCGTCAAAGGATAACCCATATGACGATCAAGGACCTTGCCCGCCTGTCCGGCTACTCCGTCGGCACGGTCTCCCGCGCCCTGAACGGCCTGCCGAATGTCAGCGAGCAGGCACGCAGCGCCATTCTGGCGCTGGCGCAGGAACGCGGATATCAGCTCAATACCAACGCGAAGTACCTCAAGCAGATCCACAGCAGTGGCATCGTCGCCGTGGTGACCGGCACGTCGAACGAGCTGTTTGCCCAGATGATCGAACGCATCCAGCAGACGCTCCCCACGGACCGCTACCCGCTGACCGTGGACTACGTCGACGAAAACGAGGACCCCGTCGAGCGCGCTCTGCACCTGAGCCGCGAGAAAAAGCCCGCCGGGCTGCTGTTTCTCGGCGGCGACCGGCGGATGTACGCCAAAAGCTTCGGCGAGATCACGCTGCCGTCCGTCGTGCTGACGACCGACGCCGCCCGCCTCGGCTTCGACAATCTCTCCTCCGTGACCACGGACGACGTGGAGGCGGCGGAATGCGCCATGGAATACCTGCTCGAAAGCGGCCACCGGCGCATCGGCGTCATCGCGGGCGACCTGAGCTGCTCCGGCCCGTCGCGGCTGCGCTATGAGGGCTGCCTGCTCGCGCTGGAGCGCTGCGGGCTGACTCTGCCGGACGAATGCTGCGCCACGGCGCGCTATGCCTTTCAGGACGGCTACGACGCCGCCCTGCGGCTTCTGGAGCAGCCGGGACTGACGGCCATTTTCGCCATGTCGGACGTGATGGCCATCGGCGCCATGCGCGCGCTGCACGACCGCGGTCTGCGCATCCCCGAGGATATTTCGGTCATCGGCTTCGATGGCCTGGAGCTTGGCGAGTTCTACACGCCCAAGCTCACCACCATCCGCCAGCAGGCCAGCCTGCTGGTCGACCGCGGCGTGGCCCTGCTGCTCGGCACGCTCGAGCGCGGCGCCGTCGCACGCCACGAGACCGTCCCCTTCACGCTGGCGGTCCGCGAAAGTACCTCACACCCTCCCCGGAAGGACGGAACAAACTCATGAGAACCAGTGGAATCCTGATGCACATCTCCTCGCTGCCCTCCCCCTATGGGATCGGCACGCTTGGCCAGGCGGCCTATGACTTCGCCGACTTTCTGAAGGCGGCCGGGCAGCACTACTGGCAGCTTCTCCCCATCGGCCCGACGAGCTACGGCGACAGCCCCTATCAGAGCTTCAGCACGCACGCGGGCAACCCCTATTTCATTGACCTCGATCTGCTGCGGGAGGACGGCCTCCTGACGCAGGAGGAGATCGACGCCGTCGACTGGGAGGCGCACAGCGCGCGCGTGGACTACGGCTTCCAGTACAGCGTGCGCTTCGACCTGCTCTACCGCGCCTTCCTGCGCGGCTGGGAGCGCGACGCGGACGCCGTGCGCGAATTCCGCAATGCGAACCCGTGGGTTGAGGACTATGCCCTGTATATGGCGCTCAAGCGCAGCCAGGACATGCGCTCATGGGAGACGTGGCCGGAGGAGATCCGCCTGCGCCGTCCGGGTGCGGCCGAGACCTATGCCGTCCGGCTCGGCGACGACGTGCACTTCTTCATCTATCTGCAATATCTCTTCTTCGGCCAGTGGGACGCGCTGCGCAGCTATGTACACGCGCTCGGGCTGGAGATCATCGGCGATCTGCCGATCTATGTACCCTATGACTCCTGCGACGTGTGGGCGAACCCGTCCCTGTTCCAGCTGGACGAGACCGGGCTGCCGACCGGCGTGGCAGGCTGCCCGCCCGACTATTTCTCGGCCGACGGCCAGCTGTGGGGCAACCCGCTCTATGACTGGGAGCGTATGCGCCAGACGGATTACGCCTGGTGGAAGGAGCGCATCGCAGCGGCCGCGCGGCTGTTCGACGTCATCCGCATCGACCACTTCCGCGGGCTGGAGAGCTACTGGGCCATCCCCTACGGCGACAAGACCGCCCGCGGCGGCAAGTGGGTCAAGGGACCTGGCCACGACTTCGTCCGCGCCATGCAGGAGCGCTTCCCGGACCTGCGTCTCATTGCGGAGGACCTCGGCTTCCTGACGGACGACGTCATCCGGCTGCAGAAGGACTCCGGCTGGCCCGGCATGAAGGTGCTGGAATTCGCCTTCGACTCCCGCGAACCGAGCAACTATCTCCCCCACCGCTATATCCGCAACTGCATCTGCTACAGCGGCACGCACGACAACGAAACGCTTGCCCAGTGGCTGGCACAGACGTCGGAGACCGCGCGCGCCTATGCCGCGGAATACCTCGGCCTGACGGAGCAGGAGGGCTACGCGTGGGGCATCCTGCGCAGCGGCCTTGCCAGCGTGGCCGACACGTTCATCGCCCAGCTGCAGGACTATCTCGGCCTCGGCGCGGAGGCCCGCATGAACACGCCCGGCACGCTCAGCGACCGCAACTGGAGCTGGCGGCTGCAGCCCGGCCTGCTCACGGCGGAGCTGGCCCACCGCCTGCGCCGCATGAACACGATGTACGAGCGCCTGTAAGGCAAATATACAGAAAATGACCGCCCCCTCCGATCCGGATGAGGGCGGTCGTTGTCGGTGCGGCATGGTGCAAGTGGAAAATGGAAAGTGGATAGTGTAAAGTTACACGAAGTTTCCAGTCGCGCATTGTAGGGGAGGGGCATGCCCCTCCCGGCGCTGAACTGACAGTTGGTACAGGTTGCCGATAAAATGG
>ERZ827150.3544-NODE-3544-length-14932-cov-3.207770_pt1 | contig 14932 bp, 10 predicted proteins | sample MGYA00519779_ERZ827150 | MGnify/ENA primary metagenome ERZ827150 (study PRJEB31778, sample SAMEA3449267) | human gut metagenome | biome: human gut; feature: human-associated habitat; material: faeces | place: United Kingdom | collected 2010/2012 ...
GACGACCTTTACGTCCGTGTCTCGCTAATCTGATTTTTGTAGACATTGTTTCTAATTAAAAAATTAATACTCTCCCCATACTCGATAGGGATTGCAAAGATATATGAAAAAGCCGGAAGTAAAAAATGAATGTCAAAAATATTTCGCCCGGAGTATATCTAAAACCGAATATCCCCACTCTCAACCTTCTAAATACCTATATATTGGTATTTAAAAAAGTGAAAATAAGCTCTATTTTTGACCGAAATTTAAAAATCGGAACAATGAAACATATTTTGTTATTTATCATGCTGACAACTATTACAGCTTGTCTGTTGACATCCTGCAAATCCAAAACGACTCAATCGGCCACATCACAATCCCAAATGTCACAATCCCAGATTCTGGAAGTGGACGACATATTGGCCCGGGCCGACAGTCTGACCGGAAAAACTTTCACGACAGAAGCGCTCTGTACGCACATCTGTGCTCACGGAGGCGGAAAAATCTTCCTGATGGGTAGCGACGACACAAAAACCATCCGTGTAGAGGCCGGCACGAAAATCGGCAGTTTCAAACCCGAAACCGTAAACAATCTGGTCCGGATAACAGGAAAATTAGTCGAACAGCGAATCGATGAAGCCTATCTGACCGAATGGGAAGCCCAGGTGAAAGCCCAGACTGCGGAGAAACACGGTACGACAGAGCAAGGATGTGCATCCGAACAAAAAGCAAGGGGAGAAGCGCCTGCCAACAGCATCGAAGAACGGATCACCAATTTCCGGCAAAGGATCGCCGACCGTCAAGCCAAAGAAGGCAAAAATTACCTGTCTTTCTATTACATTGAAGGAGATACATACGAAATTGTCGAATAAATTATGTCACAAAAATCATATTCTGATATCATCCGTAAATGGAGCAGGTTACTTCATCGTGACCTCTCCTTTTTTTTTGCCGGCATACTGATGATTTATGCCATCTCTGGTTTTATGCTCAACCACAAAAAGGATTTCAATTCCGATTATCTCATCCGGCAAAAACAAATTCGGTTTACCGAGCCAATCCCGGCGAATCCCCAGGAAATAAACCGGGAATTTGCCGAAAGACTGTTAAAAACAATCGGAGAAGAGAACCGTTACCTGAAACATTATTCCCCTGAACCGGGATGCATCAAAATCTTCATAAAAGGAGGAAGTTCCCTGGTAATCCATACTGAAAGCGGAGAAGGGATCTACGAGTCAATCAAAAAACGGCCGGTTATCAGCTGGTTTAATCGCCTTCATTATAATCCGTCTCGTTGGTGGACTGTATTTTCAGATATTTTCATTTTGTCTCTACTGATAATTACCTTCACCGGTTTGATTATGATCAAAGGCCCCAAAGGTTTCTGGGGACGCGGAGGGATCGAATTCGCACTCGGTTTGCTCATTCCTATCGGGTTCATATTCTTTTCCTGATTTTCAAATCGCAAAAGTAAGGGCCAGATGCCATGCATTTCTCTGGGGACTGTCGGAAGATGCCAGTCTCCAGGTTGCATCAAGGCCGATTCCGTGCCATTTCATCCCGCCTCCCAAAGCCGTACAGGCAAATATACCTTTCGCAGGTCTGCCACTCCGGTATCCGCCCCGTAAAAATATCTTCTTCCGGAAAGAATACTCTACTCCTGCACTTCCCAAAGTACAAAATCCATAAGCCAATTCCTGATGGGCTATTCCTCCGGTACACATCACCCGATGTGCTGCCCCCTGTTCCCAACCGGCACTCACGGCATACTCGATTTTTAAAGGCAGATAAGCCTCACCGATATTCGACAGCTGCATTCCCGCCTGCCAGAAGTAAGGACGTCCGGCAAGCGAATCGCGATAAAACAAAGACAGATCACAAGCTACATATGTTGTCAACAATGTTTTTTGGTCCAGGCGGAAATAGCGGCACGTCAGCCCGGCCGCCAGCTTTCCTCTCCAAGCATAAGCATATCCGGCATCCACTTCCAAGGCGTAAGGAGTAAAACGGCTCTGAAGATTTCCTTCTTCATCAGTCAATTCGACAATAGGCAGATTCAGATAACGCACTCCGGTAAGTACAGCCTGTCTTCCTCCGAATGTAAACAGCCCTCCGGCATCATGTATCCAATGCCGATCCGCCAAATCCCATCCCGGCATCCAGGAAGAAACCGCATAACCGGCAATAACCTTCGCATCAGCCAGGGCCCCCTGTGCCGAATTCCTGAACACAGCAAAAGCATCCGGTCCCCAGGCAACCCCGTTGCCTCCCAAAGAAGCTGTAACCGTCCCGGCCGCCGAATACGTAAACAAACCGGCATCAGCTACCGACTGTGCGGATACTCCGAATGCCTGACAACATATCACCAATATATAAAAAATACGATTCATTATTTCATTGTTTTATTAGAGTTCGGGTATAGGTTTCCTGCAAATATTTCAATTGTACGACATACGTTCCTTTTTTCAAACCGGAAAGGTCTACTTCCGCCGGAGCAAAAGGTCCGATCGGAGCATTCACCTTTTTGACCAATTGTCCGTCCAGCGTCGAAAAAGTCAGGTAAATAGTTCCTTCTACTTCCCGCCCCATCCGGACATTCAGTTTATCCATAACCGGATTGGGATAAAAGGTTACCTCCTGCCGATAGTCATGGGTCATCACCAAAAAATCAGTTTCCCCGGCAAGCCCTTCAGCATCCGTCGCAGTGATTTTCACTTGGGAAAGACCGAATTTCAAGGGTTTCAGTCTAAATTCTCCCTGCCCGGAAGTTAAAGTCAAATAGGCCGGATCATATTCATAAGCATAACTCAAGCCTCCGGGACCTTCATCAGTAAAATGAGCGGCCAGCGACACCGTACGCACTTCCTGCAAGGAACCGAACCATACATTTTCAAAAGGAGATTGCAAACGGGGACTCTCGTTCGGCTCCAGAACCACCGTAAATTCTTTGGAAGCCATTGCCCCTCCGCTATCCGTCACTTTCAGACACAAACGATATGTCCCGGCCTGAAATCCATAATTACGTATTTTCACCGTAATCCGGTCATTCAGTTGTGTCGCTGCCGCCAGATGGTTTTCATCTTCCAATTCATAATTAAATTCCTGGTTTTCAGGATCTGAAATCCAAAAAACTATTTCTCCGGTTTGGTTATACTTCAAAGTAAGCGCTTGTTCCTCATATTCAGAAGTAATCATCGGGGGTTCATTATGCGGCGACACAAAAGAAACCGTCGTAGTCCCGGAATAATGTCCCCAGGGATCAATAGCAACAATACCTACATAATACCGGGTTTCTCCCCGGATAGCTGTCAGCCGGCACGCCATCGTATCCCCGACCTGCCCGGCCCTGGGAACAGTAACCCGTACCGAAGCAACTCCTTCGGGTAACCGTCCGGGATCCAATTGCCCCAAAGGGTCTTCACTCCAACAAACCAAATACTGAAAAGGTTTGCCATCATCTTCATCGGCCGAGATCTGCCAGGTCACGTCAACCACTCCGGAAGTATTTCCGCAGTATAAGGTATCGACAGCCTGAGGAGCGATTCCCTGATCTTCAGCAAGAGCCAAATAGGCATCAGCGGCCCCTATCCCCAATCTACCCGCATACTCCGGATTATAAACATCGATGTCCCGGGTTCCCTGATACAGGTGAGCCAAAAGTTTTTCCGGAGTAAATCCGGGCCCTCCGAATTGGGATACGATTAAAGCAGCGATACCCGAAACATGAGGACAAGCCATAGATGTCCCCTGCATATAGCCGTACTGGTTATCCGGTAACGTACTGTATACAGGGCATTCACCGTTATACTTCCTCCCATAGCCGTATGTCCCGCCCGGAGCAGCGATATCGACCCAGTCGGCAAAATTGGAATACCAGCTTTTTTTGTAATCAGGAGCATAAGCCGCAACAGAAACGACTTTTTCATAAGCCGCCGGATAAGTCCGGTAATCTTTATTTTCATTACCTGCAGCAAATATGACTACTCCTCCTTTCATCGGCCCTGTCTGCTCCCCTCGTTCATCGACTCCGGCATACTGAATAAAATAATCGATCGCTTCCTGATCTGCCCGGGGTAAATAAGTGATATTTTCATACCCCCAGCTATTCTGAGCGATAACCGCACCGGCATCCGCAGCATATTTGATCATTTCCGGGAAAGAAGCAGAAACCTCCCGGCCATCTATCGTCCCGAACAGCTGACAACTCAACAACCATACTCCCGTATTTCCGCCATGTCCACCGGCAATACCGCAAACACCGACACCATTGTTATTCTCAGCCCCGATAGTACCGGCAACATGGGTCCCATGATCATCCGCTTCGATCTGATTCGTTCCATTGATAAAGTTCCATCCATATATATCATCGATATACCCATTCCCATCATCATCGACCCCCGGCTCTCCGAATAATTCTGCAGGATTTCCTACATTTCCGGTCAAATCCTCATGCCGGTAATCAATACCTCCGTCGATGACCGCCACAATAACTTCCCTCGACCCTTGATTTTTTTGCCAGGCCGCAAATAAATTGATATCCGCCCCTGCCACAGAATTCGGTAACTCTCCGGTATTGGAATAATGCCACTGTCTGGATAGTTCCGGATCATTGAAAGGTGCAGTTCCATCCGAATTCCGCTCTCCGGCAGAGCGGACAGGAACCGTTCCCTCTCCTCCGGTATTACGGATAATGTATACCGGTTCTGCGATCTCAATCTCCGTTGTATCTCCCAATAAGGCGAGAGCCCGGGTCACAGGTGTCTGTTCGTCGAACTCGACCTCATACCAAAGATGCAGACCCGCTTTCCGGGTCCTTTCTTCAAATTTCCCGGCAAAGGGAAATAACCGTTTCATAGATACGATCCGGATATCTCCGGTTCCGGCACGGGTATATACCGCCTGCTCAGCTTTCCCGGCAAACCGGGATTTAAATTTTAAACGAAGGCGTCCTTTTTGTGCCTGCATCCCGATCGGAGTGTCCTGTACAGAAGTTTCAGATACGATGATTTCCTCCCGGGCACAGGCCATCATGAACAGTCCGAATACAGACAGGAATAATGTTCTAAATTGTATCATACAAAATTTCAATTAAGCATGCGAAGTAAAGCTTTCTCTATCGATTTTGTAATCACAATTTTTAGGTATTTTAAACTACCTGACAAATCCGGATTTTCCGATTATTCTGGTAAATACATCCTGTCTTTACTCTAAAATCAAGTAATCATATCCCGTTATCCCAGTAAGAAAAAAAATAACAATAAATGGGGATTTTTTTTCTCTGACAGCTTTACAAACTTTGCGATCTCAAATTAAATTTTAATAAAAACATGAAAACACTATGGGCAATCATTCTGATTTTTGTTTTGACTGATAATCTGACCGGTCAAAACACAAGAAAGAATACATTCCCCATCCGGATTACAGTGTGCGATTCTATCAATCATGAACCCCTTTTTTTGGCGACAATCAGCTTAACACAGGATAATCATAAAATCATTGCAGGAAGTAGCGACGCACAAGGCGAATATTTATTCCCCTCTGTTCAGACAGGAGTCTATAAATTGAAAGTCAGTTTTATCGGTTATAAAACTTATACCGACCCCATCCGGATTACAGGTGATTTTTCCCTGCATATTCTGCTGGCTCCCGATCAGGTTGTCATGCAGGAAGTTATCGTCACCGCCCGGGAGTCTCATGGTATGACTTCCTCCTCGATAATCGACCGCAAAGCCATGGAACATCTTCAACCTTCCAGTTTCAGCGATCTTCTGGAATTGTTACCGGGGGGACGTTCAGCGGATCCGGCCCTAAATCAGGTAAACCCGATTCGGTTGCGGGAAGCCGGCGAAGGTTCTTCGAGTTCCGACTACGATGTCGCTTCCCGCGGTATCGCTTTTTTCATCAACGGTACACCGATCAATACCGGAGCCGATATGCTGTACGTCAGCGGTGAAGCAAGTACAGACGACCGGAAAAGAAGTACCGTAAACCGGGGAGTCGATATGCGCAGCATTTCTACCGATGGAATCGAACAAGTAGAAATCATCCGGGGTATTCCTTCGGTAGAATACGGAAATCTGACCAGCGGAATCGTAAAAATCAAACGTAAAATGGGAGGTAACCATTTCAATGCCAGATTCAAAGCAGATGAAAGCAGCAAATTGGTTTACCTGGGAAAAGGATTCGAATTTCCGAAACGGCAAATCAAAATCAACAGCGATATCGACTGGCTGGATGCCAAGGCAGACCCCCGGGACAATCTGGAAAACTACAAACGCCTGACCTTTTCCCTCCGGTTGGAAAAAACCTGGAAAACCGGTCCGTACAATGTCTTTTACAGTACTCACGCCGATTATAACGGTTCGTTCAATACCGAAAAAATCGACCCGGACATCAATCGTCATAAAGAAGACAGTTACAAATCCAGAATCAACCGGCTGTCCTGGATCAATAATATCGAATGGCAATCGGAAAACCAAACCGCATTTTTCAATTCCTTATCTTTTAATAGTTCTGTCAGCTTTTCCAAAGACAAGGTCGATGAGGTACGCTATAATTCTCTCAGCCGGGCTATGGCAGCCCCGAACAGCAATGAAGCAGGGGAACATGACGGCGTCTTTCTGCCCTTTCAATTCGTAGGTACTCAAAAAGTAGACAACCGTCCTTTCGGAGCCTATGTCCGGTTAACGGGTAATTTCAGGTTATTTATAGCCAAAACAAGACAGGAACTGAAAATAGGTACAGACTGGCAGATGGATAAAAATTTCGGAGAAGGACAACTTTACGATCCCCTGCGGCCGGTCAACTACACCTCCATCTCTACACGTCCCCGCCCCTATAACGACATACCGGCAGGACACGACCTATCCTTTTTTGCCGAGGATTATTTTACATTACCGGTCAGTACCCATACCTTGGAAATACAGGCTGGAGTCCGGGCTTCTTCCCTTCTGAATCTACCGAAAGCATATAAACTCCACAACAAATTTTATTTCGATCCACGTGTCAACATGAAATGGCTGTTTCCCGCTTTCTTCATCGGAGACCAGAAACTAAGCTACGAAATAGGAGGAGGGATCGGATGGCATTCCATGATGCCTTCTTTGACTCAATTGTATCCCAATCTGTTATATGAAGACATCATACAACTGAACTATTATCACAACAATCCGGCCTACAGACGTCTGCAGATGATCACTTACATCATCGACCGGACGAACCCCGATTTGTCGGCTGCCCGGAATTTCAAATGGGAAATCCGGGGGAATATAACATACGCTGAAAACAATCTCAGTGTCACCTATTTTAAAGAAAATATGACCTCCGGTTTCCGGACGGGAACCCGGCTGCTACCGCTGGCTTACAAAACATACGATAACAATTCCATCGATGCAACGACTTTAGACGGTCCCCCCGATCTAAGCCAGATGACTTATACACAAGATACCCTCATGTGTATATACGGCATCACGACCAATGGGACAAAACTCCGGAAAACAGGCGTCGAGTTTCAGTTTTCAAGTAAACGGATTCCGGCTTTGGCCACCCGGATCACCATTTCAGGAGCCTACTTCCGGACCGTCTATTCCAATAGTCAGGGTTACTATGAAAGCAGTACCAAGATCATCAACAACCGGCGGTTACCTTATGTCGGCTGGTACACCGATCCCGACGGATACATCAGAAAAAGCTTCAATACAAATTTTATGTTCGACACCCATATTCCCAACCTGAAACTAGGCTTTTCCCTGTCGGCACAATGCCTGTGGTTCAGCAATCAGCAAACGGAATGGAAAAGCGGGATTCCCGAATATTATATAGACAGTCAGGGCAATAGTTATCCTTATACCGAAGAATCCAGCCAGGATATGTATTTGCAATGGCTGAAAAAATCATACAATGAAGCCCTATTCGACCGGAGAATCAGCGAGGCTTTCAATGTCAATTTCAATCTGAAAGTCACAAAACAACTATATAGAGACCGGATCAATCTGGCGCTTTTTGTCAACCGCCTGATCAGCTGTCATCCCGATTATACCTCCAATGGAGTAAAGGTCAGACAGATCGGTCAATCTCCTTATTTTGGTATGGAACTAAATTTTAACATTTAATATTATGAAATCTAAGTACAATCTATTTCAGGCCATTTTATTGGCATTTATCATTCCTTTCACATTCACAGCCTGCGATGATGATGATAAAGCAGTCCCCGAAAGTCAGGTAAGCTGGACGCTGTCACTACCGGAAGATATCGAAAACCCGACCCTATCGGATCTGAAGGTAACCGTCACCAACATCAACACCAACACCCAATACGATGGCAGTGTCAGTATGAACGAACAAACCGTCACCGTCACGGCAACCGTCCCGGAAGGTTTATACCGAGTTATTGCAGAGGGAAAAGTCAGCTACTCGATCAGTGGTATCCAGACTCCGACAGTTGCCAATATCCGTGCTTATCAGGAATCGGTAACCATCAGCGGAACGACAGTGACCCTGCCCGCACAGGTCATGTCTTTCTATACCCCCTCTACCAACGGTTTCGTCATTGAAGAGATCTATTTCGCCGGTAGTACGACTCCTTCCGGAGACCAATACAGCGCTGACCAATACATCAAAATTTACAACAACTCTTCAGAAGTACTGTATGCCGACGGTCTGGCAATTCTGGAATCGGAATTTATGACCGTAGACAAGCAAGATTATACCCCGGATATTATGGAACAAGGGTTCTCTGTAGACTTCATTTTCGTCATTCCGGGTTCCGGTCAGGATCATCCTGTACAGCCGGGCGAATCCCTGCTATTGGCCCTGGATGCCAGCAATCATACAGAAGCCAATCCCAACTCATTCGATCTGAGTGTTGCAGACTTCGAATTTTATGACGAATCTTCGAACCCCAACTTTCTGGATACAGATAATCCGAAAGTACCCAACCTGGACAAATGGTATTCTTACACAGCTACTTACACCGGCTTACACAACCGGGGATTCCATAGCTATGCCTTAGCCAAAATGGAAACAGACAAAGAAACTTTCCTGGCAAAATATGCCTATACAGCCAATTACACATTCGTTTTTAACGAATATTCATTTCCCATGAAAAAAGAAACCTATTACGTCCCCAATTCCTGGATCATCGATGCCGTCAATCTAAGTGTAGAATCCAAATTCCAGTGGATTGTCACCTCTTCTTCCCTGGATGCCGGCTGGACACACTGTGGTAGCATAGATCACGATCCCAATCGGTACAACAAATCCGTACGGCGGAAAGTCGAATCGACAGTTAACGGACGCAAAATATTACAAGACACCAACAATTCGACAGTAGACTTCGAAGCCGATGCGACCCCGTCTCTGAAAGAATAAACAAATATCCATGAAAAGGAACGGTTATCTATTCATCATATTGTTTTTGTATACGACACCGATCTTAGGAATAGGAAAAGACAACCCGGACAGCCTCCAAGCCGTCCGGGAATGTCTTTCCCCTCTGTTCGCCTTCGGAGAAAAGTCATATGCCAATCCGGCCTTACAACCCTATGCCCGGCAATTCAGTCTCTCTTCTCTCCGGTTAAGCGGAGAATACAAAAATGAAAAGGAAGCCGTTATCGTACAACAAGGGAGCGGATACCGGCAAGGAGTATTCCGGGCCGAAAGTTACCTCCACCTGAATCCCCGAACCACTGTCTGGGGGCATGCCGGATACCGGTCCGGAAAAATCAAATCGGTTTGCTGGAACGAAACTTCCGATTTCGAACTGCTGTACCCATACATTATGGCCGACACAGCCGGAGGCGACCTGAATACCGAATCCTATACATTCTGCGGAGGCTACTCGCGGATCTATAAACACTTTTCCTGGGGACTCAGCGGAGACTACCGGGCAATGATCGAATACCGGAAAACCGATCCCCGGCCGCGCAATATTGTTTCCGATCTGAAATTGTCGGGAGGTGCTGCCTGGCAGGTCCATACCCGATACCTCATCGGAGCCGCGGTTTACGGAAGGATTTACCGTCAACGGAACAGTATCAAATTCTTTTCGGACCTGGGCGTATCCAAAGTGTATCAAATGCTGGGATTAGGTATGTATAGTACCCGGTTTTCAGACGGAAATACAGGAATACAATACGACGGAGGAAGCATCGGAGGAGGTATCGACCTCGTTCCGCACGACCGGCAAGGCTTTTACGGCAGTGTCCATTTTCACAAGCTGAACATCAAACGAACCATGCTGGCTCACAATTACCTGCCATTGACCCGATTGAACGAAAACAGCATCCAGGGCGCCTGGGGATGGAAACGGTCTGCCCCGGGACATCAGCAGGGCATCCAACTGGAAGGGCTGTACCATAAACGAAAAGGTACTGAATTTGTCTACGGAGAAGGCAGTAGTAGCAATTATCCGAAAATCAACGATTTGGAACAATACAGCAATAAAATATATGCCTTGTTGTTAAACGGAATATGGGGCTGGGGAAATGAACAGCAGGATATACTATGGGTAGAGCCACGGATCGGTTTCCGCTCTGTCAGCACAGGGTATCTGTCCCCCTCTCTTTCCCTGAAAGATTCCAAATATCAGGGAGGTCTGTCCGTTTCATCCCTGCTCATGCTCAGAAAATCATTGTTCCGGATTTCCATAGCGGGAGACTATTTCGGAACGACAACCAGCCATTTGGATATCGACCGCTTAAGTTCCGAAGAACTGATCAAAAATGCCGTCCGGCAACAATATGAAAACCTGAAAAGCGATTTCAGCCGCTACGAACTGTCCATCGTATGGAACCGTCCGTTAAACCATACGTTCACTTTATCCACAGACATCGGCTGGCAACATTGCAGGTTCCGGAATCATAATTATTCTGACCGGATCACGGTCGGCTGCAGTCTTAAATTCTAATTCAATTCAATATGCAGGATAATATCATCGAATGCCAAAACCTGACTCACTACTATGGGAAACGGCTGATATACGAAAATTTAAGTTTTCAGGTTCCCCGGGGTCGTATCCTGGGTTTACTGGGTAAGAACGGAACCGGTAAAACCACAACGATCAATATTCTCAGCGGATATTTACAGCCCCATTCCGGAGAATGCCGGATATTCGGGGAAAATATCCGGAACATGAATCCGCAGACCCGGCAGCGGATGGCTTTGCTGATCGAAGGGCACGTACAATACACATTTATGACGATCAAAGAAATCGAACGGTTTTATTCCGCCTTCTTTCCGGCCTGGAATAAAGATGCCTACTACGAACTGATGCACAAACTGAAAGTCGCTCCCGGACAAAAAATCTCACGGATGTCCTGTGGCCAGCGTTCACAGGTAGCTTTAGGACTAATCCTTGCTCAAAATGCAGAATTACTCGTTCTGGACGACTTCTCGCTCGGTTTGGATCCCGGTTATCGCCGGCTGTTTATCGAATACCTGAAAGAATACGCTAAAGCCGAATCGAAAACCATTTTCCTGACTTCCCATATCATCCAGGATATGGAACGTCTGATCGACGATTGTATCATCATGGATTACGGAAAAATTCTGATTCAAAAACCGGTAAACGACTTACTGAACACCTTCACCCGTTACCGCTTTACAACCGGGAGCGGAGAAGTACAATTACCGGCGGATTCCCAACTCTACAATACCTCCGTAATCCGCGGACATGCCGAGACCTATTCTTTTCAGGATATGGAATATGTCAAACAGTGGCTGGCACAAAACGGAATCCCACACACTTCTTTGTCCGCTGAAAAAATGAATCTGGAAGACGTTTTTATCGGGTTAACCGGAAAATATTGAATTTATGAAAAAAGCAATTTTTTACAAAGAATGGATCAAAACACGCCGTTACTTTCCTATCGCTTTAACCGTATCGGTCATATTCATCATTTACGCCCTGCTTGGAGTACAACGAGTGATCAATTTCAGGGGAGTAGCCCATTTATGGGAAATCCTGTTGAGCAGGGATGTCGTTTTTATCGAAACTTTGACCTATATCCCCCTATTGGCAGGACTCTTGCTTGCCATTGTCCAATTTGTACCCGAAATGCAGCAAAAACGGTTAAAGCTGACTCTGCATCTTCCATATCCTCAAAACCGGATGCTAATGCTGATGCTGATTGCCGGTCTGAGTGAACTGATCGTCATTTATCTCATCGACTACCTCATCCTGTATGTTTATCTTCAAAATATACTGGCTCCGGAACTAACCGACCGCATCCTGCTGACCTCGCTTCCCTGGTATATTGGCGGTATTACTGCCTATTCCCTGACAAGCTGGATTTGCCTCGAACCGACCTGGAAACGGAAGATTCTCAACTTTTTTATCAGTTGCGGTATTATACGGATTTTTTTCCTCTCGAATGTTCCTCAGGCATATGACGGATTTATATGGATCCTGCTTCTTTTTACCGGTTTCACATTCATATTGCCCTGGCTATCTGTCACACGCTTTAAAGCCGGAAAACAAGACTGATCATCATTAAAAAATAAAATCAATGGCACGCTATAGCAAAATATTTTTCGTTTTTATCATCCTTGTCTTATCCCTTTGGCTCATTCCCTGGTTTTACCATTTCATGACCGCCCAGCCAATACGCAATCCTTTCACTCTATACAGCTGCATCATCGATGATTTTGCCTGTCTCGACTACAGTGAAAACAAAGGGGTACAATACAAAGACCGGAACGGACATCTTTATTCCGATCGTCAGTTCGACAGCATATTGCCTTTCTTTTATTACCATCAGCTCGCTTCCGACGGCCGCCTGCCGGACAGCCTGAACGGAATAAAACTAACTCCGCAAAAAATAGGATTGACCAATTTCATTTTCAGACAATCCGCTTCGGACATAAATAAAACGGTTCCCCGCTTGTATCCGCTATTGGAAGCGATGTCCGGACGGGTAGACCTGCAAATGCCGGGAGACGTATTCCGGCTAAACAACCGGATCGAATTTATAGATATGGCAACCAACACCATACTGGAAAAGAAAAGTGAAATCTTTACCCAGGCAATGAAAAAGAAAGACTTTCGTTTTCCGGTCCGGTGTATCGGAGGCAATCCCACTGTGAAAAAGGAGTACGATGAAGGATATTTTCTAACCGATTCGGATCACCGGCTTTTTCATCTGAAACAATTGCGCGGACGTCCTTATTTTCGTCCGATCCCCTTACCCAAGGGAATCGAAATCACACATATTTTCGTAAAAGAATATCCGAACCGTAAATTTTATGCCCTACTGACAGATCAGGAAAATAATCTTTGGGCATTATCCAATCCGGATTATCAGCTATATCCCCTACCGATAGGAAAATACGATCCCCGGCAGGACGATATACAAATTATCGGAGATCTTTTCAACTGGACCGTCAGCATCGACAAAAAAGACGGAGAACATATTTTCGCTCTCGACGCAACGGATTATTCTTTGGTCGATACCCTGACCTATCCGCAACAAAGCAGCATGGCCTCAAAAATCGGACATTACTTTTTCCCGGCAGAGCTGTCTTTTGCCTCGTATGACGACCAATATGTCTATCCCCGGTTAGGAAACTATTCGGTCAAAGCCCTTTGGGTACCTATTCTGCTTATCCTGCTATTCTTAGGCAAGTACTATAAGAAAAAAACAGTTCATTGAAACCGTGACCGCTTTCTCCCGTCCCCTGCTTCTCAACGGGAGAAAGCCGGTTTTATCACTAAAATAGAAAAATAGGTAAACGAATGCCCCAATATTTCTTCCCGCACAGAAGAATAATATTCCTGTCCTGTTCCCACTTGTTCGAAATAATAATAGTGTAATTCAGGATGCCGGGCTATAAAAGGACGCAATACCGCCTCGCCCAAAGGTACTTTCATGATAACGAGTGTACGCTTGGCAACTATAGTTTCCAGCAGTTCTTCGACAATCACATCCCCGGGAATCACCAACAGTCGTTCCTGCTGTTTTACCAAATGCAATCCGACAGATGCCCCGGCAGCAATAAAAGCAGGTACACCGGCGATCATCGCAACCGGAAAACCGACCTGCGCAAGCTGCCCGTACATATAATGAGCAGAAGAATAAAAACAAGCGTCCCCTTCAGCTGTAATCCCTACTGATTTTCCTGATCTGACCAATTCCAATACCTCTCCGCAAACCCGGTCATAAGCACACAAAGCTTCCTGCCGATCCCGGGACATCGGCACCTGAAATAGACGAATTTTAGTTTCATCGACCTCCAATTGCCGAAGAATATCCAAAGCCCGGGATTTCATCCGCCCTTCGCCGGATTTCGTCCCCGGACAAAAAATAACCTCCACGGCATTCAAAGCCTTCAACGCTTTTAAAGTAATCAATTCCGGATCTCCCGGTCCCAGCGATATTCCAAAAATCTTACCTGTATTTTCCATACTATCATATCTCTGCTTTATCCTCCGGCAAAAGTCATAAAAAAAAACAAAACAGTCAAAATAAAACTCAAATCTCTCATCATTTTACCCACTCCGGACACGTTTTTTCAGAAACAAATATTCTGAAAAATACGGATTATCGGATTTCTCTTCTACTAGTCAAAAATCTTCTATTTGCTGGCTGGAGGAAATAAGTACCCCCTTACTGCGACTTCTGACGATCTCTTTGACTTCAGGAGTCATTTCTTTGGCATGCCGCATAATAAAGGAATGAGCCACATCACCCGCAATCTGGGGACAAAGATGTAAAGCCGAAAGTTTATCGAACCATACATTGAAATACTGAGCCGGTTCCCCGGAAAAGTCTTTCAATTCCTGAGCGATTTTCTCATTCCAATAGGAAATTTCGTACGTTTTGTAACGATAGACCTTATTATAAATCATAGAGTCATTCTTGGGTAATATCTCATCGAAGATATTAAAGTCTTCGGGAATTTCACTCTGATCCTGGGGATTCAGCAAAGCATGATACACCGGATAATAGAAATA
>ERZ827150.3552-NODE-3552-length-14920-cov-2.838076_pt1 | contig 14920 bp, 12 predicted proteins | sample MGYA00519779_ERZ827150 | MGnify/ENA primary metagenome ERZ827150 (study PRJEB31778, sample SAMEA3449267) | human gut metagenome | biome: human gut; feature: human-associated habitat; material: faeces | place: United Kingdom | collected 2010/2012 ...
TACAGAAAAAAATAGCAGATGAAAGAGATATAGAAGAGCAAATTCTTCGCACAGCTAATTTTTTTACTAAATGATAAAAATTTTAAGAATGTAGTTATAATTTTAATTATTATGTTGATCTTTATATTAATTTATGAAATACAAGAGAATAAAATAAAAAAAATGAATGAAGTAGAAGAAAATTATAGAAAGACAATATATAATTTACAGAAAAAAATAGCAGATGAAAGAGATATAGAAGAGCAAATTCTTCGCACAGCAAGATTAGAGGAAAGAAATAATATATCTTCAAGGCTACATGATAAAATAGGTCATACTATTTCTGGAACATTACTTCAATTAGAGGCAATTAAGTTTATTATAGATAAGGACAAAGAAAAAGGATTTTCTATGTTAGACTCTTGTACTAATAATCTAAGAAAAGGTATGGATGAAATAAGAATGACTTTAAGAAATATAAAGCCTTCTGAAGAAGAACTTGGAATTAATAGAATAAAAAAAATACTAGATGAAAAAATTAAAGGTACTAAAATAAAGGGGAAAGTAAAATATATTGGAAATTTAGATAAAATTACTGCAAGTTTATGGATAACTTTTATGCATATTATAACAGAATTAACTACTAACTCTATTAAATACTCTAATGGTGATTTAATAGAAATTAAAATAGAAATTTTAAATAAGTTTATAAAGTTAGAAGTTAAAGATAATGGCTTTGGATGTGAAAAAATAAAAAAGGGCATTGGATTAAGAAATATTGAAGAAAGTGTAAGTAATTTAAATGGTAAAATAATAATTAATAATGAGGATGGCTTTGAGGTTATTATTTTAATTCCATATTAGGGGGAAGTATGAGTATAAAATTGGTAATTGCTGATGATGATGAATTAATTAGAGAAAGTTTAAAAATTATTTTATCTTATGATAATGAAATTGAAGTTGTAGATACTTTTGAAAATGGTAAGGACTTAGTAGAGTTCTTATTAAGAAATACTATTGATGTTGCTTTAGTTGATGTTAGAATGCCATTAATAAATGGAGTAAAAGCAACCTTAGAAATATCTAAGAATACAAATACTAAAGTAGTAATTTTGACTACTTTTGATGAAGATGAATATATAAGCGAAGGAATAAGAAATGGTGCAAAGGGATATTTACTTAAAAATACCAAACCTGATAAAATAATAGAAACCATAAAGCTTGTTAATAATGGAATAGCTGTTATTCAAGAAGAAATATTAAATAAGCTTAGCAATAATTTAATATCATCAATAGATAAAAAAGAAAAAATAGATGAGAGTATTTTTACTGAAAGAGAATTAGAGGTAATGAAGGCAGTTTCAGAAGGATTAAGTAACAAAGAAATATCAAAGAAACTTTATATTTCAGAAGGAACGGTTAAAAATTATATAACATCTATATTACAAAAAACAAATTTAACTCATAGAACACAAATTGCAATTTATTATTTAAAAGGAATTTAAGCAATATATGACTTATGTCATATATTAAAGATGACCTTTGCTAGAGTTTTAGCAAGGTCTTTTTTTGTATAATAAAATTAAAGAAGGTGGAGGGATAAATATGAAGGTTATAGAAATTAAAGATTTAGTAAAAAAATATGATGATAATATTGCTGTAGATAATATTAATTTATCCATAGAAGAAGGAGAGATATATGGAATTTTAGGACCTAATGGAGCTGGAAAAAGTACAACAATTAGTTTAATTTGTTCATTATTATTTCCTACTTCAGGAGAAATCAAGATACTAGGAGAAGATATAAGAAAAAGTAATAAAAATATTAAGAAATCTTTAGGTCTAGTTCCACAGAATATAGCAATTTACAGAGATTTTACTGCTTATGAAAATGTTAAGTTTTTTGGAGAATTGTATGGGTTAAGAGGAAAAAAATTGAATGAAGCAATTGATAATGCTTTAGAATTTACAGGGCTTTTAGATGTTAAAAAGAAAAAAGCAGAAGAATTTTCGGGTGGTATGTTAAGAAGATTAAATATAGCTTGTGCAATAGTTCATAGTCCTAAAATATTAATAATGGATGAGCCAACAGTAGGAATAGATCCACAATCAAGGAATAATATTATGCAAGCTGTAAAAAGATTAAATAAAGAAGGGGTTACAATAATTTATACTACTCATTATATGGAAGAAGCAGAAAGCTTATGTACTAAAATTGCAATTATAGATAAAGGTAAGATTATAGTTGAGGGAACTAAGGAAGAATTAAAAGATATAGTTAGTGATAAAAAAATATTTAGCTTTGGAGTAGAGGATATTTATAAGGTTAATTTAGAAAACTTAAAAAATATTGAAGGAGTTATAGATATTTCTATTGATAATAATAATGTGATTATTACATCAGCAAAGGAAGTAAATAATATAAGTAAGATAATTAAGGAAATATCTAATGAAGATTTAATTATAAATGATATAGGCTTTAAAGAAATTACCTTAGAAACAGTATTTTTATCATTAACCGGAAAAAAATTAAGAGATTAGGAGGAGAAGTATTATGACTGCAATTATAAAAGCAACAATATTAAATTGCATTAGAGATAGAAAAAACCTTATATTTATGATATTTTTCCCTTTATTCCTAGTATTTTTAATTGGAAGTGCCACATCTAATTATTTTGATAAAGAGAATAATAATGTAGCTATAGAGGATTTATCAATTTATTATATTGATGAAGGTGATGAAAAAACTAAAGAAGTCTTTAATACATTTATAGATGTAGTAAAAGGAAGCAAAGATTTAGAAAATATAGAATTAAAAGAAATAAGTAATATTGATGAAGGAAAAAAAGAGGTTAGGGTTAACAGAGCCATATTATTATATCTAAAGAATAATAATATAGAAATGTATTCTAATAATAATTCTTCTATTAGAGCATCAATTGTATATCAAATTATAGAAAGTATTTCTGATAGATATAATGCAATAACAGAAGTTTATACTATTAATCCATTAAAGGCTGAAGAAATAATTAATAGTGATAATACTTTTAATTTTATAGAAGAAGAAAATATACCTTATGAACAGAGTCCAAGCTCCATGGATTATTATGGAGTTGCAGAAATAGGGCTTATGCTATTTTACTTTGTAAGTTATCCATTATTTAATTTAAAGCATGATAAAAAAAATAATATAAAAGATAGAATAAAGCTATCTGGAATATCAACATCAAAATATTATTTAGCATCTTTTATTGGGTTTTTCATATTTTCCTATGGAGTTTCTTTAATTACTTATATTTTAAGTAATATTTTATTTGATGTTAATTATGGAAACAATTTATTAATAATGCCATTAGCTATGATACCATTTTTAATTATTGTAAATGCATTAGGAACTATAATACCTATTATATCTTCTGATGATAAGGTAGCAGTAACAATATTACAAAATATAGTTATTCCAGTCTTATGCTTTTTAGGTGGTGGATATATGGCAATGTATGGAGATATGAAGGGGATATTTAATATAATAACTAAAATATCCCCATTAAGATGGTTTAATAACAGTATATTTAGATATATTTATTCAAATGACAATAGTTTGTTAATTGATTGGCTTACCTTTGGAGGAATAACTTTAGTTGTTACTGTAATAATAATTTACTTAATAACTAGAAGGGAGGATAAGGGGAATGAAAAACATATTAGTATTAATTAAGAATAATTTGCGAGTTGATATATTAAAAAATCCATTCGGTTTCTTAATTGGATTGCTTGCTCCTGTATTAATTCTTTATCTTATGCTAATGATTATTGGGGGTAATTCAGGATATATAAAGATAGGTGTAATAGATAATGATAGTAGTAAAACCAGTAATCTTATTATAGATTTCTTAAAAGACAAGGAAGGCTATAATGTAAATTCAATAAATAAAGAAGATGTTAAAAACTTATTTTCAGAAAATGCAATTGATGTTGCAATAGAGATTAAAGATGGATTTGAAAGCGAAATTATTGATGGTAATGTAAGTAAAATTAAGATTACAGCTGTAGAAGATGACGGAATTGGAAATTTAATTAAAGAACTAGTTAATATGGAGATGAATAATGTTAGAGAAATTTCTTTAGCAAGTGATAAAAATGAAGAGGTATATTATAAAGCACTAGATAATTATAGTAGTATTTCTTTTAATATAAATAAGGAAAGCTTAAATGATTTACATTCTGATTATTCTTCAAGTCAAATATATATTGGTTTTTTAATTATGTTTATGTTAATTAGGGGAATGAGGGCTGCATATAGAATTTTTGATGAAAAAGATGAGAATATATATATGAGAATCTTTATGGCACCCGTTAGAACTTCAGAATATTATTTAGCAGATGTAATAAGTGGATATATAACTATACTAATTCAAGTGGTTTTAGGAATTGTTAGTATAAATCTACTAAATGTAGAAACGGGGTTAAGAAATATTCAACTATTTATAATTCTTGCTTTAGTAGGATTAGTTTCAATAAGTCTTGCATTATGCTGTAGTGCTTTTTCTAGAAATAAAACAGAGGCATCTAATATATTTAACTTTGCTAATATGGTACTTCTTATGGTTGGAGGAGCTTTTGTTCCACTTGAAATAATGCCAACATTAATAGAAAAAATATCCTATTTTACTCCTGTAAGATGGGCAATGAAATCTATATCAGATATTCAGCAAGGATATAGTTTTAGCGAAACTTACAAATATTTATTTACAATATTATTGTTTGCAATTGTATTTTTTGTTGTAGGATCATATAAAACATCTAGGGAAGAAAAGAAAATAACTATTAATTAGGTAAGAGTTAATAAGTAATAGGTAATAGGTAAGAGTTATGGAAAGTGATAGGTAAGAGTTATGGAAAAAACTCCCTTTTAGAGGGAGTTTTTATTATTACATTATTTTTTAGTGATTTGGTACAAATTACAACCTTAATTATGCATTATGCATTGATTTTAGTCATTATCTACATTTGTTGTTTTTGCATCAATTATTTCTGTTTTAGGTTCTATTGATTGTGAGTTTTTATTTACAAAGTCATTTATTACCTTAGATAAATCTACGCCAGTTAAATCTTTTAGTACTTCAAATCCATTAGCAGCTACATCAGTTACTATTTTTGAAACTTTTGAAGCACCTTGATTTCCACCATTATCGATAACAGTTAATTTATCTATTTGTTCTAGTGGGCTAGCAACTTCCTTCATTACATCTGGTAATCTATTAACTATCATTTCTACAATTGCAGCTTCTCCGTATTTAGCCATAGCTTCTGCTAATTTATCTTTAGCCTCTGCTTCAGCAAGACCACGTGCTTTAATGGCTTCTGCTTCAGCAAGTCCCCTTGCTCTTATAGCAGCTGCATCTGCTTCTGCTTGTATTTTCTTGGCTTCAGCTTCTGCAATTGCTTTAACTTTTATAGTTTCTGCTTCTGCCTCTGCTTTTTTTATGGCTTGTATTTTATTAGCTTCGGCTTCAACTTCTACTTCATATTTTTTAGCATCTGCTGGTTTTTTAACTTCAGCTATTAATTTCTTTTCTACAACTATAGCTTCTTTTTCAGCAAGTGCTGCTTGTTGTTCAGCTAATAATGCATTATTTTCAGCCTCTTGCAATTTATATGCAACGTCGGCATTAGCCTTTGCCTTATCTTGTTCTGCTCTAAAGGATTCTAATTTTAATTTCTTATCTCTTTCACTTTGAGCAATTTCAGTTTCAGATTCAAGTTTTGCTTTTTGACCTTCTCTTGTAGCTACAGCAGTTTTAATTTCAGTATCTCTTTTTCTTTCTGCTTCTGCAATATCAGCTTCAGATTTTGCAGCTGCAATTTGAGGTTTTGCTCTATTTTCTAAGTAACCACCTTGAGTACTGATTTTTAAAATAGTATATGAAATTAATACTAATCCCATAGATTCAAGTTCATTTCTTATGTCATCTTCTATTCTTTGCTCAAAAGAAGCTCTGTCTTCATTGATTTGCTCTACTGTTAAAGTAGATACTATTCCTCTAAGTTTACCTTCTAAAATTTGTTCAACTATAGTTCTAATTACATTAACTGTATTTTTTTCTCCGCCATTAGAAAATTGCTCTACAGCTTTTAATACATTCTCAGTATCATTTTTAACTTTAACTACAGCTGTACCTACTATATTAACAAATATACCTTGTTTTGCAGGTGCTTCATTTACGTCTGTAGTCATAGAGATATTTTCAAGAGAAATAGTAGAAGCTGTTTCAAGAATAGGAATCATTAATCCCCCTCTACCTAATAAAACCCTTTTCCTAAGACCTGTTATTACCATAGCTTTGTCAGCTGGAACTCTTCTCCAAAATGATAAGAAGAGAATTAACACTACAACTACTATAATTATTATAGGTAGTGCACTAATTAATTTTTCAAGTAAAGCATCCATTATTATTTTCCTCCATTTATTTAATTAATAGTACATTAATATATTAACATAAAATGCCATTAAAAGTAAAATTTATAATGGTATTTATATGCAAAAAATATGTTATAATTGTTATAAGTTATTACTATGAAGAGGAGATAAATATGGGGATATACATAAGATTATTAGAAATAAGTGATTTAGATGAGTATTGGAAGGAAGGATTTGAAAGTCCTGATGAGGATATGTTTTATTATACAGGAACTACACATTATCCAAATAAAGAAGAAATAGAAAGATTTATAGTAAAGAGTAGTAATGATTCAGCTAGAAGACATTTTTTAATATGTAATAATAAAAATAGTATAATTGGAGAATGTGTTCTTATGGATATTGATGCTGAATATAAAAGTTGTAGTTATAGAATAGCTATTTTCAATAAAACTAATTTTAATAAAGGTATAGGATATAAAGCTACTAAAGAAGTATTAAAATATGCTTTTAAAAATTTGAAGTTACATAGGATTGAACTTGAGGTATTTGATTATAATCCAAGGGCCAAGGCTATGTATGAAAAGTGTGGGTTTAAAGAAGAGGGGATAAAAAGAGATGCATTATTTATAAATGAAGAATTTCACAATATATATATCATGTCTATATTGAGTTATGAATTTATGGAGGGATAGAAATGAAAGGTAAAAATATAATTAAAGAAATTAGGGGAATTATATTAACAATTATAGTATGTATAATAGTATTATCTATTATTAATACAAAAGTATTTGGCAAAGGTTCAACAAAGATCAATGGAAAACACTTTATATAGTGATGAAACTCTTATTGTAGATAAATTAAGCTATAATTTTGTTAAGCCTGAAAGAGGAGATATTATTATATTTTTAAAAGAGGAAGAAAAGGGAAATCTTTTAGAGGAAAGTTATAGGTATATAAAAGAAGTTGCTTCATTTAATCATTTTGCTGATAATAGAACAAGGTATATAAAAAGAGTAATAGGCATAGAAGGAGATGAAATTAATATATCTTCTGGTTATGTTTACGTTAATGGAGAAAAATTAGAAGAGTTATATATAAAGGGAGAAACTTATAATAGAGATATTAAATTTCCTTTAGTAGTAGGAAAGAATCAATTTTTCGTATTAGGTGATAATAGAGAAGTAAGTCAAGATAGTAGGGATTTTGGATTAATTAATGTAAATCAAATTGAAGGAAAAGCAATCTTTAGGATTTTTCCATTAGAGAGGTATGGTGTAATAAAATAATAAATATAGGAAAGTAGTTATATTTGTATAGTTCTTTGAGGACAAGACATTGTTGGAAAATAAAAGAAGTGCCTTGATATTTGGAATCGTCAATTCAATAAAAGGACAAACGAGGTACAGAAGGGAACTCATATCAGGTAGGTTATTCATCTGTGTGTTTGTACAAGCGTTTGACGATGCTTTCGAGTTTATACAGGTGATAGTCCACTTTCTTTATTATATAATGTTTTCATAGACTGTCGGGAAGTCAAAAAATTGCGCCATTGTGAAAAAAGTATTTCATTTTATCTGTATTAATTATGCTGGCTAGAGCATTTATAAATGTCTAATATTAAAAAATGATAACGCCTAAAAAGGAATCTTAGTTTCCGGAAATGTATGTTTTTGATGCGGTTAATCTGGTTCAAAACAAGTAATAGTACTTTTCTCCTAATTTTTTTCTGATGCTTTTTAGGGCAGCAGTGATATGTGCTTCTACTGTTTTGATTGAGATATTCATTTCATCTGCTATTTCTTGATTACTTTTATGCTCCTCCCTGCTTTTTTTAAAAATCGTCTGGCATTTGGTGGGAAGTTGACAAACTGCTTCTTTTATTAAATTTTGTAATTCTTTAAATTCCAATTCTTCTTCGCTGTTATAATGTTCGTCTGAATTTTCTTTCAATATATCTATTGATACTTTTTGTTTTTTGTCACGTAGATAATTTAGTGCCCTATTCTTTGCCGATTGAAATAGATAAGATTTTAAAGATAAAGAGAAATCAATATTTTCTCTATGTTCCCAGACATATATAAACAATTCAGCTGTTATTTCTTCAGCTTCAGTTTTGTTTTCGATATAAAGCGATATGAAACGGCATAATGGTGTAAAATAACTTCTGTATAAATGTTCAAATACTACTTGGTTACCTGATTGGATTAGTCTAATCCATAGAATATCATCTATCATAAATTATACTTTTTGCAAATATATACCAAAAAAGTAATTCGCAAATAAAAAAAGAAAAAAAAATCAAAAAGTGGGGATTGTATATTAAGGATTGATGGACTTTATGTGTGAAATAGAACTATAAACAGTTTATCTCTAAAAACATATTTCTCTTGATTGTTTTTGGGAGTATTAGAAAGGAAATGATTTATTTTTTATAATTTGAAAAAAATAGGTTTTTGATATAGGGTTGCTCTTGGGTTGTGTGTGTTATTAATAAAGAGACGAAAATTTAATGAAAAAATAGGTGTAGTATGGATAAAATACCTTGGACATTAATTATTGCAAAGTTAAGTAATACTCTGACAGAAGCTGATAACCGTTTGTTAGAAGAATGGTTACAGAATGATTTGCATAAAGAAATCTATTTATCTGTGGCACATGTCTGGCATTCTGTTCAGTCTAAAGTTCGGGATTATGAACCTGATGAAGACTATTATTGGACTTTTATATCTAATCGGATTAATAAAGTAGAAAAGAAAAAGAAAGTGCGTCATTTCTTAATGAATCGTATGGTGCGGGTAGGCATTGCTGTAAGTTTGCTTTTAATAATAGGATTTTCCTTGCTTGTATATCTAGTACCGATGAAAAACAATGATATTCAATTGCCTGTATATTCTTCTTTGGAAGGTAAAGCTAAAATTGTTCTCACTGATAGTACAGTGGTGTGGTTGAGAAAGAATAGCACATTGGCTTGTTTGTCTGATTTCTCTGGGAAAGAACGTAGGGTAAAATTGAATGGTGCAGCTTTTTTTGAGGTTAAATCAGATAAAAATCATCCTTTTATTGTGGAGGTACGAGATTTGAATGTGAAAGTGCACGGTACAAAATTTGTGGTATCTGCTTCCCGGTTTCAAGAAGATGTTGTGGTTGGATTGGAGGAAGGTTCGGTGGAACTGATATCACCTACAGTAAAGAGTCAGTTCATAATTCCCGGTGAAGTTGCTGAATATAATAAAAAAAACGGTCAGCTGAGCGTGAAAAAAGAAGATATAGCTATTTATAATTCGTGGATGGCAAATGATATATCTTTTAATAGTAGTACATTAGAATATATCTGTAAAATACTTTCTTTTAGGTTTGGTAAAAATATTAAGGTAGATCCTTCTATTGGTACTCGTTATCGTTATATGTTTCATTTGCATGATGAGACTTTAGATGAATTACTTGATATGCTAACTTCTATCAATCCAATACAGTATGAATATATGGATTCGAATACTATATTTATTTCTAATCAATGATTTAATCTTTTAATTTTTTATTTATGGATACTAGCTGATAGCCATTGTTATGCTCTTTTTTCTAGAGGATTATGTTCGAATAAATGAATGTTTATGTGCTTTGTTTAATATTTAGTAACTTTTGAAAAACATGAATTTGAAACAATTTTTTTGTGCCTTTTTCTGTACCTTTTGTCTTTTTATTGGTACGGTAGCAGCTCAGTCAGGAGGTGGAATTACTCTTTCTTTAAAAGACGTTTCTTTACAGGAAGCTATGCAAAGAGTACAAAAAGTAAGTGATTATACTTTTTTTTATGATGTCAATCAGATTGATATCATAAAAAAGTGAGTTTCTCAGTTAAAAAAGCTAATATTCAGACTGCTGTAAGTAAGATGCTGGATAAAACTGCTATTTCATTTGAAATAAAAGGGAAACAAATCATTCTGAAAAGAGGAATCGGAAAAACTCCCAAAGGTACGGGGCTTTCACGCAAAATAACAGGTATAGTTGTTGATGATTTGGGAGCCCCTGTTATCGGGGCTACTGTCATTGTGCAGGGAACCGTTAATGGAGTTTTAACGGACATTGATGGGAAATATGCTATTGAAGCAAAGAAAAATCAGGTGTTGGAATACCGTTTTGTTGGTTACAAAGGAGTGGAAAAAACTGTCGGAGATGATGATCGTATTAATGTGACATTGGCCGAAAGCAATGTTAATTTGGATGACGTGGTCGTTATTGGTTATGGTTCACAGAAGAAAGAAAGCGTTGTTGCTTCTATTAATTCTATAAAACCGGCCGATATTGCTGTTCCTACTCGTAGTTTATCCAATTCGATTGCCGGACGGGTCGCAGGTGTGGTTGCTATTCAACGCTCGGGAGAACCTGGTAATGATGATGCGTCTTTTTGGATTCGCGGTCAAAGCTCCTATATGGGCGGAACAAATCCTCTTATTTTAGTTGACGGCGTGCCCCGTGATATGAATGATATTGATGTGGATGAGATAGAGACATTTACCGTGTTGAAAGATGCTGCTGCTACGGCAGTATACGGTGCGGAAGGTGCTAATGGGGTAGTGCTTATCACTTCTAAACGTGGTATAGCACAAAAAACCCGAGTGGATATTAACGCTCAGTTTTCCATTATAACTCCCACTAGATTACCTGAATTGATGGACTCATATAACTTTTTGAATATGTTTACAGAGGCGGAATGGAACGATGCCGGAAATCCGGGAAGGTTTTTGGATTTTGTAGGAACGTATGATCGGGATATATTGGAGAAATATCGTACCGGGGCGGATTTGGACTTATACCCTAACTCCGATTGGATGGAATTGTTGTCAGAACATACCACGAATCAACGTTATACAATAAATTTCAGAGGAGGTTCGGAAAAAACCAAATTCTTTGCTTCAGGAGCTTACTATAAAGAAGATGGGATTTTTGATTCTAATACTTCCGAAGGGTATAATGCCAATACAGGGTTACAACGTTTTAATTTGCGTTCCAATGTAGATATGGATATCACAAGCACAACTAAATTGTCCATTGATTTAAGTGGACAATATAAAACCCGAAGCCAGTCTGCTAGCAGTTCTGATGCCGTTTTTGGCGCTATAACCGTTTGTCCGGTGTTTATCATTCCTTTCTATTATTCAGATGGCTCTTTGTCTCAGTTGACAAGGGAAGCGGACCAGAGAACCAATCCTTATAATTTATTGAATCAAAGCGGGTATACGAAAACTTGGTCCGCTTCTGTTCAGTCTAAAGTACAGTTGGAACAAAAGTTGGATTTTATAACCAAAGGATTATCAGTAAGGGGGGCTGTCAGTTTTGATGCTGATTTTACTTCGTCCATGAAGCGTACGAAGAAACCGGCTACTTTTTTCTCAAATAAACGTGATGACTTTGGCAATTTGATTATGCAATCAGTAAGTGTAGAAGAAGCTTTATCTGATCCTGTGAAATCTTCTACTTCTGGTGAAAAGAGAATTTACATTGAAGGAGCGCTGAATTACAAACGTCTGTTTGGAGAAAAACATGACGTAAATGGTATTTTAGTTTATAGCCAGAAAGAGACGCAATATCAAAATGTGGATGGCTTGAAGCTTTTGCCTTATCGTAAACAGAATCTTGTGGGACGTATCTCTTACGGTTATGACAGTCGTTATATGCTGGAAGGAAGTTTTGGTATGACGGGGAGTGAAAATTTTGCAGAAGGGCATCGGTGGGGAATATTTCCTGCAGTAGGTGCTGCTTGGTATATCAGTAATGAGAGTTTTATTCGTAACCACAGCGCAGCCAAGTGGCTTTCAAAGTTGAAACTGCGTACTTCTTATGGTATGACTGGTAATGATAATATAGGTCCTAGTTCACGATTCCCTTATCGTGAACAATTGAAAACGAATGATTCCGGTTATGCATTTAATATTCCTGTAGGAAGTTCGGGTGGGAATCCTAGTGGAGGCAATGGTATTGTAGAAAGTACGTTTGCCGCTCCGGTTTTGAGTTGGGAAATAGAAAAAAAATTTAATGTAGGTGTAGACTTGGGATTTTTTGATAATCGAATTGATATTACAGCCGATTATTTCTTCAACAGACGTGAAGATATTCTGATTCAGCGAAAGATTGTACCGAAAACATTGGGATTCCGGGTTAATCCATGGCAGAATTTTGGTATTGTGGATAATAAGGGCTTGGACGGAAGTCTTACCTTGAATCACCAGTTTGGTGACTTGAAAGTTTCAGCTCGTGGAAATATTACATATGTGCGTAATGAAATCGTAGAGTACGATGAAGTCCCTTCTAAATATAATTATCAGAATTATACCGGACAATCTATAGGACAACCTTATTGTTATATAGCGGAAGGGCTCTATACGCCGGATGATTTTACTACAACCACTACTTCTACCGAAGGATATCTGTATGAGCTGAAGGCTGATGTGCCTAAACCTGCCGCTAACGTGGCTCCCGGGGATATCAAATATAAAGATTTGAATGGAGATGGATTGATTAATGAGTATGATATGACTTACGAAAATGGACTGAATTCGACCAATCCGGAATTGGTCTATGGCTTTGGATTGAATCTGGAATATAAAGGCTTTTTTGCGGGCATTTTCTTTCAGGGGGTAGGCAAGACTACTGTCAATCTGATGAGCAATTCTAACTACTTTATGCCTTTTATCAGAGGTGTAGAAGGTGGGTCGGCTCGTATGGAGGCTTTAAGCCATTGGAGTGCAGACAATCCATATAATCAGGATGTGTTATATCCTCGTATACATGCGGCCAAGTTTGATCATAACATAGAAAAAAGTACTTGGTGGTATCGTGACGGTAGTTTTTTACGTCTGAAAAATGTGGAGTTTGGATATGAATTCAGTAAAGATATGATTAAAAAAATGCGTATGACTAATTTACGCCTGTATGTTCAAGGAACTAATTTGGCTGTATGGGATAATATAAAATTGTGGGATCCTGAGTTGGGCAACAGTAATTCAGGGGCAAAATACCCTCTTGGAGCTACTTGGACTGTTGGATTGGAAGTATCATTTTAAAAACTTAAAGATATGAAAATATTATTCAAAAAAATACTATATACATTGGTGTTAAGCGTAGGATTGATAAGTGTGTCCTCTTGTGCCGATTATCTGGATGTATCAGATGAGATAGCCGACAATTTGTCACTTGAAGATGTGTTTGAAAATAAAGGGTATGTACAGAAATGGCATGCTAATATTTTTAATAGTATTTGTGCATATGAATTTATGGGCGGCGCTGGAGAAGAGAATGGTTTTTCAGGAGTTTGGAATTTGCTGTCGGGTGAAGTTACTGCTAATGGTGGTTCTGCCTATACAACAATGATAAATGGCTTTACGGCAGATACGGCTCCATTCCATCGTTGGAGTAGTATTTATGCATATATACGTCAGTCTATGATTCTGTTAGAACATATAAAACCTGTTGGAGATCCAAACTCTCTTTCGGACACTTATTTAAGCTCGGTACAAGTGGAGCGTATGAAAATGGAAGCAAAGTTTTTTATTGCTTATAATTATTTATCATTGTTTGAATTATATGGCCCTGTACCTATTATAAAAGAGATAGCTGATCCGAATGATCCTAATTTTACAGATTATCCGCGTGCTTCAGTGGATGAGATGGTGGCATATATTGATGGTTTGTTTGGGGAGGTCATCAATTCGGATGCTATACCGGAAACGACGTTTGCTTCCGGTGGGGCTTCCGAAAACAGGGATCATTCTGACCATAATAATGCCAAATATGCTTTGAGTGAAGCTGTACGTCCTACTAAAGCGGCTGCTTTGGCGTTGCGTGCTCGTCTGTGGGTATATGCTGCTTCTCCACTGTTTAATGGCGGATATACAGAGGCTGTCCAGACTGTAAACTACGATGGAACTCCTATTTTTCCGGCTTCTAATCCTGAAAAATGGAAAACAGCCAAACAACATTTGGAAACGTTTCTGAATTTTGCAGAGGATATGGGATATGGTTTGTTTGAAGTTGAGGAGGAAGGGATTGTCAATGCAGACAAATCGGTTTATGAACTTTTTCAATATTACAATGATGAAATTATTTGGGCTACAAATCAGAATGGTTATTATGCTGTAAGTTCTGCAATGGAAAAAAGAAGCAATCCTCGAGGCGTATATAACGGTTGGGCGAACTTAGGAGTTTTTCAAGAGACGGTTGATGCTTTTTTCATGAGTAATGGATTAGAAATAAACGATTCTGGCAGTGGATATTCAGAGGAAGGCTTTGCGGATTTGCCTAATCGGATTAATGAAGACAAACGTGTTGATAAAAATGTTTATAATATGTATCACGGTCGGGAACCTCGTTTTTATGCTGCTATTACTTATGAAGGACGAAGCTGGCATGTACAGCCCCCCGGTAATGCCAATTATGTGACAAGTTTTGCAAAAGGAGGAGATACGGATTTGTCAAGACTTGAGAATCCGAAAACGGGATATATGCTTTATAAGTTCAAAA
>ERZ827150.3557-NODE-3557-length-14908-cov-4.019053_pt1 | contig 14908 bp, 9 predicted proteins | sample MGYA00519779_ERZ827150 | MGnify/ENA primary metagenome ERZ827150 (study PRJEB31778, sample SAMEA3449267) | human gut metagenome | biome: human gut; feature: human-associated habitat; material: faeces | place: United Kingdom | collected 2010/2012 ...
ATAACAAAGATCCAGCATCGGCTCTCCATCCACGATGCCGACACTGACCGCCGACACGAAGCCTGTAATCGGGATTTCATCGAGAATGCCGTCCGCCTTGAGACGCTTCATCGCTTCGACCATCGCTACAAAGGCGCCTGTAATGGAGGCAGTCCGCGTACCGCCGTCGGCCTGTATCACATCACAGTCGATCCAAATGGTGCGTTCCCCCAACTTTTCCATATCCACGACAGCGCGCAGCGATCTTCCGATCAAGCGCTGAATTTCCACACCGCGGCCGTCCTGCTTACCGCCCTTGTCACGCTTCTTTCGTATCGCGGTAGAACCCGGCAGCATCGCGTACTCTGCTGTGATCCATCCCTGTCCGGTGCCGGTCAGATGCCGCGCGGTACTGTTTTCGACCATCGCCGTACAAATGACCTTGGTATTACCTACTTCTATCAGTACAGAGCCCTCGGGACTCCGCAAAAATTCATCGGTCAAAAGAACCGTTCTGATTTGGTCTTTCGCTCTCGCGTCAATTCTGTTCATATATCTTACCCTCAATTCTGATCTCTGCTTGTCTTTCGTCTGTCTGTAAACAGGCCGTACAGCTTATTTTACCACACTTCAAAAAAAATTTCACCAAAAATTCGTGCAAAACAGGCGCGGTCCGAGTATAATATAGATATCGTTTCGGGAAAATCGCGCGCCGCGCTTCCCGCAATATTACAAAGAAAGGAGTCGGAGAGCCGAATGTTCTCCGTAATCAGCAGTACAACATGAAAATTGTCAATTTAGATGCTTACACGATTCACTTAAACGATCTGAACTGGAACGAGCTCGCGCAGCTCGGCGATCTTGTGGGCGTTGTTGCTTGCCATAACGACCTTCATGTCGGGCACCTCCTCAGATCAGCGCGTCGACGAACGCGCGCGGCTCAAACGGCATCAGGTCGTCCATCTGTTCGCCGACACCGATGAGCTTCACAGGGATCTGCAGCGCGTCCGCCACGGCGATGACGATGCCGCCCTTGGCCGTGCCGTCGAGCTTTGTCAGGGCGATGGCCGTAACACCGGCGATCTCCTTGAACTGCTTGGCCTGCAGCAGGCCGTTCTGGCCCGTCGTGCCGTCGAGCACGAGCAGGACCTCTTTATCCGCATTCGGCAGCTCGCGGTCAATGATGCGGGAAATTTTGCCGAGCTCGTTCATCAGGTTGGCCTTGTTGTGCAGGCGTCCTGCCGTGTCGCACAGGATGACATCGCTGCCTCGCGCCTTGGCGGCGGAAATGGCGTCGAACACCACGGCGGCGGGGTCCGCGCCCTCGTGCTGGCGGACGATGTCTACATTGGCGCGTCCGGCCCAAATTTCGAGCTGATCGGCAGCCGCGGCGCGGAACGTATCGGCCGCGCACAGCAGCACACGCTTGCCCTCGCCGGAGAGGCGATGGGCCAGCTTGCCGATGGTCGTCGTCTTGCCGACGCCGTTGACGCCGATGACAAGCACGACGGACGGGCGCGTGCCGAGCTTCAGGCTCGTGTCGCCGACGTTCAGCATGTCCACAAGGATATCCTTCAGGGCATCGTGAATTTCTTCCGCCGTGCGGAGCTTGCGCTCCTTCACGACGGTGCGGAGCTGCTCGACGGCCTTGCAGGACGTTTCCACGCCGATGTCGGCGAGGATCATGCTCTCCTCAAGCTCCTCGTAAAATTCTTCGTTTGCGCCGCTGAACGAGGCGAAGATGCCGCCGAGCGTGTTGGCCATGGCGGCGCGCGTCTTTTTCAGTCCGTTTTTGATTTTTTCAAAAAATCCCATTTACTTGATCTCCTCCGAAATTCCGAGCTGCTGCTCCATTTGATTCAGGTCCAGATGCAGGATGCGGGAAATTCCCTGCTCCTGCATGGTCACGCCATAGAGCACGTCGGCGGCCTCCATGGTACCGCGGCGGTGCGTGATGACGATAAACTGCGTTTTCCCGCTGAAGCCGCGCAGGTAGCCCGCGAAGCGTTCGACATTCCGGTCGTCCAGCGCGGCGTCGATCTCGTCGAGCATGCAGAACGGCGTGGGCCGCACCTTCAGAATGGCAAAATACAGCGCGATGGCGACAAAGGCCTTCTCACCGCCGGACAGCAGCGTGATGGTCTTGAGCTGCTTGCCGGGCGGCTGCACACGAATTTCAATGCCGCACGTCAGCGGCTGCGAGCGGTCCTCCAGCTCGAGCGAGGCCTTGCCGCCGCCGAACATCTCCGTGAACGTCTGGCCGAAATAGGTGTTGATGCGGCCGAATTCCGTGACGAAAATATCGGTCATCTGGCCGGTGATATCGCCGATGATGCCCTCGAGGTCGCGCTTGGACGTCAGCACGTCGTCGCGCTGGCCGCAGAGGTATTCATACCGCTCGTTCACGCGGGCAAATTCGTCGATGGCGCCGAGGTTCGGCGTGCCGAGGCCGGAGATCTTCTTGCGGAGCTCCGCGGCGCGCTTCGTTCCGGCAGCCGTGCTCTCCAGCTCCGCCGCAGCGGCGGGCGCGCTCGAGCGCGTCAGCTCATAGGTATCCCACAGCCGGTCGAGAATTTGCTTTTCCTCCAGCTCGGCGGCATTTTTGCGCGACTCCAGACGGGCGCTCTCGCGCTCCATGTTCAGGATATCGCGGTTTTTCTCCTGTACTTCCTTTTCCGTGGCCGTTTTGCGCGCTTCGACCTTCGCACGCTCGGCAAGCGCGGCCTGCAGCTCTTCCTGCCTGGCCTGCGCCGCGGCGTCCTGCCCGGCCAGCTTGTCCTGCTCGGCCTGCAGCGTCTTTTCCAGCTCAGCAGCCTCCTGCGTATAGCGGTCGATGAGCTGCAGCTTCTGCTCGCGGTCGCCGTGCATGGCATGCTCCAGCCCGCGCAGCTGCTCGGCGGAGCTCTTCGCCGTGGCACGCTCGGCCTCCAGTCTGGCCGCCTCCATGCGCAGCGCCGTCAGGCGCTCCGAAAGGCGGCTGCTCTGCTCCGAAGCAACGCTCTGGCCGTCCGAAACGACGGAAAGCTCCTGCTCAGCCTCCTCCAGTGCCTTCTGCAGGTCGGCAACGGCCTTCTGCAGCGCCGCGCGGCGGCCGCTGTCGGCGCCGATCCGCTTTTCGAGCAGCTCCTGCTCGCGCTGCGAGCCGGTGATCGCGTCCGTCAGGGCCTGCACAAGAACGTGGTGCTGCTTTTCCTCGCCCTGCAGGCGCAGAGCGGCATCTTCAGCCGTGCGGAGGTCCGTCTCCGCGTTCGTCAGGTCATAATTTGCCTGCTCCAGCAGACGCTGCGCCTCCTTCTGCTCTCCGCGGAGCTTGTCCAGCGCGGCGGCGGCCTCCTTCTGCTGGGCCTGCAGACGCTCGATCTCGTTGGCGCGCGACAGGATGCCCGCACTGCGGGAGACGGAGCCGCCCGTCATGGAGCCGCCTGCATTCAGGACCTGCCCGTCCAGTGTGACGATGCGGAAGCGGTGGCCGAATTTGTTGGCAATGGAAATGGCCGCGTCGAGGTCCTGCGCCACGACCGTGCGGCCGAGCAGATTCAGGATGATCTCGCGATAGCGCGGCTCACACGAGACAAGGTCGGAGGCTACGCCGCAGAAACCGGCACAGCGCTCGATGCCGTTCTCGTTCAGCGGCCGGCCGTGGATGACAGACAGCGGCAGGAATGTGGCGCGGCCGTTGTCCGAGCGTTTCAGATATTGGATGGCAGCCTTGGCGCAGCCCTCGTCCTCCACGACGATATTCTGCATGGCGCTGCCGAGCGCGACCTCGATGGCAACGGTGTAGCTGTCCTGTGTGCGCAGCAGCATGGACACCGCGCCATGGATGCCGCGGAGCTTGCCGCGTCGGCTCTCCTGCATGACGGTGCGGACAGCGCGGGAATAGCCCTCCAGCTCGCGCTCCATCTCCTGAAAGAGCTTCAGACGGGAGCTGACCGTGTCGAGCCGGACACCGGCGTCCGTGGCCTGCTTCTGCAGGGCCTCGCTCCGCTCCGCTCGGGTGCGGCTGCGCAAACGGTAGCCGTTGATGCGGTTCTGCGCGGCCGTGATATCGGCCTGCGCTTTGGAGAGCTGCTTCTGTGCGGTCTCGAGCGCGCGCTGTGCCTCTGCACAGCGGCTCTGCGCCGCCTGCAGATCCTGTGCCAGCTGGGCCTGCCGCTCCGTGCTCTGGGCAAGACTCTCTTCCACGGCGGTCAGGTCCGCGCCGCGGGCGGAGAGCTCCTCGCGCTTCCGGCCCTGCAGATCGCGCAGGGTGAGATAGCGCTTTGTCATGCCGTCGGCGGAGTCCGCCAGTCTGCGGCCCTCCTCCTCGGCCTGCTTCTGCTTTTCGGCCAGCGCGGCGGTCTGAGTGTCGATCTCGCCCATGCGCTGCTCCAGTGCTTCGATCTGCGCGGAGATGCTGCCGCTGCGGCTGTCCTGATCCTCCAGCTCGTGCTGCACGCGCTTCAGGTTGCTCTGCGCGTTGCCGCGATTCGTCTCCAGCACGGCGATCCGGCTGCGCTGCTCCTGCGAGGCGGCCTCCGCCTGCCGGATCGCATCACGGATCTGATCCGTCTGCAGGTCGCGGTTGTGGAGGTCGAACGTCAGGGATTCCGAGGTGACATAGAGCTTGTCCAGCGCGTCGTGCTCCTGCTGCAGGATGAAGGCGGCGGAATGATAGTCCTCCTCGGCCTTGCGCGCCGTGGCGCTCAGGCGCTCGAGCGACTGCAGCCACAGCGCGACCTCGAGGCCCTTGAGCTCCTCACGGTAGGTCAGGTAGCGCTTTGCCTTTTCCGCCTGATCGCGCAGCGGGCCAACCTGCAGCTCCAGCTCCGAGATTTTGTCGCCGATGCGGGTCAGATTGTCCTGCGTCGTGGCAAGGCGGCGCTCCGTTTCCTCCTTGCGGTGGCGGTATTTCGAGATACCGGCGGCCTCCTCGAAAATTTCGCGGCGGTCCGTGCTCTTGAGGGACAGAATTTCGTCGATGCGGCCCTGACTGATGTTGGAATAGCCGTCGCGGCCGAGACCGGTATCCATAAACAGCTCGTTGACGTCGCGCAGACGCACGCTCTGCTTGTTGATGTAGTATTCGCTCTCGCCGGAGCGGTAATACCGGCGCGTGACCATCAGCTCGTCGGCGTCATAATGCAGGGCGCGGTCGCTGTTGTCCAGCACGAGCGTCGCCTCGGCAAAGCCGACGGGGGCGCGCTTCTCCGTGCCGCCGAAAATAACGTCCTCCATCTTCTGGCCGCGCAGCGAGCGGGAATTCTGCTCGCCCATGACCCAGCGGATGGCATCTGAGATATTGGATTTTCCGCTGCCGTTCGGCCCGACGATGGCGGTGATATCATGGCCAAATCCCACGACCGTCTTGTCTGGGAAGGATTTGAAGCCCTGAATGACTAGCTGTTTCAGATACATATGGACAGATTGCTCCTATTGTATTTCAATGTCTGATTATACCATTGCGCCCCGAAAATTGCAAGACTGGGATTTCACCCCTGCAGGCGGTGCGGCATAGGATGACGCGGAGGTGATCGGAATGCTGCCGATCTTTCGGGGCGCCGCCACGGCGCTCCTCACCCCGTTCCGGCCGGACGGGAGCATCGATCTTCCGGCATGGGACCGCCTGCTTGAGCGGCAGCTGGATGCCGGGATCGCGGCGCTCGTTGTCTGCGGCACGACCGGCGAGGCTGCGACCCTGACGCAGGACGAGAGGCTGACGCTCCTGCGCCGCGCAAAGCAGGCTGCCTGCGGCCATTGCCCCGTTATCATGGGCGTCGGGACGAACTGCACGGCAGGCTCCGTAGAAAATGCAGAGCTTGCGGCACAGAACGGCGCGGATGCGCTGCTGGCCGTTACGCCCTACTATAATAAAGGGACACAGGCAGGCCTGCTTGCGCACTATACCGCGATCGCAGACGCGTCTCCCCTGCCGCTCGTGCTCTATAATGTTCCGTCGCGCACCGGCGTCGACCTCCTGCCGGAGACGGTGCGGGCGCTCGCCCGCCATCCGCATATTGCAGGCATCAAGGAAGCCTGCGGCAGCATCAGCCGAGCCGCACAGCTGCTGGGCCGGTGCGGTCTACCGGTGTGGAGCGGCAACGACGACCAGACGGCCGCGATCATGGCGCTCGGCGGCAGTGGCGTGATCTCCGTGGTGTCGAACGTCGCGCCGGAGGCCGTCGTTGCCATGACGGATGCCTGCCTTGCCGGAGATTTCCGCGAAGGCGCGCGCCGCCAGCTGGAGCTGCTGCCGCTGTGCGAGGCGCTGTTCTGCGTCGTGAACCCCATCCCGGTCAAGGCCGCCATGGAGGAGCTTGGCCTGTGCGGCGGGACGCTCCGCCTGCCGCTGTCACCGCTGGAGGAGCCGCACCGCAGCCGCCTGCGGGCAGTGCTGCGGGGGTATGGGCTCCTCTCATAAGAGTATCCCCGCGCAGCACCGGGACTGCTTCCTGCGCGGCATGAAAATGCTCCCCCTATGTGACGGTGTCTTTCATCGTCTCATAGAGGGAGCATATCACTTCACCAGCTCCGAAGCTTTTTCTTTAAGCGCGCGGGTGGTATTTTTCATAGACGCTCTTGAGCGTCTTTTTCACGACCTGCGCATAAACCTGCGTGGAGGAGATATCGCTGTGGCCGAGCATCTCCTGCAGGGAATGCAGGTCCGCGCCGTTTTCGAGCAGATGGGCCGCAAAGCTGTGGCGCAGCGTATGCGGTGTGATCTCCTTGTCGATCTGCGCGGTCTGCTGATAGTGCTTGATGATCTTCCAAAAGCCCTGTCTGGAAATGCGGCCGCCGTTCAGGTTGACGAACAGGGCCTGCTCGTCCGGCTCGGCGATCATACTCGGCCGGATATCCGTCACATAGGCCGTCAGAGCACGGATGGCCGCCGGGTAGATCGGGATGATGCGGGACTTCCCGTTCCCGATGCAGCGGACAAAGCCGCCTGCCAGACTGACGTCCGAAACGTTCAAGGCGATCATCTCGCTGACGCGCATGCCGGTGGCATAGAGCGTCTCGAGCATGGCCTTGTCGCGGTAGCCCTTCATATCCGTACACTTCGGCTGCTCGAGCAGCAGCTCGACCTCGCGGCCGGTCAAAATCTGAGGAAGGCGCTTTTCTGCCTTCTGCTGCGGGATATCGTGCACAGGAGACTGCGCGACCGCGCCGGTGGAGACGCAGTAGCCATAGAAGCTCTTGAGCGACGCCACACACCGGGAGACCGTCGCAGGCGATTTGCCGATGCTCGTCAGATGGCGCACATAGGCACAGACCGTCTCCTGCGTGCACGCCTCCAGCGCAGGGCCATCCGTCTGCTCCAGATAGGTGGTGAATTGCCGCACATCGCGCAGATAGGAAGCGACCGTATTGTCCGATGCGTGCCTGATATTCATAAGGTAGGATTCATATGCAGCCACGAGCTTCCCCATCTTGCGTTCCCTCTCGCCAGCAAAAAACTATGCCGCAGCGGCCCGGCGCATACAGGAGGCAACCGGAGCGTTCTGCAAACATTTCTGGCAGTGTAGAATATAATAACGCATATTTTCCCGGATTTCAATCCTTTCCGGCCCGGAAAGGAAAACTTTGTATATTATGCTCAAGAATTATGTTAACAATATTATGTTAACCAATACAACGGAGACATCGTAATTCAGCGGCTCATCTGCATATTCCACCAGATGTTGTATTCATTATCTGCATATTCACCACATGCTGTGTTTTGCATATTTGCAAGTTCTCCTGCATTTATCCGTTTTCGATTTATGCATAGCGGTGCTTTTTCCGGCGCCCGGCCCCGAGCAGAGCGCCGAGCAGCCCCGCACCGGCCAGCGGCAGCAGGACCGGCAGTGCTTCCCCGTAATGTACGCCGAAGAACAGCAGGTTCCCCAGCAGCAAAAACAGCGCATAGCCGCCTGCCGCCCCAAGCCCGCAAAGCAGCTTCCGCCGTCCGCTGTGCAAGGCTGCGATCAGCGCACCGAGAAAGGCGACCAACCCCGCGATCACGCCCGCGGCGACCGGCAGACTGCTTTCCGGCAGCTTCCCGCCCAGGATCAGGCGCGCAGCCAATGCGGCCAGCGCCAGCGTTGCCAGCGGCATGGCCGCCGCCAGCTGCAGCGGCAGCCAATTCCGTTTTTTCCTTCCCTGTTTTCCACCCATGGCGATCCCCTCTCCCATTGTTCTGTTCCAGCCTATGCCGCCACGCAGGAAAAAAGACCCGCCGTCCGGTTTGCCGGGCAGCGGGCTTGCAGAAGGATCACTTGCGAACGAAGGACATGCAGTCCGTGCACTGCTTCATCGTGGGATCGGACTCGTGGGTGCCGACCTGGATGCGCTCGAGCGAGCAGTAGTTTTCGTCGCTGCAGTGGTTCCGGCACTGGGTAACGGAGCACTGGATGCAATGGTTGGCATGGCAATCACAGCTCATGAACGGTTCCTCCTTTGCTTGATTTCGAGCCTAGTTTGCGCCGCTCCGCCGGGAAAAATCATGGAAATTCCATCCATTTTCAAATTGACAGCCCCGGAAAATTCGCTATAATGAAGAGCAGAGGTTCAGGAAGAACTGCAAGGAGGTTATTTACACTATGATCAAGGTCGCACCGTCCATTTTGTCCGCGGATTTTGTCAATCTGGAGCGAGATATCCGCTCTCTGCCCGCCGCAGGAGCCGATTATGTCCACGTCGACGTCATGGACGGCATGTTTGTTCCGAATATCACCATCGGCATCCCGGTCGTCGCTGCCATTTCGCGCATCGCCCCCCTGCCGCTGGATGTCCATCTGATGATCGAGCGGCCCATCCGCTATGTTGACGCGTTCTGCAAGGCCGGAAGCAGCATCCTCACGCTCCATGTTGAGGCCGACACGCAGGAAAACACGCTCGAGGCCCTGCGCCGCATCCGGGAAAACGGTGTGCGCGCTGCCATTTCCGTCAAGCCGAACACCCCGGCAGAGGCCGTGCTGCCGTTCCTGCCGCTGTGCGATCTCATCCTTGTGATGACAGTCGAGCCGGGCTTTGGCGGACAGTCGTTCCTGCACAGTACCATGCCGAAGCTGCATCAGCTCCGCCAGTGGATCGACGAGCAGAACCCAGCCTGCGAGCTGGAGGTTGACGGCGGCGTCAATGTGGAGACGGCAAAGATCTGCCGCGATAACGGCGCGAACGTCCTCGTCGCGGGCAGCGCCTATTTCAAGGCCGCCGACCCCGCAGCCTTTGTCCGCGCGGTAAAGGCCTGACGCAGCATAAAAGCCTCCCGGCCGAAGGCAAAGGAAATCGTCAGGGTTTCCTCAGTTTGTGCAAAAAGCCTCGCAGAGTTTGCGCTCGCAAGCGCAAAGAAAATGGAAATCATTTTCTCCGGCGGCGTGTACGTCGGAGAAAATACCGCTCGGCTCGCAAACGTGCGAAGGGCGCGCCCTTCGTGCGCTGCAGCGAGCCGCAGCCCTTTCAAACGAGAGCCCAGTGAAACGGGTCTCGTTTGAGAGCTTGTCAAAAATCCTTTTTTGACAAGCTTCCCGGCCCTGCATGGTGTTTTTCCATGCAGGGCCGGGATTTTTTACAGGCTGACGGCGGTGTCCGTTGCAAAGAAATACACAATGCGCTCCGACACCGGCAGCTCAAAAATACGCGACAGCGCGCGGCTGTAGGCATCAAGCTGACCGCGATAGTATTCCGCGCGCTCGTGCTCCGCGCCGGGGCGCAGGCGGTCACTCTTGAAATCAAGAATGACCAGGCCGTCCAGCTCGATGAGGCAGCAGTCCGTAACGCCCTGCAGTAAAATTTTCTCCCCTGCCAGCGCCGGATCATAATACGCGCCATCGTCCAGCACGGAGAATTTGAACTCCCGCACAACCTGTGGGGCCTGCAGCACACGCTGCCCCAGTGGAGAGGCAAAGAAGCGGCGCAGCCGTTCCGGGTCGACGGCCTCAAGCTGCTGCGGCGTCAGGAATTTTTGCCGTCCGAGCCGCTCCAGTTCCGAACGAAGCCCTGACTCGTCTGCGCAGGCGGCATAGTTCAGGTGCTGCATGGCAAGGTGCAGCGCCGTGCCGCGCTCCGCCGCTGTCAATGCCCTTCTCCCCTCTTCGAAGCGCGGGACCGGGAAATGAAGCTTCGGCGCCTGTGCGGTCTGCTCGGCCGCCTCGTTATCCAGTTCGCGGCCCTTGAGCTGCGTCGCTGTCAGCTTTGTCGGCATCGTCACCGCCGCTGCGTGGCCATAGGGTGGAAGGAAGCGCGGCTCCGGCGGCTGCTCACACGCCGGTTCGGCCGATGCGGCAGTCCCCGCCTCCGGGGCGGCCTGCACAGCAGTATGGAGTTGAATGCGCCACGGGTGGCCGCCCTGCAGTGCACAGTCCGGCTGCCCGGCCGCAGCGAACAGCTCGCCCGCCTCCGGCCGGGTCATCGCAGCAAGCAGGATCCAGTCGCCCAAGGAATCCGCGCCCTCCAGCAGGGCGGCATCCGGCGGCAGGCTCAGTCCCTGCGCATAGCTCTCGAGCCTGCGCGTCAGGCGGGCGGCGCAGCAGGTCATGATCAGGCGGTACCGTGGCCGCGTCATGGCGACATAGAGCACGCGCATCTCCTCCGAAACGGCCTCCTGATCCAATCTGCGCGCAATGGCCTGCCGCGCAATGGTCGGGCAAAGGATACGCGCTGCGGGGTCATAGCAGTTTGAGCCAAGCCCCAGCACCGGGTCGGTGAGCACATTGGCCCGCGAGTCCGTGCGGTTGAAGCTCTTGCACAGGTCCGCCAGAAATACGACCGGGAATTCCAGCCCCTTGGAGCTGTGGATGGTCATCAGCCGAACGGCCCCGGCCGCCGCGCCGCCGTTTGACGGCACGCCGCGCTCCCGCAAGCCCTCCAGATGGCGCAGGATGCCGGGCAGTCCGCAGCCGCCCGCGCGCTCATAGGAATCCGCGATCGAGCGGAGCGCCGCCAGATTCCGCTGCCGCTGCGGGCCGTTCGGCAGAGCGGCGCAGAGCGCGGGCAGCAGGAGCCGCTCCTCCGCCTCCTCGAGCAGGGTGCGCAGCGGCGCTTCCTGCGCCGTGCGCCGCAGGTCCTCCAGCACGGCGCAGATGGGCGCTTTGCTTTCGCAAAGCAGCGTGTAAAGGTCAGCGTCCCGGTCCCCGGCGCGCAGCCGGGCCAACGCGTCGGCAGGATAGCCGCCAAACGGCGAGAGCAGCACCGTCAGCAGCGGGATATCCTGATGCGGGTTGTCGATGATCTGCAGCAGTGCGAAGAGGAAGCGAATCTCCTCCGCAGCAAACAGGTCGTCGCTGCCGCAGGAGGCCGGAATGCCGTGCCGCCGCAGGGCGTCGAGATAGGTCTGCGTCCGGCCGGAGAGCGAGCGCATCAGGATGACGATATCACCGGGCCGGACGGGCCGCAGTCCGTCGCCGTCCGGGATCTTCTCCTCCTGCCGCAGCATCTCCGCGATGCGCGCGGCGACAAACTCCGCCTCGGCCGCCGCGCGGTCCGGCGGCGCGCCGTCCCCGGCCGGGCTGTAGTCGATGGCATGCAGCTCCACGGCAGGCTGCCCCATGTCCGGGAATGTCCGGTTGGCGCGCAGCGCCTCGGCATCGCCGTAGACAAGGCCGCCGGTCCGCTCCGTCATCGTCAGTCGGAAAACGTCATTCGCTGCAGACAGGATTTCCGCATGGGAACGGAAATTATCCGAAAGCAGGATGCGGCGCGGCTCTCCTGCAGCGGGCTTCTCCGCAAACGTGCGGTATTTTTCCAGAAAAATGGTCGGGTCGGCCAGACGGAAGCGGTAGATGGACTGCTTCACGTCGCCAACAAGGAACACATTGCGGCCCTCCCGCGAGATCGCGGAATAAATTGCCTCCTGCACGCGGTTCGTATCCTGATATTCGTCCACGAGAATTTCGGCGTAGCGCCCGGCCACCTCGCGGGCGGCCGCCGTCGGCGCGCCGGAGCGGTCCGTCAGCAGGCGAAGGGCAAAATGCTCCAGATCGTTGTAGTCGAGCAGGTGCCTTCTGCTCTTTTCCGCCGCAAAGCGCGCGGAAAATGCCCGCGTCAGGGCCAGCAGTCCGCGCAGCGCCTCCGCGCTTCCGCTGAGCTCCCGCAGCGTCTCGTCCGGCTGCAAAGAGAACGGCTCGAGCCTGCGCCGCACGCGCGCGACGGTGTCCGTGCGCAGGCGCTTGATGCGCTCCTGCGTCTCCGGGTCGGCGCATTTTCGGATCGCCGGGAAACGGCCGAAATCCGGCGGGATGCGCGCAAGCGCCTCCCACGATCCGGCAGAGGCCAGCGCCTCGAGCAGCAGGAGATTGGCCTGCAGCACGGGCGCATAGGCGGAAACGGCCTCGTTCTCCTCAGCAAGCGCCAGCGCGCGGCGCAGCATGGCCGCATCGCTCTGCAGGCCGCGCTGCAGCTCCCGCAGCAGCCACTCGCCCCAGATCGTCTGGCCGGGGTCCGTGCAGTCCGTCACATCCAGCATGACCTCCCAGCGGTCCGCCGTCGCAGCCGGATCGGGATAGCACTGCAGGTTCGTGTAGACGCGCACGATCAACTCCTGCAGTGCGCGGTCGTCCCGTCCTGCGCCGGGCAGATCCAGCGCAGCGCGCACGGCGGGCGACGGATCTGCATAGGCCTCCTCGAGAACGGCGCGCACGGCGCGTTCCCGCAAGGCGGCTGCCTCCTGCTCGTCTGCAAGGCGAAAATCGGCGGGCAGCTCCAGAACGTGGGCATAGTCCCGCAGAAGCGCCGCGCAGAAGCTGTGGACCGTGGAGATCTGTGCCAGATAGACGCGGCTGAGCTGCCGCTGCAGATGGCGGTTCTCCGGGTCGGCGGCAAGGCGGCGGTTCAGCTCCGCCAGCAGCTTGCCGCGCAGCTCCGCTGCAGCCGCCTGCGTGAAGGTGATGAGCAGGAATTCGTCGACGCACCTGCCCTCGCGGATGACCTGATCGAGCACGCGATCGATCAGGACGCGGGTCTTACCGGAGCCTGCGGCCGCCGCGACCAGCAGGGCGCAGCCGCGGCTCTCCACCGCCGCCCGCTGTCCGGGCGTCAATACGATCTCAGCCATGCTCTCTCCTTTCCAGCGTCTGCCAGAATTCCTCCGCCGTGATCTTCTTCAGCCAGCGAGGCTGTTCATGTCCGGCGCAGATCTCCGAATAGGGGCAGAACGCACAGGCGCTGTCCTTCGCATCGCGGATGCAGGGATCCGGGTCGATGCGGCCGTCCGCCAGCTCGTCTCCGAGCGCGGCCACCGTCCGGAACACAAAACGCTCCAGCTGGGCAAGCTGGGCAAACGAGGCAAGGTCGCCCGTTTTCCGCCCCTCCTTGTCCAGCGCATACGGCAGAAAACGCGGGCTCCCGCCGCACGGTTCCATAGCCTCGAGCGCCGGATCGCTGTTCAGCAGCACGCCGGAGCGGCGCAGCTGCTTGCGGCGTTCCTTCTCGATCTCGGCCTGCGCAAGGCGGTCGCGCACGGAGACGCGCTCGATGCGCGCCGGGAAATACAGCACGCCCGCAGGCAGCGGCTCGCCATGGAGCAGATGTCCGCCCTGCCGGACGAGGGCAAAGAGATACAGCAGCATCTGCAGCCCGCGCCCGTGCAGCACGTTCGTATAATCGAAGCTCTTTTTGCCGGTCTTGTAGTCCACGACACGGACATAGGGCCGGCCGCCGCTCTGCCAGACGTCTACACGGTCAACAAAGCCCTCCACGACACCACGGCAGCGTTCCCCGGCAAAGGCCACACCCGGCAGCGCGCCGCGCGCCGAGAATTCCAGCTCACAGAATTTCGGGCGGAAGGCGGAGACGGACAGCTCGTCATACAGCTCGTCGACAACCTGCGTCACCTCGTCAAACGTCCGCCGGAGCAGATAGCCCGTCCGGCCCGAGTCCGGGAAGGTCTCGAGCAGGGTCTGTGCGTTCTGCTCCATGCGCTCCTGCGCCAGTTCCTGCACCCGGCTGCGCGGCACGGCAGCAAACCCGCCCTCGCGCTCCGTCTGCTGCACGACATGCTCCAGCACGTCGTGCACGAACGTGCCGTAGAACCGGCTGTCGAATTCCGCCGGTTCGCGTTCCTGCGCCCGCAGGCCGTACTGCAGAAAATGCGCAAAGCGGCACCCGGCCAGCACATCGATGCGCGAGGAGGAGAAGTGCAGCTCCGCGCCATAGAGCGCCCGCGCCGTCTCAGGCCGGAGCGAGCCGGGCGAATAGGTCCGGGCCTGCTCCGCACGCGCAGCAGCCCCGGCAAATGCAATGACCGGTTTTCCATATTTCTTCGCAATCTTTGCAATCCCGATCGGCGCTTTTCCCATAGCGGTCTGTCCGTCCATACGCCCTTCCCCGGTAATCACAAGATCAGCCTTTGCAATTTCCTGCTCCAAGCCTGTTTCTTTTATTACAATCTGGATACCGGATTCCAACTGTGCATCCATAAATGTAAGAAATGCAAATCCCAAACCGCCTGCCGCCCCCGTACCCGGATACATAGAATCTGCTTTCGGAATCTTTTTCTTCACCAAAGACGCATAAGAAAAGAGAAGACGATCTAACCTTTCGGTCATCTCTTCATCCGCGCCTTTCTGCGGACCGTACACAGCGCTTGCTCCTGTCTCTCCGCACAATACGTTCGTTACGTCACAGGCAATCTTGAATTTACATTCCGCAAGTTCAGGGATCACGTTATCATCTGTAATCTCCGCCAGTTCTTCCAGACCCCTTGCCCCAATCGGAATCTGTTCCCCGTTTTCCTTCAGCAGGCCAAAACCCAAAGCCTGAAGCATTCCTGCTCCCCCGTCGTTTGTCGCGCTTCCTCCGATCCCGACAATAAATTTTCTGCATCCGTTTCGCACAGCGTCTTTTATCACTTCTCCCACACCGTAAGTTGTCGTATACAACGGATTTCGTTCTTCCTCTGAAAGAAGAGTCAGCCCTGCCGCTTTCGCAATCTCAATGACCGCTGTTTTCTCTTCTGTTTTCTCTCCTGTTT
>ERZ827150.3558-NODE-3558-length-14907-cov-3.422973_pt1 | contig 14907 bp, 15 predicted proteins | sample MGYA00519779_ERZ827150 | MGnify/ENA primary metagenome ERZ827150 (study PRJEB31778, sample SAMEA3449267) | human gut metagenome | biome: human gut; feature: human-associated habitat; material: faeces | place: United Kingdom | collected 2010/2012 ...
AGAAAAAAACGATCGGCCCATTCGGCCCTTTCCCCCGGTCTGCTCCACGGCTGCAATCACATAGCCTTCCTTCGCGCCCTGCTCTGCCGCCGCTTTCAGTAAGTCATTGGTAGAGGTCACACTTTCCCTGACATCAACCGTAAACGGCGCTGTCAAATGGCGGGATATTCCCTCCGCCGAAAACGGGCAGACCTGCACAATGCTCATCGAGTGCGGCACTATACTGCAAAACATCGAGATGCTCGACCCCGATAAACTTTCCGTGCTTCCGTCCGACGGAATAATACTAAAAAAAACATCCGTGTCCTTTAACGACGGCGAGACTGTCTTCGATATTCTCTGCCGCGAAACACGAAACAGGCAAATCCATATGGAATCCAGCTATACCCCTGTTTTCAACAGCGCATACATTGAAGGAATCAACAACCTTTACGAATTTGACTGCGGTGAGGGCAGCGGCTGGGTGTACAGTGTGAACGGAGTTTATCCGAATTACGGCTGCAGCAATTATAAAGTTCAGCCCGGAGACAGCATTGAGTGGCATTACACCTGCAACTACGGCAAAGACGTCGGCGCCGAAGTTACCGGCTGACACGGCAGTGCGTTTTTTTACAGATGAAAAGAGATTGTTTTGACACAATACATCCGACGGCGGCAATCATCTATTTCGGGTTTGCTCTTGCAATGCCGATGCTTTTGCTGCACCCCATGCTGCTCGGAATCTCGTTTTTATCCTCCCTTGCATGGACTGTGCAGCTTAAGGGCGCGCGGGACACACTTCGTTTTTTTTGCAGGTTCATTCTGCCGCTGATGCTTCTGACGGCAATTCTGAACCCGATTTTCAACCACAAGGGTCTTACGGTGCTTTTTTACCTTAAGCGCAATCCGGTGACGCTTGAATCCGTTGCATACGGCGCGGCATCCGGAGTTATGCTTGGTTCTGTTCTGCTTATTTTTTCATGCTTCAATCGCATAATAACCGATGATAAAATCCTTTATCTGTTCGGCAGAATCATTCCGTCGCTTGCTGTTGTGCTTTCCATGGCGCTGCGCTTTGTTCCGCTGTTTACAACACAAGCGAAAAAAATCGCACTTGCGCAGCGTTGTTCGGATGGGGATCCTGCATCAAAAAGCATTGTTAAACGCGCCAAAAGCGGCCTTTTTATCTTCTCCGCGCTTATCACATGGGCTTTGGAAAGCGCAGTGACAACCGCAGATTCAATGCGGGCGCGCGGATTCGGGCTTCATCCGCGCAGTTTTTATACCGACTTTCGCTTTGACGGGCGGGACACGGTTGTTTCGCTTTTTCTTGCGGCAGGCATTGCAATTTTCGGAACAGCGGCGGGCTGCGGCAAAATCACCGTCACATATTTTCCGAAATTTCGCATGAACCCCGCCTCACCGCTGTTTATCGCCGCATGTATTGCATATGCACTCACGCTGCTGATACCCGTAATTATGAACATCAAGGAGTCCGTTGCATGGCATTACTCGAAATCAAAAATCTGAATTTTACATACCCTGAAGCGGCGCAGCCCGCACTCAGCGGCATTAATCTTGAAATACAGCCCGGCGAGTTTGTTCTTATATGCGGTGCATCCGGCTGCGGCAAGAGCACGCTTTTGCGGCAGTGTAAACCGGCATTGAGTCAGCACGGCGAAAAGAGCGGTGCAATTTATTTTAACGGAAAAGCCATTGAAGAATTGTCGTTTCGCGAACAGTCCGAAAAAATCGGATTTGTTATGCAGGATCCGGAGATGCAGATCGTGACGGATAAAGTTCGGCACGAATTGGCTTTCGGACTTGAAAGTCTCGGCACGGATAACCGAAAAATGCGTGTGCGCATTGCGGAGATGGCAAGTTTTTTCGGCATCAGAGATTGGTTCGACAGCCCTGTTTCCGCTTTGTCCGGCGGACAGAAGCAGAGAGTCGGAATTGCAAGAGCGTTGACTACGACGCCAGACATTCTGCTCTGTGATGAAGCAACCAGTGCACTTGATCCACAGACAACCGAGTCGATTCTGAAGCTGTTAAAAAAGATCAATAAAGAAATGGGAGTCACGATTCTTCTGATCACGCATCAGATGCAGGTTGTGCAGATGATCTGTAATAAAGTGGCAGTCATGGAAAATGGAAAAGTTGTAGAGTCAGGCAGTGTGCTGGATGTATTTGGAAAGCCACAGGCACTGGTCACAAAGCGGTTTGTGCAGACGGTCATCAATGATCAGATTCCGGAGAGCATTGTCAGTCTTGTAAAAGAGCAGAAAGAACATTTCCAGGTAGAGCGTCTGAAATTTATCGGCAGCAGTGTAAAAAGGCCGGTTATCTCGGATATTTGTCAGGTAGAAGGAATTGTCGTCAATATTTTGGGAGCAACAGTACAGGAATTACAGGAGAACGTAATGTGCGTCTTTATTCTGCAGTTGATCGGATCGGAAGATAAGATCTGCGAGGCTGAAAAGCAGATTGATGCAAATGGCGTAATCCGGGAAAGAGTGGAGGTAATCTGATGGAACAGCAGTTTTTTGGAGTATCGCTGGAGAAGCTTTTAACCAGCGGAGGACAGACCCTGTATATGGTCGCTTTGGCACTGATCATCGGAACTGTGATCGGAATCGTGCTGGCACTGATCCTGGTGCTTTGTAAAAAAGGCGGTCTTGCAGAGAATCTGATCCTTTATAATATTGTGAGTATCTACATTAATATTGTACGAAGTATTCCGTTTGTTATTCTGCTTGTGGCGATCATGCCGATTACCCGTGCAATCGTTGGAACAACGATCGGAAGTACGGCGGCACTTGTACCACTGGTCGTTTATATCAGTCCTTATCTGGCACGACTGATGGAGAACAGTCTCCTGGAGGTCAATCCGGGAATTCTGGAAGCTGCTGAGGCAATGGGAGCATCGACCTGGCAGGTAATCCGCTATTTCCTTCTTCCTGAGACATTAGGATCAATCGTCCTTGCACTGACAACCGGAACAATCGGACTGCTTGGTGCATCTGCGATGGCAGGTTATGTTGGAGGAGGAGGTGTCGGAGACCTGGCACTGACATATGGTTATCAGAGAATGAACACCCCACTGATGATCTTTACCGTTGTCGTATTAGTAATCTTTGTGCAGATCCTGCAGCTTGCCGGAAATGCAGTTTCAAGAAAATTAAGACAGCACCGCTAAAGCAAAACTGACAAAGAAAGAGAAAGATTGAAAATAAAGCGAGATTAAAATTAACATAAAAATCGAAAATAAAGCGAGATCAAAAATAAACATAAAGATCAAAAAATGAAAAGGAGTAAGAAATTATGAAAAAGGTATTAGCAGGCATTTTAGTAGCAACAACAGTCCTTGGGCTTGTAGGCTGCGGAAATTCAGGCACAAAGGATTCCTCCAAAGACAATGCAGACAAAAAAGAGATTGTTTATGGAAAATCCCAGGGACCATATACAGAGCTTTTTGAAGATGCGATCGTTCCGATCCTGGAAGAAAAAGGCTATACAGTGAAAGGTGTGGATCTGTCAGATCTTCAGACAGCAGATATCGCCCTGAATGATGGAGAAGTAGATGTCAACGTAGAGCAGCATACAGCTTATATGGATAATTTCAATAAGAGCTATGACGGTGATCTTGTAGCAATCAGCCCGATCCCGACTGTACCGGCTGGTGTATATTCAGATAAATATGATTCCCTGGATGATATTAAAGATGGTGCGAAAGTAGCAGTTCCAAATGATGCGTCTAATACAGCACGCTGCTATCTGATGCTTCAGAAGATTGGCTGGATCAAGATTGATGAGAATGCAGATCCGTCCACAGTTACGCAGGAAGATATCGTAGAAAATCCTTATAACATCCAGTTTACAGAGATGAACAGTATGACGATTCCGGCAACGATGGCTGATTTTGATTATGTAGCAATCACAGGAAGTGTTGTATACAATGCAGGAATTGATGCTTCTACAGCACTGGCAAATGAAGACATTCAGGATTACCTGGTTCTTCAGGTCGTTGTAAAAGAAGAGAACAAAGATGCTGACTGGGCAAAAGCAATCGTGGATGCATATCACTCAGACGAATTTAAAAAGTACATGGAAGAAAATAATGACGGATTATGGTGGATTCCTGAGGAACTTCAGTAAGTAAAGGAATTACCGTAAGGGAATCTGAGTAAGCAGAGAACGGAGAGGAGTGGCATACAGTGGATCAGACAGAAGCACTTATTATAGAAACGATCGACCGGCACAGAGAAGAAATCCTTGAATTTGCACGGGATATTTATTCCCATGCAGAGCTTGGATATAAAGAATTTCAGACTTCCGGGAAGTTTGTGAAAAAAATGGAACAACTGGGACTGCGGACTGAAAAGGGATTTGCGATCACAGGAGTAAAGGCGTATCTGAATGAGGATAAAAAAGAAAATGCAAGTCTTGCACTGCTGGGAGAACTGGATGCACTCCGTATCCCGGAGCATGCCTTTGCAAATCCTGAGACCAATGCGGCACATTGCTGTGGACATCATGCACAGATGGCAGGCGTGTTCGGGGCTGCACTTGCACTGACGGTTCCTGAGATCGCTGAGAAACTGGATGGACAGGTTGTCTTCTTTGCCACACCGGCAGAAGAGTATGGAGAGATTGAATTTAAAAACCAGCTCCGGGAGCAGGGAAAGATCCGTTACGGTGGTGGAAAATGTGAACTGTTGAGAATCGGCGCATTTGATGATATTGATCTTTGCCTGACACATCATATCCGTCCGGGAAATGAGATCCTCGTGGGAAGCGGGACAGGAAACGGATTCGTTTCCAAAGTAATCCGGGTACTTGGAAAGGCATCGCATGCCGCCGGGGCACCGGAAAAAGGAGTGAATGCACTTTCAGCAGCATCCCTTGGACTTCAGGCTTTGGGACTGAACCGGGAAACTTTCCGGGATGAAGATTGCGTGCGGGTGCATCCGATCATTACAAAAGGCGGAAACCTGGTCAATGTGATTCCGGATGAAGTTGTCGTGGAGACGCTGGTTCGAGGAAAGACGATCGAAGCATTTACAGATGCAGCCAAAAAGACAGACCGTTCCTTTAAGGCAGGAGCGATTGCAATGGGAGCAAAGGTTGAGATCAGTACTTTACCGGGTTATCTTCCGACGCTGGCAGAAGAGGCACTTCCGGAACTGAAGCATGCGGCAGAAATCAGTGCATCAGGTATACCGGTGATAGAAGCTTCCGGTCATGCCGGAGGATCAACCGATGTAGGAGATGTGCAGCATCTGATGCCGGTTTACACCTTCAATACCGGAGGCGTAAAAGGCGGACTGCATCAGATTGATTTTGAGGTGACAGATGAAGAAGAGGCATATATCGTGACTGCGAAAATGTTTGCACTGGCAGCGTATGGTCTTCTGAAAGAAAAAGCACAGCGTAGCAGAGAACTGGTGGATCAGTATGAGCCGGTCTTCAAAAATTCAGCAGAGTATGTAGAATTTATGGAACAGTTCGATTCAAAAGAAATATTTGAATGATGCGATAAACGAATTTGATAAAGTGAATGGAAGAAAAGAATCTCTTTTACCGGATGAGAGACCGGTGGAAGGGATTCTTTTTTGATTGAAAATGCGGAAATTACAAAATATAATAACAAGGAGAAAGATTGTCTTATCATCTTAGATAAGAAGAAAAGAAGAGAAGCTTATGTGTGATAAAAAATTAAATGAAAAAATGAAATTTCCCACCGCGATCTACCATCTTCCGGGGTTGTTTGAATTTTATGAACTCTATCGTGTGTTTCTGCCGCTATTTCGTGAGCATAGAGAATATTTTTATGACTGGTGCGAGATCGGCTCAATCTACGGTGCATCAGCCGACTGCCTGTGGGGTGGTGGACGTATCGGGGAAGGAGATTATGATCCACGGGAAGTTCTGGCACTCTTGAAGGAATATGGTATTTCTGCCCGTCTGACTTTCAGCAATTCCCTGCTTCGGAAAGAACATCTTTCAGATGGGAAATGCAACAGCCTTTGTGCTATGTTCGCAGAGAGTGATGCAGTTCAAAATGGAGTGATTGTCCATTCTGATTTATTACTGAATTATCTGAAACGGACTTATCCGGATCTGTATTTTGTTTCTTCTACTACGAAAGTATTGACCGATTTTCAGCAGTTTGTGGAAGAAGTCAACAGGGAAGAGTTCCGTTATGTTGTACCGGATTTTCGTCTGAACAAATCTTTGCGTCAGTTAGATACGCTGACAGAATCACAGAAAGTCAAAGTAGAATTTTTATGCAATGAGTGTTGCTGGTCGGGATGTAAAGAACGAAAGCAATGTTATGAAGTGGTCAGTCGGCAGAATCTAGGAGAGGACTGTCCGGATCACCGATGTGACGCACCGGATGGGACGGAAGGATATCAATTTTCCAAAGCGATGGAAAATCCAGAATTTATAGAGATCCAGGATATAAAAAATACCTATCTGCCAATGGGATTTACTAACTTTAAAATTGAAGGAAGAGGACTTGGCAGTGCATTGATCCTTGAATTTCTGCTTTATTATATGACGAAACCCGAGTATCAGATCCACGTCAGGGAAAAGGTTTATCTGGACAATATGCTGGATCTCTTTTAAGGAGAAAATTGCTGACCTGATGCAAATGTATTTCAAAAGTTCTTGAAAAAAGTCAGTTTTTCGTGTATAACATGGCATGTATAGTTACATATGCTATGCAAATTACTCATAGTGAAAGAAAAAAAGAACAGGAGATGAATTGTTAATGAAGACAAAGAAGAAATTCTTAACGATTCTGCTGACGGTATGCCTTGTCATGGCAATGATTCCAATGACAGTGTTGGCAGCAGATGAGGTGCAGGATTCAGATACCTGGGATGGCAGTGTTGCTACTGCATTTGCAGGTGGAACCGGTGCGGCGGAAGATCCATATCAGATTTCCAGTGGGGCAGAACTGGCATATCTTGCAAGTGCGGTAAATAGCGGAGAGAGTTATGGGGATAAATATTTTGTCCTGACGAAAGATATCGATCTGAACGGATTATCCTGGACACCAATCGCAAATTCTTTTTCCGATGCTTTGTTCGGAGGTTCAGATTATTCTATGTTTTCCGGAAATTTTGATGGAAAAGGACATATGATTTCCAATCTGACTATCGGAACAGCAAGTACACCGGCAGAAGGAGATGTATTTGGATTATTTGGTGCAGCAGATGGGAAGATCAGTAACGTGAATCTGAATCACGTTTCTATAAACGGTGTGGCAAAAAAAGTTTCCGGTTATGCAATCGGACTGGCTGGAGGACTTGCAGGTTCTGAAAGTGGAGGAATTGAAAACTGTCATGTGACGGAACTTTCAATAAATATGACTACACCGGAGAATGGCAATGCGGCTGCCTATTGGATTGGAGGACTTGTGGGTGCTTTTGACGGAACGCAGGGAATTAAAGAATGTAGTGTATCCGGTAATATTAATGAAGCATCAGGTAAAGGTTCAATTGGTGGCCTGATTGGTGAGCTGGGAGAAGCGTCGGAAATTTCATACAGCAGAGCGGATGTTTCACTGGATGTTGAAGCAAATGCTCGTGGTGGTGCAGATGTCGGAGGCTTTATCGGCAAGGGAAATGGTAACAAAAATGAAGAAACTGTTATCAAGAATTGTTATGCCACCGGAAATGTAACGGGCGGTTCATATAGCGGAGGCTTTGCCGGAAGTCTTTGGGGGCTGAATATCAAAAATTGTTATGCTACCGGAAATGTGACACAGGCAGTTGCTTCCATGGCATCTTTTGTTGGAACAGATGCTTCAGCAGGGTATGGATATGGTTCTGTTAAAAACTGTTACTCAACGGGAAGTATAATCGGAACTGCCGGATATCGGTATGCGTTTGCTATGCAGGATGCAACAGAGAGAAGTGAAATTACAAACTGCTATTTTGCGGACAGTAATTTGGAAGTTAAAAATGCACATGAAGCTGCGGTCGCAAAATCTTTGACTGAAATGACAACAGAAGATTTTACTGCCGTACTGAATGCGGATGATAAAAATAATGGTTGGACTTTTGTAGAAGGCAGAACACCAATTTGTGGAGCAGAACCTGCAGATTACAGTGCTGTTGATGCAGCATTGGAATCTATTCCATCAGATCTGACAGTATATACTGATGAGTCTGTTGAAGGACTGAATGTAGCGACAACAAGTGTTGTCAGAGGAAGAGTGATTGCAAGACAGTCAGAAGTAGATGAAATGGCGAAAGCGATCGAAGAAGCAATCGCAGCATTGGAATATAAAGATGCGGACTACAGTAAAGTCGAAGAGGCAATCGAAAAGGCGAATGGCCTGAACAAAGAGGACTACAAAGATTTTACAAAAGTAGAAGAAGCAATCAACGCAGTTGTCCGTGGTAAGAATATCAAAGAGCAGGCAGAAGTAGATGAGATGGCAAAAGCAATCGAAGATGCTATTGCAGCTCTTGAGAAGAAACCGGCACAGGCAGGAAGTAAGACAGATCAGAATACGAAGACAAATACAAAGACAAATACAAAGACAAATACAAAGACAAATCCGAAAGCAGATAGTTCAGGCATTCCGAAGACTGGCGATCATGAAAATGCAGGACTGATGCTTGCAATGCTGTATCTTAGCGGAGCGGTAATAGCAGGATCAGTTGTAATTTGGAAAAAGAAAAAGTATAGAGCCTGAGAAGAAAAGTAAAAAATGAAAGGCAATAAAAGAAGTTGGGAACGTACGTTGTGACGTTTCCTTTTCTTTTGAAAAAACTGAAATATTACAGAATTTATTGCCCCCGACATCTTAAAAAGAAAGAGGAGAAAAAATATGGATCAGATAAAAAGAAGAGATGCAGGAATTGCATACATAGCGGATAAAGAAGTGATGGAGCAGCAAAAGCGTGCGAGAAAGCTGACTCAGGAATTGAATACGGTTGACCGGAGCGATTTTGAGAAAATTGAAAAAATTGTAAAAGAATTACTTGGAAAATCAGAAGGTGCTTTTATCAATCCTCCGTTCTATTGCGATTATGGATTTAATATCGAAGTCGGAAAGAATTTTTATGCAAATTATAATTGTACAATTTTAGACGTTGGGAAAGTTACGATCGGAGATAACTGTATGTTTGCTCCGAACGTGGCAATTTATACGGCAGGACATCCAATCCATCCGGATTCCCGAAATAGTATGTATGAGTATGGAATCCAGGTATCCATCGGTGATAATTGCTGGCTGGGAGGAAATACGATTGTCTGCCCTGGTGTGAAGATTGGGAATAATGTAGTGATCGGAGCAGGGAGTGTGGTGACAAAAGATATTCCCGACTGGTCTATAGCAGCAGGAAATCCATGCAGGGTGATCCGCACGATCACAGAGGAAGACCGGAAATATTATTATAAAAAGAATGAGTTTGATGAAGAAGCCTGGAAGGATCTGACGGCAAGGGGATTTGGCGGCCTGGAATAATGTTTCTCAACAGGAAAATTTATAAACAGAGAGTTGTTTCTGACAAAAAGGTATGCTAATATTTCATCTATAACAATCAGGTTTGAACCAGAACAGATGGAGGGACTGACATGAAACTTTACTATGATCATCCGGCAGAAAACTGGCATGAAAGTCTTCCGCTTGGAAATGGGCGGATAGGTGCCATGGTTTATGGTGGAACAAAGAAGGAAATACTTGCATTAAATGAAGATACACTCTGGTCAGGGTATCCTGAAAAGACGCAGAAAAAACTTCCTGAAGGATATCTTGAAAAAGTGAGAGAACTGACGGAAAAAAGAGAATATCAGAAGGCGATGGAATATCTTGAGGAGTGCTTCAGCAGTTCAGAGGACGTTCAGATGTATGTTCCTTTTGGAAATGTATATATGGAAATGCTGGACGGGACAGAAGAAATTTCGGATTATCACCGGGAACTGTGCCTGGATACAGCAGAAGTGAGGATAACTTATAAAAATCAGGGAGCTTTGGTGGAAAAGTCCTGTATTGTCAGTCAGCCTGCACAGGTATTGGTTTATAAGATCCGTTCTGAAAAAGCCTTTTCACTGAAGTTGTATGTGGAAGGAGGTTATGCCAGGGAAAGCTGTTGCACGGATGGGATTCTGAAGACAAAAGGGCAGTGTCCGGGCAGAGTTCCATTTACCGTAGGCGAAGGTGGCTCGGAAAAAGCTGTTCCCGTATTCCCGGAAGAGCCGGAAAAGCAGGGAATGTGCTACGAAGGCTGGGGAAAGATCGTCACAGACGGAAAAGTAAACGAAGCAGGCAATGCAGTTATTGTGGAAAATGCAGAGGAAGTAACGCTTTATTATGGGATCCGTTCCAGCTTTGCAGGCTTTGACAGACATCCGGTTATAGAGGGCAGATGTCCGGAAAAACTTTTAAAGGCAGATTTTGATTGCACTGGGAAAAGTTATGAGGCTCTGCGGACGGAGCATCTGAAAGAGTATCAGAAGTATTATAAGAGAGTGTCCTTTTCTCTTGGAGAAAAGGATGAGTATGCAGAAAAAGACCTCCGGCAGCGTCTGACAGATTTTCAGGATCACCCGGAAGATGTAGGATTGAATGCTTTGCTGTTCCAGTATGGAAGGTATCTTCTGATCGCAGCTTCAAGACCGGGAACGCAGGCAGCCAATCTTCAGGGAATCTGGAATACAGAGTTAGTTCCACCGTGGTTCTCAGATTATACGATCAATATCAATACCGAGATGAATTACTGGCAGACAGGTCCGTGTAATCTGGAGGAAATGGGAGAGCCGCTGGTAAGGCTTTGTGAAGAGATGGCAGCAGATGGAAAAGAGACTGCGATGCATTATTTCGGAAAAGAGGGAGTCTGCAGTTTCCATAATACGGATCTTTGGAGAAAGACGACACCTGCTGATGGAAGAGCTGAGTGGAACTTCTGGCCAATGGGTTATGCCTGGCTTTGCCGGAATCTTTATGACCAGTACTTATTCACAGAGGATCGGGCATATCTGGAGCGGATTTATCCGGTATTAAAAGAAAATGTACGTTTCTGTGTGGAAAGTGTTGTGGGGACAGCACAGGGTTATGCGATGTCACCGGCAACGTCACCGGAGAATGATTTCCTTTTCGGAGAGGAAAAGAAAGAAAAGCTCACGGTAGCACAGTATACGGAAAATGAAAATGCGATTGTAAGAAATCTTTTGAGAGATTATCTGGAGGCGGGCAGGATTTTGGGAATCCGGGATGAGCTGACCGGACAGGCAGAAAAAATCTTTGAAGAGATGGCAGCACCTGCTGTTGGAAGTAACGGACAGATCCTTGAATGGAATGAAGATTTTGAAGAAGCAGATCCACATCACCGCCATCTTTCCCAGCTCTATGAGTTGCATCCGGGAAGAGGGATTACCGAGAAAACACCGGAGCTTTATGAGGCTGCGAGAACCAGTCTTTTACGGAGAGGGGATGCCGGAACAGGCTGGAGTCTGGCATGGAAGATTCTGATGTGGGCAAGAATGAAAGACGGAGTACATACCGGAAAGCTGATGAATGAGATCCTCCATTTGGTAGAGCCAAAAGAGTCTATGAATATGGCGAACGGGGGCGGAGTTTATGCAAATCTGTTCTGTGCCCATCCGCCTTATCAGATTGATGGAAACTTCGGTTATACTGCCGGTGTGGCAGAAGCCCTGCTTCAAAGCCATGACGGAGTGATCACGATTCTCCCTGCATTGCCTGAAAAATGGACAAAAGGAGAAATAAGCGGTCTGAAAGCAAGAGGTAATATTACTGTGAGCATTCGCTGGGAAAATGGAAAAGCAGAAGCCTGGCTTTCTTCTGATACAGAGAAGAAAGTTACTGTGCGTATTGGAAAAGGCAGTGAGAAAGAAGTTTTACTGAAAGCCGGAGAACTCTGCATGATAGCAGAATAAAGCTGGAAAATCCTGGTAAATAACAGGACTGAAAAAGAAAAATAGAACGAAAATAGAAAAGAATGCACAGAGCGGTTTTGAAAAGAACTGTTCTGTGCGTATTTTTTTCTGTTAAAGTGAAAAAAAGAAGTTAAGTAAGGAGATAAAATGCCTTGACATAGATAGATGTTCGATATAATATATAGATAGACGATATATAGACAATCGATATACAGGAAAGGGGAGATTGTAGTGAAAATTGAAAAATCATTAGTTTCAGGGAGCATGATGCTGTTGATCCTGCGGCTGCTGGAAGAGAAGGATATGTATGGATACGAGATGATAGAAGCTTTGCGGGAAAAATCGCAGAATGTCTTTGAACTGAAAGCGGGAACTCTGTATCCGCTCTTACATGGGCTGGAAGAGAAAAATTTTGTAACGTCCTATGAGCAGAAAGTAATGGGAAAGGAACGAAAGTATTACAGACTTACGGCAGCAGGACATGGACGTCTGGAGGAAAAAAAGGAAGAGTGGAAGGCATATCAGAAAGCGGTGACCGATGTACTGGCGATGGAGGGACTGGGATGAAAAAAGAAGAATATCTGCGGTGTGTGACGGATCAGATCCGTTGTAAAAAGGCATGCCCAGGCATAGAAAAAGAACTAGAGGATCATATTACTGATCAGGCAGAAATGTATTTGAAAAAAGGGATGACAGAAGAGCAGGCATTAAAAAAAGCAATCGCGGAAATGGGAGATCCGGTACAGGTTGGGGTAGAGCTTGACCGGATCCACAGACCACAGATGTCCTGGGGACTTGTATTGCTGGCAGGGATACTGGGAATCATCAGTATCGTTTTGCAGTATGGATTGAAAAGTCATGGATATGAAATGGGATTTCCACAGAGGCAGTTACTGTTTACTGTAGTTGGATTTGTTCTGATGTTGGGCATTTATTATCTGGACTACAGTATACTTGGAAAATATGGAAAATGGATGGCAGGTCTTTCTTGCATTGATGGGGCTTACCATTCCATGCCGACTGTATATGGGAGGAGCGGGAACGTATCTCCGGCTCGGAAATATGGCAGTGTCTGTACCACTGCTGATGTACCTTTATGTTCCTTTGTTCGGAGCAGTATTATATTCCTATAGAAGAAAAGGCTATGAAGCATTATGGAAGATCGCTGGGTGGATGATTCTTCCGGTAGGACTGGTAGTGCAGAGTGCATCGCTGATTCATGCCGCTCTCCTGGCACTGGCTCTTCTGATGATGGTTACGATCGCAATTCAAAGAAGCTGGTATGATATATCCAAAAAGAGGACCCTATTTGCTTTATGGGGAGGCGGTACCGCATTTTTTATAACAGGAAGTGTCATAATTTTTGAAAAAATATTGAAAGCGTATCAGCAGGAGCGGATTCAGGCATATTTTGATCAAACAGGTATTTACGGCTATATGCAGAATCAGATTGCAGGAGTTTTTCGAGAAAGTAAAATGCTTGGAAAAAGTATTTCAGGTATGAAGATCCTTGAGAGCAGCCTTGCAGGATTTAACGGAGAGCTGATCTGGATGAGCCTGATTGCCTGCTTTGGTATTATAGCGGGAATGATTGTGGCAGGTTTATATGTCATGCTGATATGGAAAATTTTTCGGATTTCGGGAAATCAGTCAAATGAACTTGGGAAAATGATCGGATATGGTTGTGGACTGGTATTTGCCGGTCAGATTGTATACAGTTTTCTGATCTGCTTAAATATTGTACCGGAAATGCCTGTCATTCTTCCATTTTTGTCATATGGAGGAAGTGGAACGCTGCTTTCCTATATTTTGATGGGACTCGTGCTGAGTGTTTATCGGTATAAAAATATTCCGCTTGAGTCACAGAAAAGGAAATCTCTGAAAATCAGGATTTCTGTGGAATAGAAAAGCAGAATAGATCAGTGATTTCTGTGGAATGGAAAAGCAGGATACATCAGTATTTCCTGTATACAATGAGCCAGAAGTCCGGGACAGCTCGGAAGTCTGGCTTATTGTATACAGGAGCAGTGGGAACTTTGGAGAAATTTTCGTTTTTACAAACTGGAAGTTGTACTTATGCACAGGCAATCAAGCATCCCGTTTAATCAAAGCGGCATCGGAGTCCGGGCAATCACAATGACTGCCAAAACAGCACCCGCAAACGCTGCTGCGCCGATAACTGCCGCCGTTTTTTTGCTGAAGTTCTTCTTTACTGCCTTACAGATTAGCATGGCGCAAACCACGCAAACAGCCGCAACCGCAAGCGCAATAACCAGCGTCTCCCATAACCATGAAAGTTCGTATAATATTCTCATTCGCTCACCATACCTTTCTCTGGCAAACTGGAAGTTTTATTTCCGTTTCCACGTCATTATATACTCTTTTTCACCAGTATTTTCATCAACATTCTCACTCTGAATGTTGAAATCCTCTTTTTGATAAAAATTAACTGCTCGTATATTCTTTTGATATACGCTCAGGCTTAATTGGTTCTTGATGTTTTTTACATAACACATCAAAAGGTTGCCTATCCCCTTAGACTGCTCTTTACTGGAAACAAATATTCCCTCAATATACTTATCACTCAATCCTACAAAACCTTGGATTTCATTTTTTTCCTCATACACGTATATCTCTGACTGTGAAAGCATTTCTTTCACTATACTAAAATTGTTCTGCCAGTATTGTTTGGAAATAAAATTATGCGCTCTTATATTAGTATCAAGCCAAATATCTGCAACTCTGTCTATATCTGCTCTCTGCATTCTTCTAATCACTTATAATCCTCCAGCAACCTTGAAGTTATCTTTCTTTTCGCTTGTCCTGCTCTAATGCAATAAATCCAGCGGTAACAGCAAGGGCAAGCATAATATCATGTTCGCCTAATGGGTCTGTTACTATGGAATAAATCAAAAACACCGCACAAACCAGCAATACTGCCAATATAATCCCACGAACAATTTTTCTTTTTTCCATTGCATAACGCTCCTTTACAACTTACGATTT
>ERZ827150.3563-NODE-3563-length-14899-cov-2.746362_pt1 | contig 14899 bp, 11 predicted proteins | sample MGYA00519779_ERZ827150 | MGnify/ENA primary metagenome ERZ827150 (study PRJEB31778, sample SAMEA3449267) | human gut metagenome | biome: human gut; feature: human-associated habitat; material: faeces | place: United Kingdom | collected 2010/2012 ...
TGTATAATGTTGTAAAACTCGTGAGCCGATTAAAGCTTGTCGAAGTGACAAGTACCGATTGGAGGCTCAATCCAATTGTCTGGAATTTCAAATTCATTCTCATAAATCAATGAATTTAAATATTTAACAATTGGACTAAGGGATAAATAAAAAGCTCCTGCGACCAAGTTCTTCTTAAAATTGGCATAATCCACTCTCGCTGAGTCAGAATGGATGTCTATCCAATAATATGTTCGGAGATCATAGCTCCGGAGAACTTAGTTGCAGAAGCCGCTACTTATTTAGTAGAAGTTAATTGCTGGCAGGCTTCTTATTGAATGACTCTCTTTCTTGGCTATCCACTTGATAGTTGCACTGTCACGTAAACCATTCACTAATAAGAACAGGAGGGCTTATTTAAATCTTAGCCCGGATCTTCTACCACGTTGTAGAATTGATGCAAAAATATAACTTTTCACTCATATCACAACAGTTCAAAGCATATTTTTCGTCGCTTTATCAATTTGCCCATTGTCAAAACTATTTATCGGCCGCAAATCCGCATATTTTAGAGGTATCAACGCAAATAAACACATTTCTTTATCTCATCCATCAGCCGAAAACATATTCCACGACCTTTGTATTCGCCTTATTTTCATTTACAAAATCTCGTTCTATATAAATATCTGTCACTTTCATGCTCTCATCAACATGATTCAAAGCCGCATGTACGGTATATTTATCAATTCCAACCCTATTTAAAGCTATAGTAGCCCAAGAGTGTCGGGCTGCATAATATTCCAAATCATCAACGCCCAACTCCGCACCGATTTCCTTCAAACCAATATTTATGGCCTTATTGAATGTTGCCGAATTCGCATAACTCAGATGAAAGTTAAATAGTCTTCTACCGGAAGGATCTCTGTACTTGTCAACAATAGGCATAATAAGCATAGGTATATTCACCATCATCTTAGCTTGATCATCCCTACGCTCTTTCGTCTTAGTCCTATAATAAACAATCGTATTCTCAATAACCGTAGAAGCATTGAATAAATCTACGGAGTTCATCCCTATAAGACAGAAAGAAAGGATGAAGCAATCCTTCGCCAAATTATAGCGGCAATTCGACTCATATCCTTTGGCTGTTCGTTTATAAGGCAACTTCCATATCCTTCTTAATAACTCCGGCGTAATGGCTCTTTTGCGTGACACCTGTTGTTTTGGTACTTTAAAATTCTCAAACGGAGAGTTGGTGATCACTATGACATTCCGATCATAATCATTATAAAACCGCTTCGCCTCGTTAAACAAATGCCTGATACCGCTCATATAAAGAGATATAGACCTATTGGAAGGAACACGTTTCCCCCTATCGCTTAAAACTTGAACTCTAGCCTCCCTCTCATGGTTTAAAAACCGCATAAATCCGTCTAAAAATGAAGAAGTAATTTCATCCACGCTCAAAGCTTCTTTATTTACATAACGAATAAGTGCATTTAAAGCGCAATTATAATTCTTCACACCCTTAATTTCCGCATGAGAAATCCACTCACGAGCGAACCGGATAAAATCGACAGGTCTATTTCTCTCACGCTCATCTTTTAAACAATCAATAATCTCATCCAATGAGTAATTTTTAGATTCGAGCCGGAGGTGAGCACATTTGTCTTGATAATAGCGCACTAAATCATCTATCTCTCTCTTTACATTTGTTCCATCCTTGAAAGCTAAGGATTTTGTCAAATCTTTAGTTGTTACAAATAAACTAGAAGACAACCTTCTAACCTTTCGTTTATAAGTAAATCGGATCTTCACGTTGTAACTACCATCACTTCTTTGTTTGTCCTTCTGGACTTCTGCCTTGATTGTTAACATCTTAATTTCATTTTTCGGGGTCAACAATAGGTCAACAACTAGGTTATTTCAGCTTCAAGACATCTAAAAATCCAGTATTTCAACAAGACAAAATAAAAAAAATCCTCAGTAATCGATTGACTACCAAGGATTCTTGTGACTCGGGTGGGACTCAAACCCACGACCTTCAGAACCGGAATCTGACGCTCTATTCAACTAAGCTACCAAGCCATTTGTGGCACAAAAGTAAACATTAAATTTTATACCAGCAAAACATACAGACATTATTTTACCGAAAATAATATTTTGACAAGCACCGGTACCATATGATTATCAATTTGCGAAAGAAATAAAGGATCTATTGTTATTTTGATACGAATGACTATATTTGCAGTCAACAATAATATTCACGAACAAATAAAACATAACAATAAGATGAGTTACCTTATTAAACCGGCTGGATACAAAGCGCTCCTGAACTTGCCCCAAACAGAGATGGGTATTAAGAAGATCAAGGACTTTTTCCAGCAGAACCTCTCGTCGGAATTACGCTTACGACGAGTGACCGCCCCACTATTCGTCCTGAAAGGTATGGGTATCAACGATGACTTGAACGGTGTCGAAAGAGCCGTCACTTTCCCGATCAAGGACCTGGGCGACGCCAAAGCGGAAATCGTCCACTCGCTCGCCAAATGGAAACGACTGACCTTGGCGGACTATCATATCGAAAAAGACTATGGTATTTATACCGACATGAACGCCATCCGTTCCGACGAGGAATTGGGCAATCTCCATTCGCTCTATGTAGACCAATGGGACTGGGAACTGGTTATGGACGAACACGACCGTAACATCAATTTCCTGAAAGAGATCGTCCGTCGGATCTATGCGGCAATGGTCCGGACCGAATACCTGGTATTCGAGATGTTCCCAGAAATCAAGCCCTGCTTGCCGAGGGAAATACATTTTATCCATGCGGAGGAATTGTTAAGGAAATTTCCTACCTTTACGCCTAAAGAACGAGAGGACGCGATCACCAAGGAATACGGCGCCGTATTCATCATCGGCATTGGCGGACCGCTCAGTAATGGGGAACGGCACGATGGACGTGCACCGGACTACGATGATTGGTCCACGATCGACGAGACGACTGGCCTGGCCGGATTAAACGGCGACCTGCTCGTATGGGATTCTTTGTTGAATCGTTCCCTCGAGCTCTCATCCATGGGCATCCGTGTCAATAAGGAAGCCCTGCTGAGACAATTAAAAGCGGCTCATGCGGAAGAACGTGAGAAGCTCTATTTCCACCAGCGCCTGTTGAACGGCGAGTTGCCACAAACCATTGGCGGTGGTATCGGTCAGAGTCGTCTTTGTATGTTCTACCTGCGTAAGGCTCACATTGGCGAGATCCAGGCCAGCATTTGGCCTGAGGAGATGCGCCAGGAAGCCAGAGAGGCTGGTATGTATTTAATATAAATAAGAAGCCAGAGGCCGGAGATTGGAACGAAGCGGCAAGGGAATATACAACGCCTTTCCTCCACACTCCACTCCAACTTCCGGCTTCAGGACTTTTTAGTTATATGGAGGTAAAAATTGAACAAAGCTGGAAAGAACAGCTCGCAGACGAATTTGAGAAAGATTATTTCAAGCAACTCACGGACTTCGTACGGCAAGAGTATCGGCAAACAACAATCTATCCGCCCGGTCCACTCATCTTCAACGCTTTCGAGCATTGCCCCTTCGACAAGGTCAAGGTGGTCATCCTCGGACAAGATCCTTATCATGAGCCAGGGCAAGCGCACGGTCTTTGCTTCTCCGTGCAAGACGGCGTCCAATTCCCGCCCTCATTAGTCAATATTTTCAAGGAGATACACGATGACCTGGGCAAGCCAATGCCAACTGACGGAAACCTGATCCGTTGGGCCGACCAAGGCGTCCTGCTGCTCAACGCGACCCTGACCGTACGGGCTCATCAGGCCGGATCACATCAAAACAAAGGGTGGGAAACATTTACCGACGCTGTTGTTCACCGCCTGGCGGAAAAGAAAGATCATCTGGTTTATCTTTTATGGGGATCATACGCCCAGAAAAAGGGCGCCTTTATCGACCAGGGGCACAACCTTGTTCTCAAGTCGGCCCATCCATCACCCCTGTCCGCCTATCGGGGTTTCTTCGGCAACAAGCATTTCAGCAAGACAAACGATTACCTGATCGCGACCGGTCAGGAACCGATCGACTGGTAACCAAATGGCCAGGCATCAATACCAGTCCTGGCCATCACGATAGTTGCTCCGCTTGTCGTATTTCAGGTCTTTCAGCAAGGACGAGCTGACCGATACGCTGAAAGAATAAGACTTATAGGGACCAACCGGCACAAAACTTGCGGTCATCTGCCAACAGTGCATATTGCGACTGATGTTGCAGGTCATATAGGAAATCTTCTTAGCGTCGAAATCATACGTCGCGTTGAAGTTGAAAGTCCAGTTTTTGGTCGGTTGGATATTACCGTTAAAACTCAAGGAATTGGTCAATCGGTAATCGTATTCACGTTTTTCCCGATTAAATGTGCCATAACCCAACGAGAGGCTATAACTGAACGAGAGGCTCCAAGGAATATTACCAACCAGATAACCATCGGAATCGTATTCGCCCGTATCTTTTTTCTTGCCTAACAAACGGCTACCGGCAGACTCTTCTCCTGTCGCTTCACCATCGGTTGGACCGACACCCGGATCGGTTCCCTCCTGCCCTGTCGCCGAAGCGCCTGTTCCGGACGTACCCTCATCTTTCTTGCCAAACAGTTTCTTGAAGGTATCATTATTGAATGTATAAGAGAAGCTCGTACTTGTGCTCCGCAGACGTCCGATTCCCTTTCCGGCCTTCCAACGCGGGATATCCAACCGCTGGCCGTTCTCATCATAAGTATAGGTATCAAACATACCGCTCAAGTTCAAGGTATAGCTCTTCGAAAGCTTCAAACGGATGCTCGCGCTCAAGTCGCTCCATTGGAAAGAGTCGGCCGCCAGGTTATAGCTCATACCCAACGAGAGCTTATCAATCAGACTGATCTTCTTGAATCCGGTTGAGTCCTTGTCCGAACGCACTTTCATCTCCAAGTTATTATTCAACTGGAAACTGACATTTCCCTGCTTGCCCTGTCCCGGTACGCCATACATGTTATGCGAGAAAGGCGAGTAAATATACTCCTGATCATTACCGTTCGCGTCCTGATAAACGTAATGCTCATAAAAGCCAAAGCGGGAAGACGCGAAATCGGGAGCCGCGCTGAAAGAGACCGAAGGCTCAAAACGGTGACGGATCATCTCCACCTTATTCCCCAGGAAAGGCAGTGGCTTGAAGAAACCGTATAACGTGGTCGATGCCGAGATCGATCCGCTAAAATCATATACACGATAAAAATTATAGGTCGTATCACGGGCAACCATCCGTTGCTGTTGAGGATCATACTCCTGTGTGATCTTGCTTGTATACCAACGCTCCGTATAATCGAACTGGGGCGTGATATTGATATAGTTGAACAACTGGAAAGTCGCACTGACCGGAATCTTATGCTGTGCCCCGTTTTTCCAATCTTTCACCAGATTAGACTTGAGAAGCTGGTTCTCTTTTGTCGTAATGCTGTTCGAGAAGGTTCCCGTATAACTCATGGCGATCTTCTCATACCAACGCTCCTTGCCAATCGGTTTCTTTCGCTTGAAAGGGAAAATCTTCGTCATGGTCACGGTCAAGCTCGGCAAGGTTAAAGAGATCGAGGAGTCACGCTTCACCTGGTTGACATTCATCGTTCCCGAAATCGTGAACGGACTGTTCGGAAAGCGCTTGGTAATGTTGACCGACGAACTGGTGGTATTGTTATTAATATCGCCGTTATAAAGGCTGTTCGTGTTATTGCGGTCGTAAGACGAGGTTGCGAAGTTGACACTCGCCGAGAAGGTCAAGTTCGGATTGGCTTTAGGATCTTGGGTATGTGTCCACTGGATCTTGAAATCCTTCGACAGGCTATAATCAGGCAAACCCTTATCTCCCAATTTGGTCACCAGATAAGAGGCATTGAAATTACCTGAATACTTATAACGCTTCTTGTATTGCGATTTGGCCGAAAGGCCCCAAGATCCCTTCGTATAGATCTCGCCCAATACCGCCAAATCCATATAATCGCTCAAAGCGAAATAGTATCCACCTTCACGCAGATAGAAACCACGAGTAGACTCATCACCAAATGTCGGCATGATGATACCTGAAGAATAGGTACTTGAGAATGGGAAGAAACAGAACGGCAATCCCAACGGATAAAGTGGCACGTCCTCGAGCACCAGGTAAACCGGACCGGTGACGATATTCTTCTTCGGGCGCACCTTCGCCTTCGTCATCTGGATATAGAAGTGCGGATGCTCATGCTCATCGCAAGTGGTATAACGGCCACCCACCATATTCAGGACATCGCCCTCCATCTTCTTCGTCCGTCCGGCCGTCACGTAACCCTCGCCCTGTTGGGTGATCACGTCGGTGATGTAACCCTTCTTCGACTTGAAGTTATAACGCATGGTCTTCGACTCATACTGTTGCTCGCCCTCCTTGAAAAGCGGATAGCCAAACTCATCCCCGATCGAGTCGAGGCCGAATTTGGCGTACACCATACTGCTGTCCAAGTTCATCTCGATCAACTCGGACTGCAATTCTATATTTTGGTATTTAACGTCTCCTTCTCCATACAGGTAGGCCCAATTCCCGGCGGTCATCACCATCGAGTCCGTCGCTTGATAAGTCACGGGAGCGTCCAAACCGGCCTTTTTCTCAGGAACCGAGTCATTCGCCAGGGCGAGACTATCCGCGGGTTGTGCCAAAAGCGTATCCGCCGGAGCCTCCAGATCTTGCGCATAGACGGCAAGGCTCCCGGACCACAAGAGAAGCAAGAGCATCAAGATTCTCTTTATCAAAAACATCTCCTCTGTTCTTCTTTCTTCAGCATAAATTCCAGACCGCGAATGTATAATAAATAAACGATCCTGCCGGACTTTATTCCCCTAAAAAGAGTTTACACCACTCGTCAAAGCGCGTTAATGTCTCCTCCCCGTATTTCGAGAGGCTCTTACGGATCTTATCCGGCTCTTTCTCCTTACCCAATTTCGTCTTACTGAAAAACTTATCGGCGAAGCAGATCAACTGCTCCTCCATCGAGACAGGACGCATGTCGCGATGGGGAACCGGCAAGTTGTGCTCAAGGATCATCTCGAGCGAAAGCCCCGTACCCGTATGGCGCTCACACACCAGGGCATGTCTCGGATAACCCTCTTTCCGCATCAGTCCCGCTCCCAGATAACCATGACAGATGTATTCCGAACTGCCGTGACAATCAATGTCAGGCGCCTTGCACATAAAAATACCGATGTCGTGAAGCATCGCGGCCTCCTCGATGAAGGTCAGGTCCAAGTTCATCTCCGGATGCGCCTTGGCGATTGTCAAAGCCTTGTCGGCCACGCTTCTGCTGTGAGAAACAAGGATACGATAGGCATCCGATTCCACCGCGTAATATTTCTGGATAATCTCTAACGGTTCCATTCTATTTTTAGGATTAAGACATTTGTCCGCGAAGTTAATGAGAATCGTCCAATAAGCAAGGCCAAGACAGGCCATCAGGAGTAGCCAACCGAAAGGGAAATCAAAGAATTATTTCGTACATTCGCGACAGGACATGAATAACATAACACCTGTATGAAAAAGCGGATACCTATTTATCTAATGCTCATGGGGCTGTTCCTGGCCCTAAGCCCCGTGTTCGCCCAAGGCGAACTTAGGATAGGGGCTGAACGGATTGACGTGATCACCCGACTGCTGGAAGGCAAACGAGTCGGTCTTGTGGTCAACCAAACCTCTATCATCGAGAAGACACACACCCATTTGCTGGACACGCTCCTCTCCATTGGCATCGACGTCCGCAAGGTCTTCGCTCCCGAGCATGGCTTCCGGGGAACGGCCGACGCCGGCCAAGAGATCAAGGACAGCCGCGACGTGAAAACCGGCGTGCCCATCATCTCCATTTATGGAAAGAACAAGAAACCGAGCGCCGATCAGCTGGCCGACCTGGATATCCTGGTATTCGATATTCAGGACGTAGGCGCCCGTTTCTATACCTACATCAGCACGATGCACTACGTCATGGAAGCTTGCGCCGAGAATCACAAGCCACTCGTCGTGCTCGACCGGCCGAACCCGAACGACTTCGTCGACGGCCCGGTCCGTGAGGAGAGCCAACGTTCCTTTGTCGGCGTCGATCCGCTTCCCATCCTGCATGGCCTGACTGTTGGCGAGTTGGCCTGGATGATCAACGAAGAGGGTTGGCTTGAATCGACACCCGATACCTGCCAGCTCCGTATCGTCAAGATGGAGAACTGGAAGCATGGCGATCCCTATTGGCTTCCGGTAAAGCCATCACCCAACCTGCCCAACGACCAGTCGATCCGGCTTTACCCCTCGCTCTGTTTCTTCGAGGGCACCAACATCAGTGTCGGACGCGGCACCTATTATCCGTTCCAGATGTTAGGCGCGCCCGACAAGCGTTACGGTGAGTTCAGTTTTACGCCACAAAGCCTGCCGGGCTTCGATACCAATCCGCTGCACAAGGACAAGGCCTGTTACGGTGTCGATCTCAGGGAATATCCGTTTGAGGGTGGACTGTCACTCCGGTTCCTGCTGGATTTTTATGAGAAGGCGGATGACAAGCAGGCCTTCTTCTTCTCTCGTCCACAATGGTTCGACCTGTTGGCCGGAACAAAAGAGCTGCGTTTCCAGATCATCCGTGGCCTTAGTGAAGAGGAGATCCGGGCAAGCTGGCAACCCGAGCTGGAGCAATACAAGGCAAAACGCAAGAAGTATCTGCTCTATCCCGATTATGGGAAATAATCAATACACTTAAGTGAAAATAAAATCGCACTGCAGTGAAATTCCAAATACACTGCAGTGCGATTATTTTTCCCCTACAATAAACGGGCGACGATTATTCCTTTACCAAAAGGAAAACCGTGCTGCCATCCTCGGCTGTCAGGACAATCTCGTTCTCGTTGGCGCCCGCCTTTACGGCACGAACCTCGTCAAGAGCCTTCAGGATCTTTCCCTCAACCTCCATATCGGGGCAAGCCATCATTGTCGTTGCCGCCTGATTGATCCGCAGGGCCGATACGTCGGCGTCGTCAAGAACGACAGAGGTATTAAAGATGTTACAACCCGCGTTGCCGTGCAACTTCAGGTCGGACATGTTGAACTCCATGTTCGGCTGGTTAGTCGCCTCGACCTTCTCACCACGCAACTCCACAATATTCCATTTTCCGTCGAGGATCTTGGCGTCCGTCTTCGACTCACCACATGCGAACAGTCCGCCCACGAACAATGGCAAGGCAAACAAATACAACAGTTTCTTTTTCATTTTTCTCTCTTTTTCAATAAGTAAATATAATCTTACAAATTACGCACTATCTAACAACACACGAGATGGGCAGAATGTTCAGCTTCCATCCCTTCCACGAGCGCTCGCCTCAAGCCACGCTCCGCTCGATCAGCTCCCGCCGTTTCCATTTCTGGGTCCGCCAACGCAGGCAGAGCACGATTCCCCTCGAGCATTCGTCCAAGGCGAAGGCAAACCACATGCCAGCCAGACCCAATCCCAACGCGATGCCGAACAGGTAACCGCATGAGACCGCAAAGATCCACATGCAGAAAATCTCGATGATGACAGGCACCACGACATCGCCCACCGAACGCAGGCAGAAAAGGAACAACAGGACCGTCGCCCGCCCGTGCTCGAGCAAGACATCGACCAGCAGGGCACCCATGGCGATCGTGATGATCTCCTGATTCTCCGTAAAGATTCCCAATAAAGGACGGCCCAGCAAATAGACACTCACGCTGGCGATAAAGGTCACCAGCAACGACCAGCGCCAACCATACCAACTCAACAAATAGGCAGTCCGTTTCTTTTGGGCACCGACAAGATTACCGGTACAGATGGAGGTCGCTTGCGCCATCGCCAACGAGAAGATATAACCGATGATCACGATATTCATCACGTAAACCCTTGCCGCCAGCACCTCATTACCCAACATATTGATAAAGTAGACCACCATCACCTGCGAGGAGTCGTATGAGATCTGCTCGATCGCTGATGGCATACCGACCTTCAGGACCGATTTCAACTTGTCGAACGGGAAAGGCCTGAAATAGGCCAACGGCATCCGGCGGACCAATCGCTTGAACAGCATGAAAAACAACAAGAGCATCGCGATGCCCCGACACACGCTCGTGGAGATCGCCGCTCCCTGGACGCCCAGCGCCGGAAAACCGAAATGACCGAATATCAAGGAATAATTACCAAAGATATTCAGGATGTTGATCATCAGGACCACCTGCATCGCGTAATTGGGCTTATTCGCTGCCCGCAAGACCGCCGAGATCGTAAAGTTGACCGCCTGGAAAAAGCCGAAACCGCCGACAATACGCATATAGGTCACCGCATCGGGCATCAGGTCGGGCCGGATATCCATCCAGACCAACATCCGCTCGCCGCCAAAAAGCAATAACGCGCTGATAACAAGACCTACCGCCGCATTAAACAACAGCGACGTGCCCACCACTTGCACGAAACTCTTCTCGTTTCTCGCCCCAAAATAAAGGGCGCACATCACGGCCGTTCCGGTTGTCGTTATATTGAAGAGCAGGAACACCATGTTCAACAATTGATTGACGACACCGACAGCCGCCACTGCGTCGTCCGAGTGGTGGCTCAGCATCAACGTGTCCACCACACCCAACGTCAGGGTCAACAAGGTCTCCAAGAAGATTGGGCCAATCAGCTTGAACAGTTTCCCTTTCAAGGTATTCGAGCCCGGGAGCAATCCGAATCTATTTCTCATCACTAAATACACCTAAACATTTCCCGCCGCGAAATTACGAAGCTTTCTCACATGCCCATCCATTCCCGTCTTTTTCAGCATAAAAATTATCCCAAATCAAATCCAGGAGCGGTGCCATTTTTTGATCCCCACGTTTCTTTTTTGGAAATTATCCCGTACATTCGCGTGTAATCAATAAATAATCAATGACAAAAAGAACTATTCTCAGATCGGTCCCGTTTATCTGGGCCATCGCGGGCCTTCTTTGGATGGGCGGTTGCTCACCTTCCAAAAAACAGACAGAAGACATGGATATGGACACCCAATGGAAAGATAGCCTCCAGCATATCTACCAATACGGCATCTGTGTCGACTCGCTCGATATCAAGGAACACCTGATCCAAAGAGGCGACAATCCAGCGTTGATCTTCTCGAACCTGGGCTTCTCGGCCCTGAAGGCGGACAGCATCAGCAAGGCCTCGGCCCACGTACTCGACCCGACCAAGCTGCGGGCCGGCATGCACTATTATACCTTCACGACGCTCGACAGCCTGGCCAACATCAAATACATCGCATTCGCCAAGTCGATGACCGATTATGCCGTCATCAACCTGACCGGCGACACGATCAGCGCTTACGAATACACCAAGTCCATCACGCTGAAAAAGAAATATACCGAAGGAACGGTCAACTCTTCGCTCTGGAATGTCATCAAGGCCAACGGCGACGATCCGTTCCTGGCGATCCGGATCTCGGACGTTTACGCCTGGCAGATCGACTTCTTCGATATCAAGGAGGGCGACGCTTTCAAGGTGATCTATAACGAGGCCTACATCGACGACACGACCCGCCTCAATATCGCCTCTATCGAAGCGGCCATCTTTACGCACCAGGGCAAGGACTATTACGCAATCCCCTTCACGCAAGACAGTGTCAAGGAGTTTTTCGACGAGGAGGGAAACAGCTTGCGGAAAGCGTTCCTGAAAGCGCCGCTCGATTTCTTCCGGATCACCTCCCGCTTCACCAACGCCCGTTTCCATCCGATCCTGAAACGCTACAGGGCACATCACGGCGTGGATTACGCCGCCCCGACCGGAACGCCCGTCCGAAGCATCGGCGATGGAACCGTTATCGCGAAAGGCTACCAGAGTGGCGGAGGCAATTTCCTGAAGGTCAAACATAACTCCGTATACACAACGACCTATATGCACCTCAGCCGTTTCGCGAAAGGCATACAGGTCGGCTCGCGTGTCCGCCAGGGAGAAGAGATCGCCTACGTCGGTTCCACCGGCTTATCAACCGGTCCGCACCTCGATTTCCGGGTCCATAAGAACGGGCAACCCATCGATCCGCTCAAGATGGAGGCGCCACCCTCAAACCCGATCAAGCCCGAGTTGCGCGACAGCTTCATGGTCGTCAAACAGATGGTCCTGGCGGAAATGGACAGCTTGCGCCAGGTGACGCTCACCGCCCAACAAGCCGTCGCGACAACAGATAGTATCGCACACAACCAACAAAAGGAGGAGATAAAATGAAAACATTAGGAAACATCATCTGGCTGGTATTCGGTGGAATACTGGTATTCATCGAGTATCTTGTATCGAGCCTTCTGCTCTGTGTCACGATCATCGGAATACCGTTCGGGCTCCAGACACTTAAACTGGCCCTTTTAGCCTTATGGCCATTCGGGCAGGAGGTTATCGACAACGGCAACAGTGGCGGCTGCCTGTCGGTTATCATGAACGTGATCTGGATCTTCATCGGAGGCATCTGGATCTGCCTGACGCACCTTTTCTTCGGTGTCTTGCTATGTATCACCATCGTTGGGATACCGTTCGGACGACAACACTTTAAGATGGCTGCGCTCTCCCTCGCTCCTTTCGGGAAAACAATCCGATGATAAGGCCAGTACCATACGGAAAGTACTCCAGTACTTCCCAGACCAAACTCCAGTACTTTCCGGAAAGTACTGGAGTACTCTCCGCAGAGTACTGAGTAAAGAACCGCACTCGTCAGCTTACCATAACTCAGGTTAAAGTCACCTGAGTCGCCTTTACGGGACCATTCAAGAAAAGGGAGGCGGCCTCCATGAACTTCTCGGCGGACTCGGTCGTCAAATAGGAACAGCGTCCATTCCTCAACAGGCAACGGTCCATCTCCGGATGCCGTCGCAAATAATCCTTCAAGCTTGCGGCCACATACTCGCCCTGCGGCACGAGCGTTATCCCCTCGGGCGTATATTGCCGGATCTTATCCATCAACAAGGGATAATGCGTACAACCCAATATCAAGGTATCAATCATGGGATCGACAGACAGGATGTGATCCAGATGCCGCTTGACGAAATAATCGGCTCCCGGCGAACGACTCTCATTACACTCGACCAAAGGCACCCACATCGGACAGGCCTCGCCCACTACATGGATATGGGGAAACATTTTCCCGATCTCGAGGGCATAAGAGTTGGAGGCGATCGTTCCCGCCGTGCCCAAGACGCCCACATGCTTCGTCCGGCTGATGGAATCCATCAACTCGACGGTCGGCCGGATCACGCCTAAGACACGCCGAGAAGCGTCCCATTCCGGCAAATCCCTCTGCTGGATGGTGCGAAGCGCCTTGGCCGAGGCGGTATTGCAAGCGAGAATCACCAAATGGCAGCCTTGAGCGAACAGGAAGCGAACCGCCTGACGGGTGAACTGGTTACGTATGGCGTTGCGGGCACACTCGTCCTCGTTCACTTGCTCCGCGATGATGTCACGGGCACCTTTCAGTGCGTCTTCCGTATCCTTTACGTCGCCTTTGACGAAGGTGGCGGCTTTGGCGGTGAGGTTAGGCTCCCTTTGCAGCATCATGATCATGGCCAGTGGTTCCAGTCCCTTCTGACGGGCCGCTTCGGCACGGGTCTTCCGTTTGGGTTTGTAGGGGAGGTAGATGTCCTCCAGTTCCGTAGGATTCCAGGTGGCGTTGATGCGCTTTTCGAGCTCCGGAGTGAGTTTGCCTTGCTCGTTGATGGTACTGAGGATGGTTTCCTTCCGTTTGGCTATGTCGCACAACTTGTCATGTTGCTCCTTGATGTTCTCTATCTGTACTTCGTTCAGTCCGCCGGTAGCTTCCTTACGGTAACGCGAAATAAAAGGGATGGTGCAGCCCTCATCGATGAGTTTGACTGCAGCATCCACCTGGTGGCTCTTAACCTGTAATTCTTCGGTAATTATTGCATTAATGTTCATATATGATAAATCCTTTTCTTTAATATTCTTTGAGAATTCTTAATGCGTCCTCTTTGATGAGCATATTGCAATGCTCCCCGATATATGAAAGCGTGGCGTAAGTCGTATCAAGCGGCATGCCGTATTCGGACAGAAAGGCCGCAGCAGCGTTAAAACTCTCATTTGGGCGGTAATCCGATTCGAGCATCAGACAATATTTGCCATTGGCCTCATCCTTATAAAATCTGCTTGCAAAGTTAAGGATATCAAAACTTTCCAGACAATCAGCAGCGGCATTCGAGGCGTCATTCCAGGAATTAAAAGTATATATCTTAATGTCCGGCGGAGAGAGATTATATTCCGGAGACGGTTCCTTCTCTGCCTCGGAAAGAGTCTTGGAAATAGGAACAAAATCATCGGTATTCTGTGTCTTTCCATGCCTCAGCTGTTCAATTGTCTCGACCATATTCATGGTGTCCTGATCCGTATACTCATCATATTCGCCGTCGTCTTCATCTTCATCGTCATCCGTATCATCATCGAATACCGGGAACTTGTCATCGAGTTCTTCAGGGTGTGCAACCTTGGTTATGGTGAGGATAATACAATCAGAAGAAACCGGCATAGCCTCTATCATAAGAGGTGAGTCGTCGGCATCAAAATCAAATTCAAAAGATGCCTGTTCTATCATATCGTGAAAAAGATTCTTGGCTTTTTCGGTTCCGTAAGCAAGTTCACTTAATTTAAGATCCCTGGAATGCAAGTCAGAGCGATCCAGCGTGCAACGTATCTGTGTATCACTGATTTTTTCAATTTTCATCTTTTCCACATCCTTTACTGTTTTATTATAAGTAATTGTTTCCTTGCCGCCTGAAAGTTCTTTTTCACTTGAGCCAAGTTCAATTTCTTCATTTTTTGACTGTTCAATTTGTATTTTTTCTGAATTAATTT
>ERZ827150.3574-NODE-3574-length-14851-cov-10.338605_pt1 | contig 14851 bp, 8 predicted proteins | sample MGYA00519779_ERZ827150 | MGnify/ENA primary metagenome ERZ827150 (study PRJEB31778, sample SAMEA3449267) | human gut metagenome | biome: human gut; feature: human-associated habitat; material: faeces | place: United Kingdom | collected 2010/2012 ...
GCCGCTTCGCGTTACCGCGCACCTTGTAAACAGCGAGACCGGGGAGATCAAGGAAAGCGAGGTCTCCATGGGCGATTTCCCGCTGATGACCGAATCCGGCACCTTTGTAATAAACGGTGCGGAGCGCGCCATAGTTTCGCAGCTTGTGCGTTCGCCGGGTGTTTATTTCGCCGAAAAGACCGATGAAAAGACCGGTAAACGGCTTTTTTCCTCCACGATAATCCCGAACCGCGGCGCATGGCTTGAGTATGAAACCTCTCCGAACGATGTGCTTTATGTCCGCATCGATAAAAACCGCAAGCTGCCCATTACTACCTTTGTGCGTTCACTCGGAATCGGTACAAACGATATGATAAGAACGCTTTTGGGTGAGGACGAGCGTCTTTCCGCGACCCTTGAGACGGATGATACCAAGTCGGTTGAGGACGCGCTTGTAGAGGTCTATAAAAAGCTCCGCCCCAGCGAGCCTGTAACCATTGAGGGTGCAAAGGCTTATCTTGAGCAGCTTTTCTTTGACCCGCACAGATATGATATTTCCCGCGTGGGCCGCTATAAATACAATAAAAAATTGGCAATAGGCGCCAGAATCCGCGGCGCCGTGCTTTCGCGCCCTGTGGCAGATCCGATGACCGGTGAAATTCTTGCCGAGGCGGATGTGACCGTCAGCCGCGAGCTGGCGGATACCATAGAGCGTAAGGGCGTAAAGGAAGCCTATATCAATGTTATGGACTTTGAGGGCAATGTTACTGAGGTAAAGGTGCTCTCAAACGGTATGGTAAGGCTTTGCGATTTTACCGATTTCACTGCCGATGAACTCGGCGAGCTTGACGGACTCGGCATAAACGAGAACGTTTCGTTTGAGGTTCTTAAAAAGCTGCTTGAGGAAACAAACGGCAAGGAAGAGCTGCGCGAGGCAATTTTGGCTCATGCCGACGACCTTATTCCGAAGCATATAACGCTTGACGATATATTTGCTACCGTAAACTATTTTCTGGGACTTCCTCACAATGTGGGCACGGTTGACGATATAGACCATCTCGGCAACCGCCGTATCCGTTCGGTGGGTGAGCTTCTGCAGAACCAGTTCCGCATAGGTATATCCCGCATGGAGCGTGTTGTGCGTGAGAAAATGACCCTGCAGGCGCAGGATATGGACGTCATCACCCCCCAGGCGCTGATCAATATTCGGCCGGTGGTCGCAGCGATCAAGGAGTTCTTCGGCTCCTCTCCGCTGTCCCAGTTCATGGATCAGAACAACCCGCTGGCAGAGCTGACGCACAAGCGCCGCCTGTCTGCCCTCGGCCCCGGCGGCCTGAGCCGTGAGCGCGCTTCCTTCGATGTCCGAGACGTCCACTACAGCCACTACGGCCGTATGTGCCCGATCGAGACGCCGGAAGGTCCGAACATCGGCCTGATCTCCTATCTTGCGACCTACGCCCGCATCAATGAGTACGGCTTTATTGAAGCTCCCTTCCGCAAGGTCGATCACGAGACCTGCCGCGTGACCGATGAGATCGAGTATATGACCGCAGACGTTGAGGATCAGTACATCGTCGGTCAGGCTGCCGAGCCTGTTGATGAAAACGGCTGCCTCGTCAACCAGCGTATCACCTGCCGCCACCGCGACGAGATCGTCGAGGTTGACCGCGAGCGCGTCGACTATATCGATATTTCTCCGCGTATGATGGTCTCCATCGCAACGGCAATGATCCCGTTCCTGCCGAACGACGACGCAAACCGCGCACTGATGGGCGCGAACATGCAGCGCCAGGCCGTTCCTCTGCTCCGCCCCGAGGCGCCTATCGTCGGCACCGGTATGGAGCACAAGATCTGCATGGACTCCGAGGTCGTGATCCTTGCCGAAGGTGACGGTATCGTCACCAAGATGGACGCACGCGCCATCACCGTTGCCTACGACAACGGCGAGACGAAGGAATACAAGCTCACGAAGTTCCTGCGCTCCAACCACGGCACCTGCATCAACCAGCACCCGATCGTCGACGTCGGCGAGCGCGTGCATGGCCGCCGCCTGAACGAGCAGGGCGTGTGGGAAGATCCCACCGTTCTTGCTGACGGCCCGGCGACCGATCAGGGCGAGATCGCCCTCGGCCGCAATATCCTCGTCGGCTTCATGACCTGGGAAGGCTACAACTACGAAGACGCCGTTCTTCTGAACGAGCGCCTTGTCCGCGAGGACTACTACACCTCTATTCACCTCGAGGAGTACGAGCTTGACGCACGCGACACCAAGCTCGGCCCCGAAGAGATCACCCGCGATATCCCCAACGTCGGTGAGGACGCGCTCAAGGATCTCGACGAGCGCGGCATCATCCGCATCGGCGCTGAGGTTCACGCCGGCGATATCCTCGTCGGTAAGGTCACGCCCAAGGGCGAGACCGACCTCACCGCAGAAGAGCGCCTGCTGCGCGCCATCTTCGGTGAAAAGGCGCGCGAAGTGCGCGACACCTCCCTTAAGGTGCCCCACGGCGAGAGCGGCATCGTTGTCGATGCCAAGGTCTTCTCCCGCGAGGCGGGCGACGAGCTCGGCCCCGGCGTCAACATGGTCGTGCGCGTTTACATCGCGCAGCGCCGCAAGATCCAGCCGGGCGATAAGATGGCCGGTCGTCACGGTAACAAGGGCGTTGTTTCCCGCATTCTTCCGCAGGAGGATATGCCCTTCCTGCCCGACGGTACGCCGCTCGACATCGTGCTGAACCCCCTGGGCGTTCCGTCCCGTATGAACATCGGTCAGGTGCTCGAAGTTCATCTGGGCTATGCCGCCAAGACCCTCGGCTACAAGGTCGCAACGCCGATTTTCGACGGTGCGAGCTACGACGAGATCCAGCAGGAGCTGATCAAGGCTGGCCTCGATCCCGAGGGCAAGAGCTGGCTGTACGACGGCCGTACCGGTGAGCGTTTCGACAACAAGGTCACCGTCGGTTACGTTTACTTCCTCAAGCTGCACCATCTGGTCGACGATAAGATCCACGCCCGTTCCACCGGGCCCTACTCCCTTGTTACCCAGCAGCCGCTCGGCGGTAAGGCACAGTTCGGCGGCCAGCGCTTCGGCGAAATGGAAGTTTGGGCGCTCGAGGCTTACGGCGCGGCTTATACCCTGCAGGAGATCCTGACGGTCAAGTCCGACGACGTGACCGGTCGTGTGCGTACCTACGAGTCCATCGTCAAGGGCCACAATATCCCGCAGCCGGGTGTACCCGAGTCGTTCAAGGTTCTTGTCAAGGAACTCCAGGCGCTCTGCCTCGATGTTCAGGTGCTTGACCGCGACGGCAACCAGATCGAACTCAAGGAAGACGAGGACGCGATGGATACCTTCAACCTCGCCCGCATGGACGCTGAAGATGACCGCCACCGCAACAATCCCTTCGCTGATGAAGCCGAGCTCGAGGACGCAGGCTTTGAATATGTCGCTGAAGATGAAGTCAACGCCGACTTTGCCGGCGACGATCAGGAAGACTGAGAGAAGGAGGAGCATATAGAATGAGTTACGCAACGTTTGACGCGATCAAAATCGGCATCGCTTCTCCGGAGATGATCCGTGAATGGTCTTACGGCGAAGTCAAAAAGCCTGAGACCATCAACTACCGCACCCTCAAGCCCGAGCGCGATGGCCTGTTCTGCGAGCGCATCTTTGGCCCCACCAAGGACTGGGAGTGCCACTGCGGCAAGTATAAGAAGATCCGCTACAAGGGCAAGATCTGCGACCGCTGCGGCGTGGAAGTTACGCGCGCCAAGGTTCGCCGCGAGCGCATGGGTCACATCGAGCTCGCCACGCCCGTTTCCCATATCTGGTATTTCAAGGGCATTCCCTCCCGCATGGGTCTGTTGCTCGACATCAGCCCCCGCATCCTTGAAAAGGTGCTGTATTTCGCCGCCTATATCGTCACCGATCCCGGCGAGACCCCGCTGATGCGCAACCAGATCCTCTCGGAGAAGGAATACCGCGATATGCGCGAGAAGTATGAGGACGATTTCGACGCCGGTATGGGCGCCGAGGCCGTCAAGAAGCTCCTCCAGCAGATCGATCTCGAAGCCCTGTCCGAGCAGCTGCACACCGAACTCAAGAGCGCGAGCGGCCAGAAGAAGGCGCGCATCGTCAAGCGCCTTGAGGTCGTCGATGCCTTCCGCATTTCCGGCAACAAGCCCGAGTGGATGATCATCGACGTGCTGCCGGTCATTCCGCCCGAGATCCGCCCGATGGTCCAGCTCGACGGCGGCCGCTTCGCGACCTCCGACTTGAATGACCTCTACCGCCGCGTGATCAACCGCAACAACCGCCTCAAGCGCCTTATCCAGCTCAACGCGCCCGACATCATCGTGCGCAACGAGAAGCGCATGCTGCAGGAGGCTGTCGACGCGCTGATCGACAACGGCCGCCGCGGCCGTGCCGTCACCGGCGCGAACAACCGCGCGCTCAAGTCCCTTTCTGACATGCTCAAGGGTAAGCAGGGCCGCTTCCGCCAGAACCTGCTGGGTAAGCGTGTTGACTATTCCGGCCGTAGCGTTATCTGCGTCGGCCCGGAGCTCAAGATCTACCAGTGCGGCGTGCCCAAGGAAATGGCGCTCGAGCTGTTCCGCCCCTTCATCATGAAGAAGCTCGTCGAGGACGGCGCCGCCAACAACATCAAGTCCGCCAAGAAGATGGTCGACAAGGGTCGTGCTGAGGTCTGGGACGCGCTCGACGTCGTCATCAAGGATCACCCCGTCATGCTCAACCGCGCGCCGACGCTCCACCGCCTCGGTATTCAGGCGTTTGAGCCGGTGCTGGTCGAGGGCCGCGCCCTCAAGCTCCACCCGCTGAACTGTACCGCATTCAACGCGGACTTCGACGGCGACCAGATGGCCATTCACGTTCCTCTGTCTGCCGAGGCGCAGGCCGAGGCCCGTATCCTCATGCTCTCTGCAAACAACCTCCTGCGTCCGCAGGACGGCGGCCCTGTTACGGTGCCGACGCAGGATATGGTGCTCGGTTCTTACTACCTCACCTTCGAGCGCTTTGAAAACGGCGTTTCCCAGATGGACAACGACGAATTCTGGCCTGAGGGCATCGACTTTGCCTTCGCCGGCAAGCGCTACGATGAGCTGACCGACGAGGAAAAGGCCACCGTTCACCTCAACGTTTACCGCGATGAGGATGAGGCAATGCTCGCCTACAACAACCACCTTATCGGTATTCATCAGCCCATTCTCGTCCGCGCGACGAAGCAGCTGCCGGACGGCACCATGGGCAGCAAGGTCGTGCGCATCACGATCGGCCGCATCATCTTCAACCGCAACATTCCGCAGGATCTTGGCTTTGTGAGGCGCGTAGATGAAAACGGCGCGCCGACCGAGCACTATTTTGACTACGAGATCACCGACATCTGCGGCAAGAAGCTGCTCGGCAAGATCGTCGACCGTACGATCAAGATGCACAACTTCACCATCGCAGCCGAGGTACTCGATAACATCAAGGCCACGGGTTATAAGTTCTCTACCCTTGCGGCCATCACCATCTCCGTTGCGGATATGACGATCCCGCCGGAGAAGTACACCCTCATCGCCGAGACCGAGCAGCGCGTTGTCGACATTGAAGACCAGTTCAAAATGGGCTTCATGACCGAAGATGAGCGTTACCGCGCCGTCGTCAAGGAGTGGGAAAAGACCACCGCCGACGTTACCGATGCGCTGCAGAAGAACATGGATCGCTACAACCCCGTCTTTATGATGGCGGACTCCGGCGCCCGTGGTTCGATGAAGCAGATCCGTCAGCTGACCGGTATGCGCGGCCTGATGGCCAACACCGCCGGTAAGACGATCGAGATCCCCGTCAAGGCAAACTTCCGCGAAGGTCTGTCTGTCCTTGAATACTTCACCTCTTCCCGAGGCGCCCGTAAGGGTCTTGCCGATACGGCGCTTCGTACCGCAGACTCCGGTTACCTGACCCGCCGAATGGTCGACGTCTGCCAGGATGTCATCATCCGTTCCGACGACTGCGGCGCAACGCGCGGCATCATGATCGGCGAGATCAGCGAGAACGGCCAGGTCATCGAAAAGTTCTCCGAACGCGTCAACGGCCGCTACCCGGTCCACGACGTTCTGAAGCCCGGCACGGACGAGGTGCTCATCTCCAAGGATCATATGATGACCCCCGAAGATGCTGACCTCATGGAGAAGTTCGACATCCACTCCGTCGAGATCCGCACCGTGCTCACCTGTAAGGCACACAGCGGCGTCTGCGCGAAGTGCTACGGCATGAACCTTGCCACCTCCAAGCCTGTCGGCCCCGGCGAGGCGGTCGGTATCATCGCGGCACAGTCCATCGGCGAACCCGGTACGCAGCTGACGATGCGAACCTTCCACAGCGGCGGCGTTGCCGGCGGCGATATCACGCAGGGTCTTCCGCGAGTCGAGGAACTGTTTGAGGCGCGCCGTCCCAAGAAGATGGCGACCCTCGCCGAGATCTCCGGTAAGGTTCGCTTTGAGGAAGCCACCAAGGGCAGCCTCCTCAACATCATCGTCACCGCGGACGACGGCGACAACCGCATCTACTCCGTGCCGCACACGGGCCTGCGCGTGAAGGACGGCGACGTGATCGCCAAGGGCACGCAGCTGCAGGAGGGCGCTTTGTCTCCGCACGATATCCTGCGTATCCGCGGCACGTCCGCCGTTCATGACTACCTCATTCAGGAAGTTTTGAAGGTTTACCGTCAGCAGGGCGTTGACATCAACGATAAGCATATCGAGGTCATCGTCCGCCAGATGATGCGCAAGGTGCGCGTCGAGGAGTCCGGCGACACCAACCTGCTCTCCGGCTCGATGGTCGACCTGCTCGAGTATGAGGACGCCAACGAGGAGATCCGCGCGCGCAATGCCGCGGGCGAGGTCAACGCAGAGACCGGCGAAAAGCTGCAGGAGGCTGTTGCCACGCAGCTGCTCATGGGTATCACGAAGGCCTCTCTTGCGACCGACAGCTGGATGTCCGCTGCATCCTTCCAGGAAACGACCAAGGTTCTGACCGAAGCCGCCATCAAGGGCAAGGTCGACCACCTCGTCGGCCTGAAGGAGAACGTCATCATCGGTAAGCTCATTCCCGCCGGCGCGGGTCTGACCGCCTACCGTGACTTCGCCGAGGAGATCGTCCCCGATCCCGAGAAGCCCGAGGAGGAGCCGCACGAGCCGCGCATCATCACGAATGCCGTCGAAGTGTGAGCAAGATCTCATTCATTCGAATAAAAAGAGACGCGGACGCTTCCGCGTCTCTTTTTGCCCTGCGGTGAATGCGAGCGCGGCAGCGGCGCGGAACGCACAAAAAAATTCAGGAAAACCGCGGCGTTTCAGGCATTATTTTGTGTAGACGGAAAGAAAAAACGCTTGACGGCTTGTGTGCCTCATGGTATAATTTCAACTTGCGTGGGTATGTCCCACGGAATTTGTCATACCGTCAGGAGGGACCTGCCGTGACGCCGGATCTGTCCACATGCCGCAAGGTAGCGGGCATCAAGCAGACGATGCGTGCACTGCGGGAAAACCGCGCGGAAAAGCTGTATATCGCCTGTGACGCCGACCCTGCCGTGCTCGAACCACTCGAGCGTCTGGGGCGCGAGCAGGGAATCGTGATCGACGATCACGCCACGATGGCGCAGCTCGGCCATTGCGCGGGCATCGCCGTTGGCGCGGCGGTGATCGCCGTTCTGAAAGACTAAGGTTTTTTCGGGATATTATTCCAATATCCTGTAAAAAATATATATCACATCATTTCAGGAAAGGAGAAACAAGAATGCCTACTTTTAACCAGTTGGTTCGCAAGGGCAGACAGCAGTCGACTTACAAGTCCAACTCCCCGGCTCTGCAGTATGGTCTTAACACGCTGAAGAACAAGGAGACCGACCTCGCCTCTCCCCAGAAGCGTGGCGTTTGCACCGCAGTCCGTACTGCGACCCCGAAGAAGCCGAACTCCGCTCTTCGTAAGATCGCCCGTGTCCGCCTCACCAATGGCTATGAGGTCACCGCTTACATTCCCGGCGTCGGTCATTCCCTGCAGGAGCACTCTGTGGTCATGATCCGCGGCGGCCGTGTGAAGGACCTCCCTGGTGTGCGTTACCACATCATCCGCGGCACTCTGGACGCTCAGGGCGTGCAGGGCCGCATGCAGTCCCGCTCCAAGTACGGCGCCAAGCGCCCGAAGCAGAAGTAAGGCTGCGACCTTGAAATGAGCTTTGCCGAAAAGGTTTGATATATATTTGTGTCATTCACCTCTTTGGCAGGCCGGAACACGATGGGGGAGAGCCCCATTCGCGAGTACCTATGATTTCTAAATTATAAGAAGGAGGGAAGCAAAGTGCCCAGAAGAGGTAATGTTCCCAAGAGAGAAGTTCTGCCCGATCCCATGTACAACAGCGTCCTCGTGACCAAGCTCGTCAACAGCGTGATGCTCGACGGCAAGAAGGGTGTTGCCCAGAAGGTCGTTTACAGCGCGTTCGACATGATCAAGGACAAGACCGGCAATGAGCCTCTCGATGTTTTCAACCAGGCCATGGAGAATATCATGCCCAGCCTGGAGACCAAGTCCCGCCGCGTCGGCGGCGCCACCTATCAGGTGCCGATGGAAGTCCGTCCCGCCCGTCGTCAGACCCTCGGTCTGCGCTGGCTGACGGCTTATGCCCGCGCCCGTGGTGAGCGTACCATGGCCGAGCGTCTGGCCGGCGAGATCATGGATGCCGCCAACAACAGCGGCAGCGCCGTGAAGAAACGCGAAGATACCCACAAGATGGCCGAATCCAACAAGGCATTCGCCCACTTCCGCTGGTAACGGAGGAACGAGAGAATTATGGCAAGAAAAGTCTCTCTGGAAAACACCAGAAATATCGGCATCATGGCCCATATCGACGCTGGCAAGACCACGACTACCGAGCGTATTCTGTACTACACCGGCGTCAACTACAAGATCGGCGAGACCCACGACGGTACCGCCACGATGGACTGGATGGCTCAGGAACAGGAGCGTGGTATCACCATCACCTCCGCTGCCACCACCTGCTACTGGAAGGGCAGCAAGAACCAGTTCCCGCAGACCCGCTTGAACATCATCGACACCCCGGGCCACGTCGACTTCACCGTTGAGGTCGAGCGCTCCCTGCGCGTTCTGGACGGCTCTGTGACCGTTCTCTGCGCCAAGGGCGGCGTTGAGCCCCAGTCTGAGACGGTGTGGCGTCAGGCCGATAACTACAAGGTCCCCCGCATGATCTACGTCAACAAGATGGATATCATGGGCGCGGACTTCTACAACGTTCTGCACATGATCCACGACCGTCTCAAGTGCAACGCTGTCCCCATCCAGCTGCCGATCGGCTCTGAAGACACCTTCAAGGGCATCATCGACCTGGTGGAGATGAAAGCCTACGTCTACTATGACGACGTGGGCAAGGATATCCGCTGCGAGGATATTCCCGCCGACATGCTCGAGCAGGCGCAGAAATACCACGAAGAGCTCATCGAGCACGTCGCGGAGCAGGACGACGCCCTGCTGGAGAAGTACTTCTCCGGCGAGGAACTGACCATCGACGAGGTCAAGTCCTGCATCCGGAAGGCTACCCTCGCCAACCTGATGGTGCCGGTCACCTGCGGCACCTCCTACCGCAACAAGGGCGTGCAGAAACTTCTCGATGCCATCATCGACTATATGCCCGCCCCGATCGATGTCCCCTCCATCAAGGGCGTCAATCCCGAGACGGGTGAGGAGATCGAGCGGCATTCGTCCGACACTGAGCCGTTCGCGGCTCTCGCGTTCAAGATCGCGACCGATCCCTTTGTGGGCAAGCTGTGCTTTTTCCGGGTCTATTCCGGCACGGTCAATGCCGGCACCACGGTCTATAACGCGAACAAGGACAATGACGAGCGGATGGGCCGTATCCTGCAAATGCACGCCAATCACCGCCAGGATATCGAAACCGTCTACGCGGGCGATATCGCCGCGGCCGTGGGGCTGAAAAACACCACGACCGGTGACACCCTGTGCGATGAAAAGCACCCGGTCATCCTCGAATCCATGGAATTCCCGGATCCGGTTATCCGGGTTGCCATCGAGCCGAAGACTAAGGCCGGGCAGGAGAAAATGGGCATCGCCCTCTCCAAGCTCGCCGAGGAAGACCCCACCTTCAAGACCTACACCGATGAAGAGACCGGCCAGACCATCATTGCTGGTATGGGCGAGCTGCATCTGGAAATCATTGTTGACCGTCTGCTGCGTGAGTTCAAGGTTGAAGCAAACGTGGGTGCTCCCCAGGTTGCTTACCGTGAGACCATCCGCAAGGAGGCCAACCAGGAGACCAAGTACGCACGTCAGTCCGGTGGTAAGGGCCAGTACGGTCATGTTAAGATCAAGATCGAGCCCAACGAGCCCGGTAAGGGTTACGAGTTCGTCAACGCCATCGTTGGCGGCGCGATCCCGAAGGAATACATCCCGGCTATCGACAACGGTATCCAGGGTGCTATGAAGTCCGGCGTTCTGGCAGGCTATCCTGTCGTTGATGTCAAGGTCACCCTGTGGGATGGTTCTTATCATGAGGTCGACTCCTCTGAAATGGCCTTCTCCATTGCAGGTTCCATGGCATTCAAGGATGCTATGCGCAAGGCTGATCCCATCATCACCGAGCCCATCATGAAGGTGGCTGTCATCGTTCCCGATGAGTATCTGGGCGATGTTATCGGCGACCTGAACGCCCGCCGTGGTCAGATCCAGGGCATGGAGGCTATGGCCGGTACTCAGCGTGTCAACGCATTTGTGCCTCTGGCTCAGATGTTCGGCTACGCTACCGACCTGCGTTCCAAGACCCAGGGCCGTGGCCAGTATGTCATGGAGCCGTCTCACTATGAGCCGGTGCCCAAGAACATTGCTGACCAGATCATTGCTGGTCGTACCAAGGGCTGATCGCTGAAAAGCAAAGATAATTTTGCCGGGGTAGTGTAACTCCGGCAAAATTTCCTGTAAAAGCACTTGATTTTACAGGGTAAATTTAGTAGAATAGCCTTGCAGTACAATCTTGTACAAGCAGGGTTGTTGTAACCAATATCAAAACCTAATTATAAGGGAGGATATTCCAATGGCTGAAAAGGCAAAGTTCGACCGTTCTAAGCCGCATGTTAACATCGGCACCATCGGTCACGTTGACCACGGCAAGACCACTCTGACCGCCGCTATCACCAAGTATCTGGCACTGAAGGGCGACGCAGACTTCATGGACTATGCCAACATCGATAAGGCTCCCGAGGAGCGCGCTCGTGGTATTACGATCAACTCCGCTCACGTCGAGTACCAGACCGATGCTCGTCACTACGCTCACGTTGACTGCCCGGGCCATGCTGACTACGTTAAGAACATGATCACCGGTGCTGCTCAGATGGACGGCGCTATCCTGGTCGTTGCTGCTACCGATGGTCCCATGCCCCAGACCCGTGAGCACATCCTGCTGGCTCGTCAGGTCGGCGTGCCTTATATCGTCGTGTTCATGAACAAGTGCGATATGGTCGACGACGAGGAGCTGCTGGATCTGGTCGAGATGGAGATCCGTGAGCTGCTGAGCGAGTATGACTTCCCCGGCGACGACACCCCCATCATCCGTGGCTCCGCTCTGAAGGCTCTGGAGTCCACCTCCAAGGATCCTGATGCACCCGAGTATGCTTGCATCAAGGAGCTGATGGACGCTGTTGACAGCTATATCCCCAACCCCGATCGTGAGGAAGACAAGCCCTTCCTGATGCCCATCGAGGATGTCATGACCATTTCCGGCCGTGGTACTGTTGCTACCGGTCGTGTTGAGCGTGGCGTTGCTAAGGTTGGCGATGCAATGGAGATCGTTGGCATTAAGCCCGATCGTCTGAGCACCACCATCACCGGCCTGGAGATGTTCCGTAAGTCTCTGGACTTCGCTGAGGCTGGCGATAACATCGGCGCTCTGCTGCGTGGTGTTGACCGTACCCAGATCGAGCGTGGCCAGGTTCTGGCTAAGCCCGGCACTGTCCATCCCCACAAGGTCTTCGAGTCTCAGGTCTACGTTCTGACCAAGGACGAAGGCGGCCGTCACACCCCCTTCTTCTCTAACTATCGTCCTCAGTTCTACTTCCGTACCACTGACGTGACCGGCATCATCACCCTGCCCGAAGGCACCGAGATGTGCATGCCCGGCGATAACGTTCAGATGCACGTTGAGCTGCTGACCCCCGTTGCTATGGAAGAGGGCCTGCGTTTCGCTATCCGTGAGGGTGGCCGTACCGTTGGTTCCGGCGTTGTTGGCAAGATCATTGAGTGATTTTGACCCTTCGCGCCATTCCTGTGGCTAAAGGTTAACTTTACGAAGAGCCTTCCCATTCCGGAGAGTGGGAAGGCTCTTTTTGTGTTCTGAGATCCTCTGTCTGAAAGGGCAGAGGATTTTTTGACGTCAACAGAACAACTTTATGGTTTACAAACTATGGTTGTTCTGCTATACTGGAAATCAGAAGGATAAGCCACTGTGGAACGGAGGACGATGTAATGGCATTTGATTACAAGAAAGAATACAAGGAATTCTATCTGCCATCCAGGAAACCGCATCTCATCACGGTCCCGCCCATGAACTTTGTGACAGTGCAGGGGAAGGGTGACCCGAACGACCCGGCAGGGGAATACCAGGCCGCTATGGAAGTGCTGTACGGCCTTGCTTATACCATCAAAATGAGCTATAAGGGCAGCCACCGGATGGAAGGTTTTTTTGAGTATGTGGTGCCTCCGCTGGAAGGATTGTGGCATCAGCAGGGTGTGGACGGCGTGGACTATGCCCACAAGGAGACTTTTGAATGGACCTCCATGATCCGCCTGCCGGAGTTTGTGACCAGGGAAGAGTTCGACTGGGCCGTGCAGGAAGCCACGGCCAAAAAGAAACGGGACTTTTCTACGGCGGAATTCCGGACCTATGACGAGGGATTATGCGTACAGTGCATGCATATTGGCCCTTACGACACAGAGCCGGAGACTCTGCGGCAGATGAATGCGTTTGCAGCAGAGCAGGGATATGTGCCGGATTTTACGGCAGGGCGCCTGCATCATGAGATCTATTTTGGGGACCCGCGCCGCACAGCCCCAGAAAAACTTAAAACCGTGCTGCGGCATCCGGTACGGAAAAAATAAAAACAGGAAAATCCACAAAGGATGTCGCTTTTGTTTGTAAGATGTGCTATACTAACAATATCTGTAACACATCTATGAACGGAACAGGAGGAGAACATCATGCAGCATGAAACTGTCATCGTGCTGGACTTTGGCGGCCAGTACAATCAGCTGATCGCGCGCCGCGTCCGCGAGAACAATGTCTACTGTGAAATCTATTCCTATAAAACCGACCTGTCGGTGATCAAGGCGAAGAATCCCAAGGGCATTATCTTTACCGGTGGTCCCAACAGCGTTTATCTGGAGGATTCCCCCACGATCGACCCGGAGATCTTTAGCTGGGGTGTGCCCGTGCTGGGCATCTGCTACGGCAGCCAGCTGATGATGCATCTGCTGGGCGGCCATGTCTGCCGTGCACCGGAGCGTGAGTACGGCAAGACTGAGGTGTTCGTGGACACCCAGAGCAAGCTGTTCACCGATGTGCAGCCCTCCACCATCTGCTGGATGAGCCACAACGACTACATCGAGCAGGCAGCACCTGGTTTCAAGATCACCGCCCACACGGTCAACTGCCCGGTGGCCGCGGCCGAAAATGCCGAAAAAGGTCTGTATGCCGTGCAGTTCCATCCGGAAGTACTGCACACGGCCGAGGGCAAGAAGATGCTGCGCAACTTTGTGTACAACGTCTGCGGCTGCTCCGGTGACTGGAAGATGGACTCCTTCGTGGAGAACAACGTCCAGGCTCTCCGGGAGCGCATCGGTGATGGCAAGGTGCTGTGCGCCCTGTCCGGCGGCGTGGACTCCTCGGTGCTGGCAGCCATGCTGGCCAAAGCCATCGGCAAGCAGCTGACCTGCGTGTTTGTGGACCACGGCCTGCTGCGCAAGAACGAGAAGGAAGAGGTCTGCTCTGTCTTTGGCCCGGGCAATGCCAACGGCTTTGATATCAACTTCATCTGTGTGGATGCCCGCGACCGCTATTTCAGCAAGCTGGCCGGTGTTACCGAGCCCGAGCGCAAGCGCAAGATCATTGGCGAGGAGTTCATCCGCGTCTTTGAGGAGCAGGCAAAGCAGATCGGCAAGGTGGATTTCCTGGCACAGGGCACCATCTATCCTGACGTTGTGGAGAGCGGCCTGGGCGGTGAATCCACCGTCATCAAGAGCCACCACAATGTCGGCGGCCTGCCCGATACCGTGGACTTCAAGGAGCTGGTGGAGCCCCTGCGCAACCTGTTCAAGGATGAGGTACGTCAGGTTGGCCGCGAACTGGGCCTGCCTGAGTATCTGGTCAGCCGTCAGCCGTTCCCCGGCCCCGGTCTGGGCATCCGCATCATCGGCGAGGTGACCCCTGAGAAGGTTGCCATCGTGCAGGATGCAGACGCAATCTGGCGTGAGGAGATCGCCAAGGCTGGTCTGGATAAGGAGATCAACCAGTATTACGCCGCCCTGACCAATATGCGCAGTGTCGGCGTGATGGGTGACGAGCGTACCTATGACTACGCTGTGGCCCTGCGTGCCGTGACCACCACCGACTTTATGACGGCTGAGAGCTACAATGTGCCCTGGGATGTTCTGGGCACCGTGACCAGCCGTATCGTCAATGAGGTCAAGCACGTCAACCGTGTGTTCTACGATTGCACCGGTAAGCCGCCTGCCACCATCGAGCTCGAGTAATGGATCAAAATGCCGAAAGCCTGTATTCATGCGGGTTTTCGG
>ERZ827150.3586-NODE-3586-length-14806-cov-4.726188_pt1 | contig 14806 bp, 10 predicted proteins | sample MGYA00519779_ERZ827150 | MGnify/ENA primary metagenome ERZ827150 (study PRJEB31778, sample SAMEA3449267) | human gut metagenome | biome: human gut; feature: human-associated habitat; material: faeces | place: United Kingdom | collected 2010/2012 ...
AACAGCACCCTGTGTCAAGGAAGCTTTGATCCGGCGGGCAGAGCATGGTATCTTTGGCTATTCCGTTGTTCCGCAGGAGTGGAACCGGGCAATTTGCGGCTGGTGGCAGAGAAGACATCATTTTCAAATGCAGGAGGACTGGCTGATCTTCTGTACAGGCGTGATCCCTGCGATCGATGTGGCGGTCAAACGCATGACAAATGTGGGAGATAATGTTGTTGTGCAGACACCGGTCTATAATATTTTTTATAACTGTGTTGAAAATCATGGCAGACATGTACTGGAAAACCGGCTTCTTTATGAAAAAGGACAATACGAAATGGATTTTGAGGATTTGGAGAAAAAACTGGCAAATCCGCAGACAACGATGCTCTTATTATGTAATCCGCAGAATCCGGCAGGAAAGATCTGGAGTAAGGAAGAGCTTGCCAGAGTCGGTGCACTTTGCAAAAAACACCATGTACTGGTTGTAGCGGACGAGATCCACTGTGATCTGATGATGCCCGGCTATGCATATGTACCGTTTGCTTCCGTATCGGACGATTGCAAATATAACAGCATTACATGCCTGGCACCGAGCAAGACCTTTAATATGGCGGGGCTGCAGTCGGCAGCAGTCATGATACCGGATGAAGCGATCCGGGAAAAGATGGACAGAGGATTGAATTCCGATGAAGTGGCAGAGCCGAATGCCTTTGCTATGGCAGGCACGATCGCGGCTTTTACAGAGGGAGATGCATGGCTTGACAGCCTGCGGAGCTATTTGAAAGAAAGCAGGGATATGGTTGCAGCATTTCTGGCAGGTAAACTGCCGCAGATCCATCTGGTGGAAAATACAGCGACTTATCTGCTCTGGCTGGATTGTTCCAAGGTAACGGATGACACGGATCATCTGCAGGAATTTCTCCGAAAAGAAACAGGACTGTATCTGTCCAAGGGCAGCGGCTATCACGGAAACGGGAACCTCTTTTTGCGTATGAACATCGCATGCCCGCATACAGCAGTTAAAGAAGGGCTTACGCGCCTTGCCCGTGGTATACAGCTTTTTGAGAAAACAAAATAAGGGATAAAGAAGCAGAAAAGCTTATCTGTACAGCAACAGGACAAAGATTGTATGGATGAGCTTTGTTTATGTTCCAAATACAGTCTGTCAATTTGTATCTATAACGCTGGATTTCGGATAAAAATTATGATAGAATAAATCGAATATGCAAAGAATGGAGTCTTGGTATGCCAAAAAGTGAAGAGGAAAAGAGACGCAGCCGGATTTCTTCCATGAAGAGGCTGATAGTAGCGTATTTACTTTTAGGGATTCTGATTCCGATCCTGTTATGTATTTTGTTGTTTATCAAGGTAGACAGACTGCAGAAAGAGCTGGATCAGGTGCAGCGGCAGATCGCATCGCAGCAGAGCGAAAGTACTGCCGGGGCTGAACAGACTGCTTCCGCAGAAGCAGATGCAGAAGCCGGGCAGCAGGCAGGCGGGATGCAGGCAGATAACAGCCTTGCAAAATGGCAGGCAGAAGAAACGGAACCGGACGATGGACAGAAGAGAAAGGTTTATCTGACCTTTGATGATGGACCGAGCAGTAACACAGATGCCATACTGGATATTTTAAAACAGTATGATGTGAAAGCTACTTTTTTTGTGACAGGAAAGCCGGAGGAACAGTACAAGGAAATGTATCAGCGTATTGTAGAGGAAGGGCATACACTCGGTATGCATTCCTACAGCCACAAATACGATGAGATCTATGCTTCGGAGGAAGCCTTTGAAGAGGATCTTTCCAGGCTGCAGGATTTCTTATATGATACGACCGGTGTATGGTCACATTTTTACAGGTTTCCGGGTGGAAGCTCCAATCAGGTCAGTACGGTGGATATGAGTGAGCTTGCAGCGTATATGCAGCAACAGGATATCTATTATCTGGACTGGAATGTGTCAAGCGGTGATGCAACAGGCAAAAAGGTAAAAGCACAGACGCTTGTGGACAATGTACTGACAGGTGTGGGGAAGCATCAGACCTCTGTTGTCCTTTTGCATGATGCGGCGAATAAAAATACGACAGTGGAAGCACTTCCTGCGATCATTGAGGAAATACAGGCAATGGATGATACGGTTCTTTTGCCGGTCAGTGATGACATGGAATTTGTGCAGCATCTAAAATTACAACAATCAACTGCGCAGCAGTAATAATAAACGGAGGAAAAAAAATGGGATTTTTTCAGGAACTGAAAGAAGACCTGTCTCAGGCAGTCAATGAACTTCTGCCGGAAGAAGAGACGGGACAGGAAAGTAAAAAAGACGACGAAGATAAGGCACTGGATGATGCGCTGAAGGAAGTGCAGGAAGCACTGGCTGCGGAAGTCGGAAGCCCTGACACCGAAGAAGCCGGAAAGCAGGATGAAGCTGCAGAAGAAACAAAGGATGCAGAAACTGCGGATGAGGAAAAGCAGGAAGAAAAACAGGATGACCAGGCTGCTGAAGAGGAGCCGGAAGCGGAGTCTGCAGCACCGGAAGACGAAGAACAGGTTGTAGAGACCGAAGAACCGGAAGTAGTGAAGGAAGAAGCTGAGGCAGCAGAAGCTGTGGAAGAAACTTCAGAAAAGTCGGCAGAAGAATCCGAGGCGGTTATGCTGCAGAAAGCGGCAGCGGAGCAGATGCAGAGCATTGCAGGTATCGTAAAGCCGGAAGCAGATGCGGATGAAGATGATTTTGCAGAGAGACAGATGCAGACACCGGAAGAAATGCTCATGCATATGGATCTGGGACAGCATACAGAAAAAGAAGAATCAGAATTGGAAAAAGAGGTAGGAAAAGCAATGGAAGAACAGAAAATGAGTTTGGAAGATACAGAAGTATTAGATGAAACAGCGATCATCACAGCAGGCATGACATTAAATGGTGATATCAGCGCAAAAGGCAATGTGGATATTCTCGGTAAAGTAAAAGGAAAGGTTGAGCTGCTCGGCAAGTTAAATGTTTCCGGTACGATCGAAGGAGATTCCAAAGCTGCGGAGGTATTTGCAGACGGTGCACATATCACAGGTATGATCGTTGCGGAAGGAACTGTCAAGATCGGACAGAATTCCGTTGTGATCGGTAATGTGGCAGCTTCCAGTGCGGTGATCGCAGGCGCTGTCAAAGGCGATATTGATGTGAAGGGACCGGTTATCTTAGATGCATCCGCCATTGTAATGGGGAATATCAAATCCAAATCCGTTCAGATCAACAACGGTGCGGTGATCGAAGGTATGTGCAGCCAGTGCTACGCAGAAGTAAATCCGACAGATTTCTTTAATGATCTGATCGCAAAATAAACCAAGGGACAAAGTGATAGGAGAAAAGATATGAAAAGAGTAATGCTGAAGCTGAGCGGTGAAGCGCTTGCAGGAGAAAAAAAGACCGGTTTTGATGAAGAAACAGTACGTGGTGTGGCACTGCAGGTAAAGCAGCTTGTCGATGACGGCGTACAGGTTGGTATTGTGATCGGCGGCGGTAATTTCTGGCGTGGCCGTTCCAGCGAAAATATCGACAGAACAAAGGCAGATCAGATCGGAATGCTGGCAACTGTCATGAACTGTATTTATGTATCGGAGATCTTCAGAAGCGTAGGAATGATGACGGCGATCCTGACACCGTTTGAATGTGGTTCGTTTACAAAGCTGTTTTCCAAGGATCGCGCCAATAAATACTTTTCCAAGAATATGGTAGTATTTTTCGCAGGCGGAACAGGACATCCTTATTTTTCAACAGATACAGGTGTTGTACTGCGTGCCATTGAAGTAGAAGCAGATGTGATCTTGCTGGCAAAAGCGATCGACGGTGTATATGATGATGATCCGCATAAAAATCCAAATGCAAAGAAATACGATGAGGTTTCCATTGATGATGTGGTTGCACAGAATCTGCAGGTTGTTGATATGACAGCGTCTATTCTGGCAAGAGATAACAAAATGCCGATGTGGGTATTCGGACTGAATGAAGAAAACAGCATTGTGAATACCATGAACGGTAAATTTAACGGAACAAAGGTTACAGTATAGAATAAGGGAGGACATATAAAATGGATGCAAGAGTAAAAACATTTGAAGAAAAAATGCAGAAGACAGTTGACTTTTTAGGAGAGGATTTCATGACGATCCGTGCAGGAAGAGCCAATCCTCATGTACTTGATAAGATCAAGGTTGATTACTACGGAACACCGACACCACTGCAGCAGGTTGGTAATATCACAGTTCCGGAACCGAGAATGATCCAGATCGCGCCATGGGAAAAATCCCTGATCAAAGAGATCGAAAAAGCAATTTTATGTTCTGATGTCGGCATTACACCATCCAACGATGGTTCCGTGATCCGTCTGGTATTCCCGGAGCTTACCGAGGAACGTCGTAAGGATCTGGTTAAGGAAGTGAAGAAAAAAGGTGAGGAAAGCAAGGTTGCAGTCCGCAATTCCAGAAGAGATGGAAATGACTCCTTCAAGAAGCTGGCAAAGGAAGATGTTTCCGAAGACGAGATCAAGATGCTAGAAGAACAGTTACAGAAAGTTACAGATAAATTCATCAAAGAAATTGATGGTATGGTAGAAGAGAAGTCAAAGGAGATCATGACTGTATAATGAGTGTACCGAATCATATCGCCATTATATTGGATGGAAACGGCAGATGGGCAAAGAGCAAGGGAATGCCACGTAATTACGGGCATGTACAGGGCAGCAAAAATGTGGAAACAGTCTGTGCTGCAGCGTACGACCTTGGTGTGAAATACCTGACGGTCTATGCATTTTCCACAGAGAACTGGAACAGACCGAAGGACGAAGTGGATGCACTGATGAAGCTTCTGCACAATTATATGAAGACCTGTCTGAAAACCGCAGCGAAAAATAATATGCGTGTCCGCGTACTGGGAGATAAGATGGGGCTTGCACCGGATATCCGGAAGCGGATCGCTGAGCTTGAGGAAGCAACAAAAGACTATGATGGTCTGAATTTCCAGATCGCATTAAATTACGGCGGGCAGGATGAGATCGTTCGTGCAGTCCGCAAGGTAATGGCAGATACTCAGAAGGGGCTCCAGCCGGAAGACATGACGATCGAAAAGTTCGCTGACTATCTGGATACAAAAGGAATCCCTGAACCGGATCTGATGATCCGTACAAGCGGAGAACAGAGGATTTCCAATTTCCTGATCTGGCAGCTTGCCTATACGGAGCTTTATTTTACACCGGTTCCATGGCCTGCTTTCGGCAAAAAGGAACTGGAGGAAGCAATTGCAGCCTACAATCAGCGGGATCGCCGGTTTGGGCTTGTAAAGGAGGAGTAACATGCTGACAAGACTGATCAGTGGAATACTGCTTCTGATCATTCTGGCATTTGCAATGAGTAATGGGGGCATCGTTTTGTATGCCCTGACTCTTTTTATTTCACTTGTCGGATTTTCAGAGCTTGTGAAAGCAACGAATGTACGAAAAGAAGAGAAAAAGCCCTCCGGTATTGAGATCGTCGGATATCTTGGCATCGTGGCATATTATATTGTGCGGTATCTGACGGATTCTGATACGTATGCATTGCTTGCGATCATTCTGACGATCATGGGCATGATGCTTGTATATGTTCTGACATTCCCGAAGTATCATGCACAGCAGGTTATGTCAGCAGGCTTTTCGTTCCTGTATTGTCCGGTGCTTTTGTCCTATATTTATATGACAAGAAACCTGACACAGGGCATCTTTCTGGTATGGCTGATCTTTTCCGCATCCTGGGGCTGCGATACGTGTGCGTATGCAGTCGGTAAGCTGTTGGGAAAACATAAGCTGGCACCGGTGCTGAGCCCGAAAAAATCAATTGAAGGAGCGGTTGGTGGCGTGGCAGGTGCTGCGCTGATCGGCTTTTTATATGCGTGGGGACTGCAGAAGGCGGGCGTGACTGCTATTTCGGATGATGCCATCTGGGCATTTCCGCTGATCTCAGGTGTCGGAGCAGTTTTAAGCCAGCTCGGTGATCTGGCGGCTTCCGGTATCAAGCGTGATCATAACATCAAGGATTATGGCAGGCTGATCCCGGGACATGGCGGCATTATGGATCGTTTTGACAGTGTGATCGTAACAGCACCGCTGATCTATTATTTATGTATCATTCTTCTGGAGGAAACGCGAACCTGAGGGCCTCGGCCCACAATATAAAGGGTTACAGAAATGAAAAGGAGCAGAAAGATGAAAAATATCGTATTGCTGGGTTCCACAGGTTCGATCGGAACGCAGACACTGGATGTGGTACGCAGCTATAAAGAAGATCTGCATGTGGTTGCACTGGCAGCAGGCAGCAGTGTGGAAAAGATGGAGCAGCAGATCCGTGAATTTTCGCCCTCTTATGCGGTTATGTGGTCGGAAGAGGCGGCAAAGGATTTAAAGCAGCGTGTCAGTGATCTGCAGGTGCAGGTACTGACGGGCATGGATGGTCTGCTTGCCATTTCGGTTCTGCCCGAGGCGGATGTTGTACTCACCGCGATCGTGGGAATGATCGGAATCCGCCCGACGATCGCAGCGATCGAGGCAGGCAAGGATATTGCGCTTGCCAATAAGGAAACGCTTGTGACGGCAGGACATATCATTATGCCGCTTGCAAAGAAGCATGGCGTGAAGATCTTACCAGTTGACAGCGAACACAGTGCGATTTTCCAGTCCTTAAACGGAGAACCGAAGGATAAGATCAGACAGATCCTTCTGACTGCATCAGGCGGCCCGTTCCGCGGTTTTACAAAAGAGCAGCTTACCAATGTAAAAGCAGCAGATGCCTTAAAGCATCCGAACTGGACGATGGGACGTAAAATCACGATCGATTCCGCGACAATGGTCAACAAAGGACTGGAGGTTATGGAAGCCGGCTGGTTATTCCATGTACCGCCGGAAAAAATAACTGTAGTAGTACAACCACAAAGCATCATACATTCTATGGTAGAGCATGTAGATGGCGCGGTGATCGCACAGCTTGGCGTACCGGACATGAAACTGCCGATCCAGTATGCACTTTTTTATCCTGACAGAAGACCGATGCAGGAAAACAACATAGATTTCTTCAAGTTGGGCAGAATTACATTTGAGGAGCCTGATATGGAAGTGTTTACGGGACTGAAGCTGGCTTATGAAGCATTCCGTGCAGGCGGCAGTATGCCAACGGTATTTAATGCTGCAAATGAAAAGGCAGTCAGTCTCTTCTTGCAGGATAAGATCGGTTTCCTGGATATTCCGGAGCTGATCGGTGCATGTATGCAGAACCATCATGTGATCGCAAATCCGACGGTGGAGCAGATCTTAGAGGCGGAAGCTGCATGCTATGACTATATTGAAAGCAGGTGTTAAAGATTGGGCATTGTCCTGTTTTTTGTCATTTTCGGCGTAGTTGTCATTGCGCATGAATTCGGACATTTTATCATTGCAAAAGCAAATGGAATTTCGGTTGTGGAATTTACAGTCGGTATGGGGCCGTGTATTTTTTCGGTGAAAAAGGGCGGAACCAAATATGCGATCCGTTTACTGCCGCTTGGCGGTGCCTGTATTTTTGAAGGTGAGGATGGCATCGAACGCGATACCGAAAAAAAAGAAGCAGAAAGTGGAGAAGCAGATCCGCAGCAGGATGTGCAGCAGGCGGTGGCCAATACAGAGCTAGGCAGCAAAAAGAAGCCGGGCGCATTTCCGGATGCACCGGTGTTTGCAAGGATTGCCACTGTCTTAGCCGGACCGGTATTTAACTTTATTCTGGCATTTTTGATGTCTACGATCATTGTTGGCAGCTACGGAACTGATCTACCGGTCGTACAGCAGGTTTCGGATGGCGGCGCGGCGCAGCTTGCGGGCATGCAGGATGGAGACAGGATCCTTTCCATGAACAGCAAAAAGATCCATCTGTATCGTGAGATCAGTCTTGCCTCCATGCTGAATAAAGGGGAAGATATCGCAGTTACCTATGAAAGAGACGGCAAGCAGTATGACACCGTGATAAAGCCGATCTACGACGAATCAGCAGGGCGTTATTATATGGGCTTATATGGCGTAGGCTCTTATCAGAAATTTGGTATTTTCGGTACTGTAAAATACAGCCTGTATGAAGTCGGTTACTGGATCAATACAACGGTCAAGAGTCTGGAACTTCTGATACAGGGGCAGGTTTCTAAGGATGATGTGTCCGGTCCTGTCGGAATGGCACAGACTGTGACACAGATCTACGACCAGTCAAAACCGGACGGCATTTATTATATCTGGCTGAATATGCTCAATTTTGCAATCCTGTTGAGTGCTAATCTGGGCGTATTGAATCTGTTACCGTTCCCGGCGCTGGATGGCGGCAGACTGGTATTCCTTTTGGTAGAAGCAGTCAGGGGTAAACCGGTTCCACCGGAAAAAGAAGGTCTGGTGCATATGATCGGTATGGCGTGCCTGATGCTTTTAATGGTATTTGTACTGTACAATGATCTGACAAAGATTTTTTAAATTATTATATGATGTCTGGGTCAAAAACTCACGACTTTGATGCCCACGAATTGTTCCGTGCTACGCACTCCTACAATTCTCCCCAATATTCGCATATCGTGGGATTATCATCCCACTTTTATGCTCATATCGGGGCGGGTCCTAAGGTCTTTCACCCACCTATGAGCAAGCTCATGTGGGTTTAGACCTTTTGACCCTGGCATCATCATATAGATAGCAATGAAAAGAGGATAATTATGTATCGTGATCATACAAAAGTAGTGCATATTGGTGACAGAGTGATCGGTGGCGGAAATCCGGTGCTGATCCAGTCCATGACGAATACACATACAGAGGATGTGGCAGCGACAGTAATGCAGATCCACAGACTGGAACAGGCAGGCTGCGAGATCATCCGCTGTACGGTTCCGACCGAGGAGGCTGCAAAAGCGATCGGCGAGATCAAAAAACAGATCCATATCCCGCTTGTGGCAGACATCCATTTTGATTATAAGATGGCGATCGCTGCCATGGAAAACGGAGCAGATAAGATCCGCATCAATCCGGGCAATATCGGAAGCATTGACAGAGTGAAGGCTGTTGTGGAAGTGGCAAAGGAGCGGAATATCCCAATCCGTGTCGGTGTAAACAGCGGTTCTCTGGAAAAGGATCTGGTAGATAAATACCATGGTGTAACGGCAGAAGGTATTGTGGAAAGTGCGCTGGATAAGGTGCATATCATAGAAGATCTGGGATATGACAATCTGGTGATCAGTATCAAATCTTCGGATGTCCTGATGTGTGTAGCAGCGCATGAAAAGCTCGTAAAAGAGACCAATTATCCGCTGCATGTCGGAATCACGGAGTCCGGTACGATCATGAGCGGCAATATCAAATCTTCGATAGGACTTGGTATATTGCTGCATGAAGGCATCGGTGATACGATCCGCGTTTCCCTGACGGGCGATCCGGTGGAAGAAGTAAAATCCGCAAAGCTGATCTTACGGACACTGGGGCTGAGAAAGGGTGGTATTGAAGTAGTATCCTGTCCGACCTGCGGCAGAACGAATATTGATCTGATCGGACTGGCTAATGCAGTGGAACAGATGGTGGCAGATATTCCGCTTGACCTGAAGGTGGCGGTTATGGGCTGCGTTGTAAACGGACCGGGCGAAGCGAAAGAAGCTGATATTGGTATTGCCGGCGGTAAAGGAGAAGGACTTCTGATCAAAAAAGGTGAAGTGATCAGAAAAGTACCGGAAGATCAGTTATTAAATACACTCAGGGAAGAATTATTGAATTGGGGAAATGAGTAGTGAGTCATTCATTTATGGAAGTATTTCCAACGCTGCATCTGGAAGGCGACTGTAAAGTCTATATGGAAGATGTCAGAGTTGACAGAGTTGTGACGACAAGAGCAAGAGATCTGCTGAAGGTTTACATAAGTTGTGACAACATCATAGAAAAAGAATATATTTATAAAGTGGAAAAAGAGCTGCATAAGCAGCTTTTTTCTGCCTTGGAAGGCGGAAAAGAAGGACCTGAAGTCAAGCTTTATGAAACGTTTCATCTGTCTGCGCAGTATGATGCGCCGGCTGTTTTCGGGGCGTATAAAAACAGTATGCTGCTGGAGCTGAAGGAATACAGTCCGATGCTGCACAGCATGTTAAAGTCCGCAGAGATGTCTTTTGAAGCAGATGATAAAGTTGTTCTGACGATGGAAGATATTCCACTGTATCATCAGAAAAGCGGAGAGCTTCTGCAGATCCTGGACAAGATCGTCTGTGAAAGATGCGGGGTACGTGCGTTTTTTGAAGTAGCATATGAAGAGCCGAAGGAAAGCAAATACCGGGAAGAGGACGATATCAAGATTGCACGCCGGATCGCGGAAATTGCGGGAAACCGTGCGGCTATTTCCCAAACGAGTGACAGTGAATATGTGGATATGAGCGGTGTGGACGGAAATGAATTTGAGCACACCGCATCGCCTATGCAGGGAGCAGATGCAAAAATTGCTGAACAACCGCAGAAGCAGCCGGAGCAGAAAGCAGAGCCTGCACAGCCGCCGAAGAAAGAATTTAAAAAAGAAGGTAAAAAAGACTTTAAGAGCTTCCGCAGACAGGGCAGGCGTTCGGACAATCCGGATGTATTGTATGGCTATGATGTGGAAGGTGAGATCGTTCCGATGGATCAGATCCTGGATGAAATGGGTGAGATCACGATACGCGGAAAAGTGCTGAGTGTAGAAGAACGAGAAATCCGTAATGAAAAGACGATCGTCAGCTTCTTTATTACAGACTTTACGGACACGATGAAATGCAAGATGTTCTGTCCGAACGAAGAACTCCCGAATATCCGGGAAGGTGTCAAAAAAGGTGCTTTTCTGCTTGTCAGGGGACTTTGTGCCATGGACAGCTTTGATAAGGATCTGACGATTTCCATTAAGAGCCTGCAAAAAACAAAAGACTTTACCGTGACCAGAATGGATCACAGTGCAAAGAAGCGTGTAGAGCTGCACTGCCATACGAAAATGAGTGATATGGACGGTGTTTCCGATGTTATCGATATTGTAAAGCGGGCATATAAATGGGGACATCCGGCGATCGCGATCACAGATCATGGCGTGGTACAGGCACTTGCGGATGTATTCCATACGTGGCAGGATCTGTATAAAGGTGCGAAGGCAGAAGCGGAAAAGGAAGGAAAACAGCTTGACAGACAGGATTTCTTCAAGGTGATCTGCGGCTGTGAGATCTATCTGGTAGATGATCTGAAAAATATTGTAGTCAATCCGAAGGGACAATCCCTGATGGATTCCTTTGTTGTGTTTGATATTGAAACAACCGGTTTTTCAAGTGTGACGAACCACATTATAGAGATCGGTGCGGTAAAGGTGGAAAATGGAAAAATCGTAGACCGTTTTTCAACTTATGTAAACCCACAGGAGCCGATTCCGTACCGGATCACCAAGCTGACGACGATCACGGATGCAGATGTCATGGATGCACCGACGATCGATCAGGTTCTGCCGGAGTTTTTTGCCTTTTGCGAAGGCTGTGTACTGGTAGCGCACAATGCTTCTTTTGATACCGGTTTTATTAAGGAAAATGCGAGGAAACTGGAGCTGCCTTATGCATATACTCATGTGGATACGCTTGCCATGGCACGTGTGCTGCTGCCACAGCTTGCCAAGTTTACACTGGATCATGTGGCAAAGACAGTCGGTGTATCTTTGGAAAACCATCATCGTGCGGTAGATGATGCGGAGGCAACGGCTGAAATTTTTGAGAAATTTATTCCGATGCTGCTGGAAAAGGGTGCACATGATCTGGATGCGGTTAATGAGCTGGGCAGGACAAGTACGGATTATGTCCGTAAAACACCGTCTTATCATGCCATTGTACTGGCGAAAAATGATGTGGGACGTGTCAATTTATATAAGCTCATTTCAGCTTCCCATCTGCAGTATTTTAACAGACGGCCGAAGGTACCGAAGAGCCTGATCCTTGAAAACAGAGAAGGTCTGATCCTTGGAAGTGCCTGTGAAGCGGGAGAGCTTTACAGAGCCTTGCTGCGCGGGGCACCACAGGCGGAGATCGCCGATATCGTGAATTTCTACGATTATCTGGAGATCCAGCCAAATGGCAACAATGCATTTATGATCGATTCCGATAAGTCAGATCATGAAAACATTCATTCTATGGAAGATATTCAGGAGATCAATAAAAAGATCTGCGATCTGGGAGAGGAGTTCCATAAGCCGGTCTGTGCAACGTGTGACGTGCATTTTCTGGATCCGGAGGATGAGGTATACCGTCGCATCATCATGGCGGGAAACGGTTTCAAGGATGCGGATTCCCAGGCTCCGTTATATCTGCGCACCACGGAAGAAATGCTGGCGGAGTTTGAATATTTAGGCAGTGATAAAGCGCGGGAGGTAGTCATTGATAACACAAACCTGATCGCGGATATGGTGGATTCCATCGACCCGGTCAGACCGGATAAATGTCCGCCTGTTATTGAAAACAGTGACCAGACGCTGACGGATATCTGCTATCGGAGAGCGCATGAGATCTATGGTGAGGTATTGCCGGATATTGTAGAAAAACGACTGGAAAAGGAACTGAATTCTATTATTTCCAACGGATTTGCCGTTATGTATATCATTGCGCAGAAGCTGGTATGGAAATCGGTGGAGGATGGGTATCTGGTTGGATCCCGTGGCTCCGTAGGTTCTTCCTTCGTTGCCAATATGGCGGGAATCACAGAGGTTAATTCCTTGAGTCCGCATTATTATTGTAAGAAATGCCATTATTATGATTTTGATTCACCCGAGGTTAAGGCATATGCCGGTAAGGCAGGATGTGATATGCCGGATAAGATCTGTCCGAACTGCGGCGAAAAGCTGGTCAAGGACGGTTTTGATATCCCGTTTGAAACATTCCTTGGATTTAAGGGAGATAAGGAGCCGGATATCGACCTGAACTTCTCCGGTGAATATCAGAGTAAGGCACATAAATATACAGAAGTTATTTTCGGTTACGGACAGACATTCCGCGCCGGAACGATCGGTACGCTGGCAGAAAAGACAGCGTATGGATATGTGATGAAATATTACGAAGAGCGTGGCATCCATAAGCGCCGCTGTGAGATCGAACGAATCGCAGAAGGCTGTACCGGCGTCAGACGTTCAACCGGACAGCATCCGGGCGGTATCGTTGTACTGCCGCTGGGCGAGGAGATCAACTCCTTTACGCCTGTACAGCATCCGGCAAATGATATGACAACGGATATCGTAACCACACATTTTGATTACCATAAGATCGACCACAACTTGTTAAAGCTGGATATTCTCGGACACGATGATCCGACCATGATCCGTATGCTGCAGGACCTGACAGGGATCGATCCGACAAAGATCCCGCTGGATGATAAGGATGTTATGAGCCTGTTCCAGAATACAGATGCACTCGGTGTCAAGCCGGAGGATATTTTAGGCTGTAAACTGGGATCGCTCGGTATTCCGGAGTTCGGTACCGATTTTGCCATGCAGATGTTAATTGATACGCAGCCGACCTCGTTTTCCGATCTTGTCCGTATCGCAGGTCTTTCCCATGGTACGGACGTATGGCTGGGCAATGCACAGACGCTGATCGAGGAAGGCAAGGCAACGATTTCGACTGCAATCTGTACGCGTGATGATATCATGATCTATCTGATGCAGATGGGTGTTGAGGCGGGACTTTCCTTTACGATCATGGAAAGCGTGCGAAAGGGAAAAGGCCTGAAGGACGAATGGATCGCGACCATGAAGGAACATAATGTACCTGACTGGTATATCTGGTCGTGCAAAAAGATCAAGTACATGTTCCCGAAGGCACATGCTGCAGCCTATGTTATGATGGCATGGCGTATTGCGTATTGTAAGGTAAATTATCCGCTTGCCTACTATGCGGCATTTTACAGTATCCGAGCGGACTGCTTTTCCTATGAACTGATGTGTCAGGGTAAGGAGCATCTTGAAGCCGTGCTGGCGGATTACAACAGAAGGAAGGATGAGCTATCCAAGAAGGAACAGGATTCCATCCGTGATCTGCGTATCGTGCAGGAAATGTATGCGAGAGGCTTTGAGTTTATGCCAATCGATATTTACAAAGCACATTCGAGATTGTTCCAGATCATCGACGGCAAGATCATGCCATCCCTCGGCAGTATCGACGGTATGGGAGATAAAGCAGCAGAAGCCATGATGGAAGCGGCAAAGGACGGACCGTTCTTATCCAGAGATGACCTGCGAAGCCGCAGCAAAGCACCGCAGAACGTTATTGATAAGATGGGCGAGCTGGGACTTCTTGGCAGCCTGCCCCAGTCAAACCAGTTGAGCTTATTTGACTTCATGTAATACTGCAGAGCCAGGCAGATTTATATAAAATTGCCCGTCAAGCTTGCTTGGAGAGGGCAATTTTTATAAATCTATATGGCGAGCAGCCATCATGAGCAAAAGGAAAGCCTCGAAGAGGCGATTTTGCGAATGGGGCTCTGCAGTATTAAGTATTACAAGTATACAAGCGTAAGCTTCGCGATATGCGAATGTCTGAGAGAATTGCGGGAGTGCGGAGCACGAAGCAATTCGTGGTATTACAATAATTGGAAGAGGCGATTTTGCGAATGGGGCTCTGCAGTATTAAGTATTACAAGTATACAAGCGTAAGCTTCGCGATATGCGAATGTCTGAGAGAATTGCGGGAGTGCGGAGCACGAAGCAATTCGTGGTATTACAATAATTGGAAGAGGCGATTTTGCGAATGGGGCTCTGCAGTATTAAGTATTACAAGTATACAA
>ERZ827150.3592-NODE-3592-length-14782-cov-4.058328_pt1 | contig 14782 bp, 11 predicted proteins | sample MGYA00519779_ERZ827150 | MGnify/ENA primary metagenome ERZ827150 (study PRJEB31778, sample SAMEA3449267) | human gut metagenome | biome: human gut; feature: human-associated habitat; material: faeces | place: United Kingdom | collected 2010/2012 ...
CACCTAAGAGCAAAGCGGATATGGCGTTTATTATGCACAGTTTATCATGGCTTGCTTCTAATGGAACTGCTGCCATTGTATGTTTTCCAGGAATTATGTACCGTGGCGGTGCAGAGCAGAAAATCCGTAAATATCTGGTAGACAATAACTATATCGACTGTATTATTCAGTTGCCGAGTAACCTGTTCTTTGGAACTTCGATTGCGACTTGTATCATGGTAATGAAAAAGAATAAGACAGACAACAAGACCCTGTTTATTGATGCCACAAGTGAATGCGTGAAGGTGACTAACAATAATAAGCTGACACCAGAGAACATTGATCGGATTGTAGATGTGTTTGCTAAGCGTGAAGAAATGGAACATTTTGCACATTTGGCAAGCTATGAAGAAGTCTCTGGCAATGATTATAATTTGTCTGTATCTACGTATGTTGAAGCAGAAGATACAAGAGAGAAAATTGACATTGTGAAACTTAATGCGGAAATCAAAGAAATTGTTGCCCGTGAGCAAGTGCTCCGTGATGAGATTGATAAAATCATCGCAGAAATCGAGGTGAACTCATGAGTACAAAAGAATTAAAAGTGTCTTTTAATGCCCCGTTAAATGAACTTGACACGGAAGTGCAGACATATGGATGCAGAGCAAATAACCCAGATATATGTGCTAATAATTCCATTACAAATATTTGTGCTTTTACATCTGAAGATGGTATTTGTAGAAAGCCGTCTCGTGCATGGAAAAAACAATATCATAAATTAAGTGGAGGACAGAAAAATGAGTAAAATTGATGATTTGATTCAAGAATTCTGTCCTGACGGAGTTGAATATAAACCAATAAAAAAATTGGCAGAAGTTGGAACTGGAAGCAGTAATGGCAATGAAGCACAGGAAGATGGAAAGTATCCATTTTTTATACGTTCACAAACCGTGAAAAGAAAAAATGAATGGGAATATGATGAAGAAGCAATTATTATACCTGGAGAAGGTGGGATTGGAGAAATATACCATTATGTGAATGGCAAATATGCTATTCATCAAAGGGTGTATCGTATACATTTTACTGATAATTCAGTTGATGTTAAGTTCGCTTATCATTATTTTCGCGCTTTTTTTAAGAATTTTATTATGCGTAAGGCCGTAAGTGCGACCGTGAAATCTATAAGAAAGCCTATGATAGAGGAGTTTATGCTCCCTGTACCTCCTCTGGAGGTACAACGTGAAATAGTCCATATTTTGGACTCTTTCACGTTACTTACAGCCGAGCTTACAGCCGAGCTTACAGCTCGGAAGAAACAGTATAGTTATTACAGAGACACTTTAATACAAAAAGAGTGTAAATCTGAAAAAGTTAAGCTGAATACTGTTTGTGAAATTTATGACGGAACACATCAAACACCAAAATATACTAACGGTGGAATACCATTTGTGAGTGTAGAAAACATTGATGATTTGTATGGAACACAAAAATTCATTTCGACAGAGGCTTATGCGAAATATAAAATTAAACCCCGCATAGGTGATGTTTTTATGACAAGGATTACTGCAGGGATTATTGGAAAATGTACAGTAGTAGAGCGAAATGATGATTTAGCTTATTATGTTTCGCTGGCATTGTTGCGTCCAAATGCAGATATTCTTGATAGCAAATATTTGAAGTATTATTTGGAAAGTGTTTGGGGCAGAAGAGAATTAAGTAAATGGATTTTGTGGGATGCAACACCTACAAAAATAAATAAGGATGATATTGGAAGAGTGCTTATTTCTGTTCCACCGCTTGATACGCAAAAAAGGTTGGTACAGGTAATCGAACATTTTGATGTTATTTGTACTGACTTGAATATTGGCTTGCCAGGCGAAATCGAAGCACGCCAGAAGCAATATGAATATTATCGAGATTTGCTCTTGACATTTGCTGAAACAGGAAGCACGCTATTGACAGACAGACAGACAGACAGACAGACAGACAGACAGACAGACAGACAGACAGACGGACAGACAGAGCTGAGTGCAATTAAGCTCATTCAATATGTGTTTGGTTATGTTACACTGCCAATGGGAAGTTTATTTGATTTCCGTAATGGATTGAGTAAAGGAAAAGATTTCTTTGGTTCAGGTATTCCTTTTATCCGATATACGGATGTTTATAATAACAGATTTCTTAACGGAGAGGATATTACCGCACTGGTTGAATGCACTCCTGCAGAAATTGAAAAGTTGGGAGTTCACCGTGGAGATGTGTTTTTTACCAGAACGTCAGAGACAGCAGAAGATGTTGGTTGGTCATCGGTAATGCTTGATGATATTGGCGATTGTGTATTTAATGGATTTACCATTAAAGCAACTCCAAAAACAAATTATCTGTTGCCGGAATATTGTGCATTTTGTTTTTCTACGGAAGATTTCCGAAAGTATGTTACAAGCCATTGCGCATTTACAACAAGAGCATCCTTAACAGGAAAAACGATTGCTGAGTATCAGCTTGCTATTCCGAGCATAGAAAAACAATGGGAAATTGTGAAGGTGTTGAATAAATTTCATAGTATTTGCAATGACCTGTCCGCAGGACTTCCGGCAGAAATCGAAGCACGCCAGAAGCAGTATGAATATTACAGGGATAAGCTATTATCCTTTAAAGAATTACCAAAGTAAGGAGGCGAGGATGTGCCGTACTTTAATATTGTAGCGGAGACATCGGAGAATACCGTTGTCACAGAATATGAGCCAGTCAAGAAGCGTTCTGACAGTTACCAGAGCGAAGCAGCACTGGAGCAGGAGTTTATCCGTCTGCTCTGTGAACAGGGATATGAATATCTGCCTATTCACACGGAGAAAGACCTGATTGCCAATCTACGTAAGAAATTAGAGGAACTGAATAACTATCAGTTTTCAGACACAGAGTGGGATGACTTTTTCAAAAATGCTGTTGCCAATCCAAATGAGCATATCGTGGAAAAGACCAGGAAGATGCAGGAGGATAATGTTCAAGTCCTGACTCGTGATGATGGTTCTTCCAAGAATATTACACTCATAGATAAAAAGAACATCCATAACAACAGGCTGCAGGTCATCAATCAGTATGTGATTGGCACGGAAAATGGTGCAAAGCATGACAACCGCTATGATGTTACAGTATTGGTAAACGGTCTGCCTCTTGTGCATATTGAACTGAAACGCAGAGGTGTAGCCATCCGTGAGGCGTTCAATCAGATTAACCGTTACCAGAGGGATTCTTTCTGGGCAGGATGCGGACTGTATGAGTACATTCAGATTTTTGTCATTTCCAATGGTACAAATACAAAGTATTATTCTAACAGCACCAGACGGAATGCGGAAAAGGAGCATGAGAAACGGGGAGCAAGTAAAACCAAGACCAGTAACAGTTTTGAGTTTACCTGCTTCTGGGCAGATGCCAATAACCGTGTGATTCCAGATCTGATTGATTTTACAAAGACTTTTTTCGCAAAGCATACGATTCTGAATATCCTTACGAAGTATTGCATTTTTACATCTGAGGATATGCTGATGGTCATGCGTCCGTACCAGATTACGGCTACGGAGCGAATTCTCAATCGTATCGAAATTGCCAATAATTATAAGAAGTACGGCAGTGTCGAGGGTGGTGGTTACATCTGGCATACCACAGGTTCCGGCAAGACGTTGACTTCGTTCAAGACGGCAAGACTGGCATCGAAGCTGCCTTATATTGATAAGGTGCTGTTTGTGGTTGACCGTAAGGATCTGGACTACCAGACCATGAAAGAATATGACCGTTTTGAAAAAGGGGCAGCTAACAGCAATACTTCGACTACTATATTAAAAAGGCAGTTGGAAGACCTGGACGCACACATCATTATTACTACCATTCAGAAACTGGCTACCTTTATAAAGAAGAATCCGGGCCATGAAGTGTATACGAAACATATCGTTATTATTTTTGATGAGTGCCACCGTAGTCAGTTCGGGGATATGCACACTGCGATTGTGAAGAATTTCAAAAAATATCATCTGTTTGGATTTACAGGAACACCGATTTTCTCTGTTAATTCCGGCAGAGCAAAAAATCCAGAATTCTTTACTACAGGTCAGACCTTTGGAGACCAGCTCCACAGCTACACGATTGTAGATGCGATTAATGATAAAAATGTTCTTCCATTCCGGGTGGATTATATTAAAACGATGGATGTGGAAGAAGAAATCACAGACGAGATGGTCTGGGACATCAACCGTGAAAAGGTTATGATGGCTCCTGAACGAATTCAAATTGTGACACAGTATATACTGGAGCATTTTGACCAGAAGACCTATCGTGGGGATAAAACATACATATATAATACGCTGACTAATATCGCCGAGGTGGCTTCTGCCAAACGGGATGAGGTAGAGGAGATTAAGCAAAAACAGCGTATCAGCGGTTTTAATTCTATTTTTGCAGTATCGAGTGTTCCGATGGCAAAACTATATTATCAGGAATTTAAAAAGCAGATGGCAGCAGACCCGACCAAGAAATTGCGTGTCGCAACCATTTTCAGTTATGGTGCAAATGAGGAAGAATCGGATGGTATTCTGGATGAAGAAAATTCAGAGGATACCTCTGCACTCGATCAGCCGTCCAGAGAATTTCTGGAAGAAGCCATCAAGGATTATAATGAAATGTTCCATACGAATTACGATACCTCAAGTGATAAATTCCAGAATTACTATAAAGATGTGTCACTTCGTATGAAGAACAAGGAATTGGATATTCTGATCGTAGTAAATATGTTCCTGACAGGTTTTGATGCCACAACCATGAATACGCTGTGGGTAGACAAGAATCTGAAAATGCACGGGTTGATACAGGCATTTTCCCGTACCAATCGTATTTTAAATTCCATCAAGACTTTTGGAAATATTGTATGTTTCCGAAATCTGCAAAAGCGAGTGGATAGCGCCATTTCCCTGTTCGGAGACAAGAATGCCGGAGGCATTGTTCTGTTACAGAGCTTTAAGGATTATTATTACGGATATGAATCTGTGGATGGTAAGCCAATGCCGGGGTATGTGGACATGATGGAGGATTTGAATAATAAGTTTCCTTTGTCAGAGCCACAGATTGTCGGAGAACAGAACCAGAAGGATTTTATTGCATTGTTTGGTGCAATTCTCCGTATGAGAAATCTGTTGCTTTCCTTTGATGATTTCAAGGGGAAAGAGCTGATTTCCGAACGTGATTTACAGGATTACCTTGGACGCTATCAGGACTTGCGTGATGAGTGGAAACGCAAGCGTCAGGAAAGCGCGGATATTACGGATGATGTAGTATTTGAGATTGAGCTGATCCGGCAGATAGAAATTAACATTGATTATATTCTCATGCTTGTAAAGAAGTATCATGATACTCATTGCGAAGATAAGGAAGTCCTGATTACCATTAATAAGGCGATTGATGCCAGTCCGGAACTGCGTAGTAAGAAGCAGCTCATTGAAACCTTTATTGCAGGAATCAATGATGTGGATGATGTCATGAATGAATGGCATGAGTATGTGGTGGAACAGCGAGACCATGACCTTAATGCGATTATCACGGAAGAAAAGTTGAAGCCGGAAGATACAAGGAAGTTCATGGAGAATGCGTTCCGTGACGGAGAGATCAAAACAGCCGGAACGGATATAGATAAACTTATGCCGCCAATTTCACGCTTTGGCGGTGGTGGCAGAGCCAAGAAGAAACAGGGTGTCATTGACAAGCTGAAGACTTTCTTTGAAAAGTACTTCGGTATCGGTGGTTCGTCTACTTTTACTGAGCTGGAGCATAAGACAGTGAATTATGACATGAACAGTCAGAAATCGCTGTCGATGGTAGCAGAACCTAAAACACCATACGGAAAATAGTTTTCTAAGTTAATTTGCAGGATTCGGATTTTAACTGTGTGCAATTCGAGGCGGTTAGTATTCATCCACCGGTAGCGGTGGAGATTTTATTGCAATAAAAAAGGAAGTCCAGCAGGTCTTCCTTATGGTCACAGTTATAGCTAGTTTCTGTAACCTGATCATTATGTACAATACTATTTTTGATTTATAGATGTAAGTAATTTAATATACTTTTATTTTTAATATGGACATCCAATTAGCCGGGAACCCCATCAATTCCATAGTTTTATCAGATGAATTATATTTTTTAATGACTTTCTTTAATTCATAATAAAACTGTCGAAAATCAGCGGCATCAAGTAAATATTTCAATGAAATTACTGTAGCAAATAAATCGGATTTGCCCTGTTGGTATCTGGAATTTACCTTCTGAATATGCAGTTTCTTATGTGCGACAAGGTCAGGAATGGAATCTTGGGTTTTTGCATTAAATAAGCGATTGCCATGAGCACAAATATTGCGGTATTTAGTGAGGATGATGAGCATCTTACCAAGTTCATTTCTGCCGATATGGTGGAAATCATTACATACAAGGGTTTTGCAGTGCCCTTTTAAATAACGGTACATGCTGGCAGTTTCACCAATGGTAAGGTCGGTGGTAAGAACCCATAAAGGTACATCTTGATAAGTATGCATATAATGAGAAACTTGGGGAGATGGATGCCGACCATTAATCTTGCTATTCATTTTGCGAAATAGATACTGTACATCGGACAGGTTATTGCCATAGTCATAATTGTTGATATCCTGATAAAAAGCCATACCGTTACCATATGTATTGCTAAAATGATATGAAATGGATGATTTAACATGCTTTTCAAAGATTAATATATATTTCAAGAATACATCTCTCAATTCTGCATCAAACAAATACAAATTATAGATATCATCGAAGGTGGTGCCAGGATAAAAGCTATTAGTTGCAGGATCTTTAAAAATATCCTTGTATCCGTTGATAAGACCATAGTAACTGATTTTTTCAAGAGCAGTTGTTGCAGAAACTTCATCGTTAATGACTAACTGTTTTTGCTTTAAATATTTAATTTGAGCCTGATAATCTAGAAAAGGCTTCTTTTGTAGATTGTTAGCCATAAAACACCTCCAAAACTTTCTGCATATATAACAAAACGGCCCCCGCAGGAGCCGCTCGGGTTACGGGCTTCTCAAGTTTCCGTAACTCATTCACTACGAAAAGTATAATCCATCTATGACAGAATGTCAAATGCTTTTTAGTAGTGAATATATGATATGCAACTCTTGAAATAATTATAACACAAACTTTACAACCACGAATTGCAAAGTGGGCAGAAGTTACAAGACAAGGTAATTAGCACATGTTCTTTGCTACATGTTTAAATGACGAAATGATAGGATTTACTTCCATGAATATTGTGGCATCCTCCGAATACGAGATTAGATACGGTTATACAAATAAATCGCAGGGACATGGATATACACAGAGAAGGTTAGTTTTTTCGAAGATGAAAGTGGCAACGATATTTATTTTGAAGGTGGAAATTTTCTCAAGAATTTGACCTTGGATAAATAATTGCGGAGAACTTAAAACAGAAAGGACATAACAGTAATGCGTGAAGTATGGGATGTATATACGAAAGACAGGAAGAAAACAGGGAAAACCTGCATACGCGGTGAGCAGGGACAACTCTCGGAGGATGAATTCCATTTGTGGATAACGGTCTGGATCAAGAATCCTGAGACCGGCAGATATTTAATTTCGCAGCGTTCGGCTGATAAGGAAACAGATCCGTTAAAATGGGAAACTGTTGCAGGACATTCTGTATCAGGTGAGAACAGTTTGGATGCGGCTCTGCGTGAAGTATCTGAAGAGGTTGGGATTACGCTGCAGCCGGAAAAAGCAGTGATCCGTTCTACTAAAGTTGCTTTTACATACGACGGGAAACGTCATAACTGGATAAGAGATGCTTATTATTTTGAGACAACGGATGAACCGGATTTGCAAAAAGCATCAACTAATGAAGTGCTTCAGACAAGATGGCTCACATTGCCGGAAATCAGAGAAAAATACGAGCATGGCGACTGCTGTCTCAGTGTGAAAGATATTTTCGGATTTGAGGAAAATCCCGTGCCGGCAGATAGGTATCAGGATATTATAGGACAGGTGGTAAGAGGAAAAATAGACCGCCCTATGGGAAGTTGTCACCCGCGTCATAAGAATATATTTTATCCGGTCAATTATGGTTATGTTACCGGGATAACAGGCGGAGACGGAGCAATTCGTAGTGATGTGACTGTTCCGGGTGATGATGAAATATACGCACAGATTGCATTTCAGGAACAATTTTTAAACGGTGTTCTGGTCGGATAGTAGGCTTCGGTAAAGTTTTTACCGAAGTCTATTTTTTGCCACAAGTTGTCGTACAATTTGCAGGAGAAATGCCATGGCAGAAAATACAGAATTAATGACGGTAGATAATATATTTAATCGGGTTTATGTCATAAGGGGTCATCAGGTTATGCTTGATTATGATTTGGCTGAGATTTATGGGTATGAAGTGAAGCGTTTGAATGAGCAGGTAAAGCGTAATATCGCAAGGTTTCCGGAAGATTTTATGTTTCAATTAACAACAGAAGAAGATGGGTTCTTGAAGTCGCAATTTGCGACTTCAAGTTGGGGTGGAAAAAGAAAACTTCCGTATGCGTTTACGGAACAAGGCATTTATATGCTTGCTACAGTTCTCAGAGGTGAGCTTGCAGAACAGCAAAGTATTTTTATTATGCGTGCATTTCGTGAAATGCGTCATTATATAAAACAAAACCAGCAGTTTGTCACACAGTCAGAGATGCATCTTGTAAGTGCGAGAGTATCAGAAATTTCTGTACAAATGTCAAATATGGCTGATAGACAGAAGAAAACAGAACAAGATATTCAAGTTATTCAAAAGAGCATAGACACACTTAATGAAAATTTTGTTTCGGATAAGGATTTCAAAAATTTTGTTATTTATAAAGGACAGAAGTTTGAGGCTGATGCAACATACATAGATATATATCAGCAGGCAAAAAAGAGTATTTATGTAGTGGATGATTATGTGAATATAAAGACCTTACAGCTATTATCGCAGAAGCAAGCTGGTGTGGAAGTGGTTTTATTTACAGAAAATGGTCATGGAAAAAGAGGTTTTTTGACAACGGCGGTAGTAAATGATTTTATACAAGAATATCCACCACTCAGAATTAAACCTAATGCAGACTGCCATGACAGATTGATAGTTCTGGATTATGGTTTGGCTACAGAACAGGCATATCATTGTGGTGCATCCAGTAAGGATGCAGGAAAGAAGTTATGTGCCATAAATGTTATAATAGAAACAAGTATGATTCATCCGGTAATAGATAAGTTGCTATTAGCTCCGGATAAACAGATATAGTCATTTTTGTGTCGGGTGTCCGTAGAGAGGCGAGGGTAATGCCCGAATTTAAATATCTCATTAGCGGGTAGGCAGTCAGAGCAATGGCTGTCTATTTTTATGTTGAATTATGGTTGGAACAGAATCTATTGTATTATTTTCCGTTTTGAAAAAGGAAGGAGATTCCGGTGATGACATATTATTCTATAAAAATAGTTTGATTTCAATGGCTGAAGATTGGGAAGAGATGGGTGATATTAAGAAATTCATTCCTATAGGATGGCTTGGCTATTCTGGTGGATACGTTCTCTATGAAGTGAGTAGTCATAACATTTTTTTGGAAAATCTGGATATAGATGGAGAAGTGGAAGATAAGCCAATTGCCAATTCTCTAAAAGAACTTATTAACAATATGAATGTTATAATGTAATTGTTTTATTTGGGGCGGAACTTTAGTAATAAATCCCCTGCAAAAGAATCCCTCTGGATCACAGAAAAAACTGTGATTCAGAGGGATTTTTCTGTTCTCGTGTCAAAAAAGAACATCAAAATAGCGCAAAAATCCTTTGTTTATGCGCTGATAACGTTTTCACAATATTGCAGGAAATGATGCTTTGATATGCGATAAATGGCGTGCAAAACACCTGAAATATTCTGCATAAAGCCAAATATGAGGATCTGGGGCAACTGCGAGAAAACGTTTTCACGCATAGGTTTTGAATTTGTCAGGTTATGCGTTTATATTGCATACATACCCGATAGCAAAAGCGGGAAAACAAAAAGACAAATCAAAGGAGGAAGAAGACATGAGAAAGAAATTTATTACTTTACTGACAGTGACAGCGCTTGGATTAGGGGTTCTTACAGGATGCGGATCTGGCAGGGGTACAGACAATACATCAGCATCGCAGACAGACACGGCAAAGAGTGTGGAGATCACGAATGTGTCCTATGATCCTACTAGAGAATTGTATGCGGTGTACAAAGAATTGTTTGCAACACACTGGAAAGAGGAGAAGGAACAGGACGTATCGGTCGTGCAGTCCCACGGCGGTTCCGGCAAGCAGGCACTCGAGGTTGCAAATGGACTTCAGGCAGACGTTGTCACACTGGCACTCGAGGGTGATGTGGATGAGCTTATAGAGCTTGTGGGGCTGAAAGGTCTGGAGAAGAGATACCCGAGACAACTTTCGGGCGGTCAGAGACAGAGAGTTGCATTTGCCAGAGCGCTTGCGACCAGTCCGCAGCTTCTGCTGCTGGATGAGCCATTTGCGGCGATCGATGCGAAGGTCAGAAAGGAGCTTCGGGCATGGCTGCGGGAACTGATCAATCAGGTCGGTATCACGAGCATATTTGTCACACATGACCAGGATGAGGCCGTGGAGGTTGCGGATGAGATCATCATAACGAATCACGGAAGAGTTGAGCAGATCGGAATACCCGTGGATATATACAACGACCCACAGACGGAGTTCGTGGCGCAGTTCCTTGGGGAGCCGACTACACTGGATGCGTACACCGGCTTCAAGGGCTTTCACGATGTGAACGCGGGGGCAAGAGCTATATTAAGACCGGAGTTTGTAAATGTATATAAGACCGGGGAAGTCGTGCCATATCCGGTGTCGATCGAGACCGGAGTGGTAAAGCGTGTGGCGTTCAGGGGTAATATGACAGAACTTGTGATAAGGGTAAATGGTGCAGACATAGTGGCACACAGGCAGCTTGGACAGCCGCTTATCACAGAGGGCGAAGAAGTCGCGGTGTTTGTGAGAAAGATGTTCCTCGCAGGTGGAAGCTGGGACGGAGTCAGAACAGAGGTCAATGAAGCAGTGAGAAATGAAGAGAGCGTTATAATATAAATGGAAACCTGTCGCGTAAAGTGGCAGGTTTTGCTTTACTATGCAGGATAAAACATATAAAATGGATAGTAACATGGGTGACCATTTACATGTTTATCGTGAGTATAAACTTGCTATTTCATCTGTTAGATGATAAACTCAAAACAGAATATGTTTCAACTATCCGATATAAGGAGCGAAGATATATTGAAAGAACATGAGAAAAAACTGGGGAAGACACAGTCACAGATTAATATTACAAGAAGCGAGTTTCAACGTAGTTTTAAAAATCATTATGGCATGTATAAAAAGACGGGAACGGATATGCCATATCGTTCCCGCCTCTTAATGTTATTTTATTCGGTGGAATGTGGATTAAAAAGTTTGATTCTAAAAAATATTGGGAAAAATACATATGAAGAATTGAAATCCTATTATACAATAAATGGAAAAAAAGCACCTGGACATGACTTAAAAGCAATGACAAAGGAAGTTGGGATAGAAACCAAATTCCCGCTAAAAAGGATTCAGCTTAAGGGCGGTGGCTTTGTGTTACCAGGGAAATATAATGAATTGTGGAGATATGGTGCCTGCATTAAGAACGCAGAGGAGGAACAGAGTGAAGAAAAGACTTTGGTTCGGATTGCAGAATGGTTATCTCAGAGGATATAGAGAGGGTGAATAAATGAGTTATTATTTTACATGGCATGACATAGAAGATATTTTTGAAGAAAAAAGAAGCTCATGGCCAAAAACATGGATTGATGTACAGGTTTATAGTGACTGTATTGAAATTTATCAAAATATTGATGAACCGCAGGAATCAGATACACAATATTTAAAAGAGATTTTTGGACGTAATTATTCGGTGGAAAAAAATACACTGCTCGTTGATTTTACAGAAACATGTTTAGAAATAATTTTTCAGAGAGACGATAGTCCAAAAGCAGAAAGGAAATATGCACCGTTATTTAGAGATGTTTATTTTCAAAAGTGTGAAAAAGCAGATACTGATTTTGATGGATTGAAAATGATTGCATTTCATTCATACAAAGGAGGTGTAGGACGAACGCTTTCGCTTACTGCCTTTTTAAGACAGTGTTCCCAAAAATATCCAGATAAAAAAATTCTTGTAGTAGATGCCGATGTGGAAGCACCTGGTTTAACATGGATGGCAGAAGCGGGATATCGAAAAATTAGTTATCTTGATATTTTGTCAATCATGAATTATGAACAAAGCTCAGATCAGATGATAGATAAATTATCAAATTTAATAAAGACTTCGACGGTTAGTGTTGCTACAGATAAAAAGATAATTGATCATTATTTTATTCCTGTTTATCGGGAAAAGGAACAGATTATGAATGTTGTAGCAAGACCTGAACAGGTTTTGTTGACGAAGGAAAATAAATTTTATATTACGGAAACGATAGCTGAAATAGCAAAGAAAGTTGGAGCAGATCTTGTATTGGTTGATCTTCGCGCTGGAATTACAGAATATTCGGCACCATTTTTGTTTGATCCACGTGTAATTAAATATTATGTAACTTCCACGTCATTACAGTCGGTAAAAGGAACAAATCAAATATTGGAACAGGTATATAAAAAAACCAATGCCGATTTTTTGAAATCAAGAATTCTGTTAACTATGATTCCTGAGACGATGAAACCTGAAGAAATTCAGGAGATTGAGAATCAAATCGTAAATGAGGTTGAAAGTGGAGCAGACACGGATAATGCCACTTTTTTGCGGGATGAATACTTTATGGAGTTGGGATTTGATAAAGCACTTGTGAGAACAACAGATTTCAATACGCTTTGTGAAAAACTGAAAGCAAGCGAATTGGCATCTTTAATGGATGAGCAAGTGAAAAGTTTGTTTGTGGGCGAGCAAAAAGATGAAACGTTATTTGAAGATGAGGATAAGGTTCGTGACATTCTGAAACGTATATATGAGATTTCTTATGCGGAGACAACTGCGGAGGGTACGGCAAGTACGAATATGCTTGTAACATCTTCTATCAAGGAAATGATAAAGAATTTTAAAATGGAACTTCCGAGAATTGTTGTATCAGGTGCGAAGGGATCAGGAAAAACATACATCTATAAGCAGTTGTTGCAAGCGAAGACATGGGAAAAGTTTATTGAACAGACAGGTACATCGTTAGATGCGGGACATGAAACAATTATAATTCCGTTGTTGGCAAGTATAAATTCACAGAATATGAAACCCCTTATCGAGGAATGTATGAAATATGCGGGTCAAGCGTTAACTGGAATCAAGATAAAGAAAAATGCAGATACAATAAATTATAATACACTGATGAATTTACTGGAAACATCTGAATTGACAAGGATGGAGTGGGTAAAGCAGTGGCTTGATTTGATAATTGGAATGTTCCAAGAGGATTATAAGGATATCTCCGAATTAGATAAGGCTTTTGAAAATAGTGGAAAAAGAGTCGTGTTTGTTGTGGATGGTTTGGAGGATGTTTGTGCAGATTCGCAGACAGAAAAAAATGATAGATGGAAAATGCTTCTCAGGTCATTGTGTCAGAATGTTGTGAATGAATTGCAGAGACTTGATTATGGAAATATTGGAATAATAGTTTTTGCACGAAAAGATATGATTAGTAATGCAATTGATACCAATATGGAACAGTTTAGAAGTATGTATTATAACTATGAATTAAACTGGACCCAAACGGAAGCGTTACGTCTTGCATTATGGATTGCGTCAAAGGCTTATCCGGAGTTAACAGAAGGAATTGATGTTCTAAATGCGACAAGGTCTGTCCTGACAGATAAATTAACAATCCTATGGGGACTGAAATTGGGGAGAAGAGATTCACGGGAAGCATTTTCGGATCGTTGGATTTTGGCAGCGTTGTCGGATTTTACAGGGCAATTACAGGCAAGGGATATTGTCAGATTTTTAAGATATTCATCAGAAGGATATGGAGAAGCTAAGTTTGTGTATAAAGATCGTTTAATCATGCCAGTTGACATACGCAAAGCAATTGGATCATGTGCAGCCGATAAATACAAGGAAATTAAGGCAGAAATGCGTAATATTTATGAAATTCTTGAAAAATTCGAAAAAATGAAAGGTATAAAAACATTACCATTAACTTTGGACAAAATCGAATTAACGGGTGACGAGATTTCTAAATTAGAAGCACAGGGGTATTTAAAGATTTCTGATGAGAAATATTATTTACCGGAGATTATTCGTTTGCCTCTTGGATTTACTTACGAACGTGGGGCAAGACCAAAGGTTTTATCACTATTAGTACAGTAATATCCCATATACCAGAGGAAGAAGTTGTATCAGCAACGATGTGAACATTTTAGTAGATTTCTTGGCGCATGGACGTGCGGAGGATGGCTCCGGGGAAAACTTTGATGATGATTTTTATTTCGATGGACGATCGGGAGCATAGGGGGTAATCAAGAATAAACCTGTCGAGTTAATTGGCAGGTTTATTTTTATGTTCAAACATATTGAAATATAATAGAATTAAATATATTTTTCTGTAATAAAAACGGCGGGAGGTAAATCTTGCCTTTTTGGTAAAATCCTCCCGCTGCATTATAGCATATTTGGGGATAGATTGGTAGATAGAAATATAACAGAACATAT
>ERZ827150.3597-NODE-3597-length-14772-cov-2.287762_pt1 | contig 14772 bp, 15 predicted proteins | sample MGYA00519779_ERZ827150 | MGnify/ENA primary metagenome ERZ827150 (study PRJEB31778, sample SAMEA3449267) | human gut metagenome | biome: human gut; feature: human-associated habitat; material: faeces | place: United Kingdom | collected 2010/2012 ...
TTATACTTAGGATCGCATCCGATGCCGGGGCGACTAAGGTATATAGATCAGTCCGCACCGTATCTTTCTCTTTTTGCATTTTGCCTAAAAAGAACCAGACTGCCACCAGAGTAGCGAGAGCAGCTATAACGAATGTCACTATTTCTCGCTTGTCAGCTTTCATTGTACGTTATGTTTTCTTGGGACTCAGGAAATATTTACACCAAGGTTTGAGACCACATTCTTCGCATTTGGGCTTGCGGGCGATACAGGTGTAACGTCCGTGCAGGATCAACCAGTGGTGGGCGATCGGGATTTGTTCCTCCGGGATATGCTTCACCAACTCCTTTTCCGTTTCCAACGGGGTTTTGCTGTTGTTTGTCAGGCCGATGCGGTTGGCTACGCGGAACACATGTGTGTCGACAGCCATTGCCGGCTTGTTGTAGACGACCGAGGCTATGACGTTTGCCGTCTTGCGGCCTACGCCGGGCAACTTTTGCAACTCGTCGATATCGGATGGTACGACACCGTCGAAATCGGACATCAGCATCTTCGCCATGCCGACTAAATGTTTTGATTTATTGTTGGGATAAGATACGCTTCGGATATATTCAAAGATCACTTCCGAAGTAGAAGCGGCCATGACTTCGGGGGTCGGAAAATCCCGGAAGAGGGCAGGAGTGATCATATTCACCCGTTTATCCGTACATTGGGCGGACAGGATCACAGCGATAAGCAATTGATACGGGTTGTCGTAATGCAGTTCCGTTTCGGCGACCGGCACATGCTTGTTGAACCAATTCAAGACTCCTTTATATCGTTCCTCTTTGCGCATATATTATTTTATTAGTGACATGAAATTTTTACCAAGAAGCAATCCTAAGAATACGGCTAACAATCCTAACACATTGCTGGCGATCAGGTTTAAAAGTGCCAACTTATATTCGCCTGTTTTCATCAGCGACATCGTATCTAGTGCAAACGAAGAGAATGTGGTAAATCCGCCGAACAGCCCGGTGAAGAGAAATACTCTTGCGCCCGCAGATAGATTACAAGTTTCGGCTATACTCCAACAGAAGCCGATGAGGAAAGAGCCGATCACATTGACCGAAAGTATCCCGAAAGGGAAGGAGTGTAGCATCGAACGCTGTACCCACGTGGAAACTCCGTAGCGGAATACGGTGCCGATTGCCCCTCCTGTTATAAGTAGTAAAACCTTTATCATACCATTTACGTTTTTAGTGTGTTTTTCCCCGGGCTGGTTAAGGACCCGGGGAAGATGGTAAATGATTTAGGTTCTCAACTTAATTGGCTGACTCAAACTGTCTCAGAAAACGGACATCGTTTTCGGAGAACATGCGTAAGTCTTTTACTTGGTATTTCAGGTTTGTTATACGCTCAATCCCCATTCCTAAAGCATAACCGGAATATACTTTGCTGTCGATACCACAGTTTTCAAGCACATTCGGGTCTACCATACCGCAACCGAGAATTTCTACCCAACCGGTTCCTTTACAGAACGGGCAGCCTTTTCCACCACAGATATTACAAGAAATATCCATTTCGGCAGAAGGTTCAGTGAACGGGAAATAAGATGGACGCAAGCGGATTTTCGTGTCTGCGCTGAACATTTCTTTGGCGAAGAACAGTAATGCCTGTTTCAAGTCGGCGAAAGAAACGTTTTTGTCCACATACAAGGCTTCTACCTGATGGAAGAAACAGTGTGCGCGATAGGAGATCGCTTCATTACGATATACACGTCCCGGACAGATAATACGGATAGGAGGCTCTTGATTCTCCATGACACGTGTTTGTACGGAAGAAGTGTGTGTACGAAGCAATACGTCCGGATTATGTTGGATAAAGAAAGTATCCTGCATGTCGCGGGCAGGGTGGTCTTCTGCAAAGTTCAAAGAAGAGAATACATGCCAGTCGTCTTCGATTTCCGGTCCTTCAGCAATGCTGAATCCTAAGCGTCCGAAGATGTCGCAGATTTCTTTCTTTACGAGTGAAAGCGGATGGCGAGTACCTAATTCAATAGGATAGGATGTACGGGTGAGGTCGATGTCATCATTCGTCGTCTGTACATTCTCAAAGCTGGCTTTCAGCTCATTAATTCTATTTTGGGTTGCCTCTTTCAGCTTGTTGAGGTGCTGGCCGACTTCACGCTTCTGATCTGCCGCTACATTACGAAAATCATTCATCAGCAAAGATATTTCACCTTTTTTGCTGAGATATTTAATGCGTAATGCCTCCAGTTCTTCAGCGTTTGCCGCTTTCAGGTTCTCTACTTCCTTAAGCAGAGCGTTAATCTTATTGATCATTTCTAATCATTTTTATTTTCAACGTGCAAATTTACTCCTTTCTTTGAATACTGCAACCGATTACGGTGGGTTTTTTTGAAAAAAGGGAGTCAACTATTCTCTTTTTATCAGAAATTGTAAGCTACGCCGATACCTAAAATATCTTTGAACTGAACTTTGGCGCCGCGTTTTTCGCCTTCATCATTAATGGTTTTCACGTCGTTGTCGTATTTGAGCATGGTGTTGAGTGTAGCATTGAGGTATTTGTTAATTTTCATGTTGATCAGAACATCCCAGTTCATGTCTACGTTACCGAACTGCTTATTATAAGGAATAAAAAAGTCCACGTTTATGATCTGGTTCACGTTCTCCATGATTTTTCACAAATGTAAAAAACAGGTAGCATTCGCTTTTGTTTACCCAGACTTCACAGATCAAAGTTATTATCCGTTCATCTTACCGTTTTCTTTTGAGCGGCAACCGAGGGAAGAGCTTTCTAAAACGGATCAAATGACTCGTGATGTTGCTGCCCGCAATGATGATTGTCACGGCGAGAATAATTAATAATATCCCGCAACCGATCCTTGGTGTCAAGGTTTCGCCGAACACGGCAACCCCGAAAAATACAGCTGTGACCGGCTCTAGTGCTCCCAGTATGGCTGTCGGTGTCGAACCGATATACTGGACAGCACTAGTTGTACAAAGGAATGAAATGGCGGTAGGGAAGACGGCAAGCGCGATCAGGTTTCCCCAAAGATACCATTTGGCCACAATATAAAGGTCTTTCCCGAATCCGACACGGACAAAGAATAGAGATACGCCGAAAAGCAATATGTAAAAAGTCAGCGGAAGCGTAGCCACGTTTTTCAGTGTCGATTGGTTCACTCCTATTATGTAGATGGCATAGGAGAGAGCTGAAGCCATAACCAGCAAAACACCGGTGAGACTGAGTGTTGTGCCATCACCGCTTTTATAGAGCAGACCGATACCTGATAGTGCCAGTAAAATGCAAAAGACTGTTTGTAAGGTTAGTTTCTCTTTGAATACAAGTGCCATAATCAATGCGACCATGATCGGATAGACGAAAAGAAGTGTAGAAGCAATCCCGACTTCCATATAATTGTAACTTTGGAACAAAGCTAATGAAGAAAAAGCAACCAATAGCCCCATGACAATCAGTGGAACTGCTGCTTTATGTTCTATTTTGAAACTTCTCCCTCTCCCTTTAATCATCATGCCTAGTATGGGAATTGCGAACAAGTACCTGAAAAAAAGAACCGAATCAGGATCCATTCCGTCTTTATACAGTGGAAGAGCAAATAGTGGGTTAGTTCCGTAAGTCGCAGCGGCGATCGCTCCCAAAAAATATCCTTTTACCTTTGTATTCATGTCATGTAGAATTTGAGGTGCAAATGTAATAATATATATTGATCTTTTTTGTTCTGTTAAAATCTGCAATTTGTAATTTCCTGCCCTTGTATCTCTCCCTTTTGGAGGCTGGACAGGGAAGGAAGCGAAACTACAGCAGCTTACAATAATCCCTGCAAAAAGTTATTCACATTCGGATACCTATGAGAGGCAAAGGCATTTGCTTAGTCAAATAATAAAATAAATGTTTCCGGGCATTGAAATAAAAAGAGGATAAATATTGGGGGAGGATACCCGGGAACATTCTTTGTATTTAATTTATTTTGACTTTTTCCCCTGATGGGCTACGGCATCCATTAGTTTTTTGATTTTTTCCGGATCGTCGAGGAAATAATCCTTTACGAAATTCAGATTATCGTCAAACTCAAATATATACGGTACGGCAGTCGGCAGATTGAGATGTATGATTTCGTCGTCCGGAATGTTTTTTAAATATTTGATGATCCCGCGTAGGCTGTTCCCATGAACGGCAATCAATATCTCATCGGAAGTTTCGAGTGAAGGGATTTTCCTTGTTCCAGATACTTTCCCCGTGGCGGAGCAATACTATTTTTTTCATATTCTTCTGTTTTTACATTTATATATATAACAACAGGACGAAGGCGATGGATTAGAGCTGCTTTTTCATTAATCTGTAAAAGTGGTTATATTATCTGTAATCCGTATACAGTCCGGTTATTATTATCCGTCTATTTTTGCAATTGTAAAAGCTTGTCTGGTATTTTATCGAAAAAGTAGTATATTTGCAGGCAATAATTTAAGAATCAAAAAATTGTGGGATATGCCTTTGAAGCGTTTCGGAGTCTCGTTGGAGGATAACCTGCTGGAGTCGTTGGATCAGTATGTGAGCGAGAACGGTTTCGCCAACCGTTCGCAGGCGATCCGTTTTCTGGTGGAGAAGAATGTCGCTGAAAAGAAATGGCAATGTAACCATATCGTGGCAGGTACGATCATTCTTATGTATGACCAGGTAAAAAAGGATATTACTTCCCGGATTGCCGATATTCAGCAAAATTATCAGGATGTTATCTTGTCTTCTTCCCAATATTATGTGAACCGGAATTTTTGTCTGCACATTGCAACCGTGATGGGCACAGCTTACCGTCTGACTGAGTTGTCGGACCGGTTGACTACGATAAAGGGGCTTAAGCATGGCAAGTTGGTTATGAGCCGGGCTGATTAGATATATTTTTTACCCGTATGGTGACACGAATTTTGAAAAGTGTAACACGATTAAATAACAATAGAAATTTAATACATAAAAGTGAGATATGAAAAAAGTAATTTTACTTGCTTCCGGGCTTTTGTGCAGTTCGCTGGTCTTTGCAAGCGATCCGGCTGCAATTGATAGTCTGATTAATTTACAGGGGGTTGTGATTTCAGCGAATAAGGTACAAGTGAACCGAAGCAGTGTGCCACTTACTATCTCGGTGATAGACCGGGAGCAGATCGAGGCGAGCAGCGAATCGGCATTGTTGCCGGTACTTTCCCAACATGTCCCCGGATTGTTTGTGACGCAAAAGGGAATTACCGGTTTTGGAGTTTCGGAAGGAGCGGCAGGTACGGTTAACATTCGTGGTGTCGGAAGTGGAAATAAGGTTTTAATGCTGTTCGACGGGCAACCGCAATGGGCTGGAGTGTTCGGACATTCTTTGCCTGATACCTATGTGGCTTCGGATGTAGAGCGAGTGGAAGTGATTCGTGGTCCCGGTTCTTTGCTGTATGGTTCTAACGCGATGGGAGGGGTTGTCAATATCATTACCCGTCATCATAAACAGGAAGGACGGCGTACACAGGCGCGTGTGATGTATGGCTCTTACAATACGCAAAAATATATGGTGAATAATGGTTTTAACGTAGGTAAATTCAGTAGTTTTATCTCGATAAATCACGATCGAACCGATGGGCATCGATCAAATTCGGATTTTAACATCACAAATGGTTTTGCTAATTTAGGATATGCTTTCAATGAGCATTATAAGATGACAGGTGATGTAAGCCTTGCCAAATCGAAGTTTCAAAATCCTGGTAAAACATTTGAGCCTGTTATAGGCAATAAAATGAATATTTTGCGTGGAACAGCTTCTATGGCATTGGAAAATAATCAGGGTAAGATGAGCGGGGCCTTGCGCCTGTTCTATAATTGGGGAAACCATAAAATCAATGATGGTTACAATCCAGGAGAAGAGCCTTTGACTTATCTTTTTCGTTCTGACGACCACAACGTGGGAGTCCAATTGTATGAATCGTTCCGTTTGTTTAAGGGGAATAACTTTACTGTCGGTGTGGATTATAAAAACTGGGGTGGACATGCTTGGAATGACAATAATGACGGTTCAAAAAAAGAATTGGTGGATAAAACGGTGAATGAAACAGCCGGATATGCCATCATGCAACAAGAACTTTTTGGCATATTGAGCCTGAATGCCGGTGTCCGCTATGAACACAGTAGCACTTATGGAGGCGAATGGGTTCCGCAGGGAGGAGTTACGGTACGTCCGTTTGAAGGAAATACGATCCGTGCATCTGTCTCTAAAGGATTTCGTAGTCCGAATATCCGCGAAATGTATATGTGGGGAGCGGCCAATGCAGATTTGAAACCGGAGAGTATGGTAAATTATGAAGTTGCTGTCGGACAGTCTTTTTTAGGGGGCGACTTGTATACTGAGCTGACAGCTTTCTTTATCGATGGGAAAGACATGATTTATTCCGTAAGCGTGAATGGGGACGGTAGACCTCCTTATAAGAATTTGAATACAGGAACCTTTACGAATAAAGGTATAGAGTTTGAAGCTCGCTATCAGATTTGCAAGAATTTGAACTTGGATATGAACTATAGTTATCTGCACATGAGCAAACCTATTCCTGGAGCCCCTGGGCATAAGTTCTATGCAGGAGCCACCTATATGCCGGGACGTTTCACTTTGAACGTGAATATGCAGTCTGTCTTTGATTTGTATACAGATGCAGAATGCTCTAAGAAAGAGGATTTTACAACTTTGAATGCGAAAGTCGCTTATCGTTTCGGTACACGCGATAAAGGATTGAACCTCTTTGTGAAAGGAGAAAACCTGACGGCAACCCGTTACACTATTAATGATGGTTTTCCGATGCCGAAAGCGATCTTCATGGGTGGGATCGATGTCACTTTCTAAACATTTTGTATACCTTTGCGCCTTGTAACAATTAATAAAAATCATTATGTCAGTTGCAAAAAGGGATTTAGAGGATAATAGAAAGGTGACCACACATCGCCTGATAGAAATGAAACAGCGTGGGGAGAAAATTTCCATGTTGACAGCTTACGATTATTCGATGGCTCAACTGATCGATCAGGCTGGTATGGATGTCATATTGGTAGGCGATTCGGCTTCCAACGTAATGGCTGGTAATGTAACGACACTGCCGATCACGCTTGACCAAATGATCTATCATGGCAAATCGGTCGTGAAAGCGGTGAAACGTGCCTTGGTGGTGGTGGACCTGCCTTTTGGCACGTATCAAGGAAACTCAAAAGAAGCGTTGGCCTCAGCTATCCGTGTGATGAAGGAAACGCATGCGGATTGTATCAAGCTTGAAGGAGGTTCTGAAATTCGGGAATCTATCGAACGTATTCTGTGTGCGGGTATTCCTGTCATGGGACATCTGGGATTGACGCCTCAGTCTATTAATAAGTTCGGGACATATACGGTTCGTGCCCGTGAAGAAGCGGAAGCGAAGAAGCTGATCGCAGATGCTCATCTGTTGGAAGAGATCGGTTGCTTTGCAATCGTATTGGAAAAGATTCCGGCTGCTTTGGCTGCACAGGTCGCTTCCGAACTGACGATTCCGATTATCGGTATCGGTGCCGGCGGAGGAGTAGACGGACAGGTGTTGGTCATGCATGATATGTTAGGTATCAACCAGGGATTTTCTCCCCGTTTCTTGCGCCGTTATGCGAATTTGGCAGAAGATATCACCCGTGCCGTGCAGACTTATATTGAGGATGTGAAGACGCAAGATTTCCCGAACGAGAAGGAACAATATTAATAATGTGTCAGTCCCATCTGTTGATCGGTGCTGCTTCATCGGGGAGCGGGAAAACAACTTTTACACTAGGTTTGCTTCGTGCCTTGAAGAACCGTTCGTTTAAGGTGCAGCCTTTCAAATGCGGACCGGACTATATCGACACTCGTCATCATAGAATGGCTGCCGGTAATCCGTCCGTGAACTTGGATCTCTTTATGATGTCAGAGGCACACGTGCGTGATTTGTATGCCGGCTATACGGAAAAAGCGGATGTGGCGGTAACCGAAGGCGTGATGGGATTGTTTGACGGGTATGACGGTATGAAAGGGAGCTGTGCGGAAATCGCCTGTATGCTGAAAATACCGGTAGTCCTGATTGTAAATGCGAAAAGTACGGCATATTCGGTGGCTCCTTTATTGTACGGGTTTAAACAATTCAACAAGCAAGTGCAGATAGTTGGGGCTGTCTTTAATTTTGTTGCTTCCGAAAACCATTATTCTTTTTTGAAACAGGCTTGTGAAGATGCCGGAGTCGAGGCATTGGGATATCTTCCCAAGTGTGCGGATGTGGAGATCCCCAGCCGTCATTTAGGGTTGTCTCTCGATGAAGATTTCTGCTTTGAAGAGTTCGCCGACCGTGTAGCGGAACTTGTCGAAAAGCATGTAAACATCAATCGGTTGCTGGAGTTGACAAAACCGGTTGCGACAGCTGTCGTTCCTATATCCGCAGGTCGTCATATCTATAAACGTGAGCCTTCTTTCCCTATTGCGGTAGCCTGCGATCCTGCATTCAATTTTGTATATGAAGCGAATATTCGCTATCTGCATCATTTAGGGGAAGTTACGTATTTCAGTCCGTTGGCAGACACTTCTTTGCCGGATGCTGGTTTCGTGTACTTTCCCGGAGGTTATCCGGAGTTATATCTTGCTGCTTTATCGGCAAACAGGCAGATGCTTCAATCCATTCGCCGGTATGTTGAGAGTGGAGGAAAATTGTTGGCTGAATGTGGAGGCATGATGTATCTATGTGACGAGATACGAGATAAAAATGGAGATGTTTATCCGATGGCTGGCGTGTTGCACCAGTCTGCAACAATGGAGAATATGAAGTTACGCCTGGGATATCGTACCTTATTATACAACGAAACTCGTCTGAAAGGGCATGAGTTCCACTATTCCCGTCTGGTGGAACAACAGAATCCGCTTCCGTCCTGCGCTGTCGCTTATACTGCCAAAGGAGTGGAAACGGATACTCCGCTTTATCATTATAAAAATGTTTGGGCAGGATATACGCATTTGTATTGGGCGGATCCGGTCGGAAACGAATGGTTTACCAAATTTGTCATCGATGGCAATACTTGAAGTCTGTATACAAATAAATAAGAAAGATGAAAATATATACGCGTGGAGGAGATAAAGGTCGTACTGGGATTCATGGAGGCGAGCGGGTGGATAAAGATGATATCCGGATCGAAGCGAACGGGACACTGGATGAGGTGAATGCTGAAATAGGCATTATCCGTGCATTACTCCCGGCTGAACATGAATGGCAAAGCTTGCTGGGGAAAATACAAATGGAGATGATGGCGGTCATGTCACATGTGGCGACTCCATCAGCTATTCGTGATAAGAATCCGAACAAAATATCCGATGATCTGGTTCTTGTTTGTGAGGAACAGATCGATGCTTTGTCGGCAAAGATGGAGGATAACGGTTATTTTATCCTGCCTGGCGGCTCTTTGGTTTCCGCTCACTTGCAGTTGGCCCGTACGATCGTACGCCGTGCCGAACGCCGTCTGTGGACGTTGAACCGGAAAGATCCGGTTTCACCAGGGATCATGCAGTTCGTGAACCGCCTTTCCGATTTGTTTTTTACAATGGCACGCTATGAAATGTTTCGCCAGGGGAATGCGGAGGAACGTTGGCAGTCGTTTTTGTATAAGAGAAAAAAATAGAATAAGACTTGAAGATTCCATAAAGAAGCTGTTCACATTTTTGTGAATACTGAAAGAATACGTTATATTTGTACGCAAATACGAGAACGATATGTTTGTTACATTCGAAGAAGTATATTTGCGTGACCTTTACGAGAAAGGAAAGACTGATAACAAGAATCCTCGTTATCAGCCTGATGTGATAAGGCGTTATCAAAAGTGTATAGATTTTCTTTTGGATGCCAAGAAGGTAGAAGAACTTCTTTTGATAAATTCCTTGAATTATGAGATGCTGAAAGGCGATAAGGCTGGTATTTCATTTGTACGGGTGAATAATAAGTATCGAGTTGAGTTTACCATAAGGGATTCGATAGAAGAACCGATTGTTACCGTATGTAATATAATCGAATTGTCAAACCATTACAAATAAAAGCCGTTATGATTACATTGAAAGGCGTTGATCCCAAAATGATAGCTAACAATCTGACCCCGGCCGAACCGATACACCCGGGTGAAATATTGAAAGATGAAATTGAATATCGGGGCATTCCACAAAGAAAGCTTGCTGCCCAAATGGGCATTTCTCCTACGTTGCTTAATGAAATATTAAACGGTAAGCGCGCCATTTCAACAGAATATGCGCTTTTGTTTGAAGCCGCCTTAGGTATTGATCCCGAACCATTGCTCAAAATACAATCCGACTACAACTTACAAGTAGCAAAATCCGATAAATCCTTTGCTGAAAGACTTGCCAATATCAGGAAAATTGTAGCTATATTGTAAAAGGCAAGAAAACTTCAATACAAAAGATTTAAGCATAAGAATCTGTATTGAAAAGGTCTTTGATAAACAGATAACCGATTCCTCCGAATATGGCAAGGAATACAAACCCAATCAGGATCAGCAGCTTCTTGGGAGAAGCTGCTTTTAAGGGAACCGTGGCGGGTTGTATTATTGTATATACCGGTGTCTGTTCCTGTACCCGGAGTTTATCCTGTTCCAACTTTTGGGCCAACGTATTGTAAACATTGAAGGTTAATGTCATTTCATTCTTTAAACGTTCCTGTTCCGTGCGGTAGCTGGCAGAGATGATATTCTTGTTGGCATCCTCAAAAGCCGCATAGGCATGTTGTGCTTTGTAGTAGGACTCACGGGCTTCGCTGAATACTTTCTCTGTGAATTCAAGGTCCTGCTTTACCTTCTGGGTTCGGTAATTTGTGATGTATCCCTGAAGTTTTTCCAATACAATTTGAGTGATATTCGCTGAGATCAATGGGTCCTGCATCTGAACGGAGACAGTGATTACCGATGTCTTTTTATCCACAGAAGCGGAGATGCGTTGTTGTAACGCATTGATAACGCCGGCTTGTTCATTGGTTAGTCTAAAAGAAGTCAATTCTCCACTACTTACCGGTTCTTCTTTTGAGAACAAATCCTTCACAACACCTAACAACTTGAACGGAGCCTGTACCACATAACTCCACCACGCACTTTTCTGATCCTCATTCATATATGCGTACAATGTCGATGAGTAATCTCCTTTTTCACTCTCAACCTGTACCGGAAACAACTCCAACAGAAAAGGAATACTCTGCACCACATCCGGATACAGGTCCGGAGAGATGGCATCCGCTCCCGAAGAACTGTTCAGGTTAATCCCTGCCATGGCTGCCAATCCACCCAAGTTCCCCATCTTTTTGGATGGATCAGACGTTTCGGGTGCCAACTTTACCGTTGTACTATATTCTTTTGGTATGCTGAAAGCGACCACCAATCCTACAACTATCGCGACTCCACAGCATTTGAACAAGAACTTACGCTCCCCCCATAGCCGTTTAGCCAACTCTATTAAATCTATCTCCTGCTCGTTTGTATCCATATCAGGAGCGTTCATTTGAATCATATCCACCTTGTTAATTGAAAATTAAAGATTGAAAATTGATAATTATTTCAGTGTGTTGATGATAGAGGTTATCATGGCTGCCATCGAAGTGGTTGAACTAGCTATGCTCAGAACTTCTGCCAGACTGGTCTTACGATCACGCTGTGTCTTGGTCGGAACGACAATTTCACATCCGGGCTCTACCTTCGGATAACGTTTGAAGAAGATAAAGCTTTTCTTTGTCGTTGCCACCTTTCCGTTCATATAGATTACGATCGGATATTTCCGGGCAATATCGTTATAGCCTCCGGCTTGCGACAGGCAATCTCCCACAGACATACCATTGGTATAAGTCACACTGTTCGGATAAGTTACAGCTCCACTTATCTTCACTGTACTCTGGAATTGCGGAATATAAAGTTCATCCCCGTCACGTAGCACCACATCGTGGGCACTTCCCGGATTTGTCAAAGCCTTTTCCAAATCGATACCCACTGAATAGTCTTTGATGTTTTCCAAAGACAAGGCAACCGAATCACGGCTTTGCTTATTTGCACTCAGTTGCAGCAGAGTTTCCAGGCGGCGCATCTCATCTTCTGTCAACTGGCGTTTCAGACTTGCTCCTTTTACATAGGCATCAGGAGTTATCCCTCCGGCTTTGGCGATGATATCACTTAGACGGGAGTTCTTTTCTGCCAGAACATAATCACCGGAGAAAGTGATTTCACCATTTACCTTTACCACCTGTTGTTCCTGATAACCTGGTGAGAAACGCACATACACTTCATCAAACGGTTCCAATGTAAAGACCCTATCGCTTTTCTTTCCATCCGTAGAGATCAAACCTAAATTATCGTTCAATGCGAAATTGAATACTTCGGCTGTACGGTTGGTATTCTCGTAAGTCTTTGTATCCTTAATCCTTCGGGCTACTTCCACATTCACCGTTGCAGCCGATTCCTTTAATCCGCCCGCCATCATAATGGCATCTTCCACTGTCAGGTTGTTCCGGTAAGGAAGAACCGTATCAATGTAATTTACCGCTCCACTTACTTTGATCGTATAAGGTTCGCGAAGGTCAAACAGGGATGGAATGTTCAATTGGTCTTCCGGTTTAAGTTCTATATCCGGAGATGTGCCACTGAGAATGCCACGAATGTCTACGGCTATAACAGTCGTTGTGAAATCCGGATTCAAACGGGTGATCTGGGCACGACCGGCAAACTCATCCCCTTTCAAACCCGCTGCCTGGTTGACCAATTCTTTTACGGTATGTACCGCCCCATTCAACTCATATTCTCCCGGACGCCAGACCGCCCCTGTCACTGTCAGACGGTTTTCGTAAAAAGGGATCACTGAGTCTACCAACAAAGAATCGCCATCCATCATCGCAAAAGTAGGATATTTATCTTCCGTAACAGTAGCGATCTGATAACGGCTTCCAGCTTTTCGCTTGACACGGACATCTTTCTTGTACGCATCCCCGGTAAAGCCTCCGGCCATATTCAATAACTGTGAGAGCGTTTCCCCCTTTTTCAACTCAAAAATACGGTTACGTTTTACTTTTCCTTGTACTACAGCCAGCTGGTCATAAGGAGAAACGATCACCATATCATTTTCTTCCAGACGGATATTCGTATTGTATTTGCCGTTCAAAAGATAATCATATACATCCAGTTTAGCCACTTCCTTACTGTTACGGTACACTTTTATTCCACGAAGCGAACCGATCTCATTCACTCCGCCTGCTGCATATAAAGCATTAAACAGAGTGGCAAAAGAGGGTAGGGTATAGGTTCCCGGAGCAACGACTTCACCTACAATATTGACTTTGATGCTGCGTATCTGGCTTAGGCTGACGGATACAAATGTATTAGCTCCATCTGTATCTCCCGACAAAGTAGACATGATCCGTCCTAATTCCTGTCGGATACGATTTTCAGCAGTTTCGATAGTCAGTCCGCTGACAGATACCGGCCCTAGATTAGGGATAAGAATTGTTCCTTCGGGAGAAACTTTCAGTTTCAGATTCAGTTCTGAATCTCCCCAGACATTGATCAGCAATTCGTCTCCGGCAGATAAGACATATCCTTTGGGAGTCGGTACATTCAGATTAGGTTCAAAGGACAGATTCTTGTTTGAAAATATTTCACGGCCGAACACGGTTCCGCTCAGATCTCCCACCGGACGATTGGCTTCCTGTTGAGCATCCAGAGGAGGTATCACCTTTCCATCCGGAATAGCAACCGTACGATCTGTAACCACCGCATCCGAGGCTGTACGTGTAGCCTGTTCCGTACCGGATTGCCCCATCCGTTTATTCATCTCCTGACGGATCTGGTCATCCGTCATGCCCGCGGCTTTCGCCTTGTCAATCAAATCCAGGGGTACCTGTGCCGCTAGCGGAACCGCCAACCACAGTAATCCCCCCAATAATACATTTCTGATTACGATATTCATATTGTTATTTGTTTTGTTGTTTTCAAAACTTCCTAAACTCCAATCGGGCATAATCCGATTGCAGGACCAGATGTTTCGATGTTAATTCTTTGACTCCGAAACGTTGCTCCGTCCCATTCATTCCAAATGGCAATAAATCTTCAACTTTACTGACCGGCATGACTACAAACAAGGAATCTCCGGTATATTCCATATTGCCGGTCTGACTGGTTACACCAACCTTCATCAGATTGATTGTATGCAAAGCAACACTGTAGTAAGCCCGTTCAGGCATCTCTTCCTCTCCCGACGCATATGCTATTTTCATGATCTGCCAGCGACCATCCAGGTCTCCGTTGATCGGCATTTTTCCGCAGGAACTGACTATCAGGGTCAGCAACACCGCTATTATATATCTTTTCATCGTATTCATAGAACTCATCGTATCCATCCTGTTTTTCTGATTGTTAACATTCCACCGGCACTTTTACCCAACATCCCGCCTCTGTCAACACCTAGCGATCCTGTAAAATCCCAGCCTTTTAACTGATGGGGCGTATAAGTTAATTCCACCAATACATTTCCATTCTTTTTGATCTCATAAAAAGGTAAGCTATAAGTTCCCCAATTACGGGTAAACGAGAATAAAATACGATATCGCAAATCGTTGACAGGAGTACCCATGATCCCGAAATGATGTCCTTGCATACGCGAACTTTTAAAACTTATATCACCATCTGCATTATAGATCGGAGACATGACTAGCGGATTCCCGATTCCCATTCCCCAATGCTGCCAAC
>ERZ827150.3604-NODE-3604-length-14758-cov-3.031286_pt1 | contig 14758 bp, 10 predicted proteins | sample MGYA00519779_ERZ827150 | MGnify/ENA primary metagenome ERZ827150 (study PRJEB31778, sample SAMEA3449267) | human gut metagenome | biome: human gut; feature: human-associated habitat; material: faeces | place: United Kingdom | collected 2010/2012 ...
GTTGATGTAATCAGGACTGGCACTGGCAAATGCCGGACAATAAGCCAGGACGTACAATTCTCCATTTCCGGCATAAAAGTTAGAAATAGAATACTGCAATTTGCCCCCTTGAACTCCTTCCACGTTCATGTCAGTCATGTTAAAACAGTAGTCCGGATCAAATTCCGTCGCCCCCTTTTTAATCCGTAATAATCCGAATTTCTGATCCGGAACATAACCATAAGATCCCCAACAAGTCACGTAAAGATCCCCTTTTTCATCTATAAACATACCGCAATCAAAAATAGATGCCGCGGAAAGTCTCGTGTCATGAATGATCTTTTCCGGCGTATCGGTAGCCTCATCAATGATCAGGACATGCGCACCACTTTTACAAATAGGCATCTGGTCAAATTCTCCACATCCGACATAGAGTTTCCCATCCCGCAGGATCAACCCCAGCGGATTCGGAGTACTACTTCCGTCAAGTCCGTATTCAGGCCTGGCAACATTAATTTCCCCTGTTTTCACCATGGTCGTCGGGTTAAATATAATGATCTTGTTATCGTTCGGAGCGGATGCATAAGCTTTCGTGGCCGAAACGAAAGCAATAGAAGCACACATGGGAGCAGCCGTCGCCACTTCCAAACGTCCTTCCACTTTCAAAGTTCCATCATCTTGCCGGGAGTATTTTACAATCGTTCCCTCCGAAGTTCCAGGCACGTAGAATACCCAATCACGATAAGACATCAGATAAGGAGTAATTTTGGTTTCAACCGCATTCGCGAAAGACATCGTTCCGGCCTTCATATCCTGTATAGGTACGATATATCCCATATCCGCCTGCGGTTGCATGTTAATACCTACGATAATCGATGCTTTACCCTCATTTTCATCATCATCTTTGTTGTCATCCGTACATGACGTTACAAATAAGGCTGTACATAGAAAAGCCCCCAGAATAAAGAGATTGTTTTTCATTGTGATTTACTTTATTTATATACTTCAAATTAAAATGATCAGGCACATTACCATTTTAACGTCGTGAACCGAATCTTCGCCATGACTGTCCGGCCCGCCAGCGGGTAATTGAAATTAGTCATCTCATCCGTATCAAACAGATTATGGCATTCCACGCCAAACAAAACTTTCCGGTTCATGATCCCGTACTCCAGCCCCACCGTGTGCAGGCAAGCAGAAGGTATCTTATAATCCTGATGGCGGCTAAGCTCATATCCATAATAGTATTTATCCGTGTAGCCGCCCTCGTAATACGCCCTGGCATACTGTCCTTTACCCCCAAAGGGATTATCCTTCCGGTAATCCAGCATCCAGTTGAAAAAGAGAATCGGGATATGAGGCAATTGCATTTTATAGGTCTCACTCTCGGTGTTTGTTCCCGCTATATATTTCGAATAATCCAAAGATTTCTGCCAGGTAGCATTAAATGATACAAACCAGTTACGGTCAATATCCCATTTGATTTCACCGTCCACTCCGTACAACAGAGCCTCACCCAGATTCTGGTATTTGGAATACCCCACAACAGAGGTCAGATACATCATGTTCTTCACTTGCATGATATACCCGTTCGACTCGAATTGTAAACGGGAATTTGCATTATAGTAACGGTCGAACATGATACCCAGATTATAATTATTAGCTTGTTCGGCTTTTAGTTCCGTACTTGTCAGCGTCGTTACACGATCCCCCAAAGCCTCCTCGTAACGGGGAAGGCGGAAATTATGTTCCAAGGCAAATTTCATCAGCCAATGAGAAGATAAATCGTATTTCAAAGCAAGACTATACCCCCAATACTGATCGGATTTATGCGTCTCTGCCGGAACGGCATCTCCCGGATAAGCCAGGTTCACTGTTTTTCCCCCTAAACGATAATAATAATGCCGTCCCGTCAGCACCGATGTCAAACGTCCTTGAAACCACTTGTTCTGTAAAGCGACGGAACTGATCATTCCCGATATATTCGATTTCAAACCGCTATAATCCTTTTTCAGAAACCGGTCGGCAACGGTGTCCCGGGTTTCATTGCTCACGTAACGGAAATCATTATTCATATTGACCAGCATTCTGTCCGGGATCAAATGATATTGCAAGTTCAGGTTATAACGATAATCCATCATCCCGTCATCCGACAAATTCGGGACATATCCCACTTCTCCGCCATATGTGTTGGGAACACGGCCACCATAAAAATCATAAAGGAAAGACGAGGTGTCGATCAAAGCAGTATGCGTATAAGTAACCATCCCATTGAATTTCAAATCCAGCTTCCCGAACAAAAAATGTTTTTTCTCCAGCTTGGGGTTTACACCGGCTGTCCAGATTTTTGTCCGGGCATGACGGATATTCGTTTGTATACCCTGGGTTTCTTTATAACTGTAATACCCGACAAATTCCAACTCGGCCTTGTCAAAGTAATGATCCGGAAACTTAAGCGTCGCCCCGAATTCCCCCATTTTCAAGCGGTCATGATCCCGTTTGATTTTCAAATCATTGACATAGGGAGAAGTGATCGTGTAATCATTTCTGGCAAAGGTCCCTCCCGCGAAAAGAGTAAAAGCCATATTTGCTTTATCAAAATAATGAGAAATACAAGCCGTAGGATTATGCACGCCGTAAGACTGGTAGCTATACGACAAATCATAATACCCGTGTTCGGCATCTATCGTCACCACATTAACCGCACTTCCTAACCCATCTCCCCCGAATTCAGGCGGAACAATCCCCTTGTATATCTCGATACGGTCGATGAATTGCAAAGGAATATCATTAATGGAAAAACTACCATCCGGGGTATTCAGGGCATAGCCGTCCATGTAGATCTGAACCCGGTTTCCTTCCAATCCCCGGATATTAACTTTTGTTTGGTTACCGACACCACCTGTTTGCCGTAGTTTTACCCCTGTCTGATGATTCAACACCTCCGTGATCGTAGTCCCGCGTCCTGCCAATTGTTTCCCATCAATAACGGCAACCGGGGTTCCCTGGCGTTTCACGTCATGGATCTCTTTCCTCTCCCCTTTAGCTGCAACGACCACCTGGTCAAGGGATTTCATATCCATCTGCATATAAACCTCCAGCTTCAGATCTTTGTTTGCCTCAACCTTCACTTTCCTGATGACATCTTTCATACCCACAAACGAAAAATGAAGTTCGTATTCCCCGGCAGGAACATTTTTAAAAAAGAATTCGCCCCGGGCATTTGTCCCCGTCCCCTTCTTTAGAAAAGGCATTACGATATTTACTCCCGCGACAGGCGTGTCATCAGAAGAATCCTTCACGATCCCGGAAATCGTCTGCCCGTTAGAGAAAAGAATATTGCCAACCATAAAATAGACCCAAATATAAAAACACTTCATAACCCACACAAATTAATTAATAATTAGCACCCTAAAACAAGTTTAAAAAAACAAACACTAAAAACATCAAATAATTGTGCGAAAATAGACGGCAAATCCATTGGCAACAATCCCTATTAATAGGGATTATTATTGCAAACTACCTACTTAATGGTATTTCGGATGGCTATTTGATCGATTTCACCGGGCCGCCTCTTCTATTATACCGATATAGTGATTTGTATGACTCACCCTCAGAAAGCCAGTCTTTCGGCACTATTTTTTTCAGATTTATTTGGGAGAAGACAAAAAAAGACGTAGTTTTGTGCCGTCAAAATACTGTCCAATGGTGTAATGGCAGCACAACAGATTCTGGTCCTGTTTGTCCAAGTTCGAATCTTGGTTGGACAACTTTGAAAACCTGACGTAAAGTCAGGTTTTATTTTTATTCGTCTCCCGATTATTTCAATATTCGGGTATCAATCCGAAATACTTATCGGTCAAGTATTCTCTAATAATTCAAAAGATAAATTTTCCGCTATTTGTGATCTTTATTCGAAGAAGTATAAAAAAGAAAAGAACAAAAGGAAGATTACTGTTCGACAATCATGTTGTTGTGTATGTACAAATAAGGGATGTATGAGTGTATGAATTATCTCCTATTGCGACGCTCCTTGCGGATTCTAAAGGAAAGATATCAAACCAGTAATCTTATCCTCTGTTCTCCCTTTCCGATGTTACAAATATAAGAGATCAGTCCCATTTCTAACTTATATAAAAAATATTATCTTTTACACATTCAATTTCAATGCAGATTTTTTTTCAGAATAAAGGTTTGTCTCACTTCAGAAGGAGTCATTCCGAACCAAATTTTACAAAATTTATTCAAATGTACGGATGAGGCAAAGTTAAGTTCGTCAGCCAATTCCTTTAGGTTTACCTCACTGGTCATCAGACGGTGTTTAATATATTCGGCTTTCTGTCGCTGCATCCACTGATAAACCGTCTCGCCGAAAACATCTTTAAATTTCTTTTGAAACACTCCCTGGCTATATCCACATAGTTCTGCAAATTCACCGGCACTCTTTACATGTAGATAATAGTCGACGACCAGTTTTTTGAACTCCATATTTTTCCCCAATAGAGGATAAAAAAGCATAGCCAATTCATCCGAAGTATAGTAAGCATGCAAAATAATAAACAATTCCTGAATTTTTCTTGAAGCCAAATCAGCCATAGGAACCTGATTTTGTTCATAATTCTGCATTAATTGCAGAAAACGGTCGAGTGATTCACGAATCTCCAATTCCCGGAATTCATATTTTATCAAAGAGAAAAAAGGAGTCAGATTTTGAAAGATATATTTATCACAACTATGATTCAAAGTGCCGAACCCCAAAATAATGAGTTCAACCGTCGATACGGCTTTACATACACATCGGGAAAGGGGAGTCAGCAAGATCATGTTTCCATCGGAAATAAGCCTGGGATACAAATCTCCATAGATCACTTCCATTTCTCCATGAAGAATAAAAACCAGATTATTATTTTTATCTACCTTATTTCTTTGAAAAACAGTATCTTTTTCAAACTTAAAATAAGAGAATTTATTCTTCAGATCAGATTTAATATAACAAACAGTATCACTTCCCATTTTCAACTTATAGATCAATGTGTTCTCCCGTCATTTTTTGTTCTTCTATAAATTTTGTCGGGGTCATTCCCAACCATTTTTTACAGAATTTTGTAAAGTGAGCCGGTGAAGAAAAACCAAATTCATAAATAATCTCTTTGAGGTTTACCTCCTCCCCACTCAAACGTTCTTTAAGCCGATCGGCCTTTTTACCCAATATCCATTGGTATATCGGTTCATCGAAGATTTCTTTGAATGCCCGTTTGAAACTACTGACCGAATAACCACAGATCTGAGCCAATTCTGCCACAGACTTCACATGTAAACAATTATCTTCGATCAATTTTTTCAAATCTCCCTCTTTGTGCAAAGAAAGGGTATAAAAAAAATAAGACAATTGTTCTTTAGAGTAACAAGACTTCATCAAAACAAATAGTTCTTCCTGTTTTTCTTCGAACAAATACCTGCAATCCACCCCATCTTCCAGGTACACCGTCAACATTTCCACAAATCCTTTCAGCAGCTGGTTTAAAGGTAAGATTTCCAATAATTTCCCCCTCCCCTCCAAACATCCAAGCTCCGAAACTGTTTTCAAGCAATATTCAGTGGGACGGTCAGAAATAAAGTACAAAAATTCAAGTGGAGTAAAAGCTTTCAATTTACCTTTCAAAGCAGGCAACAAAAACATCTCTCCGGCCTCAACGAATACCACCTCGTCTTCAATAGACACACCAGCTTCACCACTTAATAAAAATATCCAGCAAATGCCCGAAGTTTTCCATTTTTCCCATACAAAACCTTTCTCAAATTTCACCTGTTCAAAAAAGACCAACTCACTCCGTTCATAATTATTACAGGTTGCCTCTTTATTACAACAGTAAACACGATCGTTACTCATAATTTAACTATATACATGAATACCAAGAGCTAACAAACATAAAACAAAACTTTCAGTCAAGTTAAATTTAATTATAAGTTACAAACAAGAGGCATGAAACATTCACGTATTCTGTGTTTTACATAACTCCACTCACTCCTTTTCAACAAAGGTAAGATTAAAAAAACAAATCAAAAGATGTTCTGATTTAATTTTATTCTTTTTCCGGCAAATAAATCTTTCTATGAAAGTGTGCAGAAAGGTCACTGAAACGTGTTCAGACTTATAATTAGTTCTTAAAGTTGCTCCTTCGTCGCTCAAAGTCCATAAAATCGACGGACTTTATAAACCAATTAATTCGGCTTATAAACAACAAAGCATCCGAAGTTTCGAATAAAAAAACATTATTTCTTTTGGAATAAAAATATTAAAGCGTATATTTGCACCGCCAAACCGTAAAAGTGTTGGTTCAGTAGCTCAGCTGGATAGAGCAACGGCCTTCTAAGCCGTAGGTCGTGGGTTCGAATCCCGCCTGAATCACAAAAGCAGCAATTTGAAATTGCTGCTTTTTTCATTTCATTGTTGGCCACTTACCTTCAGATCAACCGTATCTGACTTTCAAGAGCCTGTCTGATGACCCAAAAGCCAGATAGCCTCCTTTTTCTGTTGCCCTCCCCCAAATCTCTCATCACCGTAAATATGCGGTGATGAGAGAAAAATAAAACCACACACTGTTTTTCCTGTTTCTCAACGGACCTCTTTATAACGCACATCTTTAATTTTAGCGAACCCGGAATACTCCCAGCCCGGTTTCAGGGTCAACTTCATACCCGATCCGCTCACATCATAGAAACGCAGCATTCCTCCATTATTATCCGTAGCGGCATTTTTGTAAGAACAGACGATCAGTTGATTTTCACGGTCTCGGTATATATTTTTGATTTCATCGTCATATTTCGAACACAAGTCATCGATGCCCCACGGATAATCATAGCGGTTGAACTTCAAACAGGTAATCTCTTCGCCTTCTAAAGTAATCACCGGTTCGGAAACCCCTGATCCCACATTGTAAGCATAGACTTTATTTCCATAAGCGTAATAAATCACATAATACTGGGAACTGGCAGCAAAACAAGTGGCATTGGCAAAATTTTCCGCCATAACATCCAAATGGCAGGCCCCTTGTTTAAATTCCCCGATTCCCAAATTCACCTCATAAATATGCCGCTTGCCATCTTCCTGCATAATGCAATACACCATTCCTTCGGAAAAAGAGGTGTTAAGCATACACACCAAATCCATATTTCCCGTATTGTAACTAAAATTTTTATTCTCCGGATCTTCCAACGGATGCAACACCTGCTTTTTTCCAGCGACATCGCTACCTGTAACACCTTCACCACTCCAGTAAACAAAACGATGATTATCCGTATCAAACAACAAGGCGATACCAAAGTCGGATGACAACGGTCTTTTCAGCGTAGTCCCGACATAAGGCGCCACCTTGTATTCAGGCGTTCCTCCCCGGACGGAAGTATTAATCGGATACTCGAATCCCGTTTCTACTTCCACCGTATTCCAGGCATAGACATTTCCTTCCCGGGATACGCAGATAACAGCATCGTGCTCTGGTTTATAGAGTCCTTTATAAGGCACTGACACAAAATTTACAATATGATCGTCAGTAGCAGCCAGAAACATTGCCGATTTCAATTCGTGATAACTCTCTACATCAAGAAATTCTCCGCCACCTTTAGAATCTGTTGTCTCCAGCCAGTAAGCCGCATCTTCGGACATTGCAATAATCCGGTTACCGGTAGCACTTCCAGTGGCATAGAATCCTATATTCGCAGCGTGGTACTGTTCCGGTACTCCATCCTTTCGCCGGATTACATCATAAGCCGGAACAATCCGGTCCACAGAAATCTGCGCCAGCATATCTAAACGCATCCGTTCTTCCGATCCTTCATCGCAAAGCAACATCCATCCCTCCGAGGTAATGGTCGTTGCATTGACATAAAACAATTTCAGGGTCTTTACTTCCGTCCGTTTATCGGTTACCGAGAACAAAAATGCATGCCTGCCGGACTCCAATGCAGCTAACATATGAAGGTCTTTCGTATTGGCAACTTCTTCCCATTCACCTTCCGAATTTTTCCTTTGGTAAGCAAATTCGAAGTTCGTATTCCGCTCATCAATAATTCCTTCCAAATTGGAAGTAACCACCGGTTTTAAATCGATATATTCCGCATTGGCCAATACCGACAGCATTGATGAAATGCTATCTATCGTAATGACCGCTTTATCTTCATACGTATAATTTCCTTTGTCTTCCGCACAGGCTATTGCCAACAGGCAAAACCACAACATGCTCAGACGCGAAATTTTCAATATATTCATTTTTTCTATATTTTAAGGTTTTAACACGACATTCGAGTAATCCACACGATAAGCATCCGGCAATTGCATATAAGAGCCGTCTTCATCGTATACCGGATCACCTTCATCTGCTCTCCGTTGCAATTCCGACTGCAATTCCCGGGCGTAAAAAGGCATCCGTCCTTTGCTGACTTTGCCGGTGGCCCAAGTCCAATCCGTTGTCGTAAAGCCAAAGAAGCCATTGATATAGGCATATCGGACCGGATTCCACTTTCCGAAATACTGATCGGCAGCAACATCCCCCCAGCGACTCGGCTGCGTATAAATTTCACTGATCAGAAATGTATAGCGGGTTCCGTCTATCGTATCTGCCGTCGTATTACTCCACACATTGCTGGATTTATAAGCATTGAGTACCTCAAAATATTGATTGGCCTCTAATTTCAAGACCAATGTATCCACCTGTTTTTTGATGGAAGCATTCCGCATGAAACGGACTCCAACAGTTCCCTCGTTGCTTCCGGCCTTGATTTTCAGCGTATCGAAATCCATCATATATCCTCCATCGGGATTCGTTACAGCATCATAAGAAGTCATCGTCGTTTGCTCTTCGTCGACAACGACTTTCAGGGCCCGGTCGTAATCTTTTACCTCGCCCAGCAACTTCACTTTGGCATTGAATACTACTGAGGTATAAGCTGCCGCATAATCGACAAACGAAAAATTAGTCCTCGTGGTATATCCTTCGGCGCCGTTACTTCCTGAAAAATTCTGTACCTGAAAATATACCATACTGTCACCACGGTTGTACAAACCGACGTTTTCTTTTTGGCAGGCGATACTTATTCCTGCCATGGCGGCAACCCATATCCATTTGTTTATTCTATTCATATTTTTTATTTTTATTCAAAAAAGCCATCAGCCCGATGAAAATGTTTTTTACATCTTCATCGGGCTGATGGCTTTCAGTTATGAACAGACGGTGAATGCGGACTAACCTATTCACCCGACCTACAGTGGCTATCTGTTCTATTTGTTAATTGTACAGGTAATTTGCAATGTCTTCGCTTTTGATATTCTCAGCATCGATCCATACCGGATCAAGTAAAACCTTCTTATCAATCTTTGTTTCCTTCTTCGGTGCAGTAGACTGAATAGCCGCCCACATGGTCTGATATCCCATCGCATAAGGATTCTGTGAAAGCACTCCCAGTTCTTCCCCTTTCTGGATCGCTTCCTGCTGTTTGCTGGTTGCATCTACGCCTACCATAGCAACTTTATTTTCTCCTGTGTCCTTATTTACCTCCAGAAACATTTCAGAAACCTCGGCATTGGTGCAGAAAACACCATCCAATGCCGGATATTTATCCAGAACTTCCTTCATGGCTTCCTTCATATCATCAACCTGGTCAGAATATACGGTTTCCACCACTTTAATATCCGTATAATTTGCAATATTATCCAGAAATCCCTTTACACGTTCCTGCGCGCTCTGTGTTTTCTCCTGTGCGGAAAAAACAGCCACATTTCCCATTTTTCCAATGGCGCTGCCAAGCTTATATGCTGCATATTTGCCGATCTGTGTATTGTCTGTTCCACGGAAAGCTCTGACCAGCTTCGTATCACTGACATTGGAATCAAATGCGACCACCGGAATTCCGTTCTCTTTCGCTGCTTCCAGCTGTGCCTGACAGGAATCCACATCTCCGGCAGAAAGACACACTACAGATGGATTCTCAGCGATTACTGCATCAAGAGTATTGATCTGACTTTCTACGTCCTCTTCATCATCCGGACCCTCAAAGGTCATCGTGATCTGCTTGTCTTTTTTGAAACCATACGCCTCATTTACATCCTTGACAGCAGCTTCCATTCCTTCTTTTACTTTATTCCAGAATTCGCCTTTTTTGCTTTTGCTGACAACAGCTATTCTGGCACCTTCTTCAATAGAAAGAGTGTCATCGATCTCAGGGATCAGCGGGCTTTTTTCTTCTTCCACTTCGGTTGCTTCAGGGGTTTCCTGGACATCTGCTACAATCGGTGCAACAAGCTTTTCTACTTCTTCTTTCTGACAGCCTGTCAGCAGGGTTGCCACAGCCAACAAGGCTGCTGACGCTACTGCAGCTCTTTTCATTGTAATCTCCTCTTCCTCGCTGGTTACTGTTCTTTATCGTCTGCCTTGTCCGTCCACAGTAACTTATACTTTACAAAAATCTTACATTTGGTTACTTGCTTTTTACATTATACACTTTTTCGTATTTCCGTCCAGAGTTTTTACACTTTTTTCACAAAATCCAGAAACGCGCTTCCCTGTGGCTCTGTTTCAAACTTCATCATTTTTCCTGTTCTGGGGTGTTTGAATTCCAGACAACTGGAACAAAGTCCCAGTGATGTACCTTTTTCTCCCGAAGGATTATATTTCCGGTCTCCGAGAAGGGGCAGTCCCTCATGAGAAAGCTGCACACGGATCTGATGATGCCGACCTGTTTCCAGCCTGATCTTAAGAAGTGTCCGGGATTTTCCGTTTATCTCCTGCTGATCCAGAACTTTATAGTAAAGGATCGCTTTTTTTGCTCCCGGTGTATTGGCAGACACCACCTGAGACATGTTGGCTTTTCCATTTTTTTTCAGATAGTCTGTAAGAGTCCCTTCTGAGCTCTTTGCTTTTCCCTCTGTTACTGCCAGGTAATATTTTCCGGCGCCTCCTGCCATCATCTGTTTACTCAAATTTCCTGCTGCTTCGGATGTTTTCGCAAATACAAGAATGCCTTCTACCGGCTGATCAAGGCGATGTACTACTCCCAGATATGGGATCTTTCCCGGTGTTTTTTGTGCCAGATAATTTTTCAGAGCACTTTCCATATCCATTGTTCCTATTTTTGCTGCCTGCACCGGCATTCCTGCTGTTTTTCTGCACACAAGGATCTCTTTGTCTTCATATAAAATATTTTCTTCAATCTGATAATTCCACATATTTTCTCATCTTACTTCCTTTCTCACAGAAGTATAACTGATGATGTTTTTGATGGCAACTGATAAATATAACTGTTCGGAAAATATTTGTTCCACGGAGCTTTCTGGACAACACATATGCCAGCATAAAGGCAATTAAGTTAATCGTCACAAGATTAACAAGTACAAATTTAACAGTAAACAGGAGAGATGCAAGGAAATCTTTATCCCGGAATGCCACAATATAATTGCTCAGCCCAATCCACTGGGCATCTGTAACTGTTGTAAATTTAGTGAATGAAAGATAAATTCCCAGTACAAATGGAATAATAAATGCAATAATAAATGCGATCAGCGTTGGTAACATTAATATCACAAATCTCTTTTTAAAAGCTTTTTCCATCTTCTATACAGCCTCCCTTTTCGTACATAGGGCAGAAACATTTTTGTCTCTGCCCCATAAATTTTGTTGCTTTTCACGCATTGCACAAACAGCAACGGATTTTACCGCTGCTTTGCATTCCAAAGCAGCGAAATCTGCTACATTCACTGTATCATGCGGCATTTTCCGTTCGGAAAACGCCAACCTATAAACTCTACTATTGTGCAAGCAGAGCTTTTTCTGATGCCCAGCAATCAGTTGTCTGCTTAACTACATCATCCCATGTCATATTTCCTTGCGCATATTCAAGGAGATAGCTTCCAAGCTGGTTTTTAAATTCCTGGCTCGGGAATGTTGCAAAATCCCAGTTGACCGTGTATAAAGAATCATCGTTCATATAAGTCAGCATATCCTGTACAAGCGGGTTATCCGGTCTTTCATCCTCTCCAAATGTGGTAAACGGAGGAATCATTCCAAGGATTCCATTACAGTATGCTTTTCCGCTGTCACTGTTGAACAGCCACTCAAGGAACTTCTGAGAAGCTTTCTGGTCAGCTTCATTAGCCTTGCTGTTTACACAGATATAGTTTTCTGTTCCGACACAAAGTCCCTGTTTTTCTTCGCCTTCTACTCCTGTATAGATTGGAAGGAACTTAATATCTTCCTTTTTTACCACGTTTCCATCCAGGTCATAGATCATTGCCCATCCCCAGTTTCCATTCTGGATCATAGCCACATCGCCCATTGCAAATTCTGCCATGGATTCCTCGACATTTTTAGATCCAACCATAGACGGTTCTGTACATGAATTATTCAGATAGAGATCAAAAATATTTTTAAAGTTTTTATTATATGTGAATTTGATCTCATCCAGATTATCCACTCCGTCAGCCTTGTATTCATAGTACACAGGGATATTCATAAGATGAGTCTGCCAACGCCAATCTTCGCCGGGAGCAAATGAAGTTGAACCGAAAACTCCCTGAATTCCAAGATCATCTTTATGTTTTGTCATATCTTCCACCACTGTTTTAAGCGTGTCGAAATTTTTAATCTCTTTTGTATCTGAAATATCAACTGCTTTATCCGGAAGCGCAAAATATTTCTTCATAATAGCATCATTATAGATGATTCCATATCCTTCTACTGCATACGGAATACCATACACACCATCGCCATCGGTAATTGCCATATCTTTGTCAGTAAGCCATTCATAAAGTTTTGAATCTTTCAGATCAGCACAATAGTCTTTCCATGTCTGATATCCAATCGGACCGTTAACGTTAAAAAGTGTCGGCATTTCTTTTTTGGAAAGCTCAGATTTTAATGTCTGTTCATAGGTTCCGCTTCCCGCAGTAACTACTTTCATATCAATTCCGGTTTCCTTGGTAAAGGTTCCGGCTACTTCTTCCCATTCAGAAGAAAGTTCAGATTTAAAGTTCAGAAAATATACTGATCCTTTATCTGTATCTTTTGCGGATTTACCACTATTTCCACCTGCTCCGCATCCGGTAAGCGCCAGCAGTAACATTGATGTTGCAATACCAGTAGCAATTAATTTTTTCGCTTTCATATTTTTCCTCCAATCTTTTTAATGACTAGGAAACCCCACACTGTCCCGAATCTGCAGAAGATATTCATTTCCCTTTTCATCACATGGTCTTTCTATTCCATCCTGTAGATACAACATGCCGTTTATAATACATTTTGCCTGATATTCTACTGGCTGGCTAATTGTAGACAAAGATGGCGTTACGCGTCCCGCAAACGGAATACCGTCAAATGAAAGCACAGATATATCCTCTGGAATTCTATAACCCTGCTTCATGATCCAGGACATTACCTCGATCGCAACTTCATCGCTATAACAAAACAATGCCGTTGGCGGCTTTTGAGGTACAAATATCTTTTCTATCACAGAAATCACACTGTCTTTTTCACATTCTCCATGAAGCTGGCCGATCAGAGATTCATCTTGATCGAGATTTATCTGACTTATAGCTTTTAAAAAGCCTCTTTTCCTTGCCATGAGGAAACTATCATCTATTTCGTCAATACAAAAAATGCCTCCAATTCGTTTGTGACCAAGCTGAGCAAGATAGCACACAGCCTCATAAACAGAACTTTCGTTTTTTTCTATGATGTTCAAGTGCATTTCCGGTGACTGCATATGGCAGACTTTAATTCTGAAATGTTCTTTTATGTACGCTTCCTCTTCCTGCGAAAGCAGAAAAAGGCTAAAGCAGACTTCGATTCCCCTGATTTCCAGTTCTCTTAATACCTCTAGTTTTTCCTCAAATCCAGAATTACAATAACGAATAATACAACCATACCCCATCTTGCATGCAAACTCATTCAGATAACGAAACAGTAGCAGCTGATATTGATTGATGTAGTTTGTCATTATAAAACCAAGTAGTCTTGACTTTTTACCCGCCAGATTCTGCGCGTAAATGCTTGGATTATAATTGTACTTTCTGATCGTATCTATTACTCTTTTCTGTAACTCCTCGCTGACTGGTTTGGAACGATTGATCACACGAGAAACCGTAGCAATCGAACACTCGCTTTTTTTCGCGATAAATTTAATGTCTATATTTTCCATATTTAAAATTCCTCCGGAAGAATTCTATACATTTATCATACGGGAAAACGTTTACATTTCAATTGTGAAATAGTCACAAAATTAGTTTCCTTGAAAAAGGGAGCTCCCCCATCTCATAGTTTAGTGGAACCAAAACGAAGGAGGATTACTCATGCCACGAATGATTTATTTGTTGGTTTAGGCGGTATTAGGCTTAGATTTCAACAGGCAATGGATGGACTTGAGTTAGAAACGGAGTGTGTATTTAGTATGAAATTGGAGCTGTGTATGACAATGCGAAATTAGATTCAATGTTAAACCTTAAAGGATATGATGAAAAGGCATATTTTTTCATGTTAGACGGTGACCAAAATATTACTTATACGAATCAGAGTGATGATAAATTCAGCACTATCTTCCATCCGCACCTATGATGATGTGATCCAATAGGCTTATGTTCATCAGGACTCCTGCGATAGTCACTCTTCTCGTTGCTTTCAGATCCATACGATCTTTTCTTCGCAGTTTATCTGGGAAGTCTTTTGATCATGTCCAAATTTAGAAACACCTACTTTTCATCTTAAGAATCCTGCGATGCAGGATTCTTACCGCA
>ERZ827150.3606-NODE-3606-length-14740-cov-11.300987_pt1 | contig 14740 bp, 13 predicted proteins | sample MGYA00519779_ERZ827150 | MGnify/ENA primary metagenome ERZ827150 (study PRJEB31778, sample SAMEA3449267) | human gut metagenome | biome: human gut; feature: human-associated habitat; material: faeces | place: United Kingdom | collected 2010/2012 ...
TCGGAAATATATACAGATTCCCTGTGGACGAAGTTACAAAAAAAGGGTATCTTTGCAAAGTTTAAAATAAAAGATTACTCCATGGTTGTTTTTCCACATGCGAAAATAAATATCGGTCTCTTTGTGACCGGGAAGAGAAATGACGGTTTTCATAATCTGGAAACGATTTTTTTCCCGGTGGGATGGTCTGATATACTCGAAATTGGGCGGGGAGAAGGAGAAAGCGGGAGTTTCCGATTTAAGAATACCGGTCTGGAAGTGGGAGGAGATCCCGGGAAAAATCTGGTGATTAAAGCTTATCACTTGTTGGCTGCCGATTTTCATTTGCCGGCCATACAAGTACACTTACATAAGATCATCCCTTTCGGTGCCGGTTTAGGGGGGGGATCGGCGGATGCAGCTTTTATGCTGAAAGCTTTGAATGCTTTTTTCGATCTTCGTCTCTCCGGGCAAAAGATGGTAACTTATGCTGCCCGCCTGGGGAGTGACTGTGCTTTTTTTATCGATGATCGTCCGGCATTTGCTTCCGGTAAGGGGGAGTTGCTGGAGCCGATAGAGCTTACGTTGGCCGGTTATCGGATCATCATAGTGAAACCCTCTTTCGGAGTATCTACGCCTGAAGCATATGCAGGGATCACTCCCCGGCCGGCCGGATATGATCTGCGTCAGCTCGGACAACTTCCGGTAAATACATGGAAAGAATATATCCGGAATGATTTTGAAGCGACTGTTTTTCAAAAATATCCCTCTCTAACTTTATTGAAGCAGCAATTGTATGAGCGGGGGGCTGAATTTGTGAGTATGAGCGGGAGCGGATCGGCTATTTATGGCTTGTTTAAGAAAGACCGGGAAATCAACCTGGATTTTCCCGATTGTTGTGTGTGGCAAGGAGAGACTTTAATTTAAAATATAACCTGTTCGAATTGTAATGAGAGCTTATCTGACGATTATATTAATTGGTTTGGTATCGGCATTTATCGGTATCATTCCTTTATTCAAAAGAAAGGCAGATAAATATACTGTTTTATCGGCTTTTGTGTTGTTTTTGATCATGCCCTATGTGGTTTATCACCTGAGTTTACCTTGGACACAATGGTGGTGGAAAGGTATGATCGTGTCTGCAGTTTTGACCCTCCCTCTGGTGATTACCTCGGGGCGGGGAAGTTCAAGATGTGCATTCCCGCTTTTATTGGCTTCTGTCGTAGTCGGTGCTTTTATTTCCTTTTTGGGACATTATTTATTGTAAATACCGGGGGAAAAAGGGAGGACAAGCCTTTCCGGACAGATTAACGGTTTTAAGCCTGAAGGACGAATCTTTTCCGAAAGTTGATCGGTGGAATTAGTCTCCCGATATCATTGTATTTTATCGAAGATTGTAGTTCCACCGATTGACAGGTTGTCTATACCGTCCAAAGGAAAGAGGTAAATTATAAGATTTCTCCTGTTGGATTTTAGTTTTTCAGGCTAAAAGAATAGAAAATGGCGGATATACCTCCGAAAATAAAGGCCAGACCTGTCCATACGATAATATTGAATATACCGAAAAGCGGATGGAAAATAATCAAAAAGGCAAAAATTAAGGTCAGGATTCCTCCTGTCAATACCCATCCCCAATTAGGAATACGGAAAGATTGCATTTGACTGGATTGACCGATAAAACCGATACCTACGAACATTAAGATAAATCCTACGACATAAGGTAACAGATCGGCTGCCCAGGCTAGATTACCTAATAATATAAATCCGATGACCAAATCCAGTATTCCGACGGCTAAGCCCCAGCCCCAGTTCCGGTAGCGTTGTCCTGCAAATGCATTTACAATTTCACCGATCCCATACAGGATAAACATGATACTGAAATAAACCGCCAGCGCAAAATAGGATTCAACCGGATTTCTGAATACCCATATACCGCAAAGAATAGAAAGAATACCGATAATTAGCATTAGCCACCAATATCGGTTGTTAGAAGAGTAAGTTTCTGTCGTTTCCATAACTATAAGTTTTAAATTATAGTTATTTAAACGAAAAAAGGCTGGTAATGTTTTAAGGGGGATTTTTTACTGTCGGCAGGATCATGATCTAGTCCTGCCGACAGTAAAAAGATTATTTTTCGTTATAGAGGTGTACATCCATTTGCGGGAAAGGAATATTGAGGTTTTCCTCTGCAAAGGTCTTGTATACTTTTTCGTTCATATCGAAAAAGACACCCCAATAATTTTCTGCTTTTACCCAGGCCCGAACGACAATGTCGACAGAACTGGAGTTAAGAGCGGTTAAAGCGATAAAATAATTGGGATCTTTCAATACTCTGGGATCATTATCTAAAAGCCGGGCAATGACAGCTTTTGCATGTTCGTAGCTATCACCGTAGCCGATTCCGAATACCCAGTCGACCCGCCGTTGCGATTCTTTCGAGTAGTTCATCATAATTCCGGTAGATAAGCCTCCGTTAGGAATGATGATCACCTTGTTATCGGTAGTCGTAATGATGGTATTGAAAATCTGGATCTCTTTCACTGTTCCCGACTGACCTTGTGCTTCGATATAATCTCCCACTTTAAACGGTTTGAAAAGCAGTATCATCACTCCACCGGCAAAATTTTGCAGTGTACCGCTCAATGCCATACCGACAGCGACACCGGCAGAAGCAAATAAAGCGATGAATGAGCTTGTCTCGATACCTAAAACACTGATAATGATAATCACTAAAGTGAAATTCAGGGTGATACTCACCAAACTCTTGGTAAAAGTGGCCAATGAAGCTTCGACATGCCGTTTCGTAAGTATGTTTATAACTAAACGATTTAATTTTTTTACAATCCAACGACCGATGAAGAACACCAGAAGTGCCACCAGCAACTTGGAACCGAATGAAACCCTGAGATCAATAAGTTTATTGACCAATGTGTCCAAAGACATTGTAGATAAAGAATTTTCCATAATTAATTGATTTTTTATTTATCACCCACTATAGAGATTTTTTATTTTTCTTCTTTTAGAGTTTCATTTATTGGTATTTTGAAGTATACTGAATCCTTGGGACATATCAAATTACGCTCCAAAGTTATCATATTTATATTTTTTTACAAAAATTACGACCGTAAAAGGCTTTATTCCACTTTCATTTTTAATGTTTCACTAAATAATTGTATTTTTGTAACCTGTGAAAAATTAATTGTCAGAATACTATGAGCATAGAAAGTTTGTTGACCACCAAGGTGATAGAAGCTGTGAAGCAGTGCTATGACGCTGATGTGGATAAGGATAAAGTGCAGTTACAAGCTACCCGGAAAGAGTTTGCGGGAGATTTGACTGTGGTTGTTTTTCCATTTACGCGTTTTTCGAAGAAATCTCCGGAAGAGACGGGGAAAGAATTGGGGGGCTACCTGAAACAACACATTGAAGAGATTAAAGACTACAATGTGGTGAAAGGATTCTTGAATATCGAGATTTCAGCGGCTTATTGGTTAGGTGTATTGAACGAAGTGGCTCAGGACCCGAAGTATGGATATGTGCATGAAAATAGCGGGCATTCTTACATGATCGAGTATTCTTCGCCTAATACGAACAAACCTTTACATCTCGGTCATATCCGTAACAACCTGTTGGGTTGGTCGGTATCCGAGATACAAAAAGCCAATGGACATGAAGTGAGGATGGTAAATTTGGTGAATGACCGGGGAATACATATTTGTAAGAGTATGATTGCCTGGAAAAAGTTCGCTAATGGTGCTACTCCCGAGTCTACAGGTACGAAGGGCGACCATTTTGTCGGCGACTACTATGTTCGTTTCGATAAGGAATATAAAGCTGAAATAAAAGCTTTGATGGAAAAGGAGGGAATGGAAGAAGAAGAGGCCAAGAAAAAAGCTCCGATCTTGCTGGAAGCGCAGGAAATGCTGCGTAAATGGGAAGCCGGTGATGAAGAGACCGTGAGTTTGTGGCGTACTATGAACGATTGGGTGTTGAAAGGTTTCGACGAAACCTATCGCTTGATGGGGGTGGGTTTCGATAAAGTATATTTCGAATCACAAACGTATAAAAAAGGCCGTGACATTGTCCTGAAAGGTTTAGCTGACGGTGTACTCTACCGGAAAGAAACCGGTAGTGTCTGGGCCGACTTGACCGGAGACGGGCTGGATCATAAATTACTGTTACGGGACGACGGTACTTCGGTTTATATGACTCAGGATATAGGTACGGCCTACGAACGCTTCAATGAATTCGATATGGATGAAATGATCTATGTCGTCGGAAATGAACAGAATTATCATTTCCAGGTACTTTCATTGATTTGTGGTAAATTGGGTTTCCCCTGGGCGGATAAAATTAAGCATTTGTCTTACGGAATGGTTGAATTACCTGAGGGAAAGATGAAATCCCGTGAAGGTACGGTTGTCGATGCCGATGATCTGATTGCCGACATGGTGGCCACGGCCCGCGAAATGTCGCAGGAGCTGGGCAAACTCGACGGTTGCACCGAAGAGGAGGCTAATGACATATCACGCATGGTCGGACTGGGGGCTTTGAAGTACTTCATCCTGAAGGTCGACCCCAAGAAGACGATGCTGTTCAATCCGCGCGAGTCGATCGACTTCAACGGAAATACCGGCCCGTTCATTCAATATACACATGCACGTATCCGTTCGGTGCTGCGCAAGGCCGCCGAAGCCGGAATAGAATACAAGGGCCGTGTCAGCGGTATCGAACTGCTGCCCGAAGAGATCGAACTGGTCAAGATGCTGAGCGATTATCCGGCTGTTGTGGCGTCGGCGGGCGAGAGTTATTCGCCGGCGGTCATCGGGGCCTACGTATATGACCTTTCGAAACTCTTCAACAGCTACTATCACGACCATTCGATTCTGCACGAGGAGAAGGAGAAGGTTCGCCGCATACGGTTGCAGTTGGCCGAACAGACTGCACGTGTGATTCGTTCGGGAATGTGGCTGATGGGAATCGAAGTCCCGGACCGAATGTAGAAGAGCCCGGTACGAGCCCGGCAAGGAGAGGACAGCCAGCAATAGAGAAGAGATAGAGCCGCCGAAGCAGATGACTTCGGCGGCTCTATCGTATGGGGTTGTTTACAGGCCAATGCGTATCGGAGAACGTGGACATGCCGTTATGTGGCTGCCGGTGCGGAACAGGGGACAGTAGGGTGCGGAACAGGGGACAGTAGGATGCTGTACCGCGCCTGCGTGTTTTAATCCTCTTCCCCCCCCCTCACGTTTCCTTGTCGTCCCCCGCTTGTCGGGGTTGCCGGCGGCGCGGGTGTTGTTATTCGGCGGCTTCGGCTTCGGCCGGCTGCGCCTCCTCTTCCTCCTCCTTGAAGGAGGTCATGCCTGCTCCGACAAGAAGGTTGTACCATGCAACAACCTTCTTGATATCCGAAACATGTACCCGCTCACGATCATATTCGGGCAGAACCTCGCCAAAGAAGCGCTTGAGTTCGGCCGGATCCGATTTGGGACTTATGGCCTCTTTGCCGCCGGTATGTGCATATATCTTCTCGAAAACCTCGGACAGCGGCATATCCTCATTCTCGGTGAAGATGGCAATCTCGTTCAGCGCACTGACACGTGCCGTCGAAGATGCATTGGTGCGTTTGCCGTCGAGCAGCGACTCTACGATAACGCCGTTGCTGCTGCGGGCCACATATTTGAAAAGTCCGGGTTGTCCGGAGATGGCCAGAATCTCTTTCAGTTTCATAATGATGGTTTATATGTTTTACGGGACAAATATACCAATAAATGCCGAATTTGGGAAATCGTACCGCGATTAGTTGCAGCCAGATATTTCCCGTTCGCTCACTCGGACCGCACAACTGCCTTTGGTGCGGCTGTGGCTGTTGTGGCGCTACGACCGTCATGTTCGTCATGTCCGGTATGTGCGGGTATGCGGGTGTGCGGGCCGAAACAGCGTTGGCACTATGTGAAGGTCGTCGGTTAAGGCTTTTCGATATCCATTGTCCGCATCTGTTCCTTTGAAACCCCGAACCGTTTGCCGTAGTTGGTCCAGTAGATGTCGGCGACGATCCGGAACAGCCTTTTGCCGATCGGCATTGTTGCGCGGACGGTCCTGTAATCCCGCTTCTCGATCGAGCGTACGAGACGCCGTATGGCTCTGACGGCAACGTATCGGAACGGCGTACGGAGAATGGCCTCTCCGCTGCCGAGCATCAGTATCGAACCGAGCCGGTAACCGTTCCGGCGGCAGAATGCCCCGATGATCCTGATGGCGGTCTCGTTCTGCGAGGCCTCCAGAAATCCGCAGTTGATCAGAACCGAGATGACGGGTTTGGTGTGGGGCGGGTCGGCCTCGAGCGCCTTCAGAAAATCGAGCACCCCCACCGGCAGGGAGTCCGCATAAAGCGGAAACACAAGCAGCGTATCGGTATGTTGTCCCATTGCGCGACAAAGTTCGGAGTGGTTTGTGCGCGTGATGTCGCGGTAATCGGTATGGTTGCGGGCGTAGTGGCGAAACAGCCCGGAATAGAGCTTCGAATTCGACCGCGGCGCACGCGGACTGCCGTTCAATATCAGTGTTGTTCCCATTCGTCCAGTATCTTCTTTACGCTCTCGCCGAGCTGAGCTTCGGTTGTGAAAATGATGCGGAAACTCGCAAAATTCATGTTCTGTGAGTTCCGCGAAACAAGTTGTGAGAAGATATCCTTCTCTTCGTCGGTCAGGTCGCCATAGGCAATTATGGTTGCCTGTTTGGGGACTACGGCCCGTTGTACGTGGTGTGTCTCGCCGTTATGGATGCGGATGAAGGCCTGTTGTACCGGAATGGCCCGTTCGAGCATCCGTTTCATGACGCTGTCGTAGCATCCGTACCTGACACGTGTGATATACAGTACCCTGTCGCTCTGGGCGATATGTGGATATACCCTGGTTGCGTCGTCGCGTATGACGCATTTGCCCGGAGTGCGGGTCCAGCATCCGTAACACCCGACGCATGGCGAGATCTTCATTGTCGCCAGGTCAAAATAGTGTGTCTGTCTGCCGTCGACACGAATTTCTGGAATAGGCTTGTCGCTAAGGATAAGTTTCATGGTGTAAGGTTTCGAAAAGGTCTGCCCTCCAAAAGGCCTCTCCGTTTCTGTCGCCGGAATCTGCCGCCGCCCTGATGGAGTTGCGCAGAGACCTGACATGGAACGGATTGTTGCCGGAATCATCGCAAAAATGATACCGGGACGAGCATGCCGGAGCAGACGGTTTGAAGCTTCTCATGCAAGACAAACTGTCGCAACGACGATTTTATTGTGCATGCCGTTCAAGGCGATGTCTCCGTTGCATGGTAAAAAGGAGGCTCCTCGCGAGGCGCAATAGCCTGCGAGGAGCTGACCTGATTAATGCATATGTGTGAGTGAGATGAGAATATTCGATGCGTAGGGTTTAGTGACGAAATCTATTTTGAAGAGGCCGGATCACTCTCCGACTGATCTCTGGCTTCGGGCGTATCGTCGTTTTGAGAATCCTTTACGTAGGCTTGCCACTCCTCGCTGTTGAAGTAGTCGTTAACAGGTTGTAATGCTGACTCCAGATCCAGACTGTCGAGGGCCTGAAGTGTCTTCTGGGTATCCTTCCATTCCTGGCTGTTGAAATAGTCCCCGAGCTGCTTCATGGATGATTTCCATTCGGCGCTGTTGAAATAATCCCCGAGCTGCTTCATGGACGATTTCCACTCGTCGCTCTCGAAATATTTGCCCAACTGTTCCAGCTCCTGCTGTTGCTGTTTCCATTCGGCGCTGTTGAAATACTCCTCCAGCCTCTTGCCCGACTCTTCCAGGACCTTCGCTTTCTGCTTCCACTCGTCACTCTCGAAATATTCGCCCATCTTCTCCAGCTTCTCGACAGCCTGTTTCCACTCGTCGCTGTTGAAATAGTCCTCGATTTCGGCTCTCTTTTCGTCGGATATCTCGCTGAGTCCTTCAGGAACGATAATAGCCGTGTCGTTCTGTATGATTATTATGGTGTCCAGATTTGCCAGCCCGGAAACAACCTCTGACACAGCGTCCGAAACGGATGCATCATTTGCTGCAATATGCCGCTCCATCAGCCCGGCAAGATCTTCCGACAGGGTGATCCGCTCCGATGCCGGCGAAACAATATTTTCCTCTTCGGCAATGACTTTTACCGATTCTTTTGTAACTTTGCCTTCAGACTGATCATAGACCGTTTCGGCAAAGGCTCCGAGCGCAAGGCCCGTGAGTGGCAGCAGAAGGAGTGCGCGAACTCGCATCCGCCGCGACGATTCTTTACGTAACATCATGGTAATACGATTTTTAAGTTTGCTGTGATTGAAGCTGTTGGCTATCGAGTACCACCTCCCGCCAACAGCTTTTCTTATGAGTAACAGTTGGTAGCTCCGCGCATCGACTCCGCTGTTCAGAACTGCCGCATCGGCCTCATATTCGTGTATGGCCCGCAACTCGCTCCGCAAAAGCCAAATCGCCGGATTGAACCATTGCAGCGCCACCGCAAGGTCGATGAATGCCAGATCCAGCGAGTGGTGCAGACGTACGTGAGCCTGTTCGTGGGCCAGTATGGCTGTTCCGTTTTCCGACAGGTCGTGTTCCGAAATCAATATGTGATGCCCCCAACTGATGGGTGTAATGTCGTTGTTCATGCGCACGAGGGTTGTGCCGTCCGAGAGACGTTCGCTGTGTCCCTGACGGGATAGCCTCCTGAGGGAGACGGCTGAACGCACCGTGAGCAGGATAACCGCAATGACGCCCGCGATATAGATCGATGCTGCGATCTGCAGCCACGGGAGGTTGCGAAGTCCGCCCTGTGGGCTGGCCGATACGGATGATACCGGTGCAGGTTGTGAGATGCTTTCCGGGGCCGGAGCGACGTGATAGGGGGCCGTCGGCAGTTGTCCGGACGGGAGAGTGGACAACGGGTTGGCCTGCGTCGAGATGAGTTCTGTGGCCAGAATGTCTGAATCGGTCTGTAATGTTGTTGCCGGGGCGGGTGCAACTGCTGAGACCGGTGCCGGCTGTGGCATTGTGCGGTGAATGGTGATGACGCACGACGGCAGTACGAATGCCAGTGCCGTTGCCGCCAGGACCAGCCGCCGGTTGAAGGCGTGGAAGGTCTCGCGGCTGAGCAGGAGCTTGAAGAACAGATAGAACACTGCCAGGCAGGCGGCTGTTCTGAGGATGTATGTCAGGAGTGCTGCGACCATCTTATTTTCTGTTATGCTGTTCGATGCGCTCGATCAGGTCGCGCAGTTCATCCACCGAGAGCCGCTCCTCTTCGACCAGCGCCGACACGGCTCCGAGACTCGAATGCTTGAAATAACGGTCGATGACGTTTCCGAGCGTGCGGCGGGAAAAGGCGGCTTGGTCGACAAGCGGGTAATACTGGTAGGTATTCCCGAAGGCCTTGTGGCCGACATAACCTTTCGTCTCGAGTGTGCGGACCATTGTCGAGATCGTATTGAAATGCGGTTTGGGTTCGGGAGCCAGGTCGACCAGCTCTCTGACAAAGAGCGGTCCGTGGGCCCAGAAGCATTGCATCAGCTCCTCTTCGCGACGTGTCAGTTTTTCCATTCTGTTTCGTTTTTTTGTTGCGTGGCAACCGGGATTGTATCCGGAGAGTCTCTCCGCAGCCTTCGGGCGGTTGCAGAGAATGACGATTCACATGGCTCTTACCGGTTGTCACAATGCAAAGGTAACTAAAAAAACTTCACATACAACTAAAATCAATAGTTTTTCAACTAAAAAATTTAGTTACATGCGCCGGCAACAGATAAAGCCACCTCCGCCGAAAGGGCTGGTGAGCGGTGTTGTAATATTGTAAATAATGTGAGATCAGTGAGTTACGTCGCTATGGGCGGATTGCAACCTTGATCACGCCATCATCCCGGTTTTCGAAAAGCCGGTAGGCCCGTTCGATATCCGAGAGTGTGTAACGATGGGTGATCAGAGGCGTGGTGTCTATGCGGCCCTGTTCGATCAGACGCAGTATCTCGGCACAATCGCAGCCATCCACACCGCCCGTCTTGAAGGTGAGGTTCTTGCCGTACATGTCGGGCAGGGGCAGCAGCTGGGGCTTGTCGTACAGTGCTACAACGGTTACCGTCGCATTCGGGCGTGCACACTCCCAGGCCAGCCGGAATGTCTCGTCCGCCCCGGCAACCTCGATCACCACGTCGGCCCCGCCGCGGTCACTGGAGCGGCGCACCGTTTCGAGGCACTCATCAGGCGAAACAACCGTCACGGCAGGGTAGTGCTGTCTTACGAAACAGGCCCGTTCGGACGACTTCTCGCAGACGATGACCTGCTTCGGACGGTGCAGCATGCTGCACAGCAGCGTGCATATACCCGTGGGGCCTGCACCGATGATGAGTACCGTATCGTCAGGTTTGATCTCGGAGATACGCGCGGCCCAGAATCCCGTGGCAAGGATATCCCCGACAAACAGGGCCTGTTCGTCACTGACCGTATCGGGAATGCGGTTGAGACCCTGGTCGGCGTATGGTACGCGGACGTATTCGGCCTGACCGCCGTCGATGCGGCAGCCGAGGGCCCAGCCGCCGTTCGGGTCGGTACAGTTGTTCACGTAGCCGTGCCGGCAGAAGAAACACTCCCCGCAGAATGTCTCGACATTGACCGTTACGCGATCCCCGGGCCGGACGTTGTGGACCTCTTCCCCGCACTGTTCGACTACGCCGACCATCTCGTGTCCGACCGTAATGCCCGGAACGGCCCGCGGTACGCTGCCATGCTTGATGTGCAGGTCACTCGTGCAGATGCTTGCCAGCGTAATCCGTACGATGGCGTCGCGGGGACCCTGCAACTCGGGTTTCGGCTTGTCGAGCAGCGCGAACTCTCCGCGGCTGACATATGTGTAGGCTTTCATGTATATCTGTGTTTTGTTTTAATAATATATTCAGGTGCTTGCATATTTTACCCCCCCCGAGCAGCAATCCCGAAATATTCGGGTCTGGACGAAGGTGGAAGGTATGTTGTAGGGGGCGGTCTGTCAGGACTCCTTGTCGAGCAGTTCGGCCAACCGCGCCTTCAGGTTCTCGCCACGCAGCCCCCGGGCCACGATCGTCCCGTCCGGCCCGAACAGAATGATGTGCGGAATGCCGTTGATGCCGTACAGCTTGGTCGGGATCTCTCCGGCATCGAGAATCTGCGGCCACGTGATTCCAAGTTCATCGATCGCCTTCAGCGTTGCGGCGCGGCGGTCCCAGACGGCTACGCCAAGCACTTCGAACTCGCTGCGGTCATACCGTTCCCACACCTCGCGCAGCGTAGGCATCTCGTCGCGGCACGGCCCACACCACGATGCCCAGAAATCAACCAGCACGTACCGCCCGCGGCCGACGTAATCCGAGAGGCTTACGGAAGTCGAGTCGGCCGAACCAGTTGGGATCGTGAAGTCGGTGAAGGGCTCTCCCTCGGCGGTTTTTCGCTGCATCTCGAAGTCGGCGGCCAGACGCTGTATGGGGCCGAAATTCCGTGCATATTCCGAAGCTGTGGTATAGAGGATGTCGAATTCCTCCGGCGTGCGGGCCGTGAACGCCCAGTCCCATAAGGCGTAGGCGCCGAGAGCGTCGTCGCGCGAAACATACGGGCGCATTAATTCCGCAAAACCGGAAATGCCGGCATCCGATGTTTCGTCAATGCGGGCGTTCTGCGTCTGGGCGTCGAGGGTCGAGTCCTGTCTGATAGCACTGCACGCATTATCAAGTGCATCCCACAGCGAATCGAAAAGTATCTGATAGCCGTTCTTGGCATTGTTGAGCGGCGTCCCTTCGGCCATGTGCCGCTCCAGGTCGACCACGATCTGCCCGGGTTCGAGGATCAGGTTGGCATATTCGCGTTCGAGGTCGATGCGACGGATCGAGTCGCGGGAGATGCTGCCCGAAAAGATGAATTTGCCGTCGGCGACAACCGTGCTGTCGACAACCGATCCGTCGTGATAATCGAGCATGTAGGCTGTTTTACCGTTGTACGAAGGATCGACTTCGGCTTCGACAGTGTAGCTTCGGTCGCGTGCGCACGAGGCAAAAACAAGCGCAGGCAACATGTAATAAAACAAGGTCTTTTTCATAAGCGTTTTGCTTTAGTCCGTATGGTAGAGTTTTTTAGTAAATGCACTGTAGCTGCATCCAGACACGGTCGAACCGGCGGGCGAGCAAATCCTCTTTCGGGATGAAGAAAAACAGAGTGCCGTCATCCCCGAAAGTTGCAACTTCTCCCTCTTCCACGGTATTCAACTGCAGGAGCAGGACCCAACGATCCAATGCTGTTTTGCAAGCCTGCTCCTTGACCTGCTGAGGAATCTTGTCATAATCACTGAGGTCGTATCCTTGTTCGAGCAGTTCGCAATCCGATGGCATACTGCATTGTACTGTATCCGGCCAGCCAAGCATTCGCAATGCATTGAATATCCCTTCATTACTTGTCCCCAATTCGGCTTGGGCTGTGTCATACTCCTCGTATGTTGTCGGCTCAATCATCAGGAATTCCTGGATGGAAGGATATGACATCTCGTGCGACATTGCGATCTTTGTCATCGGGAGTTTATAATAGTCTTCTGGGACAGCAGCCTCGTCGATCGGCGCCAGTGTTGAGATATCTTCGAACCAGTATACACGAGCGGCATCTTTCTGTGTTGGCTCAATGCATGTGGCGCGGGAATCGAGACTGTAGAAGAATAATAACAAACCGTGATCGGGAAGCAGATGATCCGTATCATATTTGGCCAGGTCGGCGCAGTTCACCTGCATTAGAAAATCCAATGAATATGTGTCGCCAAAATCATACTTATCATGACTCGTGTATGTAGGCCATTCAAACCCGGCCGGAACATCGGGCAACCCTCCGAAGCGGGAACCGCATAATTTGTAATTTTCGCGTTTGCATATGTCCAGAACAATGCTGTTTTTGCCCAACTGTTTGATCTTTTGCGCAAGTTCCATAACTGATGACTTATTGGTTGGTTTAATATATATGCTCGAATCTATTTGATTTACAGATGTGTTATCGGTGTTGCTCTCGTTCTGGGCCGTAGAGCGGGAGTTGCCGCAGCCTGCCGATATCAGCAGAACAGCAAGAAACAGGAGAGAAAGTCTCATGGGGAGCGTAGTTTTTTATATTCTGCAACGCTAATTTACAACTCTTTTATGAAAACATGCTTCAAATTATATAATATATTGCTAACTTTAAGGCAGTCAACCTGAATTTGCATCTAAAGGCAAGGTTGTCCGTTAAAAACGGGGCGGGGCTGGGAACATGGCGGTGCGATTGGAATTTGTTGCCAATGCAAAAACTCGGAGGGCGGGGAAGTGTTGATCATTAACCATAATTTTACGGGTTATGATAAGGAGTATCTTTACATTGGTATGTGTGGCATTCTCGTTATGCTGTAACGGGCAGGATTTTATATCCAAATATCGCAAGCTGGAAAAGGAGAATCTGGCTGCCTTTTTCGAGGAGTGGAAAAATTATTCGGACAGCATTGCACAATATGTCGAAATAACAGACAGCGTGATTGCAAAGGTTCTGGAAACGGAATTTATGTCGCATAACGCGGAACCTGATGAGGATGACGGAATTACGCCTCGATATTGTGTGGTTTTTGACAGTATACGTATTGAGAGATACGATATGAAGGTTGGCACGACATATAAACGACTGTACAAACTTGAGTTCAACGAGAAAAAGTGTATTGATAGCGTTATGATAGTGCCGCCATTGCCTAAGAATGGCCTATATCTGACGATAGACATCGATAAACTGTTGTCGAATTTTGTTGGCGGATTGGACGGCAAGGCCTCTTCAATAAAACAGGACAATGTACAGATGCTATCGCAGTATGTGCCTGTGAAATACGGCCATTGGGGCGGTTATTGGTGGTTCGAGACATTTCCGAAGATCAATGCGATCCGAATCACCAGGAATGCGATTATAGTCTATCGCCGAACAAGCTGGTGGACGGGCGATGAAATCTTGTATGTAAAGGAGGGTGATACTTTCGTAAGACGTGACGAGCCAATTTCGACCTGGGTGGAATAAAACTGTAATGGTGCCTGACCAATCTTCGGTCCGGGTTGCCCGAGGGTGAGCTGCATTAGCAAAGACCGTATTTTGACTCGATCTCTAAGCTTCGGTGGAGGGCTCTTTCGCCGGGACTTAACGGTTCTGATGCAAGCGAAAAATCAGCCCGGCACGCTGCAACGTGTCGGGCTGAAAAAGTGTCGCTCTGTCGGACGGCCTGAGACAGTGCCCAGAACCACTTTCCGCGCGCAGAGCCTTATTTCGTCTCGGGATAGTTGTCGTTGGTCAGCAGCTTGCCCTGGTATTCTCCGGTCAGGGTATTCAGGAAGGCAACCATCCGGTCGACCTCCTGCTGTGTCAACTCTTCACCCACCTCGTAGCGGGCCATCGAGACGACGGCATCCTCAAGCGTAGCCTGTGTGGCATCGTGGTAGTAGGGGGCCGTCAGGGCAACGTTACGCAGGCCGGGCACCTTGAAGCGGTGGCGGTCACGCTCCTCCTTGGTCTCCTTGTAGCGGCCGTTGTCTTCGTTGGTGAGCTCCGTGCCGCGGTCCGCAAAGTAATCGCGCTTGATGCCAATCAACTCGTACGACTGTCCGCCCATATTCTCACCGACGTGGCACGTTGCGCAGTCATACTTCTTGAAGAGCTCGTATCCGGCGATCTCGTCGGCGTTCATGGCCGTCTTGTCGCCCTTGAGGTACTTGTCGAAGCGCG
>ERZ827150.3621-NODE-3621-length-14670-cov-3.834690_pt1 | contig 14670 bp, 4 predicted proteins | sample MGYA00519779_ERZ827150 | MGnify/ENA primary metagenome ERZ827150 (study PRJEB31778, sample SAMEA3449267) | human gut metagenome | biome: human gut; feature: human-associated habitat; material: faeces | place: United Kingdom | collected 2010/2012 ...
TTGCTCAAATCGTATTCCACCGTCGCATACTCGCCTATGGAATAATCTCTGTACTCCTGCCACTTGTCGTCGCCCTCTTCGCCATGCTTGAATATTGCAATGAAACCACCCTGCAAAGAAGCAGAAACTTTCATCTTTAACACGATTTTAGTTTCGGAAGTAACCGTGTATGGCTGGGCGAAATCTATTCTCGCACACGCAAACGGCTTTCCGTCGCTAAGCTCGATGATAGAATTTTTAACCGTCATTCCTTCGCACCATCCATTGCCGAAAGCCGGATAAACAACTTGCGCGCCGTTAAGATTTATCGCCGTCCCTATAGTGTCGGTTATGGTTATATAATCAAAATAATATTCCGTTCCCGATACGTTCTCGATAGTTCTGTTCAGAATCTTTATTGATGAAATCTTTCCGTCGTTAACATACTCGTTTATAACCAAGTATATATCCACCCATTGATTTGCCGCAACCATTGCCTGATTAGCGGGTTTGTTCCAATAATTATCGGTCGTCGTTACGTTAACATTGTCAAAATGCAATGTTACTTCGGAAAGAGAACTCTTGACGTAAACCCTCATGCAGATATACTTCATCTGCTCGCTGACGGTAAGCGGATTCGCAAGATTCAACGTTATTCCGCTGTTGTAATTGCCGTTGTTAAGCGTTAACTTTAATTCGCTTCCGCTTCCTCCGTCGATATAACCTTCGGCTCCGCTTCCGATAAATGCGGCGGGCATATCCCATATACCGCCAATCGACAACGCGGAAGTCGTGACGTTTTCGCTGCTCATGTCGATTAAGTCGCCCATGGTGTAATTTTCCGTAACTATCGTTATATCATCGATATATATACCGGAAATCGACTGTCCGACGTACCCGAGTTTAAAGCCGTCTATCTTTCCGTCTACCGCAAAATACGTAACCGCAAGATAAGTGTTTACCCATTCGTTCGCTTTTATCTCTATATCTTTATATCCGATATAGTGTGTGTCGTTGTTCGATTTGTTCCACCTTATTGTTGCGGTTTCAGCAGAAGCCGTTTTAACATAAAGTCTGACGCGGATATAGTTCATTCCGTCTTTTACGACAATCGGAGAGTTGAGGTTTATCATACCCGCGGCATTAACTTCGTTCTGGCTGAATCTGATTTCGCCGCCCTTACCGCCGGGAATATATTCGCCGTTGTCTTCGGTAATAAACTGCGCGCTCATATCCCAAAGTCCGCCAAGCCCCGCGCTCGCCGGAACGGCAACGTTTTCGCTCGTCATATCGATTTCCGTTCCGATTACATATATGCTGCCCGCAGCTTTAACCGTGAACGTAAAGGTTGCCGTTTCTCCGTTTACGAGCGAAGTCGCTACAATCGTAATCTGAGTTTCTGCCGTCACGTTTTCTCCTACGGAAAGGACATTTCCGTTTATAGAAACCCCTTCGATTTCGCCGTCAAGCGAATATCTTACGTATTTTATGTTCGACGTAAGTATTACGGAACCGCCTTTCATAATTTCCGTTTCTTCGTTGGTTATCGACGGCGTGACGTTATCCGCATCGAACAACCTCTTGAAGGTTACGAGATTTTCGTTTATCGACCATATCGACGGATCGAGCGCCGCAAAATTCGCCATCGCGATTTCGTCTGCAAGGAGCTCTTCATAAGAATTTTTGTGAACGAGATAGTTGTCGCCTTTCACTTCAACGTCGGTTATCAACGCTTTGTTGCCTGCGTTTACGTCGAATTCGCCTATAACCGCAACGTTTTTGAACGTTCCGTATCCGCCGCCGATTACATATACGTTTTTAACTTCGCTCCCGAAATTGCAACTTGTTACGTCTACAATCAAATTCTCGATTGTACGTCCCGCGTCGTCGCTCGAACCGAAAAGCGTGGAAACGTTTTCCTCTCCGCCTCCTTTGATTTCGGCATACTGCACGTATACGTTTCTAACGATTCCGGTACCCGCTCTCGCGATAAGCGACGCTTCTTCGGATACTTTCGCGTTCGTGAACGCTACGTTTTCGATTATTCCGTCAGACAACGTAACTACAAACCCGTTTAATTTTCCGCTGACGGAAAGTCCGTCTATTACGTGACCTTTTCCGTCGAATACGCCTTTGAATCCGTAAGACGTCGGGCGATTCCATCCGCCGTCGCCGTATTTTACGCCGTCAATCCCGACGTTTCCGAGTTTCCAATAATAATCGAAAGGCGTAAACACCGTATAATTGCCGTTGTATTCGATATCCGCGCCGAGAACGAAATATCCCGACATATACTGTCTGTATGCCGCCTCGGGGCAAAGCCCTGCCTTAACGGCTTCGTTGCAGGCGATTTCCTGCCATTTATCGAATTCTTCCTTAGTGTCGATTATGAGCGTGTAAACGTCGGCTTGCATCGTGTATACGATATCTTCGGTTTCCATTGCGACGGGTTTTCCCTCGCCGAGGTCTTTCATTTCGGAAGGCATCGAGTTTTCGATAATCGCTGCCGAACTTCCGGATATTTCAGTCGCGCCGTCATATACGGTTTTTCCGCTTACCGTTATCTTTTCGACTTTACCAATTACTCCCTCAGGGATTTCTATGGTCTTGTCGACCGCGGTTTCGATAACCATTCCGACGTTTTCAAGCGTTACGGAGCCTTTCGCTACGGTTACTCCGATCTGCACCGTCAACGTTTTTTCGCCGTAAACACATTCGCCCGATAAAAGCGTGTATCCTGCCTTGCGGGCGATTATAACGCCGTCTTCAACCGATACCGCCGAGGAATCGGCGCTCGTCCAGGTTATTTCCGCTTCGCCTTTCATTTCGCCGTCCACGAGAATGTTCGCCGTCCCGATTTCAAGGCGCGAGGTTTCTTCGCTGCCGAGAGTAAGTCCGAGCGTGAAAAGCCCGTCGCCGACCAACAATTTATCGTTCGTAAAATCGAGAATCACCACATTGTCCAAAACGTTTACGGTAAGTCTTTCGTCTGCCTCGTATCCCCTTACGGTTGTTGTAACGTCAAACTGCGCCGCGCCCACCGCAATACCTTTTACGGTAACGGCGGAACCGTCCTCGTTTGAGGTTATCTCCGCAAAGTCGGCGGCGTTTCCGACGGGAATCCAGGTGTATACCACGCCTTCTGTTTCAAGCGGTTGTCCGTTGAAAGTAACCGACGCTTTTACAACGCTTTCCTTTCCTTTGCTTATCGAAACGCTTTTTGAAGTCAAAGCTATTTCGTGAGCGTAACGAGTCGGCGTAACAGTAACTTTACAAGTCGCCTCGGCCTTGCCTATTGCTATTTTGATAATGGCTTCGCCCGCTTTGTCGCAAAGAGCTAACCAGTCGTTCATAAGCGAAATGCTCCAATAGGTCGGCTGAGAAACAAACGAGTCGTAAATATCGCCCGTAAACACAGACGGATATTTCTCTTCCAAGATTCTGAGATAAGCCGTCAGTTTTTCGTAATATTCGCGCATCGCGGGCGCGGCGTCGCGATAATAACTCTCGAAAAATCTGTCCACCGCTTTGCCGTAATCCATATTGACGTCGAATCTCACGCTCATAGCCGTGTACGTTTTAAGCCCTCCGAAACAAGGCGTGAACGCGTTTGTTCTGTTATGATAAGTGCCCTGAGCCTGAACGAACAGGAAGTCTGCGTTGTTGTCTTTTAAACACCTCGCCGTTTCTACGACGGAATCGTAAGAATTGTACGGATACAAGAACTGATAGAAGTTCATATCGTAAATCCAGGCGTAAATTTTATTTGTGAGAAGCCCCCATTTTTCAAGGCTCTGTTTAGCCTCTTTGTTTGCAGGCGTATCCTCGTATAAAGACCTGTTGAAAGTCGCTTTTATAGGCGCCCAGAAACACCCGACGTTTTCGTTGCAGATTATTCCGTTCTCGTAAGTTTTGTTGTACGGCAGGCTGTAAGTTTTTCCGCCGACCTCGATTACGTTGTCGGGATTAGTCGCCACTTTATATTCGTCCTTGGTTTCGCCCGAAACGGGGGCGTTCTGCGTCGCGTGGTATGCGAAGAACAATATCGTGAGTTTTCTTGTTTCCGTTCCGTTTTCCGCCGCCTGATTTTCAAGTCTCGTCCGCACTTTGTCTTCGAGGTCGTTGACAAACATTATATAAGTGGAACTCAGCGAGCCGAATTTTTCCGAAGCCGCCGAACAGGTCGGGCAATCGCAAGCCGCGAAGTTATCCTGCTGAGTGAACGTTATCGTACAAGACGTGGGGTTTGCCGCAAGATATCTCATCATTTTATCGGTTGCGGCTTCGATCATCCGGTCATACTCGGTTTTATCGCCGTGAGCCGTGTAACAAAGCTGATCGGGACGATATTCGCCGTCATACGTTCCCCACTTGTCGGCATACCACTCGGGATGATCTTCCGCATAAGTTGCGGGGGGAAGGAAACTGAACGAATTATGCACGAACATTCCGTCCGTAAACACGAACACTTCGTCATCGGTCTGCCCCGTAGCAAATTTACCGCTCGCGGAAACATAGCCGGAAAGATAATTCAGATCGAAATCGGGCTTTTCGACTATGTCGAGATCGGGAAGAGTTGCCCCCGTTTTCGTGAACGTTATTGTGTCTTCGCCGAACCATTCATAGCCCAGAACTTCGCGAAGAAACGAGAGTACGACGGTCTGATAGCCGTAAGAAGTGTTTACTTTCATAAACACGGTATCGCCGACGGTTTTCATCATATATCCGCTGTAACCCAAATCTATCGCTTCTGTTTCGGTTGCCCACTTCACGCCCGCCTGTTTTTCCGTCGGCACGCTGTCTATGACTATATATTTTGAAGTCCTCGTCCAATTTATTTTTTCGCCCGTTCCGTCAATAATTCCGTCGCCGTCGGCATCGTAAACCACGGCAGGATACACGCCGGTACACGATCCTATCTGATTAGAAAGAAACGAGGCGGCTTTTATTAAACTACCCGACGATCCTCCTGCCAGAATACGATATTCGGTCTTTCCTCCTGAAACGAAAACCCTGCCCGTCTCTTTAACCGAAACTCTGTGAAGTCTTTTCGACTCGTCTACAAGATGAACATCTTTGTCGGTAACTTCTTTGATGATTTCCGTTCTCCCGTCCGAACTATCGGACGCGCTTTCGGAAGGTTTTCCGCTATCGGACTTACTTTCCGAGCCGCCCTTTCCGCAGGAAATAATGCAACTCATCACAAAAAGAAGAGTTAGCAACAATACAATTATTTTGTTTTTCATCGTATTCCTCCTTATTCGACCGTTACGGTAAACTCCGCAATGGTCTGGTTGCCCGCTTCGTCCATGGCAAGAATCATAAATCTGTATTCGCCCGCATATCTGACCGTATAGACGTAAGTCGTTTTTGTCGATTCTCCGCCGGTGGCGTCTTCAACGTTACCGATGACGTTAAGTCTGCCGTCGGGACATCTTACCGTCCGATATACCGTGATTTTTTCCAAAGGCGAAACATCATCCGTTATCACCGCGTCGGGAAGAGTTATTTTATCCCCCGCCTTCGCCGTCTTTACCGTTTTTCCGAGTTTAATCGTCGGCGCGACTTTATCGAGAATGTTTATTCCGTAACTCAACGTCGCAAGGTTTCCCGCCTCGTCTCTCGCAGAGTACTCCACTTTGTACTGTCCCGACTCGGTTATTCCGAATCTGTACGCCCTATCCGCCGTAACGCCCGAAATTTCGGTTCCGTTTTCGTCTTTGACGATTTCGCCCGACGGCGTTTTCGCTGTGACGACGAGTTTCAGCGTCGGCGAAACGGTGTCGGTAGCAATCGCGCTCGCTATCGTGTAAACGTCGCCCGCGTCGTACATTCCGCCATAATCGCCGAGAACGGCTATCCTCGGTTTGATTTTGTCTATCGAAAGCTTGGTAATTCCGTTGTTATCGAATTTTTTTACTGTATATTCCGCACCGACGGCGGCTTTGGTGATTTTGACCGTTATATATACTTTCCGCGATGGGAAACCCTTGAAATCGACGCCGTAATCAGTCTTATCGACGTTGACCGCGATTTTTCCGACTTTAATTTTTTCTCCGTCGAAACCGATTTCGAAAATATTATCCGCAAGGGCAAAGCCCTGAGAAATCTCCCTGTCCGCGTCGCCGAATTTTATGTGCGCGTTCCTGCCTTTGACGTTGATTATCTTAGCCGTTATCGAAATCGATTTGTCTGCCGAATCGGTAAACGTCGCTTCCAGCGTTTCAAATTCGTCCTTTCCTTTTCTTCCTGCGATAGTCACGCTCGAATTTTTCGCCGCTACGGGGTTTGCGAACGTCCATTCGACATCCCCTCTTTCGGTTGCGGTAACGATAAGTCCGTCGTCCGTTCTCGCCGTGCCGAAGCCTTCACCGACGAACAGCCTCTCGATTTTAAGAAGATCGCCCTCGTAGCACACCACGGATTTAACCCGTCTCGTCTTGGTTGCCGCGCCCGCTTTTACCGTGAGTATGATCTCTTCGCCGTTTGCGCTTGCCTCGGGAATAAACGTTTCGCCGGCTTTATATTCTTTCGATCCGTTTTTATCGGTCACCAAAAGCGTGGCGAGAACTTGTTTTTTCGTTCCGGAAGAATAATCCGCCGCATAAATTTCGGGGACTTCGTATTTAAGTCCCGACACGATATATTCCGGAATCGGAAGATTATCGGGGATTATCGGCGCATCATTTGCGGAAACGTTTACCTTATAGCTCGTTTCCGCGGAAATCAACGTCATATCCGTCGCAACGTAACGAATGATCCACTCTCCCGCCTCTTCGGGAAGAAAATATCCGTTTTCCGGCTCCGAGGATTTTCCGCCGTGTTCGGCGTAAACGCTTATTTTTATTTTGCCGCTGCCGCCTTCGGCTTTCGGTTCGGCAACGGGTATATACGTGCCGCAAACACCCGAAAGCATTTCCGCGGAAGGCTCCGCCGAAACGGCAAGAGCTTTCGGGAGCTTGGAAACCGCAGTAATATTGCAAATGCGTTTCGCCTCGTTTCCGTTTAAGTCCGTCGCGGTGTACACGACGGTATATTTTCCTATATTACTTACCGAAAATCTACCGTTTTCCACAGCGCATGTTATTCTTGCGTTCGGGTTTGCATAGTTGTAAAAAACTTCCGTCTTAACTTCCGTCTCTCCCGAATATTCGTCGAATGCCGTGGCGTTAAGCACAGGGAAGGAAGCCCCTACTACCGCCTGAGGAATGTAATTGCCTTCGCCGTCCAGAACGCCGTCGTCATCTATGGTAATTATCGGCGCGTCATTTTCCGTGAAAGAATTTTGCGCCGTAATATCATAGCCCAAAACCGAAGTGAGACAGAAATTCGCCGTCTCTCCGACAACATCGTAAGCTTTTACGGTGAGTTTTACCTTGCCGCTTTTAAATCCGCTCCATATGTTTTCTCCGTCGTGTAAAAGCGGATCGTCGAGGTCGGTAACGTACTTGTCCGAAACGTAGACTTTTACTTCGTCGGGATCGAATCTTAATTTAAATTCGTTTGCATTCGACGGCTGAGGATAGGATACGAGCGGCGATCCTTTTCCGACGCTCATCGCGATAAAACTATGTTCGTACGGAGTTCCCCACTCATCGCCGTGATGGAACTGGGAGCCTTCATAACCGGAGCTTCTCTGCCCGTTGCCGCAAGCCGTCCAGTAACTTATTCCGTTTGCGTGAACGTCGGAGCCTCTCGATCTTATCCCCTGAACGGTCAGCGTACAATCGGGATCGTAAACGTCGGTAAACGTGAAAACCAGTTTATCGAAATCGTATGAGCCTCGCATAAGGGGCGTTATGAATCCCGAGAGAATAACCGTGTCTTTCGTAATATTGTTAAAATCTATTATTTTTCCGAAAGAAAGTGTGTCTTTCCTCGTCAGATTTACCAAAAGCCCGTTCACGCCGTTCTCCGCAAGAGCATCGTGACCGTATTTTATCGAACTTCTCGAATCGGTAACTCTGAAAAGTTTGTCCGCAACCGTAAACTTTTCTTCTTTCACATACCTTGCGCCGTCGGCGTCTTTCGCCTCGAAAACAAGCGTATACACTCCCGCCACGCTAAGATTCGCCGAGCCGTACCCGCCCGTTTTTATCACTACCGTTTTGTCAGGATAAACAAGTTTCGTCCTGGCGTCGTAGGTAACCCCGTCGACCGTAACTTTTGCCGACGGAATCTCAAACGTATCGTCTATGACGAGTGAATCCGGAATAACCGTTTCGCTCCACTTTTCGTTTGCCGTATTTTTTGCCGAGACCGTAAACGAAAAAACAAGCGACAAAACACACGCCGCAGACAAAACCGCAAGCAATAACTTCTTCATTTTATTTTCTCCTTGATTGTTTTAGGGTTATCACCCCATAAAAAGTCGCCTATAAGCCGATTAACTGTAATTTTTATCGATTTAACCCTTAACTCCGCCCATAGTGAGATTGTTCATTAGTTTGTTCTGAAAAACGAGGAACAACACCATTACGGGAAGCCCGGTCATAACGACGGCAGCCATTCTTGCGGGGGTATGCTGCGGATTGAACGTTCCGTCTATCGGAAGGTTTCCGCCGATAAGGTCGTTCAGTCCTTTCGCAACCGTCGGGTAACTCGACATAAACACCATAGGCGTCTGATAGTCGTTCCAGAATTCCACGAACCTTATAAGGAAAACCGTGGAAATAGTGTTTTTCGCAAGCGGAATGCCTATCGTCAAAAGTATCTGCATATTCGTCGCGCCGTCTATTTTCGCCGCTTCCGTGAATGCCGACGGCATTGCTTTGAATATGTCGTAAAACACGAGAAAGTATAATCCGAGGAAGTTTGCCTTCATAACCCACAGCCCCCAGAAAGTATCGAGCAGTCCGAGCCTTTTCGCCATGGCTATTTCGGAAGACATCGAGCCTATTATCGGAATAATCATTACGACTATTACCGTGTTTCTCATAATTTTGGAAAATCTGAAATTATATCTCGCGCAAAGATACGCCGCTATACACGGCACGAGCGTACTCGTTGCCGCCGAACCGAAAGCGTATAAAAACGCATTCAGGTACATTCTTGCCATACCCACTTTATTGTTGCTCGATACGGTAATGTAAAAATATCTCCAGATGTTTCTGTACGTATAAAATAATGCGCCGCCGTCTTCTTCCGCGGCTTTAACCGCCGCCGCGATTCTTCTTTCCGTTCTGTTTCCGTCGAGCGTTTTCCAGAGCGAATATTTCGGAAATCCGAATTTACTGTATTCGAACACGTTGTTATTTATCTTAAACGACGTAAGCACCGACCAGAAAAGTGCGTATAAAACCGTCAGACAATATAAAACCAACAGAACGAGCAGAATAATCGCCAAAGGAGTGAATTTGTTTTTTGTCCGTTTTCCTTTTTTCAGAATACTCATTATTTCGACTCCTTCAATCTTCGCTCGGTCCGAATTTTTCCGCCAGCCATTTCACTCCGAACGTCAAGGGAACGGCTACGAGCGTGATTATTACGCTTATCGCAGAATAATACGGGAGTTCGGGAAGTCCTCCGACGGAGAATTTGCCCGAAACCTCGGTGAACAGGTAATAACCCATATTTCTGACGGCAGGGTCCATTCCGGAACCTCCGTAAATATTGTACAGGTTATACTGGTTGGAACATATCTGCGCAAAACCCGTTATAAAGAAAACGGAAAACGTCGGATATACGTAAGGCATCGTGATATACCAGAACTCTTTTATTCCCGTTGCTCCGTCTATATGCGAAGCTTCGACGACTTCCTGATCGAGCCCCGCCATTTTGTTTGAATACATAAGCACCGACGTTCCGAAACTTATCCACAGATTGAAAAACAGCATCGCAAAAAAAGTTTTTCCGCTGTTTACGTCGAGAATGGAAAGAACGGTTTTGTCGCCGGTAATTTTAGAAACGATTTCCGTTATGCCGCTGTCGCAAAAAAACCTGTAAATCGCACCCATTACCGCGCCCGATAATATGGACGGCAAAAACAGCATTGCGCGAAAAACGCTCCACCCCGAGAACTTTTTGTAAATATAGTATGAGAATAAAAGCCCTAAGGGAACGGAAATTATCAACGTGTAAAGATAAAATTTTACCGAAACCCACATAATCGAGCGAAATTCATAGCCCGAAAACCACCTGAAAACCTTGCTGAACTGTTCGAGCGTTGGTTGGGAAACAGTCGCTCCGCCGTTCGCCCCCACCGCAGACGGATCCACGTAACTTATTTTCTGAAAAGCCATCAGAACGGAGTTTGCGTTCACGCCGATATAGAACACGACAAATTGAAGAACAGGCCATATCATCAAAAGGCTGTAAAAAATCAAGTCCTTGTTTATCGGCTTTTTATTCTTAGGCTGCCCGTTTCCCGAGCTTTCGGTTTTTCCGTTCCGATCCGCAATATATTGATCCATAAAACCTCCCGAAACACTTCCGTCCAAAGTTTTTAAAACCGCAGGCGGAAGCGTTTCATTCGCGACTTATCCTTGAAATCGCGAATTTTATAAACGTCGGCTTTTGTTATTTAGCCAATTTGTCCCAAAGTATATCTTTACGGTAAATGTAAAGTCCGTCGAAGTATTCCTTTGCGGATTTTCCGCCCGCGAAAGAGTCTATGGGAATAGCAACCGTCGTTTTATCTACCGTCGACATAAACGCGTTATCGAAATCGGCAAGCGTCGTTTCGTTATTCTGGAAGAACGAAGCTCTCGAAAAAGAATATACCACGTCCGATTTTTCCTGCATTGTTATTATCGAACGCCCGTAAGCCGACATATTCGCCTTGTCTGCCTCGGAAACGGTATATTTCAACGCTTTGGTTGTATCGGTGATAGTCGTAAATTCCGTGAGAGACTTATCCGTGTAAGCGAACTGAATAAAGTCTATCGCAAGCTTTCTTATGTCCTCGGATAATCCTTTTCCGATAAAGCAAAGCGAACTGTGCGTATCGAGAAGAGTATATCCCGCCTTGTTCTGCCCGAGAGCGGATTTCCTTTCGTCTGCCTTTTCTTTCGTCGCCGCGGGAAGAGGCATAAATCCGTACTTCCTGTCCTTTCTCGGCTTCTCGCCAATCAGCTCCTCGCCGGTAAATGTAGCGTCCGCTTCGTTTTCCCACCAGACGCCGTCGACAAGCATTGCGACATAGTTGTCGCCTATTCCCTGAATAAACTTATCCTGGGCGTCGGTGTTGGAATAGCCCGACGGGCTGTAATAATATTCGTTGTCCGCCAAAGTCTCGATAAAATCAAGCCCGTAATATCTTCCCGCCTGTCTGGCAAGTTCGTAGCCGTTTTCGGAAGTGATTTCCGTTTCGGGGAGCCTTGTAACCGTTCCGTCCGCCGCAACGCTCACGAGGTTTTTCGCCGTGCCGGAAAAAGTGTAATTGAGATTGGTCTGTTCAAGCCCCTCGTAACTCGCCGCAAGCGAGGACAAAAACCAGTTGAGATATTTCTGTCTGTTTTTGTTATCCCAGGTTATCGGAGTATCGTTGTTTTGCTTTATATATCCGCAAAGCATAAAAAACTCGTCGTAAGTGGTCGGAAGTCCGTCGTCGTCCGTTCCTTTCTTTCCGTCGGGACCTGCGGTCATTTTATTTTTGTCCGCGGTGAAGCAGGCGGCAAGTTTTTCGGTGTTTCCGTCGTACTTATAACCGTCTTTGAGATAATATCCTTTTTCCTCGAAAAGGTCTATATCGTAATTTATTCCCACATAACCTGCGTAGTGCGGCACGCCGTAATACTTTCCGTTGATGTTAAAATATTGTTTTTGTTCTTCGGAAAGCTTGCTTTCGAGCGTAACGCCCGGTTCGTACGGGTTATCCGAAGTCAAAGCCTCGGTCATATCTTCGAATATATTGCCGTTACGAAGATATGTCGTATACCACACGTCTTCCTGAAAATACACGTGATTGGTTGCGAAATTATAGTTGTTGGACATTTCTTTCATAACCTTTTTAACCGCGTCTATTTTTATGTCCACGCCGTCGTAGGTCTTTCCGTCTATCGTAAAAGTTTTGCCCGCTTTTTCAGCCTCGTAGCGTTTTTCCAAAGCCGCAAGCCACTGAGAACCGTAGCCGCCGTTAAAGTTGAACACATTTAAAATAAACGGGTTGGTAACGCCGGAAGGCACGGAGGCGGATTCCGACGGCCGGTTGCTTTCGTGCGTATTACCGCCCTGACTGTTGTTTCCCGTATTTCCGCATCCGACCGCGCAACCGAGAGCCATTATGACAGACAATGCGCCGAGTAACATTTTTTTCATTTTAATTTTCTCCTTGTTCGTTTTTTATTTTCATTTAAAGCCTTCCTTTTCGTTTTGCGACGAAAGGAGGAATACTTCTCGTTTTTTTTGTGATTTTAAGCTTTCGGGCTGTTTGTCGTCATATCGTAAGCCCTTTTTCCTCGCTTAACTTTCCGTCGGCATATAAATAGGTTTTTACCTCGTAAACGCCGAACTCCGCCCTTGTTTTAACTTTAAAAAGCGTTATTTCCGTTGACGCCGGTTCGGACGAATTGTTCAGAAGTCTTATTATATATCCGTTTTTTTCTTCCGATTTTTTCATCGTCACAAGCGTTATGTTTCTGTCGGATAATTCAAACGAAAAATCGTTTTCGGGTTTGTTTATACCCGTCGGAAATATGTTTACGGCGTACGGTTTACGATTAAATTCGTTCGCCTTCCGTTCGAGTTCGTTTTCGTTCGCAACCGTCAGCCTGAAATAATAATCATGTTCGCCCTGATCGGCTTTTTGCGTGAATCTGTCTTTCGGAATTATCTCTCTGTCCAAAACGGGGTGAGCGCAGTAAGTGGTTCCGCGGACGAGCGTCATATACAAACTCCCGTCTTTATAACTGCTTCCGTACCTGCTTTTATCTATCAGCGCAACGACCTTATTTCCCACCGTCACTCCCGTAAATCTCTGTGAAACGTTCTCCCTTCCGTCCGAAAAGAGTTCTTCCGTTCCGAACGCCGTTTGCCCTATAACCTTTTCGCCGCCCGTAACGGGAAGTTCAAGTTTGACGACCTTGTCGGCTTCATTAAAAAACAGATTGACCGTTACGTCTATATCGGGCGTGTTTTTATAAATTCTGTATTCGACTCTCGCCCCGGTGTCGCCGTTTTTGAAAAAGGCTTCTATTCCCGTATAAATATCGCCGTCCTCGATCACCTGAACGCTTTTCATTTTATCGAATATGCCGCTCGGCTTTTTTGAAAGATTAAACGGTTTGCCGTTTTCGCCTATTCCCTTTTGCTGAGATGCGCCCATCGCCCACGGATCGGGATTATCGTCGTACATACAAAGCCGGAAACCGTTTTCTACGTACTTTATTCCGTCCACGGAATAGCTTTTTATAAGTCCTGTGGTTTTGTCTATTTCCACGCGGCTCGATCCGTTGTCGAAAATAAAACTTCTCCGCTTTTTTTTGTCTTTTTTATCCTTTTTTTCGACATAAACGGAAAAACGTTTCATACTCATCTGCGGAAGTTCGGCTTCGAATATAACTTTTTTCCGCCAGTCGAGGTTTATCGTGCTGTCCTCTTTGGTCTGCTGGCTTTTTATCGTTTTATCTCCGTCTTTCACGGTTATAACCGATATCTGTTCGCTCCAATTCTGGTCGGCAAGCATAAACTCGCACTCGACGTTGTCTTTTATCGCGTAGGGATGCGGATTGAAAACGAGTATCGGATATTCGCCGTCTTTCGCGACGGGTTGACCGTTTGAAAGAGCAAAATACGCTTTCGTCTTTATCTCTGTCGCTTCGAGATATCCTCCGTCGAAAAGAGCCGTTCCGTTATCTTCGCCCGCCTTTATGCAGGAGCCGGGCAGAACGTCGTGAAACTCGCCGTTTAAAAGATTTTCAAAGCAAGCGTACAGCTTTTCGGTCGGATAATCGATAAGCCCTTTCATGGCAGCCGCCGCGGACATTATTTCCGCAAGATACAATTCGTTTTCGAGCCTGATATGTTTCTGTTTTATGCCTATAAGCGACGTGTAACAACCCGGCATCGAAATTCTCAGCGACTTTCTTATTTCCGTTTTCGGCTCGTTTTCCCCGAAAAACGCTTCGGGATAAGAATGAACGAAATCATATTCCTTATCGGTTTTTTTGAGTTCTTCTATATCCGCGAGATCTTTATCCGACGGTCCGCCGCCGTGATTTCCCACTCCCCACAAAGCCAGATATTCGCCGTCTTTTCTCGCTTTTGCTTTGTCTTTTATCGAAAAGACCGCGTTGCCGAGCGGAGTGTTGTATCCGTCGGGAGAACGAAACGTCTTTATTTCGCTCCCGTCAAAACCTTTCCACATAAACAGGTTGTCGTCAAGCGGCATTTCGTGTTTATACGGCCGACAAACGACAAGACTCGTCTGTCCACACTTCGCAATAATCTGCACAAGCCCTCTCGTATGTCCGAACGCGTCGACGTTGAACGCCGTTTTCGGAGGTTCGATTCCGAATTTATCCTTAAAATATTTAAATCCGTATTTTATCTGCCTGACGAAACTTTCGCCCGACGGCATATTGCAATCGGGTTGAAGATACCAGCCGCCTGTTATACGCCATTTCCCCGCTTTTACGAGATATTTGATTTTTTCAAACAATTCGGGATCATACTCTTCCGCATACTTATATACGGTTGCCTCGTTATGACAGAATATGTAATCGTATTTGTCTGCAAGTTTCGCCGCGCTCC
>ERZ827150.3625-NODE-3625-length-14660-cov-5.967888_pt1 | contig 14660 bp, 15 predicted proteins | sample MGYA00519779_ERZ827150 | MGnify/ENA primary metagenome ERZ827150 (study PRJEB31778, sample SAMEA3449267) | human gut metagenome | biome: human gut; feature: human-associated habitat; material: faeces | place: United Kingdom | collected 2010/2012 ...
TTCGGCGTTCCGCTTGCCTGCCTCCCGCACAGCGGGCGACAAGCTCCACGCCCTCAAAGAGGGAGCTCTTATCGGGTTAGTTTCCGTCTAAGCAATAAGTTGCGCCGCGCCCGTATTTTTTGCAAACTCTGGCGGAAGTGCAGCCCGCTCTCACCTTCGCCGCAAACCCTTGGGATAGTGGTTTTTCATCAGGCCGCCCGCCTGCTTGCCCCAGCCGAGCGAAACGCCCTCGCAGCAGAGCAGGGTGTAGCCGCCGGGCAGGTCGCCGAGCGACAGCGTTTCGCCCGCCTGATAGGCCAGCGCCTGCGTCTGCGTCAGGCTTGCGGTTCGCGCGGCTTCCTCCGGGAGCAGCGCCATGGCCAGCGCGTGATCCGGCTCGCTGCGCTTTCCCTCCGCATGCGCGAGCAAAAGCCCCGTGCGCAGCACGCGCAGACCGCTGAGCCGCTCGATGGAAATTCCCTCCGGCAGCATCCAGAGCGCGTCGCCCGCCGTATACAGCCGCTCCGGCGCGAACGCATCGGAAAACACATCCGGCAGGGCGATGGGCGCGGGCGCTTTGCCCTTGGCGGCGGCGCGGGCGGGCGCTTTCCGCTGGGGAACGGCCTGAACGGGCGCGTCGGCTTCGTCGGCTTTTTTCAGGCGGCTGACGAAATGCCCCTCGCCGCGCATCTCGTGCGGATAGAGGTGCAGATAGCCGTCCTTCGCCTCGGGCAGACCGGGCAGGGCGAACGGCACGAGCGAAAACTCCGGGTGCAGCGCCAGAAAGCGCCGGAGCACGCCCTCGTTCTCCGTGTCGTTGAACGTGCAGGTGGAATAGACCATCGTGCCGCCGGGGCGGAGCATCTTCGCGGCCTGCGCCAAAATCTCCATCTGGCGGTCGGCGCAGCGGCGCGGGGCGTCGGCGTTCCATTCGTCGCGCGCTTCCGGCTGGCGGCGGAACATGCCCTCGCCGGAGCAGGGCGCGTCCACCAAAATGCGGTCGAAAAACGCGGGGAAGCGCGGCGCGAGCGCATCCGGCATGGCGCTGAGCACGACGGCGTTGCGAACGCCCATGCGCTCGATGTTGCGGGAGAGAATCTGCGCGCGGCTGGGGATGGGCTCGTTGCAGCAGAGCAGCCCGCGCCCCGCCATCAGCGCGGCGATCTGCGTGCTCTTGCCGCCGGGCGCGGCGCAGAGGTCGAGCACCCGTTCGCCGGGCTGGGGATCGAGCGCGGTGACGGCAGTCAGGGCGCTCGGCTCCTGCATGTAAAACAGGCCGCCCTCGTGCAGCGGCGACAGGCCGGGGCGCGCGTCGCCCTCGACGAAATACGCGCCCTTCGCCCACGGGACGGGCGCGCCGAGCCCCTCGATGGGGCAGGACGGCGTTCCGTCCGGGCGGAGGAGCAGATTGACGCGCAGCGCGCGGGTATACGGCTGATTCAGCGCGTCAAGATACGCAAAAAAGCCTGCTTCACCGAGCAGGCGCTTCATTTGTTCTTCGAATTCTTTCGGCAATGGCTGCATATTACATGACGTTCTCCTGCGGGTTATTGGGGGAAACATGATCGCGCACACGGACGGCGCACAGGCGGCGGCGCTCGTCGATGCCGGATTCCACAACATAGAATTTGCCGACGGAGCAGGCCGAGTTGAACACGGATTCCGTCGTGGTCAGGATGCAGAACACGTTTTGCGATGTGCGCGAAACCATCTGGCGAAAGAGCACGTTCGGCGGGGTCAGCCCCGCGCGCTCGATCTTCCGGGCGAAGCGGCGATAGGCGGTGTTGGCGCGCGCCGCATCGTGAAAGACGTCGGGCGAAAGCACAAGCCGACAAAGCCCGCCCTCGATCTGGCTGGACGTCTGATAGCGCCCCTCCCAGGGGCGATCCTCGGGCCAAGCGACGATATCGACAATCGCCCTGCCCGTTTCAATCGTTCTCACCTGTTTGCCTCCTTCCGTCGTATCCAAAACCGTTTGGCAGAAAAACAAACCTTTCTGTGTATATGTTCATAATTGATTATAACACGGACGCTTTGCGCGGACAAGGAAAAAAGCAAAATTCCCATGATTTTACGGCAAAAATCATGGGAAAAAAGTGAAAAAGATGTTTTTATGGATGAAATCGCGCAGAGAGTCCCCAATACGCCTCCCTTCGGCATCTCATCTGTTTGTTTCCCAGACTGAATGTTCCTCAAAAAGAGAGGCTTTGAGCATAAATTTTGCTCTTGCGAAAGAGAGCTCCCTCTTCGAGGGCGTGGAGCTTGCCGCCCGCTGTGCGGGAAGCAGGCAGGTGGAACGCCGAAGGTCTGGCACGGCATAGCCGTGACTGAGGGAGTTAGATTGTTGCGGCGGAAATGGCGGCGACGCAGCCCTCGCCGACGGCCTTGGCGACCTGCAGGGGCAGGCCGGTGCAGTCGCCCGCGGCGAACACGCCGGGCAGATTCGTCTGCATCCTGCGGTCTACGCGGATGAACGCGCCGTCCATCTTAAGCCCCGGCAGCAGCGCGGAGAGCGCCGCCGCCTCGCGGAAGATGAACACGCCGTCAAACGGCAGGACCTCGCCCCCGGCGCGAAGGCCGGAAACGGAAGCCTCGCCCAAAATCGCCTCCGGTTTTTGGCCGCTGACGACGATGCGGGGGTCGAGCGCGTCCTCCGGCTTGCCGAAATAGACGACCTCGCGGCAGAGCCCGGCGAGAAAATTGGCCTCGCTTACGGCTTCCGGCCCCTGCGCGATCACGGCGACGCGCCTGCCCCGGTAGAGCATGCCGTCGCAGGTGCCGCAATAGCTGACGCCGCGCCCGAGCAGCTCGTTTTCGCCGGGGAGCAGCTTGGGCTGCTTGGCGCCGGTGCAGAGGATGACGCGCCGCGCCTCGATGAAGTCCGCGCCCAGCGAGAGCGCGAACGAATCGCCCATGGCGATCACCTGATGGACGACGCCGGGGCGCAGCTCCGCGCCCAGCGCCTGCGCCTGATTCGCCATGGCGCTCAGCAGGTCGCGCCCGGAGATATCGGGCAGGCCGGGGTAGTTGGCGACGTGCTCCGCGCGGGCGAGCCAGCCGGTATTCTGGCCGATGACGACAACGGATTGATCGCGCTTTCTGGCGGTGATGGCGGCGCTGTATCCGGCCGGCCCCGCGCCGATGACGGCGATATCGATCATGCGTCAGCCTCCGCCGGGGCAAGGCGAACCTCGTGCCCGTGCAGCATGACGGTCAGCGCTTCGCCGGAAAGCAGCTTCAGCCCCGTGCCCTCGCGGGAGACGCTGACCTCGATCAGCCGGCCGCGGTAAACGATCTTGAAGGCGTAGCCGTCCCACCCGTCGGGGAGCTGCGGGTCAAAGCTCAGGCTGCCGGTCAGCGTGCGCATGCCCGCAAAGCCCTGCACGATGGAAAGCCAGCTTCCGGCCATCGAGGTGATGTGCAGGCCGTCGCAGGTGTCGTTGTTGATGTTATCCAGATCGAGGCGCGCCGTGCGGCGGTACAGCTCCTGTGCCTTTTCCAGCTTGCCCAGACTCGCGGCCAGAATGCTGTGCACGCACGGGGACAGGCTCGACTCGTGCACGGTCATCGGCTCATAGAAATCGAAGTTGCGGCGGATGGTCTCCTTGTCGTAGAGGTGCTCGAGGAAATACAGCCCTTGCAGCACGTCGGCCTGCTTGATGAAGCAGGAGCGCAGAATCCGATCCCAGCTCCATTTCTGGTTCAGCGGGCGATCCGCCGGGGAGAGCGCGTCGGCGGGCATCAGATCCTTGTCAAGGAAGGTATCGTGCTGCACGAACACGCCCAGCTCCTCGTCGTAGGGCAGGTACATCTTTTCGCTGATCTCGCGGAAGCGGCGGATCTCCTCGGCGTTCACGCCGAGCGTCTGCGCCTTTTCGCGCGGGATGAGCATGAGCTGCTCGGCGGTGTAGGCCAGCTCCCAGGCGGTCATGCGGTTGGTGTACCAGTTGTTGTTGACGTTGTTTTCGTATTCGTTCGGGCCGGTTACGCCGTGGATCATGTATTGATTCGCGCGCTTGGAATAATGCACGCGCCCCGCCCAGAACCGCGCGATGCCCAGCAGCACGTCGATGCCGTATTGATCGAGGTAGCTGCGGTCGCCGGTGTACTGCGTGTAGGCGTAGATGGCGTAGGCGATGGCGTTGTTGCGGTGAATCTCCTCGAAGGTGATTTCCCACTCGTTGTGGCACTCGACGCCCGTGAACGTCACCATCGGATAGAGTGCGCCCGGCAGACCCTGCTGACGCGCGTTGTGGTACGCGCCGTCGATTTGCAGCCAGCGGTATTTGAGCAGATTCTGCGCGACTTCCTCGCCCGCGATGGCGGTGTACATGGGCAGACAGTAGGCCTCCGTGTCCCAATAGGTCGCGCCGCCGTATTTTTCGCCGGTGAAGCCCTTGGGGCCGATGTTGAGCTGCGCGTCCTCGCCGTAATAGGTGGAGAAGAGCTGGAAGATGTTGAAGCGGATGCCCTGCTGGCCGGCTACGTCGCCGTCGATGCGCACGTCGGCCTTTTCCCAGCGGCGCGCCCACGCGCGCTCCTGCTCGCGGCGCAGCGCGTCGTAGCCCGCTTCCTGCGCGCTGAGCACGCCCGCCGTCGCGGCGCCGGTCAGCTCGTCATCCTTGTGGTCGCGGTCGGTCGCCACGCAGACGAACTTGTCGCAGCCGACGGTCCGCCCGGCCTCGACGTCGAAGACGAACTTGCGGGAGACATAGCCCTCCTCGACGGTGACGCGGTTCTTCTTCGGCTTTTCGGTCGGCACGGCGGCCATCGCGCCGCAGACGGCGAAGCGCGGCGTGCCGAAAGGATTTTCGCGGGTGCGGGTGCGCACGGTGAGCACACCGTTTTTATCCTCGTCCTCGCCCTCGAAGAGCCAGAAGGTCTCGTCGTAGTTGGAATCCTCGTTGCGCACGTCCGCGTCGATGGCGGGGATCAGAGCAACCTTGCAGTCGTAATCCGCCGTCACGCGGCAGCGCAGCGCCATCAGCTCCGGCCTCGCCACGGAAACGAAGCGCTCGAAGGAGACGCGCACCGTGCCCTTTTCGCGGCGGATGACAAATTCGCGGGTGAGCACGCCCGCGCGCATATCCAGCACGCGGGAGAAGGAAACCACGTCGTCCTCGTACAGATCGACGTCCTCCCTGTCGATGCGAACGCGCAGGGAGATGATGTTCATCGCGTTGATGACCTTGCCGAAATACTGCGGGTAGCCGTTTTTCCACCAGCCCACGCGCGTCTTATCCGGAAACCAGACGCCCGCCAGATAGGTGCCGCGGTGGCTGTCGCCGGAATAGCGCTCTTCAAAGTTGCCGCGCATGCCCATGTGGCCGTTGCCGATGGAGGTCATGGATTCGGACAGGCGCATGTCGTCCTTGTGCAGCTCGGTTTCAATCAGCCGCCAGGGATCAAATTCAAAAATTGTTTTCATGGTGATATCCTCACGATACAGCTTAAAAAATTCCATCTATCATACAGCATGCCCCTGGGAGGACAGCGGCCATGCCATATTTCAAAAAAAGCCGCAAGCTGATTGCGGCCCTTTAGTTAGTCGTTTTCCTGATGAACGATCGGGATTTTGACGACCACCTTGCGGTAGTGCTTCTGGAACTCGTGATGGCAGGCGGCCTTGTGGCCGTCGCTGGGGAACATCACGTAGAACATGCCCGGTCGGATGGAGACAGACGTCGACGTGCCGGTATAGAAATAGTTGTCGTGCTCCGGGTCGTCCGTCGTCGCGTTCAGCTCCTGAATATGCGCCCAGGACATGCGCTCGCCGCCGGCGATGCAGTATTGAAGGTCGATGTATTTCTTATGGGCTTCCAGCGAAACGGTGTCCATCTGGCGGGTGTCGCCCTCGGAAACCGTCGCGAACAGGCCGTTTTCAAGCTCGTAACGGCCGGGCTCGAGATCGGGCGCCTCAGCGAGGAACGCGAACGCCAGCTCCATATCGGGATGAAGCGGGTAATAACGCTCCTGTTCCTCGATGCGGTCAATAATCACGGGGGATCAGCCTCCTTCATTCATTGCGTGTTTTTGCGTGTCTGCGTATAGAAAATGGCGTAATACTCAGCCGTGTGCGAAAGGGTTGTCTCCGGCCGGCCCTTTCGGAAGCCCGTCGGGCTTCAGCCCCTTTATTATAAGGCAATATGAATGCAACGTCAAGCCAAAGGTTATGCAAAAAGGCCAAAGCCTCACGCGCCCGCGGCCATGGCCGCGGCCTGCCGCGCCGCATCCTCCACCAGCGCCTGCATGCTGACCCCGTGCGCGCCCGCGACATGGGTGCCGCAGCGCTCGGTGGGCACGAGAATCCGGGTCGCGCGGCTGGAGCCGACGCTGGCGGCCATGTCGCCGGTGATTTCGCCCATCATGGAATCCTTGAGCACCAGCGCGATGGGCGCGATGAGGATATCCGCGTTCTGCGCCGCCCAGCGGACGGCGTTTTCGCCGGTTGCGCCGCGCTGCGCCCCGGCCTTGAGCATGGCGGCGGTCGCCATGGCGTTGGTGCCCACGCAGAGGAGCTGTGCGCCCTGCGGCAAGAGGGGCAGAAGGGCGGAAATGATGGCGCGGCCGATGCCGCCGCCCTGTCCGTCCAAGACGATAATGGTCATATGAAAGCCTCCGTCGTTTGATTGAGGGGAGAACGGTTACATCCGGGCGGCCGTTCATCGCCGCCCCGAAGGAAAAGCGCGTCAATCCGCCGAAACCGAACAGGACAAAAGGAAGGGAAAGGGAAACGGACGGGCACGCCGAGAAAAACGCTTGTATTTGTTTAGTTTACAGGTTTCGGGCGCGCCTGTCAAGCGGCAGAAAATTGCGCGGCAGGCGCGCAATTTCATTGAAAAGGGACGCATCCTGTGTTATACTGAACCGAAACGACAAATGTAACCGTCGCGCGGGGGCGAAAGCGCCGGATGCGCGCGGAATCACGGGGAAAGGGAGACGGTCATGCGAAAGAAACGCGGATGGCGGCGCGCCGCGGCGCTCGCCCTGTCGGCTGTGCTGCTTGCGGGCACGGCGCTGGCGCTGTACGACGCGATATGGCCGCAGCAGAGCGGCACGGACGTGCTGACCTCCAAGAGCCTCGTGGTGGACGCGGGCAACGCGGCGCAGGGCTATATTCTGGCGCGCGGCAAGGAAAACAAAAAGCGGCTCAAGCTGCGCGTGACGCAGGGGCAATACAAGCTGACCTACGATTTGAACACGGCGGGGGAATACGAGGTCTTTCCGCTTCAGCTCGGCGACGGCAGCTACACGGTGGAGCTGTTTGAAAACGTCTCCGGCAAAAAATACGCCGCGGAGGGCAAGGTGACGGTGCGCGTCAAGCTGGACGACCCCTACGCGCCGTTCCTCGTGCCGAACCAATACGTCCATTATACGCAGGATACCGAGGCCGTCAAGACCTCCTACGCGCTTTGCGAGGGCATGACGGACGATCGGGAGATCTTTGAGACGATTCGCGCCTACATCAAGGCCAATTACATGTATGATTATGTGAAGGCGGCGACGGTTGCGGGCGGCACCCTGCCGGACATCGACGGCTGCTATGAAAAGAAAATGGGAATCTGTCAGGATCTGGCGGCGCTGGCGGCCTGCATGCTGCGCGTGCAGGGCGTGCCGACGAAGCTGATGGTCGGCTATGCCGGAAAGATGTACCACGCATGGAACAGCGTCGTCATCGACGGAGAGGAAGTGCTCTACGACCCGACGCTCGAGCTGAGCGCCATCGAGAGCGGGCAGACCTACACCACGGAGCGGTATTATTGAGCGCGGCGGCCGCGGAAAACCGAGCGGGAAAGCGCGAAATTTCGAATGTTCGATTCGAATTCGAAAGGAAAGGATGCACATCATGGCAAGCAAGGATCACGGCCTGACGCCCATCGAGCTGAGCAGCTTCTGCTCGGAAATCGCCCTGATGCTGGGGGCGGGCATGCCGCTTTACGCGGGCATGGAGGCGCTTGAAAAGACGTATGAAGACGACGCGCACGCGGCGCTGTATCGCGGCGTCAGCGAGACGCTGACGCAGACCGGCTCGCTGCGCGACGCGCTGGAGAGCGCGCACGCTTTCCCGACCTATCTGGTGGAGATGTGCGGCGTGGGCGAGCGAACGGGCCATCTGGAGGACGTGATGCGGGGGCTTTCCGTCTATTACGAGCGGGAAAGCCGGATTCGTCAGGCCGTCCGCAGCGCGGTGACGTATCCGCTGGTGCTGGCGGTGATGATGGTGCTGATTCTGCTGGTGCTGATTCTCAAGGTCATGCCGGTGTTCCGCACCGTGCTGGGCAGCATGGGCGTGACGATGACCGAGACGGGCAGCGTGATGATGAGCGTCGGCACGGCGCTGGGCTGGGTGGTGCTGGCGCTGGTGCTTGTCTTCGTGCTGGCGGCGCTGGCCTGCGTGCTGCTGCTCAGGAGCAAAAAGCGCGACAGGGCGCTCGCCGCGCTGAAAAAGGCGTTCCCGCCGCTGCGGCGGCTGAGCATGCGGCTGGCTTCCTCCCGTGCGGCCTCCGTGCTGGCGATGATGCTTTCCAGCGGCTTCCCGCTCGAACAGGCACTTGAAATGGTGCCGCTGGTTCTGCCGGACGAGGAGGCGGCGGGCGAAATCGCCCAGATCCGCGAGAAGATGGGCGAGGGCGTTTCCTTCTCCGACGCGCTGACCGGCAGCAGATTGTTTGACGAAATCCACCGCCAGATGCTGCGCATGGGCATTGCCGCCGGGCGCGAGGATCAGGTGATGGCCAAGATCGCCGAGACCTACGAGCAGCAGGCCGAGGAGGGCATTTCCGATCTGGTTTCCATCATCGAGCCGACGATGGTGGCCGCGCTGTCCATCGTCATCGGCGCGGTGCTGCTGTCCGTGATGATGCCGATGGCCGGGATCATTTCCAGTATTCTGTAAGGGCGAAAGGAGGGGCTTCGCGTGAAAACCGGAAAGCATACCCTTGCGCGCGGCCTCGCGCTGACGATTGCCGTGTTCGCCGCGCTTTTCTGCGGCGCGGTGGCGGCGGTTCAGCAAATCGGCGCGTCTTCGGAAAGCATGGAGGAGCAGCTGGTGCTCGACGCGGTTCGCAGCGCGGCGCTGACCTGCTACGCCGTGGAGGGCGCGTATCCTCAGTCGCTGGAGGCGCTCAAGCACGGCTACGGGCTGGCGTATAACGAGGACGCTTATATCGTCGTCTACGATGCGTTTGCCTCCAACGTCATGCCGGATATTCAGGTGCTCAGGAAAGGGGCGGAGCGGCCGTGATGAAGACGAAAAGCCACAGCATCTCCGGCGCGTTCGTGTTCACGCTGCTGGGCGCCTTTGCGGTGTTTTCCATGCTGCTGGTCGTGCTCGGCGCGCAGGCATACCGCACGACGGTGGACGGCGCTTCGGCGCACACCCGCAAGCGGATCGCGGCGGCGTTTGTGCGCAACGCGGTGCGCGCGCAGGACGAGCGGGGCGCGATTGCCGTGGAAGACAGGGACGGCCTGCCGGTGCTGGCGCTGAGCAGCGAATGGGACGGCGAGCACTATGTGCAGTATATCTACGGCTATCAGGGGCAGCTCTGCGAGCTGTTCACCGCGGCCGAGTATGATTTTGTGCCGGAGGACGGCGAGCCGGTCTGCGCCGCGCAGGCGTTTGAGCCGACGCTGGAGGGCGATTTGCTGACCATCCGCGTGACGGACGAGACCGGCCACGTTTCCACGGTGTATATCGCGCGCCGGTGCGCGCAGTAAGGGGATGGCGATGGTGAAGCATAACCGGCAGAATACCCTGCTGATGGAGATTCTGATCGTGGTGCTGTTCTTCGCGCTCTGCTCCACGGTGATTTTGAACGTGTTCGTCGGCGCGCATAACCAGAGCGAGCGGGCGGGCGCACAGGCCGACGCGCTGATTGCGGCGCAGAGCCTCGCCGACAGGCTCTATGCCGCGGACGAACGGAAGGACGCGCTGCGCCAGAGCGGCTTTGCCGAGGATGAGGACGGCGCGTGGCATTTGCACTGCGGCGCGTATGACCTGCTGGTGACGCTCGGCGAGGAGGCCTGTCCTGCCGGAACGATGGAAACCGCGCAGGTGACGGCGCTGCGGCAGGAAAAGACGCTCTTTTCCCTGCCTTCCGCGCGCTATGTGCCCGAGGAGGTGGCGCCGTGAATCAGAGAGAATACCGCATCGGGCCGGGCGCGGCCTCGCTGATGCTGCTGGTCGTGGTGCTGAGCATGAGCGCGCTGGGCATGCTCGCGATGATGAGCGCCCGGTCGGATGAAAGCCTGAGCCTGCGCAGTCAGGACGTCGCGCGGCAGGTGGCCGAGCTGAACGTCTCGGCGGAACAATCGCTGGCGCGGCTCGACGCGGTGCTGGCGGATGCGGCGCGGACGGCGCAGGGCGAGGCGGATTACCTCGCGCGCGTGGAAGCCGCGCTGGCGGAAGAGCCGGAGGCGGGCATGACGCTGCTGGGGCGCACCGTCTCATGGACGGAGACGAACGACGAGGGGCGCACGCTGATATGCGCCGTGGAATTGCAGGAGCGGGGCGCGTTCCCGCGCTATGTCAAAGCGGTATACCGCCTTGTGACCGACGAGGGCGAGCCGGACGGAGAGGAACGACTGTTTGACGCTGCGGGGGAGCTGTGACCATGGAACTGACGAAAATCCTGCAAAAAGTGCTGGAAATCGGCGGATCGGATCTGTTTTTGATTCCCGGTTCGCCCGCGACGGCCAAGGTCAAGGGGCATTTGGTGCCGCTGACCGAAAGCAAGCTCCTGCCCGAGGACGCGGCCGGCATGATTCAGGAGGCCTACGGCATGGCGGGCGGGCACAGCGACGAGATGCTCCGCCGCGACGGCGACGACGATTTTTCCTTCTCCTTCAACCGGCAGGCACGCTTCCGCTGCAACGCCTACAAGCAGCGCGGCACGCTGGCGGCGACCTGCCGCGTCGTGACCTTCGGCCTGCCGAACCCGGACGCGCTGCACATTCCGCCGATGGTGATCGACCTCGCGTCCTCCTGCCGAAACGGCATGGTGCTCGTCACCGGCCCGGCGGGCAGCGGCAAGAGCACGACCCTCGCCTGCATGGTGGACAGAATCAACGCCGATCAGGACGTGCACATCATCACCATCGAAGACCCGATCGAGTATCTGCACGCGCACAAGCGCGCGCTGGTCAGCCAGCGCGAAATTCCCAACGACGCATGCTCGTTTGCGCGCGCGCTGCGCGCGGCGATGCGCGAAGCGCCGGACGTCATCATGCTCGGCGAAATGCGCGATTACGAAACCGTGCAGACCGCGCTGACGGCGGCGGAAACGGGGCATCTCCTGCTCTCCTCGCTGCACACGGTCGGCGCGGCGAAGACCATCGACCGCATCATCGACACCTTCCCGGCCAGCCAGCAGCAGCAGGTTCGCGTTCAGCTTTCCATGGTGCTGCGGGCGGTCGTCAGCCAGCGCCTTGTGCCGACGGTGGACGGCACGCAGACGCCGGTGTTCGAGGTCATGGCCGTCAACCCCGCCATTCAGAACATGATCCGCGACGGCAAGACGTTCCAGATCGACAACGTGATTTACGGCGGCGCGGCCTCGCAGGCGATGCTTTCGATGGACAACGAATTGATTCGGCTGGCAAAGGAAGGCCGAATTACCAGGGAAACGGCGCAGCTATACGCCGTTAATCCGGATATGCTGCGAAAGCGGCTCTGATGCAGAGGGGGGATATCCATGAGCGAAACCATCCGGATTCAGATGATGGATGAATTTGTCATCTACCTCAACGAGCGGCAGGCCGATCACATGGTCAACAAATCCAAAAAAGGGCTGGCGCTGATCGAATACCTGATTGCGAACCGGGGGGAGCCGGTTTCCAACCGCCGCCTGCTCTCCACCTTCTGGAACGATGAAAACGTGACCAACCCCGAAAATGCGCTCAAAACGCTCATCAGCCGTGTGCGCACGCTGCTTGGCCAGATTTCGCCGGAGCTGGGCAACTGCATCGTCGCCGACCGCGGCGCGTATCACTGGGAATGTCCGCCGGAGATGACCGTCGATCTCTACGAGCTGGAGGACATCTTTGCCCGCCTGCCCAACGTGCGCGACGGCGAGCGCAAGCGCGAGGACTATCGCCGGATGATGACGCTCTACCGCGGCGCGCTGCTGCAAAAGAGCGAGCTGAACGAGTGGGCGTATCCCCGCGCGGTGACGCTGCACAACCAGTATATCGCCGGCGTATACGACTATATCGACCTGCTCAAGCAGAGCGGGCGGGACGAGGACGAGCGGGAGATCATCAGCGTCTGCCGAAGCGCGCTGGAGAGGGAGCCGTTTGACGACAGCATCCACATCGAGCTGATGCGCACGCTGCTCAGGAGCAACAACGCGACCGAGGCCAAGGCGCAGTACGAAGAGGTCATGCACCTGCATTACCACTACCTGAACGTGAAGCCGAGCCACGAGCTGATGGAGTTTTACAACGAGATCGTCGAGGCGAGCAAAAACGTCGAGTTCAACCTCGAATCCATCTGCCGCCAGCTCTACCAGAGCAGCCGGGAGCAGAGCGCGTTCGTCTGCGATTTCGCGGTGTTCAAGGAGATTTTCAATTTGCAGATCCGCAACATCGAGCGTCTGGGGACGACGATGTTCCTCGCTGTGATAACGGTATCCGGCACGGACGGCGGGCAGATGGAGAACATCCGGCAGGAAAACGTGATGCGCGGCCTGATGGAGATTTTGCGCAACAATCTGCGCAAGGGCGACGTCATCACGCATTTCTCCCCGACGACGGTTGCGGTGCTGCTGCCGACGGTGGATTACAACACGGGCGACGGCGTGATGGATCGCATCAAGCAGAAATTCTATCAGGCGTATCCCAACTCCAACGTGCTGTTCAACTACCGCATTGCGCCTCTGAGCGCCAACGCGATCGTCGAAGAGCCGCAGAAGCCGCGGCGCGGCCGGGGCAGGGCGGCGAAGGGAACGGCCAAGGAAAAAACGGCTCCGTAAAAACCGAAAAAGCGCCGGGCGGCATCAAGGCGAACCCGGCTGCATATCGCATAAAAACCCCTTCGCGCGGCGAATCGCGCGAAGGGGTTTGTCAATCAGCGCACCTCGATCTGGCAGGAACGCATGGTTTCCAGCGCGGCTTCGTGCTTTTGGGGCGTAACGCCCGCGCAGAGCGCGCCGTTTACGATGAAATCCGCCTCCGGCAGGGCGGCCTTGAGGAGCAGGGCGTTGGAGACGACGCAGATATCCGTGCACACGCCGCAAAGCTCGACGCAGAAGCCCTTTCCGTCCGCCGCGCCCTTTTCCTCGGCCAGCGTGCGGACGTATTCGCACAGCGCCGCGGAGCCGAAGGTCGGCTTTGCAAAGGAGATCATGCCCTGCGCACATTCCTTGGCGATATCCGGTTCGAGCGCCCAGCCGGGCGTATCGCGGATGCAGTGCGGCACGGGCAGAAAGCGCCCCTCGCGGGTATTCAGATAATCCGGCTCATGGGTATCCAGCGTGAAGGCGACCTGCGTCTGTTCCGCTTTCGCTTGGCGGATGCGCGCGGCGACGGCGGGGACGATGGCGCGCGCCTGCTCGCTGCCCAGCGCGCCGGAAACGAAATCGCGCTGCATATCGACGACGATGAGAAGATCGGTCATGGGTGGGTTCCTCCTGATGATGGTTTGAAAAGGGTCTATTCGGCGCGCGGCGGGGAAAATCCTGCCGCTATGCCCGCCTTGCGGGAAAACGGAATTTATGATACACTAATCGGGACAAAATATGAACGCGGGAGAAAACAAGCCCACGGGCAGGGTCAGACTGTTGAAAAAAGTGATTCTCCCCCCCCTTGGGGGGGAGAATCACGCTTTCCGCAAACGAAAGAATAGATGAGTTGCATCATTTTTCTATTTAAGCCAAGTTTGCCTATGTCAACAAGCTGAACAAGCCACGGGCTTGGTGAAGGATATGGATACATCAATCCTCAATACGCTGTCCCTGATTGCGCCGGATCTGATGGAAGAGATGGAGCTGCGCGCGCTGATTCTGGAGCGCGTCGCGGCGCTGGAGCCCATCGGCAGGCGCGCCCTGGCCGCGCGGCTGCATCTGGCGGAGCGGGAGGTGCGCGCGGCGGCGGAAGCGCTGAAAAAAGCCGGATGCCTGACGCAGAGCGCCTCCGGCATGGAGCTGACCCCGCAGGGGCAGAGCCTCGTGGAGGCGGCACGGGCGGTCAGCGGCGGGCGGCGGACGCTCTCCGGCATCGAGCTGACGCTGTCGCAGATGCTCGGCGTGGAGCGCGTGTGCGTCGTTCGCGGCGACGCGGATATCGACTCCGGGGTGATGGAGGAGGTCGCGCGCGCGGCGGCGCGGCAGATTCGCTTTTTGCTGCAGGGCGCGCATGTGATGGCGGTCACGGGCGGGCGAACCGTCGCCAAGACGGCGGAAGCGATTGCGGTCGCCGCGCCGATGGAAATCACGGTTGTGCCCGCGCAGGGCGGCATGGGCGGCGGCGTCAGCACGCAGGCGAACACGGTGGCCGAGCGCTTTGCCCAAAAGCTGGGCGGCTACTATCGCTTTCTGCACCTGCCGGACGGGCTCTCCGGGGCGGCGGCGGACGAGCTGGCGCGCCTGCCGCAGGTGCGCGAGCCGCTGGAATTGGTGCGCCACGCCGACGTGCTGCTCTACGGCATCGGGCGGGCGATGGATTTGGCGCAGCGGCGCGGCCTG
>ERZ827150.3628-NODE-3628-length-14650-cov-2.582665_pt1 | contig 14650 bp, 7 predicted proteins | sample MGYA00519779_ERZ827150 | MGnify/ENA primary metagenome ERZ827150 (study PRJEB31778, sample SAMEA3449267) | human gut metagenome | biome: human gut; feature: human-associated habitat; material: faeces | place: United Kingdom | collected 2010/2012 ...
TTGATATTCTTTTTGTAATTCTGGCCCGCAGCTATTAGAGCCTAAGCCTGACATTTTATAATCGATATTAAATACAACATGTCCGCTTTTATATTTCATTAAGTGGGCATGATTTTTAAATTCGTTTAATTTAAATGGTATAGCTTGAAAAGAAACAAGTTCATTAGCAAGCATTGTAAATATATAATTATCAGAAAATAAAGAAGTAAATTTTGTATTATTATGTGATCCAGATTCCTGAGGATAAGGATAATTAAAACAATTACTTTTACTAAATACATCAAAGTCATGTGTATAGAAGATATTACCTTGATGACGATCAATATAAGATTCATTAGGACCTTCACCAAGATAAGTGACTTTTTTATAATCTTTATTTAAAACTAAACTATATCCAAATCGAGGCAAGAAAGGTATCTCTTTATTTCTTTTTGCTTTTATTTTTACTAATAATCCATGATTAGTTGAAACATAAGTAATAGAAACTTTAGCAATATAAGTTGTATCAGTAATGAGAGAACCATTAAACGTAATAGAAGTAGCGTCTTTTTTTGTTTCTCTAGCAATAAATCTAGCGCTGTCTAGACTACAATTTTTCCAATATGACCAATACATATTTTTATCATTATCTAAATAAGCACGTCCAACAACGATATTAGCGGGTTCAAGTATTAAATCTTTATCAATTAAAGAAGATTCTATTAATCCGTTTTCGTTAATAATAAAATTATTGATTTCATATTTTTCATTTTTTTCTTTAATTGCATTAGATATAATTTCATAATCTAATGGTTTATTGTTTAAAATATAACTTTCTTTATATTCAATATTTCCGTTAATAGTAGAAGCGTTAATAATAAATAAAATACTAGTGCAGCCAGTTTCATTTATTAATGCATTTTTAATGTTAATTTCAACATATTCTTGCGCAGGAATGCACTCAATCTTAAATTCTTCTATATCATTAGGATTAGCAAAACAATTAATTAACTTTATGGCTTTAATTTCAACATCATTAATAGTTAAAAATAAATATCTATTAAATAATTGGTAACGATTATTATCGATTTTTTTAATTATTAATGGCGAAAATATATGTTTTACTGATTCCATTACTGGAAGTGGTTTGCGGTCAAGCGTAAATAAGCCATCCATACAGAAATTGCCATCATTTGGTTGGTCATTAAAATCACCGCCATAAAGGATTTTATTTCCTTTTATAACATAATGGTTAATCATTTCCCAAATAAATCCACCGGCAAAAGAAGGCTCTAAATCAATGACTTTTTCATAATTTTCTAAATCCCCGCATGAATTTCCCATGGCGTGCGAATATTCACATAATACAAGTGGCATATCTAACGCACCATTACGCATTTTATTTAAATCTTCAAAACTAGGATACATTCTTGAATACATATCTAAATATTTATTAGTATCTTTAGCAAAGTTAAGTTCATCACGTTCGCCTTCACTTCCCCCTAACCAACTACGTTCATAGTGAATTAAGCGGGTACTATCTAATTCTTTTACTTTTTTTGCGGCATCAATAAAATTTTTGCCCCAACCGGATTCGTTTCCAAGTGACCAAATAATGATAGAAGGACGATTGATATCACGCATTACATTACGTTCTTGGCGGTGAATAATAGCGTCATGAAACATATCAGATTCGGCATATAAATTATAATATTTTTCATCGTAGTTACCATTTTGGAAAACTACACCATGACATTCAACATCAGATTCACTCATTAAATAAATACCATGTTTATCGCAAACAAATGGTAATTCTTTATGAGCAGGATAATGTGATGTTCTTATAGCGTTAATGTTATACTTTTTAAGTAATAAAACATCATTAACTAAGTCATCAATAGTTTCAACATATCCATTAATAGTAGAAGAATGACGGTTAACGCCTTTAAGTTTTATTGGTTGACCATTTAATAATAAGATATTACCATTTTTTTCAACTTTTCTAAATCCAACATAATCTTCAATTATTTCATTATTATAAGTGATAATTACATCATATAAATTTGGAATTTCTGCGCTCCAAGGCTTAACATTTTGAATAGTGAATTGTATGCTTTTTCCTACTTTTATTTCATTATTAAATAAAACTTGTGCTTCTTTATCAGAAGTAAAAGTTAATGTGGCTATACTATTTTTATAATCATAATCAGAAACAAGACAATAACTATGAATATGATCTTTGTTTCTTCTAGTTATATAAACATCACGGAATAAACCTGACATTCGTAATTTGTCTTGATCTTCTAAGTAACTCATTGCGCACCATTTAAAAACGATAAGACGAATTTCATTATCTATATTATTTAAAAAATTTGTTATATCAAATTCAGCGTTGCAATGTGAAACAGTAGAATAACCAACAAAAGTACCATTAACATAAACATAAACGCATGAATCAGCACCATCGATATTTAAATAATGTGATTTATTTGGTTGATCATTTTTATAATTAATTACATACACTCCACATGGATTTTTCTTATCGATAAATGGCGGATCTAAAGGAAATGGGTAACGATTATTTGTATATTGATGATTGTCATATCCTAACATTTGCCAGTTACTTGGAACAATAATATCATCAGTGGGATTAATAGTTAAAATATCATCATTATTATCTGCAAAATAAGCAAATTTAAAATTAGTTAAATTAACTTTGTCTTCATTAAGAATATGATAATAGTTACGAGTTGGTAAAGCATTTATTTGGTTAATTAATTGTGTGTGATAATTAAGTTTCATATATTAATCCTCCAAAATAATTATACATTATGTATAAAAAACATAAATAAAATAATTTGGCTAAATGTTTTGAAATTACAAACATTTTTATAAAATTTTTCCTTTTATAATGAAAAAACTATTTAATATTTTGGCTAACAAATTGATAAAACACAAATTCATATATTTTCTTTGATAAAATATTAGCGAAGCGAAAGCGCTTTACATAGAAAGGAGAATATTATGAAAAAAATTAATTTTATAGTTTTAGGAATGCTTCTTGCTAGCGGATTAGCTCTTACTAGTGAAAGTAAAGTAATAGCCAAAGCAGAAAATGGTAATGTTGCAATTAATAATTTTAAAACTTGGAAATTTGCTGCTGGTTGGGAAACTAGTCAAGTATACACTAATGAAGGAGTTAAAGTAACAGTACCAGGTGCAGATACAAAAGGAGATAGTGCTTGGCAGTATTCCGCTGAACTACCAGCCAATGATAGCCGTGATACGTTTGCTTTTGATGTTAGTGATTCTTTAACTTTAGAAATTTTAGTAAAAATGTATGACGCTAGCACTAACACACAATTATCTGAATCTGTTGGTGATAGTGGATGTGCATTAGAATTTTATTTTGCAAATTCAAGCACAAATAAAGACTTTGCAATGTTAAGAATATGGGCTAATTCTGGTGGATGGACAAATGCCGACCATTCTTTTGAAATATATAATATAGTTAATGATTCGACTATTTGGACAAGCCAAAAAGCTGCTGATTACTGGGTAAAAGGTAATGCCGCTGGCAATAATAAATTCACACTTGTATTCGATAAAGAAAATATTGTTTCTTCATATGTTGGTGGTAATGATTCTCTTGTAACTTTAGGAAATTCAACATTTATTGAGACTGCTAAAACCGCTATTAGTGATGCAAGCGGAGTTTATGTACGTGTCAAAGGTAGTAATGGTTTTACTAAAAATACTGATGTAACACTTTGCTCAATTAATGGTCAATCTTTAGCTAATGATGGTACAAATTTCGTAGATAATGTTGCGCCAGTATTTACTAAATCAAGTTTAGCAAAAGTAGCAGGGGAAGTTCCTGCTTATCAAGAATATGAAATTCCAGCTGAAGCAAATGATTTATTTGGTAGTGTTGCTTATGCAATTTCAGTAGATGGAAATGAAAAAGTAGAAGGTAAAAAATTCACACCTACACCAGGAAATCATGAAGTAACATTATATGCAACAGATTTAGGTGGAAATGTTACTAGTAAATCATTTACATTCAACGCTACTTATAGTGCTGCTACATTCATTGATGAATGGCATAGTTTAAGAGTTGATGGTAGTATTTGTGAAATGTTAAGTGATGACAATGCTTCTAAATTAGAAGAAATGTTTGCTAAGTTTGATGCCTTTGATGCTTCTACTAAAGAAACAATTAGAGATACTATTGACATTGATGATGTTAAAATTGGTGAAACAATGGATTATTTAAAAATGATGTTAGCAAATAAAGCAAATAAAACTAATAGCACTAATCAATCAATTGTTAATATTGCAAAAGAAGATGTTGCAACTACATCAATTGTCTTATTATTGGCATTAGGTATTCTACCAGTTGTAGGATATTTCTTAATTTCTAAAAAAAGAAAAGAAATTTAATTAGTTAAAAATTAGTGCATGAGCATGTATGAATAAACATATGTGCTCTTTTATTTACTTATCGTTAAATAATAAAAATAAACTCAATTAAGAAAAAGTTATATTTTCGATTTAATATTTTGGCTAAAAAAAGAGCATTTGATGAATGATATTAACTGATTTGATACAATATATCTAAGGAAAAGCGTAAGCGCTTTAATGAATTAAAGAAAGGAATTTTGCACTTTATGAAAAAATTATTTATAAGTTTGCTAGCAATTTTATTTGTTGGCTGTATTGGAACGATTCATAATTATTCAACAACCGTGATAAGTCATGCGGCAAATAATGAAGTAGCACTTAGTGAAATCCCAGTTTCAACATTTGCAGGTGGCTCAGGAACAAATGTAAGTTACTCTAACGATGGAGTTAAAATGCTAATTAGTGGCGCTGATACAAGTGGCACATCAGATGCTTGGAGAAATTATGCTGTTATTCCAAGTGTTAATAGCAGTAAAACATTTTCTCTAGCTAACAATGATAAAATAAGCATTGAAATATCTGCAAAACTATTTGATGCTAGTGGAAATCAAATTTCTAAATCACAAAATAGTGATGCTTTAGATATTTATATTTATCAAGCAAGCACAGAAAATCAACTTGGACTATTAAGAATTTGGACTAATGCTTGGGGATCTAGAAATGGTAATCACTCTTACCATCTTTATGGCAATGGTTGGGACAATCAAGGCACTGGATTAGCCATTATGGGTGATGCTACAGAAGATTCAAGTTTCTTTATTCAATTAGACAAAGAAAACTTTATTTCCTCTTATGTAAGTGGACAAGAAGGTATTGTACCATTAGGAACTAGTAGTATTATTAGTGATCGTAAAGAAGCTTTAAAAGATATTGATCAAGTTTATTTTAAAATTCAAGGTGAAAATGGATTTACAAATGAAACACAAATTACTATTAAATCAATAAATGGACAATCACTTGCTAATGATGGAACAAATTTTATTGATGATGTTGCTCCAACTTTTAATAATGCTTCAGTTAATAAAACTCTAATGATTAATGAGCCTTATGAAATTCCAGTTGAAGCAAATGATGTATTAAGTGATGTCACTTATAAAGTGCGTATTGATGGCGTAGAGACTGAGGGTAAAACATTTACACCAACAACTAAAGGAACAATGAATGTTACACTTATTGCTAGTGATAGTGTGGGTAATATAAGTGAAAAAGAATTTACTTTTGAAATTAGCGACGGCATTGAAAAGCCAACAATTGTTTCTTTGCCAACTATCGATGATTTAACTATTAATCCATTAACATATATTACGTTTGATAAGCCAGTTATTGAAGACACAACAGGTGCCGCTAAAACTATCCTAAAAATGTATGATGATGGAGATAATTTAATCGCCACAATGGAAGAAAATAGTGACCATAAATTTGCTTATTATGTTGGTGGTTCATTTGTTGGAGGTACTTATAAATTAGTTTATGAAGTTACTAATTCCGCTGGAACTACTATTTCTGATCCAATTGATATTAAAATTGAGATAAAGGTAAAAGATAAGGTTTCATTTATTTCTACAGATACTTCAAATATGTTCGCAGAGTACGTTGATTCTGGTATTGCTTTATCAAGTAGTGACAATTTTAAGCAATTTAATTTAGGAACATTTGATTTAGATGATGAATTTGATATTAAATTTATTGTAAATAGCAAGACGATTAATGGAGTTAATAATGATACTAATTATGTAAATTTAATTCTTATAAGTGAAGAAAACGAAGAAATCGTTTTAATGTATCGCGTATGGATTGATCATTCCGGTGCAGATAGACCGACTAATGTCTATATCTCAAAAGATGGTGGTATTAGTTACACTGATATCACGGAAACTGGTTGGATTTCTCGTAATGTTAATGACATCGAAGATTGTTATCATATGGGATTTAATAAAGATGATACTTTCTTTGGTGAAAGAACAGGCGGACTTCAAAGAGTGGATAAAGCTTATGAACAAATTAATGCGATATTAGATACTTTATCTAGCAAAAGATTTAGTGTAAGATTAGAAACTTCTAATTTAGGCGCAGGTACAATTAGTAATTTTGAAATGATAGTTAAGGAAATTAATGGACAAAGTTTTACTAAACCAATTACTTGGAATAACATTGATTTAAATGTAAAAACAAATATTCCTGAAACTATTTCATTAAGTGGAAGTCTTGATATAGATGTTTATGTAAAGGATATTCAAGGTAATGAAGAAGTTAAATTAAATGTTGTTGATCCAGATGGAGAAACAAATGTTATTGATATTAATGATGGAAAGGTTAATTATCAATTTAATAAATTAGGTGTTTATAAATTAACATTTGTTGCAAAAGGCACAAATGGCGTAGAAGTAAAAAAAGAATTTAGTGTTACTTGTAAAAGCGTAACCGGCTCCATTGAAATACAAGTTGATGGAAAATATGAATCAACATATGATTTAAATTCAACGGTTAAAATATTAGGCGCTACTTATAGCGATAATGTTGTTAAGTCTTCAATTAATGTTATTAAACCTAATGGAGAAAAAGTTAGTGTTACCGCGAACGAAGATTATAAATTTGATAAACCGGGCATTTATAAAATTGTTTATGAAGCTATGGATAACGCGGAACCTACACCAAATAGTGCAACCAAAGAATTTATAATTAATATTCCAGATACTTTAAAACCAGTTGTGGAAGTTAACCTTAAAGATTCTTATAACATTAATGAAGAAGTTAAATTAGATATAAAAGTGACTGATGATAGTGAATATGATGTAACTATTACATTAACTAAACCTGATGGAACAAGTGAAAAATCCACTAGTAAAGAGGGATTTGTTTATAAAGTCACAATTGAAGGAAAATACACGGTTAAAGTAGTTGTGGAAGATATTTATGGAAATAAAGAAACAATTATAAAAGAATTTAATGTCTTACCTTCTAAAAAAAATGATAACAATAACTCTTCTAATTTGGGATTAATTTTAGGAATTAGTGGTGCTATAGTTATTATTGCTGGGGGAATTATAACTTTCACTTTATTAAAAAAGAAAAAAGTATCAAAAAATAACGAACTAGTGTCAAATGAAGATAATTTAGATGCTAAGAAGGAGTAGTATGAAAAATATTAAGAAAGTATCTTTATTAGTGTTATTAGGAATGTTAGCAAGTTGTAATAATACAAATTCAACTTCTAATTCTACTAAAACAAGTAATAATACACCAAGTACATCAAATAATACTTCGATTAATGATCCAGATAAAAAAGCACCAATATATGATGGAAATGATGTGTTAGTTTCAGAGATTGTTAAAGATAATTATGGACATCATATTAAAGTAAATGGCAAAGATTTCTTATTTATGGGTTCACAAATTCGTGTTGATGCGTTTATGAACTGCGATAAATTATCATATGATGAAGTCGAATTACTATTTAAAGAAGCATCAAAACTTGGTGTAACCGTAGTGCAAATACCAATTGAATGGGCAAAACTAGAAATCGAACAAGACCAATTTGATTATACATTTTTATGGCATATGTTAACATTTGCTAATCGCTACAATTTAAAAATCGAATTACTATGGTTTGGTACAAATATGTGCGGAGATTCACACTCTTATACTGTTCCAGATTATATTTTAAGAGATGGCAAAACTTATCCAAAATTTGATGCCTTAAGAACAGGTGAATATTGGAATTATTATGGCATTATGTGGTTTTTAGATTTTGATAATGAAAATTTAATGAACCGTGAAAGTAACGCGATAACAAAAATGATGGATTATATTTATGATTTTGACTCTACCCATGAAGGCAAAAAACCCGTAATTGGTGTCCAAGTATTAAATGAACCAGATATTTTTGTAAGATTCCGTATTAGTCAACAAAATGTTTTATCAAGAGTTACAGGTATCAAAATGACTAGTGAAGAAGGTTATGAAAAAATATGTAATTCCTTAAATAAGTTAGGTAAAGCTGTTAAAAATAGCAAATATAAAGTATATACACGTGTAAATTTTGCTAATTCAACAGGCGCAGATCAATTAAGTTCTGGAAATGGAATATATGATGTCAACAATGTTAAGAATGCTCCAGAATTTGTAACAAGAATTCATAATTTAGAAGGTATTGATATTGTTGGGGATGATTCTTATAACTCAAGTGTTAAAAATATTAAAGGATTAGCATCGATGTTTACTACTAAAATCACTAATAATTTTGGCCATATCGCGGAAAATGATGGTAATTATTCTAATACTCCATCACTTATTTTAGCTGCAATGTCACAACACGCGGGTTATTCGATTTATGATTTAATTACTTCGCCATTCTTTGTTAAAAATGGTTCTAGTAGCGTGGATCAAGGAGTTATGACTTTTAAAGAAAATTCTTTTAGTGAATTTAATTATAAAGCTCATTATGAATCAACTAAAAATATTATTAATGGCTTAAAAAAAGTAAGTAGTGTGATTTATAATGTTAGTAATGAAGATTTTGCTTGCTTTAATATAAAGAGCGATTATCCAAGTGAAAGCATATCACAAAATATTAACACCACTAATGCGAGTATAACATTTAATACTTCTAAGAGTGCGATTGGATATGCGATTGATACTGGTAACACAATTGATATTTATGTTACTAATGATAGCGAAGTAACATTAGGCAATATTAATATCAATGATATATCCATTGGTCACTATATCGATAATGAATTTAATAAAGTAGAAGAAGTTAGTAAAAATAATAAAATAACACTAAAAGCAAACATTTTATATCATATTACTTATAGTGGAACAACGAAATTAACTTCATCAACTTGGGATAATATCGGAGGTTAAAGTTATGAAAAATATAAAATATTTAATTTTACCTTTAATGCTTCTTAACATGTGTAGTTGTGATACAGGTAGTAATACAAGTAATAATACTAATAAAAATAACAATATTATTGATAACAAAGATAATTTTGTAGCGCCTTACAAACAAAAAATGTCAGAAAGTGGCAAAGCAATATTAGTAAACCGCGATGATGTACCACAAATTATCATTTCATCATTATTACGCACTGACTTATTTATAAATGCTGATTTTAAAAAAGCAAGCGAAATGGAAGATTACTTTGCTATTGCTAAAGAAACAAATATGAATACGATTGAACTTTCTATTATGTGGAGTCAAATCGAAAAAAGTTATGATAATTATGATTTTAGCGATTTAAAGTATTATTTAGATTTTGCTAAAAAATATGATTTAAAATTAAATTTAGAATGGTATGGAAGTTTTGTTGATGGGGAAACTCATATGGTAAATGTACCAAGTTATATTAATGACTCATCAACTTATCCTGTTATTCAAGATATGTTTGATTTTGCTAATTTTGGAAGATGTAAAATCTTAGATTGGTCCAATAATAATTTGCTTAACCGTGAAAGTAAAGCAATTTATGAGATGATGAATTATATTTATGATTGGAATAATGAAAATGATAATTATGATCCTGTTATAATGGTTCAAATTGGTCAAGGTGTTGATCGTTTCCAACGTTGGAGAGTTAAAGCTTATGATGTTAAAGATAGTTCTGGAGAAGCTTTAAATAGCGATTATGCTTGGTCGTTAGCGAAAACTTATTTAAATGAAGTAGGGAAAGGCGTTAAATATTCTAAATATAAAGCCTTAACTCGTGCAGAATTTTGTGAACAAAATGCGGTCGTTAATTATGTTCGTGATATTAAAGATTTAGAATATATCGATATTGTTAGTCCAACATATTTACATGAAATTGCTTCAACTAAAAATGGTATTAAATCATTTAATGATGAGTATAAAGAAATGTATTTAATGAATTCAGAAAACTGGGCTTCTGATATTAACCATAAACAAACACTAGCGACATTTGCCATGGGCGCAAGTGGATATGTATCTTATCAACTTTCTTGTCCGTTATATTATCCTGAGTCCCCTAATGGTGCTTTGTATAAAAGATTAAATGAAGCAGGCACATCATTAAATGAAAAATTCATTGAAAATAATAATCGTGCGACTGATACAAAAAGTATTAATAAAGCATTGTTAGATGCTTATATTGGTGTTGCTAATGCTCCAAGAAGTAGATTTGCTAGTTTTGGTCTAAATAATTTATTAAATAACAAGACAGGCGAAGAAAGAATTCAAAAAGTTTATTTAAATAATGGATTAATGTTTAACTATTCTAATCCCAATGATGCATTAGGATTTGCAATTAGCGACGGCAATTATGTTTATGCCTATTCTTCAAAAGATGCAACTTTAGATATTGCAAATTGTACCATTACAATTGCCCAAAGTGGCTCGTTTGATAAATTTGGAGATTGGAATTCCACTAAAGTTATATCGCTTGAAAATAATTCAAGATTAAATATGGAAAGTGGCATTATTTATCGAATTAGAATTGCAAGTTTTAATGAATTACCAAGCGCTTCAACATTAAAAGAAAATGGCTATCTTTCTACTTTAGATAGTATTAGAGGTTAATAAAATCTTATTAATCAAAATAATTATCAAAAATGAAAATGTGTAGGTGAAATTATGTATGCATGTAATGTAAAATCATTTATCTATTATGAACATCATCCTAATGATTATGTAATGGAACACACCCACAATTGTTATGAATGTGTCTTTTATCTTGGTGGTAAAGGCATGATAACTGCGGATAATGATTTAGAAGAATATGATGGACCAACAATTACTATTGTACGTCCGGGTATTAAACACGATGAAACAACAAAAGAGTTTTCGAGGTTATTTATTGTTCTTTTTGAATTTAAAAAAGATGAATTATTTAAACCATTTACCAAATTAAAGTTAGATAAAGAAGTGGAAGAAGTTTTTCTAAATTTATTTTTAAAAATGCAAGAAGAAGAAAAAAATAAAAAAGCTTTTTATCGTAATATGATTAGTTCATATTTTAGTTTAGTTTTATGTCATTTACTTAGAAAAGTATATAAAACCGATAATAAAGCATCGTATAACGAAGAATTAGTAAATAGAACGAAGAACTATATTAAAGAAAACTATAATCAAAAGATTGATTTTGAACAAATTGCTTCTTCATTTGGCTATAGTTATCATCGTTTCCGCCATATATTTCAAAAAGAAACAAATACGTCAATTAATCAGTATTTACTAAATTGCAAATTATATGCCGCTAAACAAATGCTAATTTCTACCGATATGCAAATTAAAGAAATTGCTATTAATTGTGGCTTTGAAAATAATATTCATTTTAATAATTTTTTCAAAAGTCGCATGAATATAACCCCACTTCAATTCCGTAATGCTTCAAATATGCAAACGGATGTCGGAGTATTTAAAATTAAAAGTGAGGATGAAAAAGAAGTGAATAAAAAATTACTTATTATTGATACCGATATTGGTGGAGATTGTGATGATGCTGGTGCTTTAGCGCTTGCTAATATATTTAAGAATGAAGGATTAATTGATTTATTAGGAATGACATTTACAACTTCCACTCCTTATGGACCAGCCTCAATATCGGCGATTAATCGATTTTATGGAAATGATGATATTGAAATAGCATCAACAAGTCGAAAACATTTTTGTGATATTAATGTTAATCCTTTCCAAAAAGAATTGGCTTTATCTTTCCATAATAAATATTATGATGAACGTACAAAACAGCTTAAACCTTGTGAAGATGCCATTAAATTATTAAGAAGGAAACTTGCTAATGCGACATATAAATCAGTTACATTTGTATGTATTGGACAATTAAATAATGTATCCGATTTATTAGATTCTAGCGCAGATGAATATTCTTTACTTAATGGCATTGAATTAGTTAAAAATAAAGTAAAAGAATTTGTTATTATGGGCGGATTATTTAAAACTAAAGATGATGATATTGATTTTGATGCCGAATATAATATTGTCACTGATATTAAATCTGCACGAAATTTTATCAAAAAAGTACCAACTAAAGTTACTTTCTTAGATTATAAAGTAGGATATAAAATTAAAACTGGGGCAACATTATTAAAAGAAAATAATACGGATAATCCAGTTACTGTTGCTTATCAAATATTCCAAAATGCGCCACGCGAATCTTGGGATCTGTTAACAACATGGTTTGCAATTTTTGGCGAAGATGATATGTTTAAAATATCAGAAGAAGGAACGATAAACATTGATGAAAAAGGAGTTACTACATTTGACAATTACCATAAATCTAATCATTATTATTTAACGATTGGAGAAAATATAAATGAAATTATAAACAAAATCGATCAAACGTTATTAGGAGGAATTTATGAAAAATAAAACAATTAAATCTTTGGTCTTAGGTGCTGTGTCTTTAATCGCATTAGTGAGTTGTGGTAAAACTACTAAACGTGATCACCTAATTTTCTATGTATGGGGTGATAACACCGAATTAGCCTCATATGAAAAAATTGCTCGAGATTATGAAGCGGAAACTGGCATAAAAGTAGAAGTGCAATTAGCAACTGGAAATTATTATGAAAACCTTAATATTTCTTTTAGTTCAAAAGATCAAGCACCAGATATTTTCTTTACTGAATCAGGTGAGTTTTTATCACATTTAGCTAGTAATAAAATTATGAATCTTGAACCTTACATTCAAAGCGGAGCATTAGATGTTAAAACTAATTCTAATAGTGATGGAAAGATTGAACAATTTATTCTTGAGCAATGTAAAAAAATAGATATTGAAATTGATAAAACTTCCCTAAATACTACTTATAGAAACGAAAAACAGATATGTGACTTTGCAAACAGTATATATCCAGAATATCCCCCTTGTAACTTTGTTGAAAAAGGAACTACAGGACATGATGGAGTATTCTTTATTGAACCGTCAGAATTAGCTGAATATTTAGATAAATACGACCCTATACAGTTAAGAGATAAGGTAAATGTGAAAGTTAATAACAACTATCGTGTAATGAATTTTGGGGAAGCAAAGGGATTATCTTTTGATAGAACAGTAATTTATCCTACGAAACCCATGTTAGAATGGATTCAAAATCATTCAAAAGAAGTAGCGGCGTCAAGTCGCTCAAAGCTCTATGTTGCAATTACAAGGGCACGTTATAGTGTTGCTATAGTATTTGAAAACAAGAAAAATATTTGCATTGATGGTATAAAAAATTATCAAAAGGACTGTTAGATATTTAAGCAATATTTTGAAGTGATATGTCTTACCAAGCACTGAATTTGGTTAGCCAAATTCGCTTGTTAGGGGATTTTTCCCCCCTAGCCCCCATAAAAAGAACGCAGAGCCGATAAACTTGTGAGCAATCACAGCTTATCGGCTCTTTCATGTACTTATTACTAATCATTTTTACTACAGCTATCAAGCAAACGATTTGTTCCTGTTATTTCAGCGTCTACTAAATCAATCATCCGTTTTACATTTGCGGAATGAATAGCAGAAACCTCGTTTTCCCACAAGGGATTGATTTGCTTTTCAATTCCTTCACGGTATTTCTGTAAAGCATTAAGGCGTTTTTGCAAAAGCTCTCGCTGTTCATAAGGCGAAAAAGTGTTTAAAAAGAAAGCAGCAATAGAAAAGATGTTTGTATCATAATTAAATTTCAGAACAGATGTCCTTAGTGTAGCTATAAATTCGTCTTTCCCCTTGTCAGAAAGACTATAAACAGTACGGTCTGGCATATTCCCGACTTTTTCGGTTGTGCCTATTATGTACTCCTTTTTTTCGAGAGTTTTCAGCGTAGAATATACGGTTGAATCAGCGATGTTAAACCACCATTTTACATTCATGTAGTTTAAGAGCTTTATTATCTCATATGCGTTAAGTGGTTTTTCATAAATAAGACCTAAAAGCATAGTGGCAGGCTTTGATAACATGCGGTTTCCTCCTTGACATTTCTTTTTGTTTGTAGTACTTTATATATAAAGTAGTTTTAATAGACACTACTATTATACCACAGTTGGATTGAAAATGGAATACTTGAAAAGGAGGTTTTTATGCCACAGCTTAATAAAGGGGGTAAATTTGTATTTGGACTTTCAGCTATACGCCCAGATTTAACAATTCATATTCCAACACAAGCATTATTGGAGTATGATGCAACACGAGATGGAAAAGTTATTATCTTTACAGGAAGCAAAATAACAGGAGGTTTTTGCATTACTACATAT
>ERZ827150.3630-NODE-3630-length-14639-cov-4.152564_pt1 | contig 14639 bp, 12 predicted proteins | sample MGYA00519779_ERZ827150 | MGnify/ENA primary metagenome ERZ827150 (study PRJEB31778, sample SAMEA3449267) | human gut metagenome | biome: human gut; feature: human-associated habitat; material: faeces | place: United Kingdom | collected 2010/2012 ...
ATGCCAAAAGATGTGCATCTTTTCTTGCCGCCGTTCAAATCAGATGCATATCTTTGTGGGCAAACATAATTTGACGACACTATCTAGCGCACAAAGTTCCCCCCTTCCCCCACACCCCCATCCTCCTTCAAACGCGCTTTATTCGTTCCTCTCCATCATCGCCGAACACGGCTCTTGCGGAGTCCCTCGGCTTCTCCTCTCGCGCATGTCAGCAGTTCCCGGTCCGCGGGGCCTTCTTTTCCTGGAGCGTCTTGGCCGGCCTGAGGTGAGCGGGGCAGGGAAGGCAGGGCGTTCGGCTCCGTGACAAAAAAACAGCCCGGCCTCCATGGAGACCGGGCTGTTGTCGTTATCGGGAAAGGGCTGTTCCCGGAGAGAGCCGGGACAGGCTCACTTGCGGTCCACCCACCATTTTTTATCCACGCGGCCGTACCACCAGCGGTTATGGTCCGTGCGCAGGATGACCTCGCACAGGGCCTGGGCCTGCGGGCTGCGCAGGCGTTTGACCGCGCTTTCCAGCCAGTCGGCGGCAAATTTGTTGCCCTTGTTCAGCTCGGCCTTGAGGTTGCAGATCAGGTCCAGCTGGTCGGCATCGTGGGCCAGGCGTGCCTCCAGGCTCTGGCGTTCCTGCAGTTCGTCCCAGCCCTCGAGGATGTCCTGTTCCAGTCCGGTGCCGTCCACGGCATCCTGCAGGGCATCGCGGTCGCGGCAGGTGTCGTAACGGTGGTTCACATAGTTGAAATCGCCGGTACGTGCTTCATGCAGATCGTGGAAAAGGCAGAGGAAGGTCACGCGGGCGGCATCGGCCCCCGCCAGTTTGGCCAGGGTGTAGCCGATGACGCTGGTACGGTAGGAATGCTCGGCTACGTTCTCGCTGCCGGAGCCCAGGAAGGCATAGCCGCTGCGCGGCGTGTGGCGCAGATGTCCCGCCTCGTGGAAAAAGTCCGTGATGCGCTCCATCTGCTGTTCATCAGGCAGGCCCGCTGCGGGCGTGCTCTTGTTTGGGCTGTCCTGTGCCATGTGTGTTTCCTCATGGAGGGAGCGCGGTGCCCCCTCCGTTGCTGATTTGTACGAAAACTGTCCGGCGTGCGCCATCGACCGCCCCTTTTTGTCTTTGCCCAACCGCCAGCGGGCGGTGTTTGTTCGGGGGACGGTCACCCAGGCAAGGCCATGGTTTTTCCGGGCCTCGCCATCCTCCTGCACAAAGCGCGTTGGGGGAGGGATGGGGGTCGGGGGGAAGGGAACCCCCTTGCGCGCGAGCCAAGGGGGTCCCCTTCCCCCCGGAAAATCCCTGCCCGCTCTTATTCCAGCCCGTACTTGCGCAATTTGTTGTGCAGGGTGGCGCGGGTGATGCCCAGGCGGCGGGCAGCCTCGCTCTTGTTGTCCTCGGTCTGGCGCAAGGTGTCCTCGATGGCGCGGCGCTCCAGAGCTTCCAGAGACAGACCGGCCAGGGAGGCCTCGGCGGTCTCCGGTACCGGGGCGGCCTGCTCGGCGGCGCCGGTGACGCTGGCGGGCAGTTCCGGGCCGGTGATGAGGTCGCCGGTGCAGAGGATCACGGCGCGTTCCACGGCGTTCTGGAGCTCGCGCACGTTGCCGGGCCAGGAATAGCGGCGCAGCATGTCCAGGGCCTGCGGGGCGAAGCCCTTGACGTTCTTGCGGTTGCGGGCCGCGAATTTTTCCAGGAAATGGGCCGCCAGCAGGGGGATGTCCTCGCTGCGTTCACGCAGGGCGGGCACCTCGATGCTGATGACGTTGAGGCGGAAGAACAGGTCCTCGCGGAAGCGCTTCTGCTCCACCTCTTCGCGCAGGTTGCGGTTGGTGGCGGCGATGACGCGTACGTCCACGGTGATGGGCGAGTCCGAGCCCACGCGCTGCACCTCGCCCTGCTGCAGGGCGCGCAGCAGCTTGGCCTGGAGCGAAAGGGGCATCTCGCCGATCTCGTCCAGGAAGAGGGTGCCGCCGTCGGCCTGCAGAAAGCGGCCCTCGCGGCGGCGGTCGGCGCCGGTGAAGGCCCCGCGCTCATGGCCGAACAGTTCGGATTCCAGCAGGTTCTCGGCCAGGGCGGCGCAGTTGACCGTGACCAGAGGTTTGTTGGCACGGGCGCTGGCACCGTGGACGGCGCGGGCCACCAGTTCCTTGCCGGTGCCGGATTCCCCGGTGATGAGCACCGTGGCCTCGGTGGGCGCCACGGTGGCGATGATCTCGCGCATGGCGCTGACGGCGGGGCTGCGGCCCAGGATCTCGGGCCCGGCAGCAGCCTCGCTGAGCTGGCGGCGCAGCTCGCGGTTCTCCACGCTCATGCGGGAGTGGTCCACGGCCCGTTGCAGGGTCTCGCGCAGGGCGTCGAAGTCCAGCGGCTTGGTCAGATAATCGTAGGCGCCCAGGCGCAGGGCATCCACGGCGGTCTCCACGGAGGAGTAGGCCGTCATCAGCACCACGGGCAGGGCCGGATTGTAGTCCAGGATGCCCCGCAGGGCGTGGATGCCGCCCATGCGTCCCATGCGCACGTCGGTCAGCACCACGTCGTAGGGCTTGGCGCGCACGGCCTCCACGGCCAGATCGCCGTCGGCCGCCTCGTCCACGCTGTAGCCCCAGGCCTGGAGCATCATGCGCAACATGCCGCGGTGGGCATCGTCGTCGTCAACCACGAGAATGCTGGTATTCACCTAATCCTCCCCCTTCTGCCTGTCGGCAGGCTCCCCCGCCTGCCTGTCCGGGCCGTCCGCCGGATGGCCCGCTGCCTTGCCGGCCTGCGGCAGGCGTATGAAAAACGTGGTCCGGCCGGGCGTGTCCGCCGTGGCCTGACGGGATTGCACATAGACTTCGCCTTCGAGTGCCTCCACGATCTTGTGGACGGTGGCCAGTCCCAGGCCCGTGCCGTGCCCCTTGGTGGTGAAATAGGGGTCGAAGATGTGGTTGAGGTTCTCGGGCGCGATGCCCTGCCCGGTATCCGTGACCGAGAGGACAAGATGCTGCTTCTCCACCGTACAGCCCAGGGTCAGGGTGCCGCCGTCGGGCATGGCGTCCAGGGCGTTGAGGCAGATGTTGAGCAGGGCCTGCCCCAGCCTGTCGGGATCCATGCGGGCCGGGGGCAGGGCGGCCGGAAGGCTGTTCATCAGCCGGACGCCGCGTTTTTCGGCATCCTGGGCGATGAGGCGCAGCACATGGGCCACGCTGTCTTCCAGCTGGGCGGCCACGGGCCGCACGTCACTGGGACGCGAGAGCCCGATGAGCTCGCTGATGACGCGGTTGAGGCGTTCCACCTCGCGCACCATGACGCCCGCGGCCTTGCGGTCTTCGCTGCCTTCGGGGAAGCGCATGCCGAAATAGGTGGCGTAGCCCTTGATGGAACTGAGCGGGTTGCGGATCTCGTGGGCCACCCCGGCGGCCAGCGTGCCCACGGCAGCCAGCTTTTCCTTGCGGCGGATCTCTTCTTCCAGGCGGCGGATCTCGCCTTCGGCCCGGCGCTGGCGGCGGCGGGATTCGCGGGCGCGCTGCGCGTAGTACAGGGCCAGCAGACAGGCCAGGCCCACCAGCATGGCCACTCCGGCCAGCATGAAGACGTGGTCCCTGTCCTGGCCGCGGGTGATCTCGAACGGTGAGAGGTCGAGGCCCAGGAAGATGATGGGCTGCGGCAGGCCCGGCGGCAGCTCCTGCCCCGGCGGGGGCTGCATGAAATAGCGGTAGACCACGAACACGCGCTGGCCTTCCATATTGAGGATGGCGGAACGTGTCTGGCTGCCGGGGGCCAGGAGCTTCATGGTCTTTTCGTCGGCCTCTTCGCCGTTGATGCGCAGGATCTCGCCCAGGCGGTTGCCGTTGCTGTGGGCCAGGATGGTGCCGTCGGGCATGGTGACGGCGATGAACTGCACGTCCGAGGTGCTGGCCATCTCCTTGAGCAGGATCTGCAGGCGCACGCGCGCCTCGCCGCGCATGCTGGTGCGCAGCATGCTCTCGAAGGCCATGATCAGGGAGCTGCCTTTTTCGGCCAGCAGGCGTGACATGGCCCGTTCGTTACGCTCGATGGAGGCCAGGGCCAGCAGGGTGACCAGCAGGATGAGGACGAAGGCCGTCCCGCCCAGCAGCAGGCCCAGCGGGGTGTTCTGCTGCTGCGCCAACTGTGAACGGGCCTGGGAGCAGTCGTTCTCGCGCGCGGCCTGGTCATTGGCCACCATGCCGCCGGTGTTCCGGCCGGACGGGGCAGACCCCGGTGTCTGGCAGGGCCGGTTGGCGGCGCGGGCCAGCCGGTGGCGGCGGGGGTCCAGCAGGGCGGCAGCAGCGGAAAGGCAGCGTCGGATAAAGTTCATGCCTGCACTATAAGCATGGTTGGGGCACCTGTCACCTTGCCGTCGGATATTTGGCTTGCATGTTTTTTGCAAGAACGAGGAAAGACAAAAAAAATGCCACGGCCTGCCGGCGGCCTTTCCTTGCGCCGCGGACACAGGCTTGATATGCCAGAAGCATGGCCCAACAGAACAAGGTTTGCCTATGTGGAAGAATATAGTTGTCAGTGGTCTGGTCATGACATCGCTCCTGCTGCTGCCGCTCATGGCGGCTGCCGGGGGGCATCACGGCGGCGGTCACGGGCCGCGCGGCTACCGCAATGTCGACCAGTGGCTCCAGAGCCTGCCCGAAGAACAGCAGGTCAAGGCCCGCGCCATCCTTGAAGAAGCCCGTCCTGCCATCGAAGACACCCGCTGGCGCATTCGCCAGAAGCGGGAAGAACTGGCCCATTTCGACTACGCGGAGGACTCGTCCGCCGAGACGCTCTCCCGTCTTGGCTGGGAGCTGCAGGACCTGCGCGACCGTCTGCGCCTGCAGCTGGCGCAGCTGGAAGGCCGCCTGCTGGACGAGGTGGGCGTGAGTTTCCGCCGCGCCGGCAAGAGCCGGGGCTGCAACAGCATGATCCGGCAGGACGTGATCCATACGTATTCCCTGCAGGAGACCCTCGAACCCTGCCCGTAACTTCTGCAGCCCGCACGAAACATCCAGGCCCCGCTCAGGCGGGGCTTTTTTTGTATCCGGCTCCGGCTTTGGGGGCCGGGCGTCAGGGGTGTATGAAAATTTGTCTGCTGTATAATTTTTGACCAGGTCCGCCGGCCCGCTGCATAAAAACTGGACATCCGGGGGGAACACAGGGCAGCCGGAGGAGGGCTGTTTGCCGGGATAAAAATATAATATATTGATTTATATTGAAAAATAATGTTTGGTACGCGGGTTGCTATATACAGGGCACAAAGGGCAAGACCCAAAGCCCAAAGATAACCCACTCTGAGAAGAGATAAAGGAGCATATATATGAATACTTCCCGCGTTATGATCCCTGCCCTGCTGGCTGCAGCCCTCATCGGCGGAACCATGACCTCTGACGCTTTCGCCGGCCCCCATCATCGCGGCCAGGGCAACGGTTATGGTCCCTGCTACGGTTACGGCGACGGCGGCTGCTGGGAAGGCGGCTGGGGACATCACGGCCACGCCCGTGGCTGGGGTTACCGGGCCATGTCGGACGCGCAGCGTGCCAAGTTCGACAAAATCATGGAAGAATTCGCTCCCCGCATGGAGCAGCTGCGCGACAGCATCTACGTCAAGCGCCAGGAACTGCGGGCTTTGGAAAACGCCACCAACCCCGATGTGAAGGCCGTGCGTGAGGCCGCTACCGAAATGGCCCGTCTGCGCAACGAGATGGCCGACCTGCATGACGCCCTGGGCGACAAGCTGGCTGCCGAAGTGGGCGTGCCGGAAGGCTTCAAGGATGCCCCCCGCGGTCCTCGTGGTCCCCGTGGCGATCGCGGCCCCGCCATGGATTGCCCCCGTGGCGACGGCCCCCGCGGTGACGCCGGTTACTACGACGGTCCCCATCGCGGCCACTACTAAGAGCTGATCCCTGCCAACGGCAGAAAGAAATATCTGGCCGGAAGCTCCTCCTCCTTCCGGCCAGGCTCCCGAAAACAGCAACCTCCTTTGACAGGCACCTTTAACCGGAGCTCCCGCTCTACAAAATGCAGTCCTCTGGAACTTCTACCCCGGCCGGGGATTCCCCTGGCCCCGGCCGGGCCTTCCTGAGAACGACGGATTTTACTCCTGAGATCGTCCCTCCCCGCCTTAGGCGGACAACATATCCGGCAGGGCAATCCCCCTTGGTCCTGCCGGGGCTCACGAGAGCATCCTCCTCCTTCACCATAACCTCTAACCATCAGAACATCCTCCCTCTTTGGCCGGCTGCTCCTCCCCCTGGGCAGCCGGTCGTCTTTTTTTTGTCCGCTGTCCGGCGTCCGTCCGGCCTGCCTTTCTTTTCTCCGACGGCATGGTCTGTCCAAGGTGGGGAGGGGCGGGACAGCCCCGTACCGTGGTCCATGCGGCCCGCTCTGCCGGGCACGAGACAGGGGAGAGTTTTTTCCCCTTCCGAGTCCCGGTCTTCGAGGGCGCGGCAGCTCTCCGGCCTGTCCGGTCACGGAGCCCCGGCCATCAGGGAAGAACGGCCTTCGTGTGCGGCGCTCTGCGATGCGCCCGCTGTCCGGCAGGCTTTGGCAGGCCCGGTGTCGCCGCCTTGCTCCGTCCGTACGCTCACCGCTCTTGGCCAGGATGCTCGTGCAGCCCGGCCATCACAGATGGCACGGCGCACGTCTGCTCGCAGAAATTCGCCGTTCCTCTCTTCCTCATCCTTCTTTCTTATCATGGAGACGCCGAGCGCTGTCCGCCTGCTGTGCGGCAGGGGAGCGGCAAGGCTCACACGGGCCGCATCGCCCGCGGTAATCCGGCGGCACAAAAAAAGACGCCCACCGGCATGGAGACCGGCGGACGTCTGGAGTCGTTTTACGGATGCGGCGCGCGGGATCAGAACAGCTTGTAGAGCAGGGAAGAGATGGCCACGCAACCGGCGGCCAGCACGAAGGCATTGCTCCACTGGCCACGGTAGCGGCTCATGGCCGGGATCTTGTGCACGGCGTACATGGGCATGATGAACAGGATCATGGCGATGACCGGGCCGCTGAGGGATTCGATGATGTCCAGGATGCCGGGATTGAGCCAGCCGGCCAGCCAGAGGGTCACGAAGAAGAACAGGGCGATGCCGGTGCGCACGCTGCGCGAGGTGGCCGTGGCTTCGGGGTTGGAGGACATCTGGATCAGGATGCCGTGCAGGCCTTCGCGGGCGCCCAGATAGTGGCCGAAGAAGGAGCTGCCGATGGCCAGGAAGGCGATGAGCGGGCCGAACCAGGAGATGAAGGGATTGTCGAACTGGTTGGCCAGATAGGAGAGCACGGGGATGTTCTGGGCCTTGGCCTCCACCAGCTGGGCGGGGCTGAGGCTGAGCACGCAGCTGAAGACGAAGGCCATGACGAAGAGCACCAGGATACAGGCCGTGCCGCGCAGGGTCTGGGAGGCCTTCTGTTCGGCCATGTCGCCGTAATGGCGGCGCTGGGCCAGGGCAAAGGACGAGATGGCGGGCGAATGGTTGAAGGCGAAGACCAGCACCGGCAGGGTGAGCCAGAGGGTGCCCATGAAGCTGCCGGCATCAGGCATCTGGCCCAGCGAGGAGGTGTTCCAGTGCGGGATGAGATAGAGCGACAGGCAGAAGAGGATGCCGCACAGGGGGTAGACCAGCCACTCGTTGAATTTGAGCATGAAGTTCTCGCCCACCAGGATGACGGCCATCAGGGCCGCCACCAGCACGCCGGAAAGCAGCAGGCGCGGCGGCGCGGCCATCTGCAGCTGGTTGACGATGAAGGATTCCACCGTGTTGGTGATGCCCACGGCATAGATGAGCAGGATGGGATAGATGGCGAAGAAATAGAGCAGGGTGATGAGCTTGCCTGCGGAAAGGCCGAAGTGTTCCTCCACCACGGCGGTGATGTCGCTGTCGGCGCGGGAGGAGGACAGCACGAAGCGGGCCAGGCCCCGGTGGGCGAAATAGGTCATGGGGCCCACCAGCAGGGTGATGACGACCAGGGGCCAGATGCCGGACATGCCCGCATTGATGGGCAGGAAGAGGATGCCCGCGCCCACCGCGGTGCCGAAGAGGTTGAGCATCCAGACGACGTCGAATTTCGTCCAGCGGCCGGAGGCGGCATGGCCGGTTTCAGGGGTCTGTGCCATGAAGGTTCCTTGAAGGTGAAAGGGTTGGAAAGGCAGGGGAACAGGTCCCGGGCCCGTGGCAGGGCCCTGTGCGGGGCGTCCGGCAGGGGCGGATGCCGTCCCTGTTCCTGTCCGGGGACGGAAGGGGCCGCCTTCGCCGGATGGACGAAGACGGCCCCGCGGGAGCGCACGGCTCCCGATCAGCATTCCACCAGGCTGACGGCCAGGCCGCCTTCGCTGGTTTCCTTGAATTTGGCGTTCATCTCGCGGCCGGTCTCGTTCATGGCCATGATGACGGCGTCCAGGCTGACCATATGCTGCGAGGACTTCTCGCAGGTGGCCAGCAGGCAGGCATTGTAGGCCTTGATGGCACCCACGGCGTTGCGCTCGATGCAGGGGATCTGCACATAGCCGCCCACGGGGTCGCAGGTCAGGCCCAGATGGTGTTCCAGGGCCACTTCGGCGGCGTTCTCCACCACATCCACGGCATAACCGCGCGCATGGGCCAGCATGGCGGCGGCCATGCTGGAGGCCACGCCCACTTCGCCCTGGCAGCCCACCTCGGCGCCGGCGATACCGGCGTTGTGCTTGGCCAGGAAGCCCACGGCCGCCGAGGCCAGCACGCCTTCGCGCAGGGCCCGGTCACCGATGTTCATGTTGTAGCGCATGGCGTAGAGCAGGGCGGGCATGACGCCCGCGGCCCCGCAGGTGGGCGCGGTGACGATGACGCCGCCCGAGGCGTTCTCTTCGGCCACGGCAAAGGCATAGGCGTTGACATGGCCCAGGAAGCGGTCCACGGCCAGGGGCATCTCGCGGGCGCGTTCCAGCAGGGTATGGCCCTTGCGCCACACGCCCAGGGTGCCGGGCAGCTGCCCTTCGGCCTCAAGGCCGCGGCGCACGCTGGCGTACATGGATTCCATGATCTGTTCCAGGTTCTGGAAGATGTCCGGGCGCGACATGCCGGTGATGGCGCTTTCGTTGTCCAGGATCAGCTCGTGCAGGGTCAGGCCGGTCTTGGCCAGCTGTTCGCGCAGCTGGCGCATGGTGCCGTAGGGGTGCACGGGCTTGCCGCGTTCGGGCGGGGTCCAGCCCTTCCACTGGATGAATCCGCCGCCCACGGAATAGTATTCCATGCTGAACAGGGCCTGGCCGTCGGCATCCTCAAGACTGACGAGCAGGGTGTTGCTGTAGGGGGCGTCGTGGATGATGGGGCCGTGTTCGATGTCGGCAAGGCCCACCTGCAAAAGGACGTCGTGGATGCGCAGCTCGTGCCGGGCGTCGGCTTCGCGGCCCAGCCTGTCCAGCAGGCCCGCGGGACAGGTCTCGGGGCTGGTGCGCAGCAGACCGGCCAGCACGGCGGTATTGGTGCCGTGGCCCATGCCCGTGGCGCTCAGCGAGCCCAGCAGCACCACATGGATGCGGGCGGCGCGGCGTACCAGATCGGGATCGAGGGCATCGCAGCGCTGGACGAAGTCATGACCGGCGCGCATGGGGCCGATGGTATGGGAGCTGGAAGGGCCGGGGCCGATCTTGAAAAAGTCGAAGAGCGAGGTCTCGATGGCCGGACGGACATGCAGGGCCGTCAGGGGCTTGTGCGTGGGAGTCATGGTGTCTCCTTGTGTGGGATGACTGTGCTGGCCGCAGGCGCAGGCCTGACGCGGGGCGGGCGCGGAGCGCGCCGGGGAGGGAGAGGAAGGAAACAGGAGCTGCGCCCCATTGCAGCACATCCCCTTTTGCCTTGAGTACGGGGATGTGTCAATATTTTTTAATTTAAAAAATATTTTAAATAGTAAGACTAGTCATTATTTTTCTTGATTTGTCGCATATAATTGTACACCGTGTAGATGGAGACCTGCATCTCCTTGGCCACATGCTGGACCACGCCCTTGATGAGAAAGGCGCCTTCCTCGTCGAGAATGCGGATGAAGTCTTTTTTTTCCTCGCGGTTCATGAGGGAGGGGTGTTTGCCTGCGCGCCGGATGGCCGCCTCGAGGATGGCAAGGCTGGTATCGCCGGTGCAGGCGGCAAAGGTCTCGCTCACGTCGCGTTCCAGCGGATCCACGTGCAGCAGGGGGTGCAGCACGGCCTGGAAGTGCAGCAGGTCGGAAAGGTCGATGTTCATGCAGAAGGCGCCGATGACCCGGCCGTCGGCCCTGCGCAGGAACGAGGTGGAGGACTTGAGGGATTTGCCGCCCGGCGTGGACGAGGGATAGCCCACGATGTCCGCCACATCGTCGCCCTGCTGGCGCCAGGCCTTGACCACGATGTTGGTGATGGGCGCGCCCAGCTTGCGGCCGGTAAGGCTGCCTTCCAGATGGATGAGGGAGTGCTCGAGATCGCGGAAATCATGGATGGCGACCTCGCACAGCGGCCCCAGGGTCCGCTGCAGCATGCGGGCCTGCCGGATGGCATTGGCAAAGATGGCGCGTTCTTCTTCACTGAGCGGCGGCAGGGACCCGGAAGGGGCGGCGAACATGGTCACCTCATGGTCGGATGCGGGCTGTGCCGCAGGTTGGAGGAAAGATCGGATCAGGCATCAAGATGCAGGCTGGCGGCCTGTCCCGCTGTCCAGACAAGGTTGCGGCGCGTGATGCCCAGGGCCGCCCAGGCCGTGCCCAGCTCGTCGCCCGGCCCGCGGAAGAAGCCCTGGCAGGAGCGCGGCAGATACAGCGCCTGTGCCCGGGGCAGTCCGGCGGGGGCTTCCCCGCCCGCCAGCAGGGCGTCCAGCAGGGCCGCGGCCCGTACCTCGCTGCGGGCGGCATCATCCCCCCGCGTCCGCAGCAGGCAGGCGCAGACATGCAGCCACAGGGCCCGTCCCAGCACGCGCCCGCCCAGGTTCCTGTCGGCGGGACCGGCCAGCAGGGCCGCTTCCATGCCGGGTTCGGGGGCAAGGCCCATACGGATGACGGGCACCCCGGCGCGACGGGCGTACAGCCAGCCGCGCGCCAGCAGGGACAGGGTCCGCGGCAGGGGCCAGGGCGCGTAGAGGCCCTGCTGCCAGCGGCGGGCCAGTTCCGTGCCCGCCAGCACCAGGCAGGGATAAAAGCGCAGCATGTCGGCCCCCAGATCCAGGGCCCGGCGCACATCGGCCAAAAAGTCTTCCGGCTGGTGGCCCGGCATGCCGGGCAGCAGCTGCACGCCCAGGGCAAGGCCCGCGTCCCGCACCAGACGGCAGGCTTCGGTGGCTTGCCGGCCGCTGTAATGGCGTTCACTGGCCTGCAGGGCCGTATCGGAAAAGCTCTGGATGCCCAGCTCCACCGTGCGGCAGCCGTGGCGGCGCAGGCGCGCCAGCAGGGCCGCATCCAGACGGTCGGGGCGGGTGGAGCAGCGGAAGCGGGTGATGCAGCCGTCACGCCGGAGGCTGTCGGCCATGTCCAGACAGGCGTCCAGGTCGCGGGGCGCCAGGGCCGTGAAGGTGCCGCCGTAAAAGGCCAGCTCTACCGGCGGCCTGCCCTGTGCCCGCCGGGCGTGCAGATCGGCGGCCGCACGGGCCAGTATCTCGTCCAAAGGACTGGCCTGCTGGCCTGTCTGGTCATGCTGGGAACAAAAAACACAGCGGCGGGGACAGCCGAAAAACGGGATGAAAACGCTGAAGACCGGGATTGCCCTTGCAGGAGTCTCCCATAAAAAAGTAAGCGAAACACGAGACATGGCAGAAAGCGAGGAGTAGCAAGGCTTGGCAGGCTTCGCGCGGAGACAAAAATCTTGCCGGAAATGCAAGTTGAGTATATCCTACAAAAAAGTTGTGCATATGTGAAGCGTGCCTGTGGCATAAGGATTGGACATGAAGAAAACATTGACCAAAGCTGACATCGTCGAGCGGATCTACGAGAGTACAGACAAAAATCGGGTTGACGTGAAGAATGTGGTCGAAAAACTGCTGGAGATCATGAAGAATGCCATCAAAAAGGACAATGCTCTTCTGATCAGTGGGTTCGGCAAGTTTGAGGCTTACGACAAAGCGTCGCGCAAAGGCCGCAATCCGCAAACGGATGAGGCCATCACGCTGCCTCCGCGCAAGGTCGTCGTCTTCCGCCTGTCCCGCAAGTTCAGAGCCGAGCTCAATTCCTGAGATCGCGCGGCATTCGGGACGATCCCACGTATCAGTCTCCTCGTTTTCTCCCGGGGTGGCCGTCTTGAGATGTGCCGCGCCGGGAGATTCTTTTTATGCTTTTCGCTTCCTTCCCCTTCCTGTTCCTCTTCCTGCCCATCCTCGTCTGGCTCTGGAAACTGACTGCCGGAGAAGACAAGGCCCGACTGTCCGTGCTCCTGCTGGGGGCCTCGCTGCTCTTTGGGGCCTGCCAGGGGCTGGAGGCCCTGCTGCTCCTGCTGGGCCTGACCGTGGTCAACTATCTGTTCGGCCTGCTGCTGGCCGATGAGGGGCACCGCCGCCGTCGGCTGGGCCGTCGGGGCCTGCTGCTTCTGGCCGTGCTGCTCAACGTGCTGGTCTGGTGCCGTTTCCGCCACCTGCCGGCCCTGTCGGCCTGGCTGGCGCAATGGCAGGACATCCTGCCCGTTTTGGCGCCCGCGGCCATGCCCGCGGGCTTCTCCTTTGCCGTGCTCATCCAGCTGGCCTGGCTGCTGGGCGTCTACCAGCGCCGCATCCGGCCCGAAGGTATCGTGCGGCAGGCCCTGTTCACCACCTGCTTCCCCTATGCCCTGTCCGGCCCGCTGGTCCGTTATGAGGAGATGGGCCCGCAGCTGGACGCCTTGGAGGTGCCGCAGGCCGAAGATCTGGCGCGGGGCCTGGGGCTGATGGTGCTGGGCCTGGCCAAGAAGATGCTGCTGGCCGACAGTCTGGCTCCGGCGGCGGATGCCGTGTTCCACGCCGCCGCCCAGGGCCTGCCCCTGAGTACGGCCGAGGCCTGGCTGGGGGCCCTGAGCTACACCTTCCAGATCTATTTCGATTTTTCCGGCTATTCCGATATGGCCATCGGCATGGGCCGCATCTTCGGCTTCAAATACCCGGAGAATTTCCGCCTGCCCTATACCTCGCGCTCCATCACCGAGTTCTGGCGGCGCTGGCATATCTCGCTCGGCTCGTTCTTCCGCGATTACGTTTATATCCCGCTGGGCGGCAAGAAAAAGCACCAGCTGCTCAATATGGCCGTCGTCTGGGCCCTGACCGGGCTGTGGCACGGCGCGAGCTGGAATTTCGTGCTCTGGGGCCTGTATTTCTTCGTGATCCTGGCCGCGGAAAAGACCATCGGGGAAAAGCGCCTGCGGCGTATTCCCACGATCCTGCGCCGCGTGGGGACGATGCTGCTGGTGATCCTCGGGTGGAACATCTTCTACTTTACGGACCTGACGCAGCTGCTGCAGCACTTCGGGCTGCTGTTCGGGCTGCTCGGGGCGGGATTTTCCAACGCGCAGACCGGCATCCAGCTGGTCAACAACCTGCCGCTGCTGCTCGTCTGCGCGATCGGCGCGACGTCGGTGCCGCAGAATCTCGGCAATCTTTTCGGCGGTGTGTGCGTGCAGGGCGGCAAGCGCAGCGGGCAGATCGTCTACGCCTGCGTGACGTTCGTGTTTGACGCGGTGCTGCTGGCCCTGTCCACGATCGCACTGGTCGGCTCGACCTACAACGCATTCCTGTATTTCCGGTTCTAAGGGAGGGCGGAACGATGAAAAAACTCTATACGACCTTCCTGCTCGTACTGCTGGCCGCGCTGCTCGGCGTGGGCATATATTCGCTGGCCGATCAGGACGCGGCGGGCTCCGCCTCGGAAAAGCGCGAGTTCGTCAAGCCGGAATTTTCCGTCCGCGCGCTGCTGGACGGGACGTATATCCCGGCGCTCGAGCAGTATTATTCCGATACCTTCCCCGGCCGCGAGACGCTGCTGAACGCGAACCGGACGCTCAATAAATTCTACTATTACTCCGGCTCCGGCGAGGACAGCGTGCTCATCGTGAACCAGACCGACGCCGCCGCGCACGGCGGCGAAGCGCTCGACGCCGTGCAGAAAGCAAATCAACAGACTTCGTCCGGGGTGCAGGAACCCGCACAGGAAGCACCTGCCGAACCGCCGTCCGACTCCACATCTGTGCCGTCTGACGATCCGCAGGAGGAGCCGCAGCCCGACGAGACCGATCCGGCCGAGCCGGCAGGGGAGGAGCCGACCGAACCGCAGCCTGAGGTGGACCCGGAGATCGACACGCCGGACGAGTCCGACGCGAGCTACGCAGGCTCCGTCGTGGTCGTCGGCGACCGCGCGATGGAGATCCCCACGCGCCTCGACGATATCATCACCAGCTACGCCGCCGCGGTCGGAAATCTGGCAAAGGCCCTCGGGCCGGACGTGCGCACGATCTCGCTCGTGACGCCGAACGGCGGCGAGTTCTACTCGCCCGAGAGCCTGCACACCGGCGAGCACAGCCAGAAGGGTATGATCGACTTCTGCTACGGCCAGATGGACAGCGGCATCGTCACCGTCGATGCCTACGCGAAGCTCCGCGCCCATACCGACGAATACATCTACTTCCGCACCGACCACCACTGGACGCAGCTGGGCGCGTATTACGCCTATACCGCCTTCTGTGAGGCCGCGGGCTTCGATGCCGTGCCGCTTG
>ERZ827150.3635-NODE-3635-length-14625-cov-3.662251_pt1 | contig 14625 bp, 11 predicted proteins | sample MGYA00519779_ERZ827150 | MGnify/ENA primary metagenome ERZ827150 (study PRJEB31778, sample SAMEA3449267) | human gut metagenome | biome: human gut; feature: human-associated habitat; material: faeces | place: United Kingdom | collected 2010/2012 ...
GAGGGGGCGTAATCAGAAAATTACGCCATTTTGAAAATTGTTAGGACAGGTGTGAGTTAGGATATCCCGGACACCAGGCTCTGGGACTGACGACCCGCTCGCTGCGGCGGCCTTCGACATGGCCGTCGTAAAACGCGATGTTCGTCGTCGTTCCGCCGTTGTGACGGTAAGCCACGCCTTCATAGCCTCCTGTCGGATCGACCTCAAGCCACTGGAGCAAAGAAGTGTTCCCATCCCAACAGGCTCCGTTGGAATTCGACTCCAGAAAGCCGAAACGGACGGACGGCGAACGGACTTTATTGAGTTTGATGATCTTATAGTCAAAGGGCGAATCGCCCTCGCCGGTACCGGCCTGCCATTCGCCGGCACCACTGCGCGGCTGTTCGTAGACGGAACCCAAATCCCGCCATATTCCCGCAGGAAAATTCGGGTCAGAGGGGACATGATACGATTCGCCGCAAACGGCTTTACGCAGAACATACTGCGGATATCCTTCATGGTGCGGCAAACCGTGCAGGTCGACAAATGCTCTGTTCCGCCACCACTTTAAACCGGGTTTCAGACAATATGGGATCCAGTAATCATTGTAAATCAAAGCGTATTGCGTACCGGCCGTTCCCAGAGTCTTGATCGAATTCGCGCAACTGATGGTACGGGCTCTGTTCCGCGCGCTGTTCAGCGCTGGCAGCAGTATTCCTGCCAGAATCACGATGATCGCAATCACAACTAAAAGCTCAATAAGTGTAAAATTCGGTGTCCGAATCTCATTCCTGTGCGGGATTATTTGGATACGCCGGTATGGCTTCATTTTTCCAGCCCTCCTTCCATCTTTGTAAATTCTATCTCAATGCCGATTGTTTTGCGTTCTGTCGATATACCCCGCAGCTTTTCGTCGATCAGGGAACAAACCTCGTCCGCCAGTTTCTGGAAAGGCACGCGGAAGAGAATGCCGGAAAATCCGTCCGGCGGACAGTAGTCAGCTTCGACGATGAACAGGATCTTTTCCTGAACCTGCGCCGGAAGCTGCCGGTAAAACGGGAGAAAAGTTCCGGTCGGACATACGGCGCTGAATACCGCGTCAACCCTGCCTGGAGTTGCCAGAAGCTTTTCCAATTTTTCCCACATGCCACGGGCCTCGGAGATGAATAACTCCGGATCCGGAACGGTTCCGGCCTCGTGAAAGGCGCGTTTCATTCCGGTCAACGGGCGGGACCAAGCCGGCGTATCCAGCAGGTAAACGACCTTGCGCCGCCCCTCCGCCAACAGTGTTTTCCCCATCCGGTACCCGAACGAATCATAATCGAAATACACATCTGCAACCTGATCCAAGTCCGTTCCGACAACGATCACGCGCTTCCCGGCTGCCCGTAATTCTCCGATCGCGTCCAGCATCTCAACCGATGGCGCGATCCACAGCAAAACATCCGCCGGAATCATGGAGATTTCCTCCACAGCCTGTTTCTTCTGATGCGTCGTCAGCTGAATGGACGTCGCCATCAGCTTCTGCCGGGCGAGCCCGAGCAGAATCCGCCCCAGCTGTTCCGCATAAAACGGGGAATAATTGATCAGCATGCCGTCACCGATCAGTATGCCGACATTTTTATAATGCTGAACCTGATGGCGGTTGACCTTCGCGGGGTTCGTGAAAGCACCCAGACCGGGACGCCCGATGATACCGTCATCCGTCAGCATTTTCATCGCTTTGCTGACCGTAGGCCTGCTGACGCCGAACCGGTGGCTGAGCTCCAGAATCGTCGGTGCCTGAATGGAACGCTCCCCCGCCTGCTCGACGAAATTCAGCATATAGCGACGGATTTTCATATATACCGCAACGGAAGAATTTTCCTTTTTCATAATCAAACCGTTTTATCTAGGTTAGCATTGCTTATCATTCGATATCAATTATGATACAAAACAACCCAAATGTCAATACCTCCCTGCAAAAAAAAAGAAAATTTTTCGGTTTAGAAAGTTGACAAAGTAAACTCCTCCCTGAATTCCAAGTCGCATCGTCAATAGATGTGCAAGATGCATCTGACCGTGGATGCACATGATATGCCCCGGTCAGAATCTTTTTTCTGCAATTCAGGAATCCGGAAGATTCAAGTTGACCTGAATGGAAATTTTCATGGTTGTTTTTTCCAGCAGCCTTTTCAGTTCCAGCAGGTCGCTTTCGTTCTCACCATCAATTTGAACGCTGGTGAGATGCTCGCGGTCAATCATGACCAGATGCCATCCCATGATATTCAGGACTCCGGCAACCATTTGGCTGCCGACAACTCTGCCCGGAATCTCAATTTTCCTGTCGGTATTTTCCAGCGTGTCATCATCACGATACGTGATGCGTTCAATGATTTTTACCATAAACACCTCCTCAATCCGGGACGATGCGAATGCAGTTTGCGGGAATTTCATGCTGCAGGACAACAGATTCACGGGGAATTTCATTCTCCATAGCGGGGGCGATATTGAGATAGCCGGTCATGTTTTTACCGCTGGGATCACGGATCAGGGCAAGATCATATGCCTGATTGAGCATACGTTCGACAATATCGCGGATCTCGCGGGCGCCGTTTTTGGTGGTATTGGTCTGCAAAAGAGCAAAATCCACGACTTCGGGGGAGTAGCCGAGGACGTTCATATTTTCCGGCAGGAAGAAGCCGGGACAATCCTGCCGTGTTTCCCGGATCGTCCGGAAATATTGGAGCTTGTCGTCAATGAATTTGCGGGTGATCAGACGCAGATGTTCCGGTTTGAGACTGTTGAAGGCGAAAATCCCGTAACCGAATTTACCGAACCGGGCAACAAATTCATCACGAGCCGCTGGCAGGCGGCTTCCGTTTTGCGCGCCATCGAAAGATGCGTGTTTCCCTGAAAGATTTCCGCTCCGACATTTGAGGTGAAAAAGAGCAGGAAACGGGAAATATCATAGGTTTTGTTGTTCCAGAGCGTGACACGCCCGGCATCGATCTGCTGGAGCATGTATTTCGCCATATCCTTGTGCGCTTTTTCAAACTCATCGTAGAGGATTGCCCCTTCCGTATTCTTTTCCAGAAAATCATACAGCCGCCCCGGTTCCTTTTCAGTATAACCGACCAGTTTTTTACCGACATCGGCACCGGCAGTTTCGCCGAATTCGGACATATCCAGCCGCAGGAGCTTCTCCTCTTCATCGCCATAGAGATAATGAATCGTCTCCCGGATGATTTCAGTTTTACCGGTTCCGGTCGGTCCGAGGAAGAAAAAGACCGTCGGCCTGTTCGGATTGCTGATTCCCAGATACCAGTAACGGAGTTTCTCCGAAATGGCGTCGATCACATGATCCTGCCCGATGATCCGTGATTTCAGATACGGCTTGAGACCGTCCAGAAACTGCATTGCTTCTTTTGTGGATTTGAACATATTTTACCTCACTATGGTTTGATGGGTTGTTTGCCGGAAGAGCGCAGGAAGCGGAAGAACATGCAGAGTCCCGTCCACCATGCCAGCACGATTCCAAGCTGCTTGAAATCGAAAAGATGATATTGAAACCAGAGCGTCATGCCGACGCAGATCGCGTAGTAGCCGAGAACCGCGTCCTGCCAGATGACGGCTTTCAGATACTTCTGCTCCCTGCGAGGTCTGCCGGAAAACAGAGCCTTGAGAATCGCCGGAATCCTGTTCAGGCAGGCGCAGAAAATATCCAGAACCACGCTCCACATGTAAAAACAGAGCGTGCTGACGCAACAATAGAAAACGTCATTGAAATATCCGATGAGAATATCCCGGTTCGTAAACACGAGAAAAAATCCCGTCAGAGGAAACCCCAGCGACAGCAGAAATGCGATGAAGCAGAAATAATCATTCGGCAGCAGAATCCGATATTCACCGATGTACTCGCCTTTGCCGATGGTCGGAACTTTCGGACAATGCCGCACGATTTTGGCACCGCAGACACGGCGGCATTCCTGCTCGATGGTGGAACGGACAAATACATTGCCGTTGTTCAGAATCCGTCCCGACTGCCAGAAAATGAACCCGACTTTGCATTGACCGCGCGGCCCGCCGGTCTGGAGCGTGGAAAAATCGGCAGGATCAACGCGATAGTCTTTCTGTTCGTTGTAGCCCTCGGAATAGGACAACGACTTGTTGTCGTCGCCTTTCATCGACGATGATTTGGAATCGCCGTAGGTCTTGGACTGACGGATGATGATTTCCTGCCCGATGGATTTGGACGCCCATTCGTTCGTCTCGAATTCACCGTTCTGACAAAAGAATTTTGTGCCAAGATTGCCGAGAAGCGAGGAGGCTTTTTCCTTGCCGTAACCGTCATAAAGGTTGCCGAGATTTTGAGTTGCATACATGGTCAGCGTCCGGCTGGAACGGGCGGTCGTCTGAAACTTCTGGTCGTATTCAAGACTGAAGAACTGGCATTCATCCGCCCATAAAAAAACGGGCGGGGCATTGTCATCGGCAATGTCTTCCCGACGCTCGATCATGGACTCAAAGCAGTATTTGATGATGCCGGCGGCATATTGCCCGATCCGGCCCCAGGATTTGACATCGTAATCGACAATCAGGATTTTTCCCTTGCGATAGAGGTCTTCCAGTTGAAGCGTCGATTGCCCGGCGGAAAAACAGCGTGCCAGTTCACCGCGCTGCATGGAGTCTGCGGCAACGGAAAAGGAGGAAATCGTGTTGGAGCGGGTCCGTTCATCAAGGTAGGCGAATTCCTCATAGAAAAAGGTGTGGGCAATCTGATATTCCGGCGTATCGCAAAATTCTCTTGGAATAACCACATCCAATAAATTGGAACAGTAACCTTTTTCTTCTACTGTTTCGGAAGAAGCAGAAGGAGCGGAGACAATGACTTCATGAATGTTTTCAATGTTGATCGGCTGTTGTGCCATTTGCAGAATCGTGATGGCGTTGCGCAACAACTGCTTGACGGCGTTATTCCAATACTCCTCGTTGCCGCCGCCGGAATTGCGCTTGTCCTTGCCCATATTGACGATTTCCAGATAGAGATTGACAAGATTCTCGACCTGACCGCCACCGCGTCCGGCACGTTTCGCCTCACTGTCGAGATAGTTGAAGGTCAGCTGACTCAAAAAGAGCAGGTCCCCGGTCCGGCTCGGCTTGCGCGGATCATCGTCCAGATGGGCTTGCGCGGCATATTTCTTCCAGGTATCGGCTTCATCCGGCTTGGCGCAGAACACCACACCACCATAACCGAGCGTCAGAAATTTGTGTGCGATCTTGTAAAGCGGCCCGGAACTTTTGCCGGAGCCGGTCATGCCGAACACGATGCAGCCGGTACAGGCGTCGCGAACCGTCCACGGATTGCCTTTGATATTTAAGATGACTTCATCCAGAATACTTTTTTTCATAGCCATGCCGGAGATCCTTTTCAGCGTTCAAGTTCAGATTTCTTCGGAGAAAACAGAATGGATTTCGAGGCGGGAAGCCGCGATTCTCCTGTGGATGAGCTCCGTTGCGGCAAAACAGTATTCCTGAGAATGGTCTGAACTCCGCCGAACCGTCGCAACTGTTCCGCCGCCGTTTCCGAGGTCAACTGTGTCCAGGCATTGCGATCTGGAAGCCGCACCTGTCCGCTCGCGATCAAAAGGCGCATCGCATACTTCTGCATCGGACTCATCTTCATACTGTTTTCTCCAATTCACCGTTCCATTGAGGTTCTCTGGCGAGGCGAAATATTTCGCTGTGGAGCATTTTGCCTTTCTATCGCCTGCTGTAAAAGCCGGGGCGGAACGGAGGAGATTCGCTTCGACGCCTGATCGACCGTCATATCCCGCCACTCCGAGTACGGAATGTTTTTGATCAGCTTTTCTCTGACCAGCAGCGTTAAAAGACCTCTCTGTTTTGTGGTCGCCGGAGCATCGGGATTGTGCGTATTCCGCGCAGGATTGTTGATGTTCTGCTTGATCCACTGGTCGGCGGTCCGGAAGCGCAACCTGGTCAGGTCGATTTTATGCAGGTCAATCTGACCGCGCTGTTCCATTTTCTGCAACAGAGCAATCTGTCCCGGCGTCGCCATCGGATGCCTGGAACGTTCGAGTTCCGCATTGGCGGCAATAATCTGCATTCCTTTGGAAATGCTCATCTGCTGAAAATCCTCATCCGCAATCTGCCCGATTTTTGCCTCGTCGATCAGGTCGTTGATCCGGGCGCGCAGATTCCTGCCGATTCTGGCGTCGCTGTATTTAGCGATCAGGGCGTCATCCTGTAACTCGGTGGTGAATTTGATTTTTGCCAGAGCATCGTTAGACTGGATATAACCGCCTTCGATCAGATCTTTCAGCGCCGCCTTCTTGTCAAAATCCAGTCCGCGATTCACCTGATAAAGCCGCTGCACATCGGCGATGTCACGCTCGTTCCCGTCAGCAGCATCTCCTGCGGCTTTGCAGGCGGCGGGAGTGATCTGCCCGCACGCACGCGCAATGACGCCGCTGCGGCAGGCAGCGGCGCACGGCTGGCAAAAACGCCGGTCGCCTTCCTGGCCGTGTGCGGGCAGGAGGGGCAGGTGCTGACGCTCGAGCAGCCCGCAAAGGAAGAAAAATCGCTGCTGGCGCAGCTTGCCCCGCTGGCCGAAAAGGTCCGGCAGGCCGCCGCGGAAAAGAAGGCGGCCAAGGCCGAAGAAACGCTTCCGGCAAAGGCCGGGAAGAAGAAAAAATAAAGCAGCAACGCAGGAACGCGAATTCCTGCCCTGACCGAATATTCTGCTGCCAGCGCAAAGTTGCCGGTGCCTTCCCGAGATTGCCACGGCCCCTTGCGGGGCCTCGCAATGACAAATTTGATAGTCTTCGGATAATATTGTGGGCGGCAGATGCCGCCCATGTTTTTTCTGGTTTTTAGAGGTTGAGACCTTTTTGTAAATTCACAACGAAGTCCTGCACATTCGTCACGATGCCGCGGGCGGACAGGCTGCCGCGGTCGGCCAGCTTGTTCACCACGAATTCCGACACGTCGACGCAGTAGAAATACACCTGCCGCACCGTGCCGTCCGGCAGAACACGGAACGAGGGCGTCATGTTGCCCGTGGCGATGGTGTGGAGCATCGTCGCCATGCTGATGACGGTCGTTGCGCTGCGGATCTGGTCGCGCATGGCGTTCTGCGCCGCATAGACGTCGCCGTAGACCGGAGGCAGCGGGCCGTCGTCGCGGATGGAGCCGCCGAGCACATAGGGAACGCCGCACTTTTCGCAGCTGTAGATGATGCCGTCGTGGATGTTTTCGTTTTGGATGAAATTTGCGATGCTGCCGTGATAGCGCACGCGGTTGATGGTGTCAAGATGATGATAGTGGCCGTTCGGCACGGAGCGCTGCGTGTAGATGTCCTGCCCGAGCGCCGTCTTAAGGTAGGCAGCCTCCAGATCGTGCGTGGCCAGCGCGTTGCCCGCCAGAATGGCGTGAACATAGCCGTTTTCGATCAGCTTGGCCATGGCAGCGCGGGCGTCATGGTCAAAGGCGAAGGCCGGGCCCATGACCCAGACGATCTTGCCGTGGTCGCGCTCGTAGCGCAGCAGGTCATACAGCTCGTCATAATCGCGGGAGAAGGCCGTCTCGCGGGAGCGGTTCTGGCGGAAGGCAAACGTCTCCTTTTCCTTCTCCTCCTCGCGGAAGCCGTTCGGGTGCACATAGATGCCGTCCGTGGCATCCTCGGTCCGGCCGGTGAACACCAGATCGCCCTTGCGCAGCAGGCGGAACTCGCGGACGATAATGCGGCCGTTTTCATACACGGCAACGCAGTCCATGCGGCTTTCCTCTGCAAGGAGCCACTGGCCGTTCACCTTGAAATACTCGGGGAAAATGCTCATGGCGTGGTAATGCTCCGGCGCAACGCCGTCAAACGGGGCGGGCACGCAGACGGCATCCGGCGCGTTCCGGAAGCGCTGCTCGGAAAAATCAGGCGGAAAATAAGGTCTGAGCTGGAACATGGTCTTGTCCCCCTTGGTATTAGTAATTTGTTGCTCGGATGAGCATAGTATACCGGATTTCGCGGCAGGTTTCAAGAGGGCAAATCGCGGGCAGTTGCGAAGTCCGGCTTCCTGTGGTATACTAATTTGAAATGATTCGACAAAAACAGGGAGGTGCTGCGCATGGAGGCGCAAAAGGGAGGAAAGCGGCGGCTCGTGCTCGGCATTTTTGCTCAGGTGGACGCCGGGAAGACCACGCTTTCCGAGGCGCTGCTCTACAAGACCGGCGCGCTGCGCACGCTCGGCCGTGTTGACCGCGGAGACGCCCATCTCGACACGCACGAGCTGGAGCGGGCGCGCGGTATCACGATTTTTTCCAAGCAGGCGCGCTTTGAAACGGAGCATCTCGCCGTCACCCTGCTCGACACGCCGGGCCATGCCGATTTTGCGCCGGAGGCCGAGCGCGTCATGCCGGTCATCGACTGTGCGCTGCTGCTCGTCAGCGGCACGGACGGCGTGCAGGGCCACACGCTGACGCTCTGGCGGCTGCTGCAGCACTACGGCGTGCCCGTCGTCCTGTTCTTCAATAAAATGGACCTGCCCGGCGCAGACCGCGCCGCCCTGCTGGCCGATGCGCGCACCGCGCTCAGCGACCGCTGTGCCGCGCTGGACGACGCCGAGTCCGTCGCCCTCAGCTCCGAAGCCCTGCTGGAGCACTTTCTGAACACCGGCGCATTGGATGACGCCCTTGCCGCCGACGCCGTGGCAAAGCGGGAGCTGTTTCCCTGCCTGTTCGGCTCGGCGCGGCAGCTTGACGGCATCGACGAGCTGCTGCGGGCGCTGGAGTGCCTTGCGCCCGTGCCTGTCTATCCCGCGGAGCTTTCGGCCCGCGTCTATCAGATCGCCCACGATCCGCAGGGCAATCGCCTGACGTTTCTGAAGGTCACGGGCGGCACGCTTGCCGTCCGCTCCGCCGTGCGCTGCCATCGCCCGGACGGCGAGCCGCTGGAGGCGAAGGTCACGCAGCTGCGCCTGTATTCCGGCGCGGAATTTGAAGCCGTGCAGCAGGTCCCGGCCGGAGACGTCTGCGCCGCGCTCGGCCTGAGCGGTCTACTGGCCGGAGATACGCTCGGCGATGCCGCCCCGGACCGCGGCGCGGCGCTGGAGCCCGTGATGAGCTACTGCATCCGTCTGCCCGCCGACCTCGACCCGCAGCTGGCGCTGCCGAAGCTCCGCCTGCTCGAGGAGGAGGAGCCGCAGCTGCGCATGGTCTGGGACGCCCGCCTGCGCGAAATTCGCGTGCAGCTCATGGGCGCGGTGCAGCTGGAAATCCTGCAGAGCCTCATCCGCATGCGCTTCGGCTGGGACGTCACGTTCGACACCGGCCGCATCTCCTACCGCGAGACCATCGCCGCGCCCGTCGAGGGTGTCGGCCACTTTGAGCCGCTGCGGCATTATGCCGAAGTCCACCTGATCCTCGCTCCCCTGCCGCAGGGCAGCGGCCTCGTATTCGACACCGTCTGCAGCGAGGACGTGCTGGACCGGAACTGGCAGCGCCTCATCCTGACGCATCTGCAGGAAAAGCAGCACCTCGGCGTGCTGACCGGCTCCCCCGTCACGGACCTGCGCATCACGCTGGCCGCCGGGCGCGCCCATCTGAAGCACACAGAGGGCGGCAACTTCCGGCAGGCGACCTACCGCGCCGTGCGGCAGGGCCTGATGAAGGCCGAGAGCATCCTGCTTGAGCCGTATTACGCCTTCCGGCTGACCGTTCCGCCCGAACAGATCGGCCGGGCCATTTCTGACATCCGCGCAAAGAGCGGCAGCTTTGATCCTCCGGTCGAAACGCCGGGCGGCACGCTGCTGCAGGGCCGCGCGCCCGTCTCCGAGCTTCGCGACTACGCGCGGGATGTGGCCGCCTATACCCGCGGCCGCGGGCGGCTGAGCTGCGAGGTCGCAGGCTATTTTCCCTGCCATAACACCGAAGCCGTCGTGGCTGCGCTGGCCTATGATCCGGCGGCCGACCTTGAAAATACGCCGGATTCCGTTTTCTGCTCCCACGGCGCGGGCATCACCATCCCGTGGGATCAGGTCGAGGAGAACATGCACCTTGAATCTGTCCTGCGGCCGAAGCCCGCAGCCGCGCCCGCCGCTGCGCCGCGCGTCCGCACACAGAACCTCGATCTGGATGAAAAGGAGCTGCAGCGCATCATCGAGCGGGAATTCGGCCCGCAGAAGACGCCGCTGTACCGGCCGCCCGCCGCCAAGGCCGAGGCAGCCGTCACCCTGCCGCCCCGCCGGAAAGAATACCTCATCGTAGACGGCTACAACATGATCTTTGCGTGGGACGGGCTGCGTGAGCAGGCGGGATATGATCTCAGCGGCGCTCGCGAGCGCCTGCTGGATCTTCTGAGCAATTACTGCGGCTTCCACCCCTGCGAACTCATCGTCGTGTTCGACAGCTACCGCGTCAGGGGCGGCACCGGCTCCCGCAGCAGCCACAATAATCTGCGCGTCGTCTACACGCAGGAGGATGAGAGCGCCGACCTCTATATCGAAACGCTCGTCGGCAAGATCGGCAAAAACTACGCCGTCCGCGTGGCGACGTCCGACGCCCTCATCCAGCTCTCCGCCCTGCGCAGCGGCGTGCTGCGCGTCTCCGCCGCAGAGCTGGAGCGCGAGCTCGAGCGGACGAACGGCGAGATCGCCGCCGTTCTGCGCCGTCTGCGCGAGGAAGCCCGCCACGCGGCCGGGCAGGAAAGCCCGCTGCGCGCCCTCGATCCAAAATCAAATCCCGACAAGGAGGAACCGATATGAAACAGATCACACTCGGCACGACCGGCATCACCGTTCCGCAGAACGCCTTTGGCGCACTTCCCATCCAGCGCGTGAGCGCGGACGAGGCCGTCCGCCTGCTCCGCCGCGCCCGCGAGGGCGGCATGCGCTTCTTCGACACGGCCCGCGCCTATACGGACAGCGAGGAAAAGCTCGGTCTTGCCTTCGGCGGGCACTGGGACGGCCTGTATGTCGCCACGAAGACCGCCGCCAAGACGCCCGAGGCCCTCCGGGCCGATCTGGAAACGTCGCTGCGCCTGCTGCAGCGCGACTACATTGATATCTACCAATTCCACATGGCCGGTCAGTGCTACCGTCCCGGTGACGGCACCGGCATGTACGAGGCCATGCTCGAGGCAAAGGCGCAGGGCAAGATCCGCCATATCGGCATCACGGCGCACAAGATCGGCGTTGCAGAGGACATCATCGCCTCCGGTCTCTATGAAACGCTGCAATATCCCTTCAGCTATCTCTCTACGCCGCGCGAGGCCGCGCTGGCCGAGAGCTGCCGCAAAGCGAACATGGGCCTGATCGCCATGAAAGCGCTGGCAGGCGGCCTCGTCACGAACGCCGACGCCGCCTTTGCCTACATCGCGCAGTATGACAACGTGCTTCCCATCTGGGGCATCCAGCGCCCGGAGGAGCTGGAGCAGTGGCTCGGCTTCTTCCGGACTCCCGCCTCGCTGACGCCGGAGCTGCGCAGCTTTATCGAGAAGGAGCGCGGCGAGCTGACCGGCGAATTCTGCCGCGGCTGCGGCTACTGCCTGCCCTGCCCGGCCGGGATCCAGATCAACCAGTGCGCGCGCATCTCCCTGATGATCCGCCGCGCGCCGTCCGAGAGCTGGCTGGCCCCCGCCATGCAGGCCGAAATGGAGAAGATCGAGCACTGCCTCGGCTGTGGCCAGTGCAAGAGCCGCTGTCCCTATGAGCTGGACACGCCCAATCTGCTCAAGCGCAATCTGGCGGACTACCGCCGCATTCTGGCGGGAGAGGTCAGCACGGGCTCCTATCTCCGCCCCGCACAGAAATAAACCGGCAGCCCCGAAAATTTGGTGGCGGCATGCCGAACATTTCGGCCGTTTTCCCGTCAAATCGTTGTACATCGGCGCGGAGACATCGAAAAATTCACAAAACCGCAAAACTTCCCATATTTACTCCGCATGCCGGATGTGCTAGAATGTAGGAAAAATGTCCAAAAGGAGGAATGCGCCATCAAACGCAACGAGACCGATCCCCGCGATCGGCAATATGAACCGGATCCTTCCGAGCAGGCGCAGAAACGCCGGAAAAAGGCGAAAAAACCGAACCGTGGTCTGCGTGTGGCCGCCGTGCTGCTGACGATCGTCCTGGCACTGGAGGGTCTTTACTGCTTTGTGGTCTTCACGGATATCCCGGCGATCAAATCGCTCCGTGAGGCCTATATTGAGACCGCCATGAACACGCTCTCCCATCAGTGGCTTGCCAAATGGTTCCTGCCTTCCTATATGATCGACGAGGTCGTGGCCCGTCAGGATCAGGCCCGCAAGGATCAGGAGGGCAAGATCAGTACCTGGGACAAGATCTCCGCCTCGGATGCCACAGACAAGAACGGTGAGACCGTCGCCCCGACGGAGCCGACGTCCCAGACGGACGAGGAGCGCTTCTATGAGCTGTTCTGGGAGCTGGACCGCATTTCGTTTGAGGACTACGTCAGCGCCCATCCCGATGTGACTGCCAACGGCTGGGACAACATCTATATCAATGAAGCCGGTCTGAATGACGACGGCACCGATATCTACACCGCCATGGGCGAGCGGGTGCTCGCCGTCGACGCAAAGAACAAGATCCTGCTCGTCCGCGTGGAGGGCAGCGGCTATCAGGGTGTGCTCGCCATCGCCAAGGACCCTTCGCAGCTGTATAACGCGCCTTCCGCCTATATCGGCAGCTGGGGCCAGCAGCTCGAGGCCATCGCCTCAGCGCACGACGCCGTGCTCGGCATGACGGGCAGCGGCTTTATCGATCCGGACGGCAACGGCTCCGGCGGTGAGCTCGCGGGCTATGCCATGTCGCAGGGTGAGAGCTACGGCGAGCACTATGTCGTCACCGGCTACAAGCGCGTCGAGCTGCGCGAGAGCAACCTGCTCTACGTCACGGACGCCTCCGCACCGGTCGCAGCCGACACGACGGACGCCGTGGAATTCTGGCCCGCCCTCGTTGTGGACGGTGAGCCCGCCGTGGAGAACTACGAGGCCTTCAACGGCATCCAGCCGCGCGCCTGCATCGGTCAGTCCGAGAAGAAGGAGATCCTCATGCTCGTCATCGAGGGGCGTATGCCGACCCGCTCCTACGGCACGACGATCGAGACCTGCACCGACATCCTCATGCGCCACAAGGCCTATCAGGCCCTGAATCTGGACGGCGGCACGAGCGCCGTTCTGTGGTACGACGGCGAGTATGTGACGAAGTGCTCCAACACCAGCATCACGTCCCGCATGCTGCCGAACGCCTGGCTCTACGGCGGCGATGGCGCAGGCCAATAATATTTTGGGTCCCATTCTGCTGCATGCCCCGCGCATGCAGCAGTTTTTTCGGCTTTTGTGGAATTTGTCCGGGGAAACCGTGCCGCATGGCGGCATTTTGTCCGGAAGCCTGTCGAAATCCACGTTGACATTCCGCAAGAATATCGGTATAATACGGTTAGAATCCGCGAGTTGCGTTTTGCTGCGGACTTCCCGCTGCCCGGCGGGAAAATCGTCATTTTTTTGCGCCTGCCCGCAGACGCAAGCAAACAATGGAAAGGATTTTTGCAATGATTTACACGACTGAAGTACAGCATATGTGCCCGGTTGCAAAGGGTGCATACCATGGCCCGGCGCCCATTCCTGAGGAAGGCAAGTGGGTCCAGGCGAAGGAGATCAGCGACATTTCCGGCTTTACGCATGGTGTCGGCTGGTGCGCGCCGCAGCAGGGCGCCTGCAAGCTCACCCTCAACGTGAAGAACGGCGTCATCGAGGAAGCTCTCGTCGAGACCATCGGCTGCTCCGGCATGACGCATTCCGCCGCTATGGCTTCTGAGATCCTCATCGGCAAGACCATCCTCGAAGCTCTGAACACCGACCTCGTCTGCGACGCCATCAACACCGCCATGCGTGAGCTGTTCCTGCAGATCGTCTACGGCCGCACCCAGAGCGCGTTCTCCGAGAACGGCCTGTCCGTCGGCGCTTCCATGGAAGACCTCGGCAAGGGCCTGCGCAGCCAGGTCGGCACGATGTTCGCCACGAAGGCGAAGGGCCCGCGCTATCTGGAGATGGCCGAGGGCTATGTCACCCGCGTCGCGCTCAACAAGCTCGACGAGATCGTCGGCTACGAATTCATCAACCTCGGCAAGATGATGGACTTCATCAAGAAGGGTGATGAGCCCGCCACGGCAATGGAGAAGGCCAAGGGTCACTACGGCCAGTTCGACAACGCCGCGAAGTACATCGACCCGCGTCAGGAATAAGAGGAGGAGCGCACCATGGCTTTGTTTGAAAGTTACGAAAGAAGAATCGACAAGATCAACGGCGTTCTTGCGCAGTATGGCATCGGCTCCGTCGAGGAGTGCCGCGAGCTGTGCAAGGCGAAGGGCTTCGATCCGTATGAGATCGTCAAGGGCATCCAGCCCATCTGCTTCGAGAACGCCTGCTGGGCTTACACCGTCGGCGCAGCCATCGCGCTGAAGTCCGGTGTCACCACCGCCGCCGAAGCCGCCAAGAAGATCGGCGAAGGCCTGCAGTCCTTCTGCATCGACGGCTCCGTCGCTGAAGACCGCAAGGTCGGCCTTGGCCACGGCAACCTCGGCGCCATGCTGCTGAGCGAGGAGTCCAAGTGCTTCGCGTTCCTGGCCGGTCATGAG
>ERZ827150.3638-NODE-3638-length-14616-cov-3.542476_pt1 | contig 14616 bp, 16 predicted proteins | sample MGYA00519779_ERZ827150 | MGnify/ENA primary metagenome ERZ827150 (study PRJEB31778, sample SAMEA3449267) | human gut metagenome | biome: human gut; feature: human-associated habitat; material: faeces | place: United Kingdom | collected 2010/2012 ...
CACGGAATACATCGTGCTTTTAGAGTTATCCGTGTACGTTATCTCGGTCTTGCTCCACAAGTAAGAACCAGCCGCCACGGGTGGAATACTTGCTAACCATGTTCCCGTGGGTGCCGTCGTGCCGGAGGTAGAGTCTTGATAGGTTACCACTGTACTTTTTACCCCCTTGCCCGCCACTCCGGGCTGCCCTATTGCACCATCCGCTAACTTGGCAAGCGTGAAATTATCCGACAATTTCTCGTCACCGTTACATACACACCGGAATGTTCTCGTGTAAACACCGGGAGGAAACAACGTGGTGTTACCCGGTGCAACCGAATAAGTCGAGGAGGTCGCCCCGCTTATGTTCGTCCAAGTGCTGCCATTTAAAAATTGCCACTGGTACGACGTCGGCGTGAAATTCCTCGGGAGTGCCATTAAAAGGATGCTTGCCGGGGTTGGGGTACCCGTGTAAGCCGCCTCGTATTTAAACACTTGAGAGGGTGCGGTTATGTCTACTGTTTTGGCTATGGCGTCTTGAATTTTTTCCTCCAACCCCTCGATAATATCAGAGAACTCCCCGTTTTTCGTGAATACTCCCACCCGGTTATCCCCATTCGGGTCTTTCCCCACTCGTATCGCCCATTTCTTGGATAATGTATAACCATTCACCCCGGCGTACATTGTCATCCCAGCATCCTCTGGCATCGAGGAAATAACAAGAATCCAAGAGAGATTCGGGTCTGTACGGTGCCCGAACTGCGCCAGTTCATCACCTACCTCGGGAATATCAACCCCATCCCGGTCTGTCTTCGACAAGTCGATGTAATCCTCTCCGACGCCCGTAACGAGGTTCCAGTAATATTTCTTTTTGTTGTCCCCGTAATTGTCACACCGCATTTGCGCCCCTATCGTGCAAGTGTTAACCTGTCCCTCGGATGTATCCATGTAGCAACGCCAGTAATCGGGGTATTCCTTGACCTTATTTACCTTCATCCCAGAAGGAGAATGCACGTCCCGTCCCCCACGCCAAAACACTTGTGCCACGGCAAGTGCCATTACTTCCATGTAATTCCGAACAGTTAATTTCCCAGTCGTGAAGTCTTCCGTCCCGACCATTCCAGTCCCCGCTCCGACAACACCGGGAATAAAATCAGCCGTTTTAAAACCCTCCCGTAAAATTAACTTCCGAAACTCCGCATCTCCCAATGCGTCGATTATCCAGCCCTTTAATTTACTCTCGAAGTCGGTGGAGGTAACGCTATTGAACTTGACGTCATCGGATTTACGGACGGGTTGATCAAGGTAATCCTCGAAAGAATTACCCGCCCACAGGTCAGAATCTCCCGCTTTAATCTTTTCCCCCAGGTAAAGGATGTATCCCTTGATCACTTTTAATTTTTCTTCCGTCCAGACGCTTCCTGTTTCAAGAATGAACCCCAGTAATTCCTGTAACGTCGCTTTACCGGATTTCGCCACGTTCGTACGGTCTACCTCTATGACACTACCAGGTTTTAGCTCGGACGGGGAGAGGTCCCGTATTCTCATCGGGACACCCACCCCGCTTTGATAAACCCGTGTTTCGTTTTCCCCGCTACTGCGATACTCGCTAGTGTTACCACCCGTGACACGAGCCGACTCGATTGTTTCCCCGGACAATTCTCTATACGGCATGAATTGCTCGAGAGTAACGTCCATCTCGTCTGCAAGTAGATTCAACGCGGCACTTGTAACGTGAAACAGGGTATCGCTATACTTGTCGGAGAGTAACATGAAAGTATGAAGGTCTCGACCTTGAATTACCCCGGTAAGTTGCCTCCGGGGAAAGCCAATCCGGCTACACGTTGATTTCAACAGCGTGTACAGGAATGAATCTGTTTTCTCGCCGATCATCCATTCCGAGGTAAATCCCCCGTTTTTCACGTGCAACACGTTGTTAAACAACAAATCGGCATTTTCGGTAAATGGGGTATCACCGAAAGCGATTTTCACCTCCCCGTGATTTTCCGAGGCTGCCTCGACAAGAGTCGCTTCCACGTCAATTCCCCCGGACACGATGTGAGTAACGACCACGTTAGTAACGTGATTCGTGACGTTCCCGAGGTTTGTGGTGTCTTGAAACTTTATTTCCAGTTTACCGGAGAACGGGAAACCGTCTGCCGTGATTTCAAGTTTCTCGAAATCAGATTCCGAGAACGGGTATCGCTGGAACATCTGTAACTTTTTCGTGGTACTTGACCGGGGAAATGAATACTCCGCATCCCTCCACCCTTCTTCCAGGGACAAGTATTTTGTCGTCGTGCCATCCGTTAACTTTATAGTGATATTAAACGACCCTGTTTCTGGAATGTTCCCTCCCCAGTAGATGGGAGTTGTTGATGAACAATAGTTCACCGCAATACTAAGGACTTGAGTCGTTTTTTCCACGTCAATCTGTTGGTAAACACTACCCTTTTCTGACAAGTTAACAAAATGCACGTCGTTCACGCTATGACTATATATAGCCTTTCCCCCGGCGATCCATCCTTCAAGTCCTTTCCGGAAATCATAATTCGACAAAAAAGAGGGGCGTTTGTTGTAATCATAGATAAACGTTGCCACCTTGCTTGCCGGGATAATCTCGTTCGTCAAGCTACCGAGGGGATAACAATCCTCCCCGGTAGACCCGAGAACCATTTTTTCTCGCTTACCGTTACCAGTTTTCGCCCCCTGGTTATTATAAATATACCCGCCTTTATCCACGTCTACTAGGGAACAGATCAACCACCCGTTCTCGCTTTGCGTGATGAAACAATCAAGGGATGTCATGCATTCTTCAAGCACCTCGTAACAAGTCATACCGTTAAACGTGCCCGTGTTTAACGTTGCCTGGTGAAGCACGGATTCCATGCTAGACATCGATTTTTCAAGCAGGGAAAAAGATATTTCAAATCCCAAGGGAAGAGACGTTTGATCACAGCAATATTTTATAATTTCAAATATCGAGCGGGTACCCGTTTGAGCGTACTGAATATTTTTCAATATTCCAAGCCCGTCACTCGCCGTCACGCTAACGTCGTATGGTACCGAGATGTAAGGTTCCGAGTATTTCTCCGGGAGAACATAACCAGTCCAGATCAACACCCCATTTTTATACAACTCGACGAGAAACAACTTGTTGTCTACCGTGTACAAGGATGTCAATTCCCCGTCCACGTCTGCCTGTATGACCATCTCCAAGGACGTACCGGATATTCCCGAGTCTGAATCATCCCTACGCAATAAAGGAGCCGCCCCGAGTGACTTGTTTTCCGAATCCCCAGTGTAATCACGTTCCTTGATTAAAATTTTATATTCATGCCCGAATTTCTCCGAGTCGAATTGCAATACATACCTTGTCCCGTACATGATCATGTAGTTAAATTCTTTCTTCTATTTTCCTTGTTTATCGCCGCCACTAGAGTGTTTCCTTGTAATTTGAATTCTCCCGATACCTCTACGTTCACGCTTTGTGAGACCCGATCCAGCGATCCGGATTGAGTCCTAACGTCCAAGTTATTAGAGTAAGCATTTGAAGAGAACGTGTTACCGCCACCATCCGCTACTTTACTTAAAGCTCCTTTCACTGCAGTCCCAAGAGCGACCAACGCAGTCCCCGCTGCGATCGCAGCAATACCTCCACTCAATGGATTTTTCAAGGCTTTTTCTATCGCTAATTTAGCGACTCCCATACCTATAGCAATTTGTCCCACTTGTACTGCCATGTCTGCAAAAGAAGCGGCCACAACTAAAGCAAAATTTTTCATTCCATCACCCCCAATTATCAATTGGCCAACACTCTCCCCGATTCCTATGGCCATATCACTAAAAGCCCCATTTATCACCCCACTCATGTCAATCATTTCCTGCACGATCGGTTGTAACTTATCCCGACTTTGGGCCAATTTTTCCGGCAATAACGATAAAGCATCAAAACTAGTGGGCAAAACAGGTAAACTATACCCCTGGGACACTTCCATCACGGGCACATCATTCTCTTTCCGCAAACGAGAATTAACCAGCTCACCCTGTTTCTCGATAACAGATTGCAAGCGGTTAATCTCTCGCTGGTACACGACCCCGTTAGTCACGTCATAGGCGGATAAAGACTTTTTTAGTTTCTCGTAAGCTTGAATCTTTTCCCCAATCTTTCCAATGGTCGATTCAATCATACCACGCACCCTCTCCTCCTCCGTTAGCTCGTTCTCTTTACCCTCATTTAAACTGTTTTCAGCACTCTTGATCTCCTTGACTCCTGACAAGCGTAAAGCGATCTCCTCTCGAATGGCGTTCACGGTATCAGAAAAATATCCCTTTTGAGCGACGTTTAAAGCGATGAATTGATCCAGTTGTGCTCGTAAACTATCAATATCCTGCTCCCTTAATTTCAAGCTCTCGATCGTCTCCCTGTTAGTTTCTTTCTGCAGGCGAGTCCCTTCGGCGATAATACGATTCCCTCTACGAAACCCGGGTAAAATACCAGCTACCCACTTCTGAAACCAACCAATCTCTTCATTACTTGCAACCTCCAATTCTGTTGCCAATTCATTCACGACCCCTGTTTTAAACCGGGTCCACGCTTCACCAACTCCTTGAAACGCCTCTGCCGCAACCGTGTTCAAACGCCCTAAAGCCAACGTTAATTCTTGCTCGGCCTTACCCATTTCCGTCACGATAACACCATGCTCCAGGTTTATGTCTTTCAAGGTTTGCAGGTATTTTAACCCGGCATCTTCTCCCGGTCCCCCGAATATATCGGCGATAGCTGTTCCGACTGCCGCCGAACTCGCTGGTAACTCGTTTAACTTCTCGCTAACTTGACGGATAACATCAAATATGGTCATCGTGCCGTCCTTCAAGGCTTTTTCAACCTCCCCGCTGGCAATCCCGATCCCCTCCAACGCCTCTCGGGTAGCCTTGGGCATCTCCCGGATTCTAAGCATCCCCTCTTTGATAGCGTCTAAACCTTTATCAGAGAAAACACCGTCCCGGATGCTGGTTTGCAATATCGCTAACATTCCTTTTGCCGATAATCCCGCCGCCTTGAATTGCGGGGCGTACTCCCGTAACTGGTCAAGGAAATCACCACCACTATTTAACCCGGCAGAAAATCCATCCCGGATAAGTGTCATGGCCTCGGAAAAAGTTACACCCATTTGCTTGTGAAGGGTGTTTACCGTTCGCAATATTTCCGTGTAATCCTGTTGGAACACGTCAGCGATAGCCTGTACCTCTCCCGCCAATTCAGTGTCATCGATTCCCGTTAAACGCTCGATCTTCTCTCGAACATCGTCTAACCTCATGCCATATTTCACGAGTTCCCGCCCGGCGTTAGCGATACCAACTGCAGCGAAAGCTTTACCAACGAGGCCTTTCAATTTTCCAAGGGTCCCAGAGAATCCCCCCACTTCTTTCTTGGATTTCTTTAATCTATCCTCGAACTCTTTCGTGTCAGCCGTCAACCAGACTTTTAATCTCGATACTACGCTCATAGCAACTTACTCATTCTTATTACCGATTCTACATTATCCTCTTTCCTCGATACCTCCACACTTTCTTCCCGTTCCCAAGGGAATACCCACAATTGTTTCGGGTCTTTTATCTTATCCTTTTTCTGCAATTGTATGTTTACCAATGTCAGTGTCTGTAATCTTACCAACTCGGCGTTAGCTCTATATATCTGTTCTTCTCTCGTGTTGTAATAATGAAGTTTCAAGAAAAAATCGTGTAACAACATCTCCCCAAACTCCATTACCCCCATCCCTAACAGACCTAACGCTATTCCCAGGTAATCATCGACAGTTATCGTGCTTACTTTTTTTTTGAATTTTCTCGAACCGGAAGACTCACCGTAGTTTGACGAGCATATATCTCGATAAACTTAGTCATCATACCCGGGGAAAACATTTCGCCCAACTCCATTTCACTAATACCCAATTCTCTCCCTTCCAACCGTTCACCCTCCTTGATACAACAATGAGCCATTGTCAAGACCCCATCCAAGCCAAAGCACAACACGCTACCAATTTTACTCAAGTCCGTAACGCCTTTACGTTGACAATAATCCCGGATGGCGTTCCAGTTCGCCGCCACCCGGTATTCGTTCCCGTTCAAAACAACCGTCTCTTTCATGACTCCGCTATTACTTCCTCTTCCAACTTCGACACGGCAGAACAACTCAACGAGTAAGTTGCCTCGCCATCAGCATTCGTCGTCTCCGAGTAACTGGTGATAATCATCTTCCCCTTCTGAACCGTACTCCCGACCGCTGGGTCTCCATAAATAAAATCTAGCACTTCCCCGGCTTTCGCCAACTTGATAATCTCCTCCCGGTCTACCCGTTTCGCCTTCTGCTCCTCCCCATCACCCCGTCAGCGGAGAACTCGCTATCGTACCCGGTCACGATCTTGTTAGTCGTTCCCTTGTCCTCTTTTGTTAAACTCTCCTTAACCTTAGGGGTCAAGGTAAACGTGTTAGAGGTCGTCCCGGCAAACAATTTCTCTCCCTGCCGGAACAAAATATTAAACCCGTTAATCTGGCTCATAATTATGTATTTAAATTATTGCTAATAAACTTTTATCTCGAAATTCATCTCTGTCACCCATGCCCGGTCGTCATCGTCAAACTCCCGACTCGAATCCAGGAAACTAGCATTAGTCCTCGAATCCTGAAGGGATAACATCGCTTCGCTAATCTTGTTTTCCAGCTTCAAGGATTCGTCATATTCCCCGCAAACTGATAACACGTTCACGGAATACACGCCAGAGCGATTTACCTCCTTCGTTTTACTACCGAAACGTTTTACCTTGTACACCGCGAAAGGGAGCGGTAGATTATCATGGCCCTCGAGGTCAGCGACCTCGGGAAACACGTTCACGATCTCCTTTAAAACATCATTTATCCGAATTTCTATCATCTCACTTCTTGTTTCGTTTATCAAATTTGTCCGCAGCAGCCTTCACCTCTGCCGGGATACGATTAATAACACTACTCCCCGTTGTCTGCCATGCCCTTTCTGTCGCCATGATCGCCTTGATTCCACCCTTCCAGCGTGCCGACCTTCGTCGTCTCGGGGACTTGAACGTGTGTGTTCTTGACCTGTTAGCCAGTGTCCCGTACTCGACCCAAATATTTCTCTGCCATTCGGAAATGTAATCATCCCCTTTTCTCCGGATCGGTGTTCTCCTGGTTTGACCTTTCTTAATCCGTCCCATTGTGTCCTTTCTTACCTTTAAAAGCACCCGCCACGATCACCGGAACGTTACGTTTCTTGTTCATCACCTTCGCTTTATACAAGTGACTGAAGCGCGGGTTTAACGATTTCGCCCTATTCGTGAAAGGTTTCATCGCTTTTCTAATGCCCGCGGCCACGACTCTAGTCGGGTAATCCTTGATCATTCTCGTGAAAACGGCTTGTACCTCTTTCACGCCCTCCACTTTTACCTCGCCTGCCATGATCACGATATTTTAGCGGTTATCACCATGTACCTGCGATTCACCTCTACCGTGGATAATATCTCGTACTCCTTTCCCTTCACCACGACACGATAAGTGTTATCCACTCCCGTCAAGATGTAAGTCGTTAGCTCGATCACGCTCGTCAACGCCACTTTCGTCTCGTCAACGCCTTCACCAATCGTCTTGTACTCTAGCTTCACGTAAGCCTTTCCCGCGTCCACGAATTTCTTTTCCACGGCTCCCGTGCTGGTTCGAGATTTTTCTGGACGTTTAAACGCCACCATCTCCGTGAACTCGCCGCAATTTATCGCTCCCATCTCCTGTAATGTTTTAACAAGTTGGTAGACGCCTTGGGCAAATTCTCGACGCTATCCGACGGGTTGTCAAATAACTTTCCCGTCATTAGCAGGATGGCGGCCTGGATGGCATGAGGTAACAACAAGTATCCTGTTCGGACGGTCATTTCCACCGTGCTACCGGGAACAACGGGTAATAACACTTTACTACCGTTAACGACAGCACCCTCGACCGTTTCCCCGTCCACCTTCACCTCCACGGATCGAATCGGGAGCAACCCGGTAGCGATTTCACGGGAATAGTCACAAATCACGCTATAACTCTCGTCACGCAATTTCAGCCCGGTAAAATTCTCGGCAGCGTCCGTGGCAGCCTCCAATAATCCACGCAAGTTGTCATCGAACTCGTCTCCCGTTATTCTCAAGTGTTTTTTCACGTCTTCCAGCGTCACGGGAGAAACTCCCGGCTCCAAACATTCAACCTTCATAACTTTCACAATATTTTATTATTGTCTCTGCCATTTTTTTACCGATACCCTTGATCTCGTCCAGGGCTTCCCGGGCGTTCTTCACGTCTTCCACGGTCTTGAAACCGTTATCGAACAAAATTTTACGGGAAGGCATCCCCTCGGGTAACGTGTTTTCTTCCTCTCCCTGGTACAAGGTCACGAATCCTTTTTTAACCAGGTCGGCTGCCACTTCATCGGGGAGTTCCCCGGTATCCCCTTTGAAGTAGGCGTATCCCTTTACCGCTCTCAAGAATAAACAACGCATCAAGCGACAATGTCTTTAATCACGGCAAAACTTTCTTTCCTTCTCGCGGCAACATCGTGAAAAGCACGGGCTATCACTCGAACCTCGTCCGTGTCGAGCATCGTGTACGGGTCCGCCTTCACGTCAAGACCTCCCCACCAGCCGATCATCAAGTCCGCGAAATTCCCGAAAATCATCGCTGACAAGGATTCGTTCGCCGTTCCCTTGCTTAAATTGTAAGGAACAAGGTTCGAGATCACGGTCTTGTAACCGTTCACGGTGGTTCCTTCCATCAGGTAACGAGCCGTCCCGGCACTTTTCTCGATAGTTTTCATGGCACCACGCACTTTCGTGTTCGTCAAGTAAGCCAACGAACCGAGATCGGCATTCTTGATGGCGACAGCCGTTTCAAGAGCGACAATCGTGGTCCAGTCAATCGCCTTACCGTTCTCCCCACCAACGACACTACCGATACCTTCCATGTTCAACAATCCTAGAGGTTCCGCTCCCGTGCCGGACCCGTTGATCGCGGCCTCGTTCAACCTCTCGGCGTGAGCATCAACAAGCTCGCTCATGACCAACGCCTCCACGTCAATAGAAGATTGGACGAGAAGCTGGTTAGAATAGACTCCCTGTATGCTCAAACGCTTGGGTTTCATCGTGGCTGACTCGAACTTCAATTTCTCTATGCTCGACTTGGCTCCCTCTTCCAACCATTCCCCCTTGTATTTAGAACCGAACACGATCGGCACATTCCCGGTCAACCCGGTCAACATGGTTGCCCCGACTTGCTCCAGGATTAACTTGTTCCGGAGCATCTCCACGTAACTGATCCCCTCGTTCGTCACTAGCAAGCCTCCATCTGCCGGGGTTGTCACGTTCTGCCCGCTACTGGCCCGTTTACCCACGAGTACCACGTAAGGGATTCCGAAGTCACCCACGGACATACCAAACTCTCTCGCCTCTTTTTTAGCCTCGGTAGCCATTTCCGCCTCGAAACCGGACAATTCTTTTCTCGATGCTTCTAGCATGAACTTGCGAAAAGAGAAACGGTTGATCTCTTTTTTCTCTTTTTCACCCATGCTTTTCGCCGCTGCCTCTTTCCGGGCCGCATCCAGGACACGAACCTCGTTCAATTCCCCGGTCAACCCTTGCACCTTTTCAAGCGCCTGCCGGGCTTCCTCTTTTTTCCCTTCCTTCTTGAAATTCTCGTAACTCTCGATAGCCGTTGCCAGCTCTCGCTTGATCTCGTCTTCTTTTTTCATTCTCGTGTTATTTAAAGATTATACATTGCCCTCGCTATCTCCACAACCCCGGCCGCTTCATCATCTTCCACGTCGGGCTGGTCCGTGGTAGAGTCTTCCGGTTGTTCACCCGGTAAATCGTTCATCAATCGCATCGCCTCCCCGATCGTCATGTTCTCGATCTCCGTGTAAGTTCGTTGACCATCCAGGGCATCATGGATCGTCCTCACGATGTCTTCCTCGAATCCCCTACGGGTGGCGTTCTTGTTACTAGGGATCGTGACAACGGCAACTTCCAGTAATTCCTGCCCGTCAAAATAAAACGTCGGTTTTTCCCCGTCACGGGATTCCTTACCCTCGCCCCAGTGCCCGATCGTTCTGGATGTTGGAGAGAAGGACACGCTCACCCCGTTTAACGTCCCGGCCAACAATTTCCGGAACACCTTCTCCGCACGGGGATTTAACTCGGCAGGCTCGAAAGTGACACGGACGATCAATTTCTTACCTTCCACCCTCGCTTCTCCCCTCCCGATCACCGAGTCTGGGTCCCCGCTGTAATACTGGTGCTGGTAGGTGATCAGCCCGTTTTTATTGAACCTGTCAAGGTCCCACTTGTCAACGGGTAGAACCGTGCCGTAACTATCACGAGTGTTATCACTCGCCACGAACTCCAACGTGCGGGTTTCCTCCACGTCTGCCGGGATCGCTGCCCGGGTCGCCATTCTATCGTAAATGCCTTGTTTCATGATCTATTGTTTTGTTTTTCCATCGTTCTTACCCATGTTTAACGGAACGAGAAACTCGTCCAACCCGTCCACACGCCCGTAGCCCTCTTCTACCCGGACCTCGTTACGGCTCATCGCCCCGATTTGAATCATCGTGTTATAGTAGTTTGACCGGGCTTGAGAATCTCCACGCATCAAGCCACGTAAATCGAATTTCACCCCGTAATTCTCCCCGTCGAGGAATAATTTACGTTCCAGTTCCGTCTCGTACCGTTTCACGGTAGGCCGCATGGAGTACTGTCCGAATAAAATATTTTGCTGCTCCACGGTCGAATAATTGGCCTTGGAAAGATCCGCCAGCATATGCGGGGGAACGTTAAATATCCGGGAGATGTCTTGTATCGAAAATAACTTCGTTTGTAACATCTGGGCGGCCTCGGGAGCGATACCGATGGCCTTGTACTTCACTCCATCCTCCAGGATCACCGTGCCGTGGTTATTCCGGACCTGTTGTTTCAACCTCTCGAACACGTCTTGATCGACGATCTTGTCGGATTCCATCACCGCCTTAATATTACCCCCGTTCTCGAAAAACTCTTTCCCGAACTTGGTAGCGGAAATACCCAGGCTGATAGCATCAGCGTTGTAAGTGATCGGGTTTATACCCGTGATACCGTCGTTAGAAAGGGTGAAAAAATGACAAATCTCTGCATCCTCGTACATCCCGGAAAACCCGGTTGCCGATACTTTAAAGAATTTTTCCTGATTCTTGTAGATGACATTCACGTCACGGGGATGTACCGGGTGTAACGCCACCGGGTAACCCCGACCGTCACTCTCGATGATGGCGAAAGCGTTCCCCCAACCGTCAAGACAAGCGTTCAAATACTCCCAGAACGTGAACGTGTTCATGTAGCCGTTAGGCCTCTTTCGAATCACGATGCTAGCCGGGTGTTTGGTATCCACGACCATCCCGCTACTCGTTTCTATCGATACTCGTTTGGGAAGCGATGCCAAATTTTCGCTACGTAACCGGATAGCGGCGAACACGGCAGTGAATTTTAAAGCGGTATCGTTATTCACCCGCACGGAAGGAATAACGGAGGCCGCCGCCTCTTTTGCCGAGCCTTTTTGCTCGACATTCACGCTCCTAGTGTAGCCTATTTTATTCAATGCACGATCGAGTAACTTCATGGCGTTTCTTTTTCCTACAAAGTTCCCACGATCGAACAAGTAAATCAACCTGACAGTGTCAGGTTTTTACCATATTTTCAGTAATTCACGACACAACACACTGAAACACAATACATGATTCTCATGTCAATTCGAATGCGGATGCTAGATAAAAAAAGCGAGTGTTTCTACTCGCTTGATACTGAAAATATAAATATGTAGGTTAGAAGTCAATTTTAGATTGAGTCGGTGCCTTGATGTGTTCTTTAAATTCCACGATACGATATGATTTATTCTCGTAAGCCATGTAATTAGGATTGTACTTCTGTACGATTTCTAACTTGACTTTTATAGAATCACCCTTTGCGAATCTCGCCCCACTGTCAATGTGTTTCATTAAATCATCGTCTTTTACCACGATCGATATTTTAAAACCATTATACATGAACTCCCACGATTTACCACGCTCGAATGATAACTTGATTATACCAAGTGTAGCGTCAACTATCAACCTCTTTTCTTCCGGTTCTTTATCCTCAGTGGAGAAATCATCGTATATTAAATCGTTAAAATCTTCTCGCTTGAAATTAACAAACTCACCACGATCATTACCAATCTCAACACTTTCAACTGCAGGGTCGTCATTCACCGTTTCAATAGACTTGCTTATCGCCTCACGGACTACTTTGTTGTTATATATCTCGATAGTCGTTTTGTTGATCGTGATAATTTTGTTTTCAACATTTATATTTGTTTCTTCCTTAACAGGCTTCCCTTTGTGTCTATCATACAAAGCGTACACGCCACCAACAATGGTTGCTAAACCTGAAAGATAAGCTATAGTTTCAGCCGAAAACAAATTTTGCACGAAAGAAGCAACAAGTTCTATATTTATCACGAAAGAACCTTTTTCGAGGGCATTTATCTTGATATTCACTTTACGAGATCCGTCACCGATCGTGTCGTTAGCAACGTTTATAACCGTGCTATAGTGAATTAGCGTGTTTATTAACGTGTTTGCATCAATCTGATGGTTTTGCCCGTCAAATTTTATGTGAATACTCTCTGTTTTCATGACTTTAAGTTTATGGTGTAAAGGTATTACAATGATCAAGAAAAACAAATTCCAATATCAAATTTTTTACATCAACCAAGTAGACCATTTTCCCCACATGGAGAAAATGGTCTTCAGTATTCTCTTCTGCGTTTAGGCACGCATCTTTAGCTTTATCAATAACATTATTAAACTTTGGTACGATAATGGATTCAAACCACAAATTTTATTTTTAGCAAACTCATCTATCACTCAATTAAAATTTAACCACACTTCGAGTCAATGGTTGGTCAAACACTTCCCTCAATATTGATTCCGGGTACGTTTTCACCCTTCCAAAACGAGGATCGGGAATCTCCTCTGTCGGTATCCCTCTCTTTTTACACAAACTTGCGGCTTTCCTTCCTATCGAGCTCGCAAGCTTTATATTCACGTCTATTTCATTCAACGTGGCGTAACCAACAACGGTGAAATAATTCGGGCTGGTTTGGGTCTTCGCCTCGATAACCGCAACTTTCTCCTCGATGCTCTTTTGATTTTCCTCGACATCCTTCAACCTTCTTTCCTGCTCTACCAGCATCTGACATTGTTGTAATAACATTTCAGCAGAAGTAAGAGGTTTCCTCGCTTTTGTTTCAAGTTCTTCCCACCGAAGAATGAGCTTTGCCCTCGCTTCATCATTAAATTTAGTAGCCACATACAAACATTCCGTTTTAGTAAGATTGTAACAAGGTCGCATTTCTCCTTTAGCATCTTTATATTCAACCAGCGCAAATTTGCGCCCGTTAATTTTCTCCCAAGCTAACTCCATATTACGAATTGATCGCATAACATCTTTATGTTCTTTACCCGTGAGTTCCGCAATTTCTAATGATGACATTTTACCATCATTTGAAGATAAAATTAAATTTTCCATGTTAGTATTTTTTGTTAGTTAATGAATCAAGATAAAGTTGTGCAAGACACGCCCCGTGATAATCAAGGTTGGCGGGATGTTTCTTGCAAAATTCAGCGAATCGCTTAAAGTTGCCGGAACTTAAAATCCAGTAATAAGCTTGATTCTTGCAATCTTTCTCGATCTCGAATTTTCGTGTCATTTGTTCCAGTTGCTTTTGCAACTCTTTAATTTCGGAAAGTAATTTACCCTCGTTTCGTCGGGGTGTACGTGTTCGGGTGTTACTATACTTCACACCTTTACAAATTTCATTTTCCTTGGTCATGTTGGATGAAATTTGACTTTTAAACAAGAAAGGCTGTTTCGCCTCCCAATTTCCGACCAAGGAAACTACTAACCAAAGGAAAGTAGCCAACATGGGACTTGAAACAACCTTATATCTGTAAAGATAATAGTCGCCTAGTGGACATGAAAAATCCACTTTCCTATCAGTTAATACAACGTTTCCTTGGTCATGAAACATCACAAACGTACAACTATTATCCTTAATTTCAAATTGCATCCTCAATTTTTTATTTTTTTCCGGTATAAAACTCTTTCAAAACTCTCGAAATTCGAGTACCTGCGTTTTCTAAACACCCCCTCGTGTTCACGCTCTACCTCCTCGTAAGCTTTTCGATAGGTCATGCCGGAGGTTACTTTAGCCCAAAAAAGTTCTAAAAAGCCCTCTTTTGTCATTAATTTCAATACGCTATCAGGTATTTTATCCATCTTATATCACTTTTATTTCACGTCCCCCGGCGTATGCCTCTCTCGTGCTGGCCGTCTTCGAGATGTACCCGGCGATGGCGTTCACGGAAGCTGCACAACCGTCTATTTTCTCGGTAGACTTCGCCTTGTTCAAGCGAATATTCATGTTCGGGTCCGTGTAGATCGCCACGTTCCGGAACATCCAACGCAACACCGGGTTATTCATCAAATCAAGTTCCCGGCGTTGTAATCTTTTCTGCAAATCTTTCGT
>ERZ827150.3644-NODE-3644-length-14605-cov-10.468935_pt1 | contig 14605 bp, 15 predicted proteins | sample MGYA00519779_ERZ827150 | MGnify/ENA primary metagenome ERZ827150 (study PRJEB31778, sample SAMEA3449267) | human gut metagenome | biome: human gut; feature: human-associated habitat; material: faeces | place: United Kingdom | collected 2010/2012 ...
TTTACCGGTTTTTCGGCAATCATGTGATCGGCGATATCCATCTGGGCGACTGGGGCTTGCAGATGGGGCTCATCATGGCGCAGCTTCAGGATGAAAAGCCGGGGCTTCCGTACTTCAACCCGGACTATACCGGCGAATATCCAGCCGAAGCGCCGTTTACAATCTCGGAACTTGAGCGCATCTATCCGGCAGCCAGCGCCCGCAGCAAGGAGGACGAAGCCTTTGCGGCCCGCGCGCATGAGGAGACGTTCCGCCTCCAGCATGGTGAACGGGGGGAACGTGCGCTCTGGCAGCACATTCTGCGTGTGTCCGTTGAAGATCTCAAACGCAACTATGATAATCTCGGCGTCAGCTTCGACGTATGGCTCGGCGAAAGCGACGCGCAGAAATACATCCCGCAGATGCTCGAGACGGTCAAGTCCAAGGGCCTCTGCGTGGAGTCCGAGGGTGCGCTGGTCGTGCCGGTGCAGGAGGAGACGGACGCAAAGGAGGTTCCGCCCTGCATTCTCGTCAAGTCCGACGGCGCGACGCTCTATGCCACAACCGATCTCGCTACTATTGTTCAGCGTGAACAGGATTATCACCCGCAGAAATACATGTATCTGACCGATAAGCGGCAGAATCTGCATTTTGAGCAGGTCTTCCGCGTGGCAAAAAAGGCCGGACTCGTTGGCGCGGATACGCAGCTTGGGCATATCGGCTTCGGCACGATGAACGGCAAAGACGGCAAGCCTTTCAAGACCCGCGCGGGCGGCGTCATGCGGTTGGAAACGCTGATTGCAGATGTGACGGACTATGTGACCAATAAGATCAAGGAGAACCAGACGGTTTCTGATGAAGAACTGTCGCAGACGGCCAAGTGCATCGCCATGGCGGCACTCAAATACGGCGATCTCAGCAACATGCCGACGAAGGACTATGTGTTCGATCTCGACCGCTTTTCGTCGTTCGAGGGCAACACCGGCCCGTATATTCTCTACACCATCGTGCGCATCAAGTCCATTCTTGCCAAATACGGCAAGCCTGTCTCGGGTGCGCAGCTGCTGCCGCCGGAAAGTGCGGAGCAGAAGCAGCTGATGCTGGTGCTCAGCCGTATGGCCGGCGCACTCTGGACGGCCTACCGCGATTCCGCGCCGAACGCCATCTGTGCGTATATCTACGAGTTGGCGACAGCGGCAAATAAGTTCTATCACGATGTCAAGATCCTGACTGAGCCGGACGCAGCCAAACAGGCCAGCTATGCCGCGCTCATCGATCTGACACGGGGCGTTCTGGAGACGTGCATTGATCTGCTCGGCTTCTCCGCACCGGAAAGAATGTAACAAAAAGAAACATCGCCCCGCGTTCCGAACCGGAACGCGGGGCGATGTTTCTTTTGATGCGGAGTAAACTCAGAATTTAATACATTTTTGCGCCCGCGGGGATATGCGGATCGAGCATCAGAAGATGAAGCTTTTCCACGCCCTCCTCGTGGTGAACCGCCGAGATCAGCATGCCGCAGGAGTCGATGCCCATCATGGGTCTGGGCGGCAGGTTCGTGATGGCGACGCACGTTTTTCCGACCAATTCTTCCGGCTCGTAGTATTCGTGGATACCGGAAAGAATCACTCTGTCAGTGCCAGTTCCGTCATCCAGCACGAATTTCAGGAGTTTTTTGGACTTTTTGACCGCTTCGCAGGACTTGACCTTCACGGCGCGGAAGTCGGACTTGGAGAACGTCTCGAAGTCCACGAAGTCCTTGAACAGCGGCTCGATCTCGACCTTGGAGAAGTCGATGACTTCTTCTTTCGCCGGAGCAGCTGGAGCGGCTTCTGCCTTGGCAGCGTCCTTCTTGGGAAGGTCCAACGGCTTCATCGTCGGGATTAAAGCGGAGCTATCTTATACCGCTAAAATGTTCTGCATATCGTGCAATATTGTGCTGTTTCAGGAACTTCTAAAATGTGTTTGCCGCGTATGATTTCGTATAAATCCAGGCGTTTCAACGGTTTCGTGTCAAAAGTGTGTCAACTGCCTGCCGCAGTCTCAAATTTACTACTACAAATCTCCGAACTTCTCTGGGCGTAATCGAATATCCGCGCATGTCAATTCCAAATTGAATCCACCTAATAATCATTCAAATCCACACGCAGGAGGTATCTATGAGCAAAGCAAATGACCTGACTGGGCGAACCTTTGGCTTGCTGAAAGTGATAAGGCGCGTGGAGGATGTGAAACCCGGTCGCCCGATGTGGCTGTGCGAATGTCGCTGCGGGAAAAGCGTCGTCAAATCCTCCACCAGTCTTACGAAGCAGAACGGCGTCAAGTCCTGCGGTTGTCTGCGGCATCAGAAATCGCCTGAATTGATTGATCTGACCGATATGACCTTTGGAGCGCTTCGGGTTCTTTATCAGGACCGTTCCGCACAAAGCGGCAAAGCTCGTTGGGTATGCCAATGTAGCTGCGGAAACATAGTTTCTGTTCTCTCCGAAAGTCTACGCCGCTCCAAAACGACATCCTGTGGCTGTAAATGCCAAGCTTTGAAATACGATCTGACTGGTCGAGAATTTGGCTATCTCAAAGTGATTGACCGCGCGTCCAAGGGCAATCGAAAATCAAACGAAGTATACTGGCGATGCCTTTGCCGAAACTGCGGCAGGGTTGTCCACATCAGCAGCTATCAGCTGCGCCATTCCACCCCATACGGACACTGTAACTGTACGCGCTTTCACGTTGCTGCGGAAAGCGCCAACAAGAAAGGATGAACGCCATGACTGAATACAAACTTGAAATCAAGCAAATCGTAGACTACCCCAAATGCCGCGTCTACCGGCAATTCATACAGAGTCTGATCACAGACCGGAACATCCGTACAAACGGGTGCTCCGGTCTTTTTCATTATGTGGTGCTCTGCTGCTACGCGAATTTCCGCACATCCTACCGGCGCTACGACGGCATCAGCTACATCGTGCATCCCGGCCAGTGGATCTGCCCGCTGCGGGAGCTGCGGATGTGGTTCCGCGCGAGAACGAATCGTCAGCTTCTGCGGCAGCTTGATTCTCTCCAGCGCCATCACTTCATCGAGTATGACCTGATCGGCCGCGGACAGCTTGTGCAGTACCGCATTCTCGACTGGCCGCACTATAACACTGTGCTGGATTATAGCTGCCCGTGCCAGAAGGATTCCGGATTCTTCTTCCTGCCCATGAGCGCAGCGTCACGGCTGCTCAGTCTTGGAAAATGCTCCGAGATGGACGCACTGCTCGATCTCTGGCTGAACGCGATCTATAACGACCATCAGGTCGCCGGTTCTGAGGCTGGGCCTGTGGTCTATCTGCGAAACGGCACCGGCAGCCCGCTCGTTTCCTATGCAGAGTTGGGCAAACGCTGGGGCGTATCCAAGGCAACCGCCGGACGCATCCTCGGCAAATTCGCGCGGCTGGAATACATCAGGACATTCTCATTCCCCGGCCGCAGCGGAACGGCGATCTATCTTCAAAACTATCTGTCCACCATGTTCCAGATCTCCGACGTTATGGTGGACAAAGAGGAGGTTGCAATGGCGCTGAATCTCTGCATCCGCGTACAGGATTGCGCGCAGGACATGGCACAGCCAGACTGCGCATCAGATTGCTCGATCAGCGTTTCAAAATCGCACACGGAGATTCTGATCGCCGAAGTCCTGAAACTCTTGAAAACACAGGGCGTTTGCTGTACGACCTGCCCCCGGTTCCAGTATAGGTTATATCCCTTATCCGATTGCGCCGGAGTCTTATGGGAACCGGAAACGGAGGAGCTTCGGCTGGGGCTGATGCTCTTCTGCGGCGGCACACAGACGCGGTATTTTGAACTTACGATTCAGCAGAAAGGAGCGAACGACAATGGCGAAGAATAAGCTGCCCACAGCAGACGTGACCGAAGATCCGCACTATCACGATACCTGGACGCTGCTGCGGAAGTACCGTGACGTCGTCTGGAGTTTGGAGGTTTCCGTGCGGCAGGTCCGGAATCGGTTTCGGATCGACTACGGCAAAACGATCGAGGATTTTCTGGAATCCGTCTATCTGGCTGGCGCAGATCTCTCCGGTACAGAGCTGGAGCATCAGGCGAAGTGCATTGAGCAGAGCCATAAAATGCTCTGCCTTGTAGACAGCGCTGTAGACCTCATGCGCGCCAAGCACAAGAACGGCGAGGAATTTTACTGGCTGCTCTACTACTCCTACCTTTCCCCACAGGAGCTTCAGAACGTCGAGGAGATCATCGACCAGCTCCGCCCGCACATCCGCGACATCAGCACTCGGACGTATTACCGGAAACGGAAAGAGGCTGTCGAGGTACTCAGCTCGGTGTTGTGGGGATATACCGCTCAGGATAGTGCGGGGATCGTGAGGGAGTTTTTGCAGTAAAAAGTGCCTTGCCTGAACAGCAGCATCGACGGATTATGCTGTAATACTTCGCCTGATTATAAATTTACAGCGATATCACATTTTGAGTATGTACTCACTTCTTTTTTATAATCTGTGTGGTTCCATCGGCTATTGCAAAAACTTACGCTTTTGATATATAATTACCATTGTAAGGAGGTTATATGTGGCTTATGAAAGAGTATCGAAACAAAGAAGTCAGGGATTTAATGCTACTCTTGCTTTCCCTTTTTTGGCTTTGGTGTACACCCGTTTTTCACAATATATGCAGTGTTGATGATCAGAATAATTTCTCCACACTTCTAACCATTCTGGAATCTACGACCATTTCAGCTGTTTTATCCTGTGCATCGATTCTTTGCGATTGTCTTATCAGCAGCGCATTAAAAGACAAATTAGTAGGTTTGTTTTTCATGCCCCGAAGCGGTGAAACTATCTTTTCCGACATCAAGAACGGGCAAATTAAAGACTCGCGCTTTCGTACTTCTGATGCACTCTCCCTTTATACAGGTATTATGCAAAAACTCCCAAATGAAAAAGCGGCGCGTCGAGAAATTGAAAATGCGGAATGGTATCAGATATACCAGCGGTATCAGGAAAAGGGGTCAGTTATTCAAAGCCAGCGTGATTATTTGATGTGTCGAGATTTGTTTATCGAAACATTGGCTTTTCTGATTGTGTATATTCTATCCGTTCATATTTTTCCGTCCGTTGTATGCTTTTCACTGAAATTCTTAATAGTTCTCTTCGTCTTATCCATAGCTTTCAATATTTGCACACATTTGAAAATGAGCCGCTTTGTCACCACAGTTATCGCAGTAGACATTGCTGCGCAATTAAGCGATAAAAAAGCTCTTTAAACGCAATGAAAGGAGTTATTATGGCACAATATTTCACAATTTATCCTCTTGGGAACGCAGAGACTTGTTTATTGGAATTGAATAATGGCAGCAAGCTGTTATTCGACTACGCAGCAATGAATGATGGTTCATCATCAGATGCCAGATTTAATATTGAAGATGAATTGTCTTCCATTAAAGAATTCGATGTTGTTATGTTCTCTCACGCCCATGAGGATCATACCAAAGGCGCAAGCGATTTTTTCTATCTCGACCACGCACAAAAGTACCAATCCGATACTCGTGTTAAAATCAAAGAGTTATGGGTGTCTGCAGCATTTCTGCTTGACACGGATCTAGAAAATCATTCTGATGCAAAAATCATTCGTGCCGAGGCTAGATATCGTTTAAGAAACAAGTATGGCATCAGGATATTTGCAGCTCCAAACAGCTTGACTGATTGGTTGGCAAGTCAAGGTATTGCCTATGACGATGTTTCCGACTTAATTGTGCATGCCGGTAATATCATGGAACTGCCTGATCCATTGCGCGATGAGATGCAGGTTTTTGTACACGCGCCCTTTTCGGATGACAGCGAAGACGTTCAAAACAAGAACGACCCCTCAATTGTTTTACAGGTTCGGCTGTTCAATGATAATCAAGAAACTAACCTGTTAATTACCGGAGATTCTCCTTATCAGGTCTTGGATAAAATTGTAGACATATCGCAAACAAATGAAAATGAAGGTTATTTGATTTGGGACATCTATGATATTCCTCACCATTGCAGTTATACTGGACTGAATGAAAAAGGAGAAAAGGATGTGCGGATTATTATCCCTACTGATAATATCCAATGGCTTTTGCAACAGTCAAGTACGGGAGCATATATGGTTGCTTCCTGCGAAAACGTAACAGAGGAAACCTCACCACCCCATATGTGTGCGAAACGTGCATATGAGAAGTATTCTGCTGATGATGTACATTTTTTAGTTACCATGGAACACATTCCGCCCAAAGCATCAAAACCAACTCCCATTCGATTTGAAATTAACAGCATGGGTCTTACATTAAAAGAAGATCGCGTCTATCAAAATTATTTTAACAAGTCAGCTCCCCGTGCAGGGCAGTGAGAGGAGTCAAAAGTGAAATATAGCTGCAAGAGCACCTTTGGGGCTACGCTATTAAAAGCGCTTGAAACTACAGCCTTGGGAACGCTCGTTTCTATACGAGATAATAACGGTACCGATATTTTAACTATAAATATCGGACCATTAGAAATCCCACAGTACCCAGTCAATCCAGTCAGGCGCATAGAATGCGTAGAAATCATAGCAGTGGATAACGAACTTCCAGTCGTTTTTTGCCGCGAAGATTTCCCGATAGTTCCGCACTTAAATGTATTGGAAAATGGGAAAAAAACACTTTGTCTCTTCGATGTATCATTTGAAGATGTGAAGTACATGTTTAATGCCAATATGTTCTTGCGACGTATTGTATACTGGTTTGAAGAAACCGCTCGTGGACAGCTTCACCAGCCTGATCAACCGTTGGAACCTTATTTTCCCGGAGCAAAAGATATAATTGTTTTACCCTTGCACAGCGATGGTAATCCATTTATCAGGCTGAGAAAGGTGCAAATGCCTCATGGTGTACTTTATCAAGCGGTGCCAGTTGAAAATGTATCTGACGGGCAAATATATACGGTTCTCCCCATTGAAATCAAAAAAACGCTTTCTGAAAATATCATCAACAAGATGCCACAGACTCTAGGTGAATTAGATGATGCTTTTAATGAATCAATCATCGATTCTCTGGAGCAGTATATACCCCAAATATGGAGCGTCAAGCAAACCGCGCTTTACAAAAAACTATTTCAACAAAAAGAGAAAGAGTTGCGTCACAGTGCAGTTATCATTATTTTGTGGATTTCGCTTGCTCGTACATGCGATGCTGATCCAGAAGGATTGACAATAAAAGCATTCCAGCTTTCAGAAAACTTTCAGACACTATACCAGACATTTGGATATAGAAAGGACACGAAAGGAAAACTTCTAAAGTTGCAAAGCGAAGATAAACATAGCAATCTTCCGCTCATCCCATATGAAGTAATGTTTTCTTTTGACCGGGCTAGTGCTCATCTATATAGTGGGTATAGCGTTTCGGAGACCGAGGGAAACTATGTTCAGATTGGATTGGGCGCACTGGGATCTCAAATTGCCAATAACTGCATTCGTGCTGGTTACGGAAAATGGACATATGTAGATTCTGATACAGTTTTCCCTCATAATCTGGCTCGACATTGTCTTGATCAAGCCTATATTGGACAAAATAAAGCTCAGGCAATGCTCGATTATGCAAATACTCTTACCGGAACTTATGATTCTTCTGTTTTAAAGGCGATTTCGCATGATGTGCTAAATATCAATGCAAAAGATACTCTAGTATCTGCAATTAACTCCGCAGATTTGATTGTGGATTGTTCTGCATCGGTGGCTGTTGAACGGTATCTTTCTTTTGAACTAGCAGGTCAAACACGAACAGTTTGCTTTTTTATGAACCCTTCTGGAACCGCGCTGATTATGCTGTTGGAAAATGCTGATCGTAGTATTTGTTTGGATTCTTTAGAAATGCAATACTACCGCTTGCTAATTCGAGAGCCACTGTTGGAGAAACATTTAAAATCGGATCGACGGGTCTTATATTCTTCCACATGCAGAGGTACAAGTCTAATATATCCACAAGACAATGCTGCCATTTTTGCTGGACTCTGCAGCAAAGCTATTAAAACAGTAAAGAATAATATAGGAGCCACAGTCTCTATTTGGACTCTTGACAAACTCTCTTTGCAACATTTTGAAGTAGGTGGTGAATTGTTTGATATAGTCAATAAAAATGGTTGGAATATAAAAATATCCCCAACACTGATAGAAAAGCTATATACTCAGAGACATGCCAGCCTTCCAAATGAAACCGGCGGTGTCCTAATTGGCTCATACGACTTTGCTCATAATATATGCTATATTGTTGATTCTATTGATTCTCCTTCTGATAGCGAAGAATATCCGAATGCCTATATTCGTGGATGCAAAGGTCTAGGTGATAACATCTCAAGGATTGAAAATATAACCATTGGCAATTTGACTTATGTCGGTGAATGGCATTCCCATCCTACAGTATCAACGCAGCCCAGCAAAGACGATTTATTTTTGTTATCATCAATCAAAAACTATACATCCTCCCATGGTAATCCCGGGTGCATGTTAATTGTCGGAAAAGGAAACTATTCACTATACTTTGAGCTTTCCTAAACAAACAGGCTTCAGATATATTTCAGTAAAAACCGAGTCATTCAGTGTACTTAATAAGTATGTATAACTCATCATTCCACATAAGGAGAATATAATCATGAGTTTTACCCATTATGACCTAGGAAACCTTGAAAAAGGACGAGTTGTGGAAATTATCTTGCAGGGAAATGCCGCAAATGTACAGCTCCTTGATAGCGCTAATTTTTCAAATTACATAAACGGTAGACGTTATCAATACATAGGTGGTTTAGCTAAACAGTCTCCGATTAGGCTAAAAACCACACACGCGAGTCATTGGCATATCGCCATAGATTTGCGAGGACTTCGTGGAAATGTGCGCTCATCTGTCCGAATTTTACCACAGGCATTACCAGCAATACACCAGACTGCTCTGTCCGAAGTTCCTTCGTTATTTCTCGGTCGAGAAACACCCCCTACAATTGGTGATCTAGCCCCCAGAGAGTATGACGTGTTTATCTCTCATGCTTCTGAAGACAAGGACGACGTTGTACGCCCACTCGCGTTAGCGCTAAGAGCGAGAGGCTTATCTGTTTGGTACGACGAATTTGAACTTAAAATTGGAGACAGTCTTCGTAGAAAAATTGATCTTGGACTCGCCAAAAGTAATTTTGGCATCGTTGTGATTTCTCGTGATTTCATAAAAAAGGGTTGGACAAACTATGAGCTTGATGGTCTAATTACAAGATCAATATCAGGAGAACAGCAACTTCTTCCGATTTGGCATAACATAACCAAAAAAGAAGTAATTGAGTACAGCCCATCACTCGCAGATAAGGTAGCCAGAAATACCGCAGTAAATACCGTTGAAGAAATTGCTGGGGAAATTGCAGAAGTGATCCGCCACACTTAGAACATTTGATTTTATGAAAGCAGCATCACCCGCGCTTTTTGCACAGGTGATGCTGTTTTTTATAAATGATTCTTTTTTGCCCGGTGCTGCGCCATTTCATAAACCTCATCATCGGCTCTTGCTCCGATGACGACTACCAACATTTCTGTTTCTGCCCGGATCAGCTTATACACGACACGGATACCGGCATCCCGGATCTTGATTTTCAGGAATCCAGCCAAATCATTGCCTTGCTTATTTCCCAAAGGCTTTCCATAGCCGCCCTCTGTAACAGGCAGCGGATTCTGAAGGACTTTGCCGATTGCTTTAACGGCCATCAGCCGATGATTTCCAGCAAAATTCTTCAGATCTTTTGCGGAATCCGACAGGTAGACCGGTTTCCCGCTCATTCAGTGTCTACCTCACCAACGGCATCCAGAGCATCCTGCGTAATACCGAGTTCTTCACAGAGATGTTCTGCCGGGACAAACGCAGCAGAATCCGCCTTTGCCATGCGTTCAGATGCCAAAGCCAGCAACCTTGCGTCGTTTACCTCATCGATTAAGCTTATATATTCTTCGGGAGACAGAAGAACACATTCCGCAGCGTTGTTCTTCATAACGACTTTCGCGCCGCTCTGCTTGACTTCATTGAAAATCTTTCCGGCAAGGCCTCTGTTAAATAGAGAAATGGGAACCGTGTTCCGAATTGCACTTGCAATATTGACCATATTGTTCACCTCCGCATTTTCACTGTAACACTATCGAGAACATTTATCAATAAATTAGCTGCTAGATTTATTGATAAATTTACTGCCTATCTACTGATAGCATATGCTGAAAATAGCATTTTGTTTACAAAATACATATAATCGCAAGCTTTTAGGGTAATGTACCGTGCTGTTTTCAACCGTCAACTTGAGTAACCTCCTGGCGGTATTCGATACGGATTTGTTTAAGTTCATCAGTAGAAATGATTTTTGTTATATCATGCAAGTCATCAATAGGTATGGATAAATGGTCTTCAACAGAGCGGTTCAATACCAAAAATCTAAACTCCTGTTGATAGTCAAAATCTGTAGCACTTTTGTTAAACGCAATATTATCCCAGTCGGTCATAATCGAGCCTACACGATTAACAGAATTTCCATCATTATACTTAACGTAGTCTTTCTTGTATATGATACTCTGCCTTTGAAATGCTTTATCAATTCGCGCAAAAAATTCTACAGGATCCAAAATGACTAATGCGTATGGGCCAAGCCCCTTTTTTAGTTTCTCAACCCGTTCGTCGGAGAAGGAGACCGAAAAAACACATTCGTTCCCATCGACTTTATATCCACTACTACAATTTCGTTCATCGCAACTAAAAAGGCAAAAAACAGGGTTTTTCTCATGTCCAAATGAGAGCACAGTTTCTTTTGCCGTCCCAACCGCAATGAGCGCAGACGTGTCAGAATCCATAAGGACAACGCTACTGCCCTTTAACAGCCACTTCCCGTCGTATTTATCCGGTTTTCCATCACTATCGGTGCTTTCCAGTTCGTTATAATATCGAAGGTTTTTCATATATAATGAACCATTTTGAAGGCTCTTGAGGTTTTCTAATGTTCCAAACTTTATTAAAACAAGGAAGTGTTTCTTAGCATCAGCGACAAGTTCGTCTAAAGAGCAAAAACTTTCCATAGTTACCTCCGCATAATACAATAACACTATTAGTATAAGTTTTTTCACCGCACCTGTAAATAAGTCATTGAGAAAAACGAACGACTTTGTCACAACATTGGCACACTTTTGCTCTTTCGGCGCAAATCCATATATGCTATACTGAAGATGCTCAAAAGCATACAAAAATTGAATCTTGTTGCGAGCAGACGCCTGTAGCGGGCGTCTGCTTTTTGCATCGGGAAAAGAAAAGGAGGAGCATCTTTGAACACATCCAACAACTTACCGCAGCTTCCGCCGCCGAGGAAAAGTCCGGGGCGCTGGCTCTATGCCGCATGGCTTGGCGTCAGTATCTTACCGCTTCTGATTCAACCGGCTTCTGCCACGACGATCTGGGAAAAGGCGACGGAGATCATGAAGGACGTCTATCAGCAAATTCTTCTCATCTCCACCATCGCCGCCATCGTCACCGCTTCTGTTGCGCTTTTGATGATGAATTTCTCACGCAGCGGCCGGACGGTCGAGGAATCGCGCGCATGGCTCAAACGTATTGCGATCACCTGGGCAATCCTGAACGGCCTTGGCTTCATCATGGCCTACGTCACGCCGTTCTTCTCCGGCGGTCAGTGGACGGCATAAAGCATGGGGATTCTTGACGGCGTTGTCGAATGGATCTCCGAACAGATCATGCACGGTCTGGACCTCATCAACACATCGGTACTCGGCGCGCTCGGCTGCGGGATGGACACGTTTCTGCGTTACTTCCCGGCAGCTGAAACAATGTATGATATTTTTACTGCCATCGGAATCGGCCTGATTCTCTTGATGTGGGTCTGGAACCTGTTTAAGAATTACTGGCTGGGCGCTGGCTTTGAAGCGGAGCATCCGGTCAAGCTGACGTTCCGCGCGATCATCTTCATCACGCTTACCTACTGCGCGAAAAGCATTGTCGAGATTGTCCTGAAGATTGGTGGCACGCCGTATGACTGGATTCTGTCTTCCGAGCTGCCGCCGCTCAGCTTTGCGGATTTCAATTCCGTCATGCTGGTCATCATCGGCGCTTGCGCAAACGGAGCGGTCACGCTGATCGTGCTCATCATCGTTGTGCTGCTGGCGTGGAACTATCTGAAGCTGCTCTTTGAAGCCGCCGAGCGGTATATCCTGCTCGGCGTTCTTGTTTACACCGCGCCGGTCGCGTTCTCGATGGGCGGCTCTCAGTCCACAGCAAACATCTTCAAGGCATGGTGCCGGATGCTGGGTGGGCAGGTGTTTCTGCTGCTCATGAACGCATGGTGCCTACGGCTGTTTACCAGCATGGTCGGCACGTTTATCGCAAATCCTTTGTCCCTATAAGGAGTATCCATGAGAAAACGATTCTTTTTGAACTGTCTGCTGATGCTCACTCTTGTTTTAGTTATGTCAACCAGCGCGTTCGCCATTTCGGAAAGTGACGTAGAATCTGCAGTCAGTGCTTCGGGCAAGGAAGCCGTCTCCGGCAACGTGCTGGTGTGGTTCCTGTGCGCCATTGCCTTTTTGAAAGTGTCGCAGAAGATCGACAGCTTCTTGTCCAGTCTCGGTCTGAACGTTGGGCATACCGGCGGCTCCATGCTCTCAGAAGCAATGATCGCCATGCGCGCCATCAACACCGCAACCAGCGCAGTCGGCAGCGCATTGGGCAGCCGCAGCCGTCACGGTTCTGCTCCTGCATCCGGGAAATCCGGCAGTGGAAGCGCGGCTGCGGCAGGCTTTTTCAGCGGCGGTCTGGTCGGAATGGCAAGCCGCAAAATCGCAAGCGATGCTGTGCGCACGGCGACGACAGAGAAAAACATCGTCCAGCCGCAGCAGGCCGAGGCGACTGTCAGCCGGACACACGCGAGCAGCGATACCCATTCCGGTTCGCAGACGGCTTCTGAGCAGCAGCGGCAGAATACCAGCCAACTTGACCAGAATCAGCAGACGGTTTCTTCCCGCGCCGTAAACTCGGAACAGCGTGAAAAGTCCCAACAAGCGCTCCACGAATCCCAGCATTCTATGGATGCCAGCCAGTTGCATCAGGATACACAGACTGCGCAGGAGCAGCAGTTCCACGCGGCGCTGCATACGGAGGATCAGCAGGCATCGCATCTGGCGTTCCAGTCAGAACAGGGCGAGTTTGTCGGCTCTGTGGTGCAGTCGGATGAATTTGATGCAAGCAGCGAAGAAGCCCGAACGGAACAGTCGCAGGTCATGCAGTCCGCCTTGCAACAGGAGCAGATCGGTGTTACCCAGCGCGACGTGCAGTCTGAGGAAAGCCGCCACGCGCAGCATGATACGATGGCTGGTTTCCACACGGAACAGTCCGGCATCACGCAGCGTGAGCAAGCGCAGCATACCCAGCAGGATACGCAGGCTGACACGTTCGGGCAGGTGGAATCGCAATCCCGGCAGCATACTGCGCAATCCGACAAACAGTTTTTCTCCGTCCGCAATGGACTTTCCAAAACCACCATTGCAGAGCGGACTGTTCAGGCGCAGGAGCGCCCCGGCAGATTCCTGCATGCTAGAGCGCCGTCGGCAGCGCCCGCTTCTGCCCCAGCCAGTGAAGTGTCTGCCGCCCGGCCTGCGCCGATCCCGTCCGCACCGACGCAGTTTCGCAGTTTCGGTGGAACGCTTTTTGCAAAATCACTTTATCAGGGCGGCGCGTTTGCCAACGACGTGATTGGCACGGTCGCCAAGGGTGATTACCGCACGACCGGCTCCATCACCGGCGAGACCGCGACACGTTCTTTGATGTCCTATATGGGCTTCACCGCGTTGGGAGAACACGCAACCAACATTCCGCGCTATCAGGACGTGGAGATCGGCGGCGGCCGCATCACAGGACGCGAGTTCACGCCAGAGCATCCGGGCGGCATTGATTTCTGTATGTACCATGCTGACCAGTACGCCCAACCGAAGGGCGATTACAGCAAGGTCTACTCCGTGGACGATGCCGCATGGTATAAGCAGTACGCAGCGGACACCGTAGAACGAAAGCCCTATCAAACGGAGGACGGCAAGATTGCCTATCACGAAAAGATCGTGCAAAAGCTGCCGAACCCGCCGCAAAGAAAAGATCGGATGTGAGAACCTATGAGTCAGGAACAGCGGGACAGCTATGTGATCCCGCCAAACTTTATTGAGGGCGGTTCGTTCTTCGGCGGCTTATTCAAGGCGCGAAATGTGGTCGAGGCGGTCATTCTTGCCGCCGGCACCGGGCTTCCGATCCTGACGCTCTCGTTGACGCTGACCGTCCGGATCATTCTGCTCTGCCTGACCTCGCTGCCGCTGGCACTTCTGGCGCTCATCGGGATCGCAGGGATGCCGCTCTCGTCCTATATCATTCTGTTTTTTCGTTTTCTGCGCAACCGCAGAAGTCTGAGCAAAACCGGCGGCAGAAGCAGCCGAAAACAGGCGATCCTCCCGACGTGGGATAAGAAATCCGGCCCCAGCACGGCTGTGCAGCCCGCCGCCTATAAAAAGGACGGCAGCCGCATCCGTTTTGCAAAGGACACACGCCGCC